>Ga0207975_100025_pt1 | contig 180718 bp, 154 predicted proteins | sample LakWasMe91_HOW11_2_FD_183913 | JGI IMG/M metagenome (GOLD analysis project Ga0207975, IMG submission 183913) | Freshwater sediment methanotrophic microbial communities from Lake Washington under simulated oxygen tension - Sediment Metagenome... | ecosystem: Environmental > Aquatic > Freshwater...
TATGAGCAGGACGTAGCGCGTGGTAATTTCTTGCCTGATGCCAATCTGGTCTCCACTTATAGAAATCAGGAGGAGATGGTTAAGTTAAGCGGCAATACTGCTACGCCACGCATGAACAATGAGCTTGTTTTGCGCCAAATGATATTTGACGGTTTTGCCACAAGTAATGATGTGAAGCGTTTGGGTCATGCCAGTCGCGTGCGCTATTACGAACTGCAAAGCGCAATGCAAAATACCACGCTTGAGTTTTTGCGTGCTTATATTGATTCATTGCGCTATCGTGAATTAAGTCAGTTTGCTAAAGATAATTACGTGGTACACAAACAGCTTTTTGATCGTATTCAAGAGCGTGTCACTGCCGGCGTCGCAAGGAAAGTTGACCTTGAGCAGGCCAGCGGTCGTTTGGCTTTGGCTGAGGCTAATTTGCTCACTGAAATGACAAATCTACATGATGTTACGGCACGTATGCAGCGCTTGTACGGTGATTTGCCGCCTGACACATTGGAAGCTCCGGCATTCTTTTCTAGCGGTGTAGAAGCCAGTGCTGCCGAGGCGTTGAAACTCGCTTATCTACAAAATCCTGATTTGCTGTCGGCTATTGAAGATATTCAGTCGAAAGAGCGTGAAATCAAGACAAATGAGGCGCGCTATATGCCCAGACTGGACCTGCAAGCGCGTAAAAACCTAGGCACTAGCTCAGATGGCCAGAATAGTACTGCCGCTGCAGATTTGCTTGAGATCACCATGAACTTTAATTTGTTTAATGGTTTTTCTGACCAGAACCTGATCAAACAAACTGCAGAAAAACTGAATGGCTCGCGCGACCTGCGTGATAAAGCCTGTGTGGATACGCGTCAGATCGTTTCTATAGCTTATAACGATATTAACCAATTGAAAGAGCAGCGCGGCTACCGTGAGCGGCATACAACTTCAATTGAAAATGCACGCGAAGCTTATCGTAAACAGTTTGATATTGGTCAGCGTACATTGCTGGACTTGCTCGATACAGAGAATGAGTATTTTCAGGCGAAGAGAAGTTTGGCAAATACACAATATGATATGCAAATCGCTTATGCCCGAGTTTATGCAGGGCAGGGCGAACTGCTGAAAAAAATAGGTGCAGCGCGCGGTAACTTGCCTGAATATTCGCGTGAGGAATACATGAACGCTGAAACCGTCTGTCAGGCGGTTGCCCCAGAGCAGTTGCAGGTAGATAAAGACGCTTTGCTGGCAGATGCAAAGCCACTGAGCAACACTTATACGTCATTAATTAAACCGCTTGCCCCAGCCGTGCCTAATAAGGTTGAGCCTGCGGCGGCAGCAACATGCAGTATCCCTGATGTAACTTACCGTGTGAACGACTGGGCTGATACCTGGCGTAAAAAAGACGCAGATAGTCATTTGAAGCTATATGCTGATAAATTTATACCTGAACCACCAGCAGATAAGGCCGGATGGGCAGCGCAGCGCCGACAAAGTCTGAGTACAAATAGCAAAATCGGCTTGCGTATGGAAAACTTGCTAGTTACCTGTGATGGCGATAAGGCGGTAGCGAAATTCAAGCAGAATTACACGCTCACAAACTTTAAGGTCAAGAAAACCGGTAATAGCAGCTGTGAAGTTTGTAATCTGAAGCGTATTCCAATCGTTACTTATTCTTCAAAAAATGATAAAGAACTGCGTTATGAACGCATTAATAACAATTGGCAAATTGTGCGTGAATTAACCAGTAAATAACATAGGCCATACAATCTACAATACGGCATTTGTGCAAGATGATATTAAATAAGCATACTTTTGAACTATGCTTTTTTTATTGGACTGTCTATTAGAGCGTTCTTAAGCCATGTGTGCGTACTTAAGAATCGGTATGTTCAATAGTTAGATTAAAGAAATATAAAAATATCTGTAAATATCTGTGAAATGTAGATGAAAAAATCTCAGTAAGTGTTAGAATACGCACCGCAATTTGATGCACACCTTCCATCCGCCCGGGTGGTGAAATTGGTAGACACAAGAGACTTAAAATCTCTCGCCTCTCAAGGGCGTGCCGGTTCGATTCCGGCCCCGGGCACCAGTACTGTTTTTCTTCAATAAATTCCCAGTTAACTATAAGCAACGCCTGATCCATTTGTTGCCCTTGTATTACTACGCTCATTGCTTTCATGCCGTCATGTTTATTTGCAATGTTTAGAAATGCTTGCGTATTGCAATACCTTCGCTTTGACGGGTAGTTATATTTAAATAGCTTGTTGTATATAATTTGCGCACAAAAAAAAGGTAGCCGGAGCTACCTTTGAAGGGCCTCGCATGATACGAGGATTCTAGGACCTATGACCAGGTCATAAAATTCATTTCAATAGTTTTTGTTGTGTGTTCTTTCTTTACTTAAAGTTTTTCGAAAAGTTATTCTAAGTTATTCGTGTAGGAATTTATCCGTATAACCCAAGCTATTTAGATATTACAAAATAGCTTAATTACAGTGTAATTGTTCCGAGTGATTACATTCTAACACAAGAAAAATTTAAATGGTAATTTTTCCCATTTTAAATTTTAATTTAATACATCAGGCAGGTAATGCTTTAAAAAATAAGGCTAGATACGTGATGGGGCGTAGACATAATTCAGTAGCCACAGCGTTTTGCTGGGTCTAGCTGCTGTAATTCATGGTCTGTATATAAGCGGCTTTTGGTAATAAAAGCTTGTCCTGTTCCGCATTCTAAGGAAAATGAGCCGCCTGATCCGGGAACTGCATCTAGTATCGTATGGGTGTTCTGGGAAAATGAAAAATGGCTGTCGCTCATGTAAAAGACTGCATCTGCAATCTCTCCTAATATTACATCCGACGGGCTTGGCCTGAATTCATTTGCGGGCATGCAGAGTGGTCCGCTGCCTTCGCAGCAGCCACCGGATTGCATGAAAATTATAGGCCCATACTGCGCAGTAAGCTTCTGGATTAGCGCAATAGCTTCTGGAGTTGCAGAAATACGTTTTGTCATTGGTCTGTCTCATAAAAAAAGAGGCGGCCATCCGCCTCTTTTTTGATTTCAATAGCGCTACGTTAGCAATAGCGCATATTGTTACCAGGTAGCCTGGTTAGAAGAAGCCAAGCTTTTTAGGGCTGTAGCTTACTAACAGGTTTTTGGTTTGTTGGTAGTGATCCAGCATCATTTTATGTGTTTCACGGCCGATACCAGATTCCTTGTAGCCACCGAATGCTGAGTGGGCAGGGTAGGCGTGATAACAGTTGGTCCACACACGGCCAGCTTTAATGCCGCGACCCATGCGATAAGCTTGGCTACCGTCACGGGTCCATACACCTGAGCCCAAGCCAAACACTGTGTCGTTAGCGATTGCCAGCGCTTCAGCTTCATCTTTAAAGGTGGTTACCGCGAGTACTGGGCCAAAAATTTCTTCCTGGAATACGCGCATTTTGTTATGGCCCTTGAGCAATGTTGGTTGCACGTAGTAACCGTCTGCAAATGTACCGCTGATCACATTACGCTGACCGCCGATCAATACTTTTGCACCTTCATCTTTACCAATATCAATGTATGACATGATCTTGTTCAATTGGTCTTGTGATGCCTGCGCGCCGATCATGGTGTTCGGGTCTAACGGGTTGCCTTGTTTAATTGCTGCAACGCGTGGCAGTACACGTTCAATGAATTTCTCGTAGATTGATTCCTGAATCAATGCACGTGTCGGGCTGGTACATACTTCGCCTTGGTTGAATGCAAACAACACTAGACCTTCAACTGCTTTATCCAGAAAATCATCATCAGCATCCATGATGTTTTCAAAGAAGATATTAGGTGATTTGCCACCTAACTCTAAAGTCGCTGGAATCAAGTTGTTGGCAGCGGCTTGTGCAATTACGCGGCCTGTAGCTGTAGAGCCTGTGAATGCGATTTTAGCGATACGTTTGCTGTTGGCCAGCGGTGCACCAACTTCACGGCCGTAACCGTTCACGATGTTGATCACGCCTGGTGGCAGGATGTCGGCAATGACTTCCATCAAAATTAGAATGCTGACGGGTGTAAATTCTGCCGGTTTCATCACTACACAGTTACCCGCAGCAACTGCCGGTGCCAGTTTCCATGCTGCCATCAGTATTGGGAAGTTCCATGGAATGATTTGACCAACCACGCCCAGCGGTTCATGGAAGTGGTAGGCTACAGTAGTTTCATCAAGTTCGCTGATAGTGCCTTCTTGTGAGCGCAGGCAGCCGGCAAAGTAGCGGAAGTGGTCAATTGCTAAAGGAATGTCGGCATTGATGGTTTCGCGAATTGGTTTACCGTTATCAATAGTTTCTGCTGTAGCTAGTAGTTCAAGATTGGCTTCCAAACGATCTGCAATTTTAAGTAGCAGGTTTGAACGCTGAGCTGGTGGTGTTTTTGCCCATCCATCTGCTGCTGCATGAGCTGCATCCAAAGCCAGTTCCACATCTTCAGCGCCTGAGCGAGCAGCCTGAGTATATGGTTTGCCTGTGATTGGGGTAATGACATCAAAATACTCACCTTTAACAGGTGCGACCCACTTGCCGCCAATAAAATTATCGTATTTAGCTTTGTAAGGTATTTTTACGCCAAGACCTTTTAGTAAATCTAAACTCATACTAACTCCTATAGGTTTCTATTAATAATTATAGTATTACTGCTCTGAACTGCACGAAAAACTGCATAAATTGAATAATTGATACATCATTGCTGCTGAAAAAACAAAAAAATATGTTAACCCTCTTATTTATAAGGATTTTATTAGCTATTATTAACGTAAACAATAAACATAAGTGCTCTCCAAATCAAGTCTTAAATTATCATTTTTATTAAAATTAAGGATTTTACTTACTGTTATTAACTAGCTATAACGATTTACTTTTATGTTATATCAATAAGTAGACCTGTTGTCTGATTCTTTGCCAGTTTCTTCTGGCAAAACTCCTAAACTATAAATTTGTTTATTTAACTTATAACAAAGACAGTTTCTTGAGCTATAGTGTTTGTGTATATTTATACTTGAGTAAACTGCGATACATGCATTGATATGTCAGAAAAATTCAACTCTGCATCAATATTTACCCGTGAGTTTTGGAGTGAGTTTTATAACCCATCTTCAGCGACATTAGGTAAAACAATTTTATCTTTACTGGTGCTTGCTGAAACCTCGGTATGTATCTTTTGGATATTTACACTCACCGGCTTAGGTGAGGACTACGCAATTATTGCTGCCGTACCTTATGTGTATCTGGTGGTTTCCTATTTAAGCCTGCTCATTTTTTACCGCTTCAGGCGCTTTGAGTATTTCACATTTACACAGTTAGTCATGCTGCTTGTCATGCCATTTTTTATGCAATGGATCATTGGTGGTTTTGAGGCATCAAGTGGCGTAGCTGTTTGGGCGGTGCTGTCACCGGTTGGTGCATTGATGATTTTGGGTACGCGTCAGTCCACTCCCTGGTTTTTAATGTTTGTAGGCTTGGCTTTCTTATCCTGGAAAATGAATCATTATTTTGTGGGTAATGCCTTACCCATACCGATTCATATTAAAGATGCATTTTTTCTGATGAATATAGTCGGTACTGCCACTATTTTATATGGCGTGTTGCGTTTCTTTCAGGGACAGAAAGAACGTGTCATGAAATACCTTGAAATTGAACAGGCCAGGTCAGACGAGCTGCTTTTAAATATATTGCCGGCGCCAATTGCTGAACGTCTGAAGGCAAACGACATGCGTATTGCCGATCACTATGACAATGTCACCGTGATGTTTGCTGATTTGATTAATTTCACCCAAATTTCAAAAGAAATGCAGCCAACGCAACTTGTTGATTTACTTTCAAGAATCTTTCTGAGATTTGATCAGCTGGCGGAAAAGTTTCAGGTTGAGAAAATAAAAACGATTGGAGATGCCTATATGGCAGTCTCAGGCGCACCAGTCGAGTGTGCAGACCATGCGGCACGTATTGCTGCCATGGCACTGGAAATGCAATTTGCGATAAAAGAACTTTCAGCGCAAGCGGGGCTGGAGCTTGGTATGCGTATCGGCATCCATACCGGTCCTGTAGTTGCAGGCGTGATTGGTATTAGTAAGTTTAGCTATGATTTATGGGGCGATACCGTCAATATGGCAAGCCGCATGGAAGAAACCTGTCCGACAAACAGCATTCAGATTACGCTGCAAGTGCAAAAACTGCTGGGGGATGATTTTTTATACGCATCAAGAGTTGGTGTGGCGGTTAAAGGTAAAGGTAATATCGACACATGCATACTTTTGGGACGTCGCTAAAATTTTCTTAAGCTAAATACCGCAAAAAATGTGAGCTTGAAGAAAAAATATCTCAGTTAATCACTGCGCGGCATAAGTTTTTTACATTGATATGCACTATAATGCGCGCGGACGTGGAAGAGTGGATGAGCGGTTTAAGTCGCACGCCTGGAAAGCGTGTTTAGGTGAATAACCTAACGCGGGTTCGAATCCCGCCTCTTCCGCCAGCGTCTCTGCACCATTGATTGACTTCAAATTGCATCACGCAATATCAAATGCCTGACAAAGTTCCATCTCTAAATACAATCTAAACATAAAATACAATTTAAACATACAGCGCTGAACATGAGTAAAGCAATTTTATTCATAGCGGTTAATCTCTTGTTCAAGCGGGGTGCTACTGAGGATCACCGCACTTGCTGCGTAGTTTTCAGTTACACCGGCATCACTCCTCCTATTTCTGCCTGAATATTCACTGCAAAGCCATAAGCTAATCTTATCGGACCTTGCTTTAATACCGAGCTCACTTCTTCATGCCGCTTGATTCAGGTTGGGCTGAGAACGGCAGTTCGTAATCATTTATTTTTTAACTGATAGATAACTAGTTAATGCGCTATCAGGCCATCAAAAATGGCGTTTGTATGCCTGAACGATTCAATATTGTTTTATTTATTAATTGCATAAAATAATATTTGTTAACTATCATTTTTGATGTTTTGTTCAATTAAATGATTAAATGATAAAATTATGAATTTGTTTCATAATTTTACCACTAAAGACTATTGTTCATATTAGTAAGACTAAATAAGTATTAAATAGTTACTTTTTCTATTAGAATTAGTTACCATTTTTTTCACAAATATACTTAACTAAAATGAACACTAATGATGACAAAACATTAACGACCAGAGAAGCCAGTGTATTGCTTGGTGTTTCACTTAGAACGGTTCAGTTGTGGGTAGAGGCTGGAGTGCTTAACGCCTGGAAAACTCAAGGTGGTCACAGAAGAATCTCTACGGAATCTGTTGAAAAAGTTCTGGCAGAGCGGGATAACACCTCTAATTTAAAATGGAATAAAAGGCAAAATCAGTCTGGCACACAACATAAAGATAACGTTTTAAACGTTTTAATTGCCGAAGATAATGAAGTTTATAGAGACTTATTAGAGTTCTATTTTAATAATCTTGATGTGCCGGTGAACCTGACTTTTGTCTCTGATGGTTTTGAATGTTTGATCAGTTTAGGCAAGTTGCTGCCGGACATTATTATTACTGATTTGAATATGCCGAAAATCAGCGGCTTTGATCTGATACGCCATCTCGCATCTTGTGAAACCTATGATAATGTTGAAATTATCGCATTGACAGGCCTCACTCAGGCTGATGTAGATGAAAAGGGTGGCTTGCCAGAGCGCGTTAAGGTTTTCTTCAAACCATTTTCATTTAAACAGCTTGAAATCATTGTTGATGGGCTAGTAAAGACTAAATAGTTTCATTGATTAGCCGATATTTGTCGGCTATTTTTTAATATTTATTGGCCTTGCTGCATGGCATTACCTATCTCGTTCAAAATAATATTTACAGATAAATTAACATCCTCTACTGTTAATTGAGGAAAGCGCTTACTTAAAATGTTGACGATGTCTGATTTGATAGGCATGCTAATTCCTGAGATTTTTTTGAAAAAGTATCATTTATTGCTAATGTTATAATTTTTATCACTAAAGTGATAATTATGTTAGTTTTGTAGCGATAATGATGTGAATTTATTCAAAAATCAGGCTGGCAAAATTGATTATTGTTGTTACAATAATCAAATGGCTGATTCTAATTCTGAGAAGTTTTCTGAAAAACAATATTCTGAAAAACGTGGCGGTACCCGTCTTGGCGCTGGGCGTAAACCTGGCACGGGAAAGTTTGGTGAGCCCACGTCGGTGTTGCGCGTACCTACAAGTCAAAAAGCGCAAATAAAGGATTTCTTATCTGCCTATCAGCAAAAAAGGCTGCATAATGACTTGGACGCAGTAGGTGAGTTTGAATTGCCGGCATTAGATAGTGCGCCTATAGCCTTGCCTTTATTTTCCTCAAAAGTTTCGGCTGGCCTGCCAGACCCGGTAGATGAGCATGTGGAAAAGCGCCTTGATCCCAGCGAGTTTCTGATAGACCGTAAAGACTCCACTTTCTTTGTTACCATCCAAGGCTATTCAATGATTGATGCAGGCTTGTTGCCTGGCGATAAAGCGGTAGTTGACCGTTCTCAACTCGCGTCTGTAGGTGATATTGTATTGGCGGTATTAAACGGCGAATTCACAATCAAAACCCTAAGCCGCCATAAATCGGGTGCCCCCAGGCTATTACCCGCTAATTCCAGCGGTGAATATTCACCCATAGAAATTACAGAAGAAATGCAATTTGAAATCTGGGGCGTAGTCACAGGCTCGTTCCGCAGGTTCAAGTAATTCGTCCTGCTCCTGATTATTGTTCAAATAATCACCAACCCGCATAACTGCCTGCCAAACAAGCACTTGGCATATTTACTCTAGCTTGATTAACAACCTTATCCACAGAGAATGTGGAAACTATCTGCATGTGTAAGCAAGCAACACATTTGTATCAAGTCAAAAATACTCAACCAGTGTTTTTTATGTTGACGCTGATTTTATTTTTATACCAGCTTTAGCCTAAAAGGCATCACTTGTCTGATTTTTAATCAATCACCCGGCCTTTCGTTGTTAAGTTGCTTGATGGGTTTATTTGAAATTTTTGTGGGATAGTGCACTGAATTATTTCACAAATATCACCTTACTAATTTATCTTGATTTTACTATTCAAGTTGACGTAGATAATTTTTCATGAAAAAATCGGGAAAATTTCCCTTTTAATAATTCTGGTTGATGGCTAAATAAAATTAATCCTATCTCCTTGAATATAGAAAAACATCTACAAATAATGGTAATTCAATATAAAAAATGGCTAGGTGTTTTATTGGCGTTGACACTGCAGTTGGTAATGTCCGATGCAATAGCAGCAGGCCTAAGTGACGAGCAGATCAAACAATCAAGGGATATCACTTCTCAAGAGCAAATGCGCCAGCAGGAGCGAGAGAACCTGCTGCGTCAACAGCAGGAAACACAGCCAGATGCCCGTAAGGAACTTGAGTCATTAAAAAATCCGATATTGCTATCTGATGTTATTCCAGAACACGAGTCGCCTTGCTTCACTGTTAATCAAATACGACTGGAGGGCGATTCAGCAGACAAGTTTCAGTTTGCGCTGGATGAGGTGCTAAGCCGTGGCCGAAACCAGAATCGTAGGGCAAATGATAATGCCATTTTAGGCAGCTGTTTAGGTGTTGTCGGTATTAATGCCGTCATGGTGCGTGTGCAAAATTTAATCATAGCCAAAGGGTATGTAACAACACGCGTGTTGGCTGCTCCACAAGATCTAAAATCAGGTTTGCTAAAGCTGACAATCATAGCGGGCCGTATCAGTGCTATTCGCTTTACGCCAGACTCAAGCAGATATACAAGTGTATGGAATTCGTTCCCGATCAACGCTGGTGACATTCTTAACCTGCGTGATATCGAGCAGGCGCTGGAAAACCTGAAACGCGTACCTACAGCAGATGCAAATATCCAGATATTGCCGGCTGCCGACTCAACCAAACCTGGTGTCAGTGATCTTGAAGTACGTTATCAGCAGAGATTTCCTTTGCGAGTCGCAATCAGTGTCGATGATAGCGGTTACAACACCACTGGCAGGTATCAGGGCAGCACTACAGTATCTGGAGACAATCTTTTTTCGCTGAATGATTTGTTATATCTTAGTTACAACCATGATCTTGGTGGTGGTGATCCCGGTAAAAGAGGCACCAAAGGATATACGGTGCATTATTCCCTACCATGGGATTATTGGCTGCTAGGCATTACCGCTTCAGAAAATAAATATCACCAGGAAGTGGCGGGGGCATCACAGAGCTACATATACAGCGGTGATTCCGATAACACTGAGATTAAGCTTAGTCGCCTGATTTATCGCAACAATATCAATAAAACCAATCTGTCATTGCGTGGTTTCTTGCGTAATTCAAGAAACTATATTGATGATACCGAAATTGAAGTCCAACGCCGCCGCACAGCAGGTTGGGAGTTTGGCTTCAACTAGAGCTGGTATCTAGGCTCGGCAATCCTTGATTACAACCTTGCCTATCGGCGTGGCACGGGAGCATTTAATTCGCTAAAAGCACCGGAAGAAAGCTTTGGTGAAGGTACCTCGCGTATGAAAATGCTGGTCGGTGATCTCAACTTCAGCTTGCCGTTTACCGTAGGTGCCCCATGGGGTAACCAACCTTTGCAATACTCTGCCAACCTTCGCGGTCAGGCAAATTACACGCCACTTACACCACAAGACAGATTCAGTATTGGCAGCCGTTTTACCGTACGTGGCTTTGATGGGCAGCAGACATTGATTGCTGATCATGGCTGGCTCATTCGTAATGAATTGATTGCACCTATAGCCGCAAGCGGCCAATCCCTGTATTTGGGCGTAGATTATGGCGAAGTCGGTGGTCAGTCATCCAAGTATCTCATTGGTAAATATCTGGCTGGCACAGTAGTTGGTTTAAGAGGCGGCATAGGTTCTGGCCGTTTTGGCAGTTTGAGTTATGACGTATTTGCAGGCAAGCCAATTAACAAACCACGGGGTTTTGAGACCCACGAATCAGTGGCTGGTTTTAATTTTAACTATAGTTTTTAAGATATTCGAATAATAAGACGCAGCCTAGTTTACGTACATCTTGGTTTGTGTAATTTAGATAATTGATTTACAGGGGAAATTGACATGAATAAAAACCGCTTCCGTATTATTTTCAATGAGCTGCGCGGGTTATTCATGGCGGTTCCGGAGCATGTCAGGTCGCATACAGCAGGTTCATCCACAACCAGTTTGGCAGCTGTCGAGATTAGCGCGCATCACGCAATCACGGTCACCCTGCGCCCCGTGGCATTTTGCATCATGCTTGCCTTGGGGCTAGTCAGCATTGTGCCTACCCCGTTTAACATCCAGTCTGCGCATGCCGAAGCCAGAGCCGATCATAGCGCTCCGCCCAATAAGCAGCCAACCGTACTTGCAGCCCCCAACGGTGTTGAAGTCGTCAACATTCAGACCCCGAATGCCAGAGGTGTTTCACACAATATTTACAGCGTGCTCAATGTTCCCGAGCAAGGACTGATCTTCAACAACAGTCGCAGCAACGTACAGACGCAACTTGGCGGCTGGGTGCAGGGCAACCCCTGGCTGGCTACTGGCAGCGCCAGTATCATCCTTAATGAAGTCAACAGTAACAACCCCAGCTACCTCAACGGTTTTATGGAAATTGCCGGCAGCCGTGCCGAGCTGATTATTGCCAACCCGGCAGGCATCAGCTGCAATGGCTGCGGTTTCATCAATGCCAGCCGCGGTGTGCTCACCACAGGTGCTCCACAACTCAGTGGTGGCGATTTGATTGGTTACCGAGTCACCGGCGGTACAGTCAGCATCTGGGGCAATGGCCTTGATGCCAGCCGCACCAACTACACCGACATTATTGCACGCACAGTAGAAGTCAATGCCGGACTCTGGGCTAATGACCTTAAAATCACCACCGGTGCCAATGAGGTCAATGCCTCCAATTCCCAAGCCACGGTGATTGCTGCGAGCGGCCCGGCACCGGCTGCAAGCTATGCACTGGATGTGTCTGCACTTGGCGGCATGTATGCCGGTAAAATCACCCTGGTTGGCACTGAAGCCGGTTTAGGCGTACGCAATGCCGGCAGCATTGGCACCACAGCAGGTAGCATTACAATTACGGCAGACGGCCAACTGCAAAACAGCGGCAGCTTCATCGCTAGGGCAGATGCTGCCATTAGCACCAGCGGCAATATCAGCAACAGTGGTACCCTCTATGCACAAGCCAACGTAAACCTTACCACACAAGCCGACATTGCCAACACCGGCCTGGTTGCTGCACAAGGCAACTCGACACTAACTGCCAATGGCAGCAACAGCCATATCAGTAGCGGCACCAATGCGGTACTTGCCTCTGGCTTCAATACAGACGGCACGCTGGCTGCAACAGGCAGCCTGATCCTGCAGGCCACGCAATCCATCTCCGCTCAAGGGCAAAACCTTGCTGCAGGTGACCAAACGCTGATAGCCAGGCAGCTTGATATCTCCGGCAGCGACACCTTGGCGCATAACCTTAACCTTACAGCAAGTGCCGGTGACATTCAGGCTGCAAATGCTGTCATCAGTGTGACTCAAACCCTCACTGCCAGTACCTCACAAACACTGCATGCCGATGTAGCGGCCATCACCGCCAATCAACTCAACTTTAGCGCACACGATCTCAGCAATGTGGGTGGTGAGCTGGTACAGACCGGCACTGGCAATACTGTAATCAATCTGGCCGGTAATCTGGATAATACACAAGGGCGCATTGCCACCAACAGCGGCAATCTCACTTTGGCCGCGCAAACCATCACCAACACAAGCGCCAGTATCGAGCATGCGGGTACCGGCACACTGACAATTAATACTACCGCACTCAATGGCCAAAACGGCACCATCATCAGCAATGGTGCGCTGAACCTGACAGCGGCCAACGCCAATCTCAGTCAGGGCAGCACCGTTGCCAACCAGATCGGCCTGGATACGGCAACACTCAACAACCAAAACGGCGAAATCATCCAGACCGGTAACGCTGCAACCAGTATCAAGGCCACCAGACAGCTTGATAACACACAAGGCCTTATCGCCAGCAATGGCAATACCAGCCTTATCACAGGTAATCTCATTAATCAGGCGGGCACCATAAAAGCCGTAAACAGCAGTCTTAATATACAAGCCAGCGGCATTATTGATAATAAAGCGTTTAATGGCATGAGTGGCAGCCTGCAAGCAGGCGGCAACGCCATAATTTCCTCCACCAGTATCGATAATATGCAAGGTCAGGTTACCGCAGGCGGCAGTCTCAATGTCACCACTACTGATACGATTGCTGGCATCAATAACCGACAAGGTCTGATTGCAGCTAATCAGGATGTAAGCATTGCAGGTGCCGTGCTTGATAATGCAAGCGCCACCATTGCCTCGGTATATGGCAGCACAGACATTAAGGCAAAAGCAGGCGCCATTGATAACACTGCCGGCAGCATCAGCGCTGCCAAAGCGCTCACTTCGCAAAGTGTAGGTTTGAACAATACCGATGGCAAACTACTGGCCGGTACGATCAATATTGATACCCGGCAGCAAACGCTAAATAACACGCGCGGCAGCATTATTGTCAGTGAAACAGACGTGACAGGAATGCTTAACCTGCAAACCGGCAGCCTCAATAACGATGCCGGCCTGATTCAATCCGGCGCCAATTTGGTGGTCGACACCCACGGCAATACTCTCAGTAACATCAATAGCGGTGCAAGCAAAGGCTTATTGGCCCAGGGCGGCATACAGCTTGATACCGGCCTGCTGGATAACCGCACCGGTTACATCGGTGCAGGTGGCAATCTTACCGCCAATAGCAACGGCATTAATAACCAGGGCAGCACGATATTAAGTGAAGGTGCCATTACCCTCACTACTGCCAGTTTAAGCAATGATGCCGGGCACATAGAGGCGCTGGATAATCTCGGCATCCACACTGGCAGTGGCAATATCAACAATCAATCCGGCCTGTTGCGCTCTGCAGCCACCCTCACGCTGGAAGCAGGCAGTATTGATAACAGCACTACAGCAGGCAGCACTGGAGCAGGCTTGGCGCAGGGTATAGAAGCCGGGCAAGTCAGCATCACCGCCAATGGGTTGAACAATACCAGCGGCGCGGTGCGTGCCGAGCAGAACCTTGCCATCATCGCAGATGGTCATGTCAATAACACTCAAGGTATGCTCTCATCCCAAGGCACGTTCAAGCTTCAGGATAAACTGGCTAATGCAAGCAGTAATGTTGCCACTAAAATCCTGGACATCACTAACACCGGCGGTACTATTATTGCAGGCACTATCGCCGGCACTGTCACCGGAAGCGCCAGCCTCACCATTGACAGCCGCAGCCTGACAGGCGATGGCAATGTGCTGACACAGGGTGATTTAACTACTAAATTGCTTACAGACTTCAACAACACCGGCTTATGGCAGGCCACCGGCAATGCCTACCTCGTTACCACCGGTAAGGTCACCAACCAGAACAAACTCACTGCAGGCAATACCCTGACCCTTAACGCACAAAACCTCGATAACACCGCAACCGGTGAAATCAGTGCCACCAGCACACAACTTAATGTCAGTAACACACTCAACAACCGCGGCCTAATTGATAGCAGCGATACCTTCATTACCACTGCCACACTTAACAATATCGGCACTGGCCGTATCTATGGTGACCATGTCGCTATTGCCGCAACTACGTTCAACAATGTGGAAGAAAGCGTCAACAACTTCACACAAGCTGCAGTTATTGCAGCTCGTGACCGCTTGGATATTGGTGCACAGACCATTACCAACCGTGAACACGGTTTATTGTTCAGCGCTGGTGACATGGCCATCGGTGGTGCGCTGGATAGTAATCATGAGGCTATGGTGGGAGTAGGTGAGCTACAGGCGCAAACGCTCAACAACAACAGTGCCACCATAGAAGCTTTTGGTAATTTATCCCTGAACATTGCTTCTATTAACAACACCAATGAACATTTCAGCACCGCGAATGAAATCGTCAGTGAATCAAAAACGCCGGCAAGAGCAGTCAATATGGCGGGGCCAACACTAGCACCGGCGCCAGATGCTGGCAATACCCGTAAGTTTCAGGCAGCGAATGCTGCCTACACGGCTTATGGCAAGATTTACAATTACGACGAAGTACATTTTTATACGCCTGATTTCACATATATATATGCTAATGATGGTAGTTTATTTGCATCATATTTTTGGCAATATAATGAAGGCACCATTGTCAAGGAAACTCGAGTGACCAGTACCGACCCCGGCCAGATATTGACGGGAGGTAATGCCCGGATTACTGCAACCAGTCTGCTTAACGACAATAGTAAAATCATCGCTGGTGGGGCATTGAATGCTACTGTGACAAATCTTGATAACCGGGAAATATTAGGCACACGTTCAAGCCAATACACCTCAGAAAGTTCCCTTATTTACCCAAGAGCGAGTAAAGACTATTCAAGAGTCTTGTTTTATCTCGGCGACACCGCCCCCGTCATAGAAACAATTAACCTTGGTACTGTCACCTATCTGGGCAATACCAGCTTCACCGGCACCAATACCCAGGTGGCAGCCCTTAAAACCGGTAATGTCAGCCAGTCGGCCGCAGGCACCGCCAAGGCCAATGTCAGCATCAATGGCGGCACCAGCCAGTCTGTAAACACCCATGTGCCGCAAATCACCGCCATCACACAGCCCGGCACCGGTACTGTCATCGGCAGCGTCAACCCCAACACCCAGGTGTCCAACAACAGCCTGTACCATAGCAACCCCAACTCTACAGCCAACTACTTTGTTGAAACCGACCCGCGCTTTGCCAACTACCGCAACTGGCTAAGTTCAGACTATTTGCTCAATGCCCTCAACCTGGCCCCAGCCCTCACGCAGAAACGCTTGGGTGACGGCTTCTACGAACAGCGCCTGATCCGTGAACAGATCAACCAACTCACCGGCAAACGTTACCTGGCCGGCTACACCTCGGACGAAACCGAATACCAGGCGCTCATGAGCAACGGTGCTACCTTTGCCCAAGCGCACCAGCTCATCCCCGGTGTTGTCCTCACCGAAGCACAAACCGCCCAGCTCACCTCCGACATCGTCTGGCTGGTTGAACAAACCGTCACCCTGCCTGATGGCAGCACTGTACAAGCCTTGGTACCGCAAGTGTATGTCAGACTTCAGCCCGATGACATCAACGGCAACGGCAGCCTGCTGGCCGGTGAAACCATCCATCTTGACGTAGACAATAATCTGACCAACAGCGGCACCATCGCCGGCCGTACTCTCACCAGCATCAGCGCCAACAACATCAACAACCTAAAAGGTCGCATCAGTGGCAACATCACTGCACTGAATGCCAAAACCGACATCAACAACCTGGGTGGCACGATTGATGCCCAAGACACCCTTGGACTTAACGCCGGGCGCGACATCAACATTGCCAGCACCACGAAAAGCAACCGACTGCAATACGATGCAGCTGCCGGCAATAAAACCATCCACGTTGATGTCAGCCGCACCAACATCGACCGCGTGGCCGGGCTCTATGTGACTAACCCTAACGGTGTATTACTCGCCAGCGCAGACAACAACATCAACCTGCAAGCTGCACAAATCTCCAACAGCGGCACAGGCGGCACCACCGTCATTGATGCCGGCAACGACCTGAGCTTAAGCACCATCACCACTGCACAAAACAACAGCTATGTACGTGACAGTCGTAACTACATTAAAAATAGCGGTACCCAGGAAATCGGAACCACGATCCAGATTCAGGGTGATATTACCCTCAATGCAAACAACAACCTCACCGCCCGTGCTGCCAATGTCAGCAGTGAAGCAGGCAGCCTGACCGCCAATGCACAAAACAACCTGACCATAGAATCCGGCATTGCCACTAGCCACAGTGAATCTGCCTCCTACTCCAAAAAGAAAGGCAGCTTCAGCAGCAAGAGCAAAACCACACGTGACACCTACGACAGCACTGATGTTGTGAGCAGCACCTTTAGTGGTAATGCCGTCAACCTCAATGCCGGTAACGACATCACCATCATACCCGCAGGGGGCATCCCCAATGATGTAAGCCAGAAATCTGGCAACATCATTGTGAAGGGCAGCAACGTTGTAGGTACGCAAGATGTGAACCTGAACGCACAAAACAATATCAACATTGAAACTGCCCAAGCCACCCATGATGAAAGCCACTACAACAAAACCAAGAAAAGTGGCTTCACCGCCAGCAGCACCAGCGTGGGTTATGGCAGCAGCAAGCTCACCACCACCAATAACACGCAGGCCGTCACCAATGTTGGCAGCACCATCGGCAGTGTGGAGGGGGATGTTAATATCAACAGCGGCAATCATTACACCCAGGCAGCCAGTGACGTACTTACACCCCAAGGTGACATCAATATCACCGCCAAAAATGTAGACATCAGCAGTGCCACCGACACCTATTCCAACCAGCAGACCATGAAGTATAAGCAGAGTGGGATTACGCTCAGCGTTGGCAACCCGGTCATCAGCGCAGCGCAAACCGTTAACCAGGTAAAGCAAGCGGCTAAAGACACTAGCGACCCACGTATGCAGGCACTGGCCGCGGGAACGGCAGCCTTGGCCATCAACAACGCAGCTAACACCCTGGGTGGTGTAGACCAATATGGCAACATAGCCACGGCAGGCAGCAAAGGAGTTAATGATCTAACCCATGTCACCCAAGCCAATGCCGCAGATCAGGTCGGCGGCATTAACATCAGCCTTTCTATAGGCAGCAGCAAATCCAGTTCAAGCTCGCAGCAGACTATCAACACCGCTAAGGGCAGCACCCTTAATGCCGGTGGTGATATCAACATTACTGCTACTGGCGACACTGCACAACCATCCAACCCTAATGGCGGCAACATTAATGTGATTGGCTCTCAACTCAAAGCTAAGGATGACATCACCCTTACCGCGCAGAATGACATCAACCTGCAAGCTGCACAAAACACCAGCAAGCTGGACAGTAAAAACAAATCCAGCAGCGCCAGCGTAGGGGTGAGTGTCAACCTTGGCGCAGCAGGCGGTGTAGGCGTTACTGCCGGTATCTCCAGTGGTAAAGGCAAAGCCACCGGCAACGGCACCACCTGGACAGAAACCACAATACAAGGCGGCAACCAGCAAGGTGACACCGTCACCCTTAACAGTGGTGCTGACACCTCTATCAAGAGTGCTCAGGTCAGTGGCAATCAGGTGCAAGCCAATGTTGGCACCTCAGGAGCAGGCAACCTCAACATCGCCAGCCTGCAAGATACTGACCAGTACAAAGACAAACAAAGCAGTAATGGCATCAGCGTTACCGTACCGGTCACCGGCACCAACTGGGGTGGCTCAATCAGTAGCAGCAACAGCAAAACCAACAGCAACTACCAGAGCGTGAACGAACAGGCTGGTATCTATGCCGGGGATGGCGGCTTCCAGGTCAACGTCAATGGCAACACCAACCTCACCGGTGCTGTCATTGCCTCAAAAGAGCAAGCCATACAAAATAATGCTAACAGCCTGACCACACAAACGCTGACGACTTCAAATATTGAGAATAAGGCGGCATATGAGGCTAAAGGCTACAGCGTAGCAGTCGGAGTAGGCACTACCAAGCAACCTGATGGTACCGGCCTCAGAAACACCCCCACGGCCAGTACCGGTTATGCCAACCTGAATGATGACAGCAATAGCGTCACCGTCAGCGCCATCAGCGGCGGAAGCGTCAACATCACTAATAACACGGCACAGCAACAAACCACCGGCAAAGATACACTCACCACCGTTGCAACACTCAACCGTGATGTGCAAAGCCAACTCACTACCACAAAAGATGGCCAAGGCAATGCCACCACTACAGTTGCAGCGATAGACGGCAAAGGCAACAACCTGGCAAGTACACTCACGCCAATCTTTGATAAAGAACAGGTGCAACGTGAATTCAATGCACAAATCCAGATTACGCAGGCCTTCAGTCAGGTAGCACCGAAGGCGGTGGGGGATTATGCCAGCAGTAAACTTAAGGAAGCCTCAGACAAGCTCATACAGGCCAATGACTTGAACAATGGCCTCACCGAGGAACAGCGCCTGCAACTTGTTACTGAAGCCAATGATTTGAATGAAGCATGGAAAGATGGCGGGGCAGCGCGTGTAGCCTTGCATGCTGTAGTGGGTGGTCTCACTGGGAATTTGGAAGGAGCGTTAGGGGCGGGGACTACCGCACTCACCATCCCCATGATTGGCGAACAACTTGCCAAGCTCGATGCCCCGGCTGAAGTTAAGCAAGCCTTGCTTATGGCAGCCAGCGCTGTATTGGGCGGTGCTGTTGGTAGCACCGCTGGCGCTGCCAGTGGGCTGACAGAGACGACGAATAATTATTTGACGCATGCCGAAGTTAACGCGTTGTCTGTAAAATTAAAAGAATGCAGAACAACTCAATGCATCAATAACTTGTTAAGGGATGCCATCATCTTAAGTGATTCTAGAGACGGTAAGGATTTAAGCAATAGAGCCTTGTATGAAGCCGCACATCAAGGCACTGTAGATTTAATCACCCTGGCTCTTTTAGACCCCAATCAAAGCTTCATGGTCAGACAAGCGGCTTTATCCTTGCTGAATATCAACATTGACGATGAAGGCATAGGCCAGCAAAGCTATGCTAAAACGCTGGCAGCACAACTCAGTCTGATTCCTAAGAATGGTCAAACCATAGGTACAGCGAATTCCAATGTTGTAACCCCTGAAAGATACGCACAGAACGGACAGGATGCATTGGCGGCAGGCTATGTGATTGGCACCTTGGGTGGCGGAACGGTAATCACTGCACCTGCTATTCCACTGGGCAGTTCTATTGTGGTGAGTACTGCAACAAATACGGGGATAAATGTTTATAGTCAATTTGATAAGTATGGTGAAATCAAATATCCGGCTGAGCTGGCAATTAATGCAGGTTACGGTGCACTTGAAGGATATTTTGGAAGGTTTAGTGGCGCGGGTCTAAGTGGAATTGGGATTGAGGCCTTGATTGGAGGAAGCTCAAATGTAGCGACGTCTTTAACCACAAATTGGTATTATCAAAATGATAAAGATCATCAATATAACCTGATTTGGGAGGCTGCTAAAGGTGCTCTATTTGGTGCAGGAAGCAAGCATATTGAAGATAAGTATTTAACACCTACACTAAAGTAGTATTTAAGCAGAGATATAACTAATGAAATCCACTATCTATTATCTGAAGAGATTTGGAATTATATTTGGAACGGGGTTCATTCGATTTTTAGATGCTCTTTTAGAAGGATATGGTTGGAGATTCTTCTTGTTAAGAATATTTGTTGTTATTGTTTTTTTAAAGTTGAATCCATTAGATGAGGCTGTTCATGGTGCCCCAGCTGGAACAAAGCTCTGGCTTGCAACGTGGGGGCTATTTTTCTATGCAGTTGGTAAACTAATTTTCGATTACACCAAACGAGGAGTTAAAAGACAAGAGGCTATAGAGCGATTGCGCAAATCAAGATCAAAATCACCGGATATAGACTCAATTGATCCGTGAACAGATCAACCAGCTCACAGGCAAACGCTACCTGGCGGGCTACACCTCGCAAATAATCAATGGGGTCAGACTCCATTGAAAAGATAGACTAAGTGAAAAAACAATATAAATCATTATTAGAATTATCGTGGCGCGCCTACCAAGATCCGCACTTTCCAACAAATCAATGGAGTTTGACCCCATTGATTTCTTATTAAATCAAACAATTAAGAGAGAATAAATATGAAAAAAATTTACGCAATGGTAACAATACTTTTAATAGTAATTTTGATAGCGGGTTGTATCTGGGATTGCAGCAAAACAGGTTGTTAATTGAGACTGTTCAACTTTCCAAACAAATACAAACAAATCAAATCAATGGGGGTCAGACTCGATTGGTTTTTAAGCTGTTAGGACAAAACAATAGGGGACAGACCAAAACAATAGCACAAAACAATAGGGGACAGACCACGATTTAATTCAAGGAGACGACTTAGCAACTAATAAAATCAATGGGGTCAGACTCCATTGAAAAGATAGACTAAGTGAATAATGAAAGAATAATTTCAATCATCGCTCACATAATCAGTTTAGCTTACAGCTATAGAATACAAATTCAACCCTAGGGTTTATAACAAGATGAATAAAATATTATTGATGTTTTTTGTTGTGCTTTCAGCCACTCTTTCTGGTTGTGCAACCAATAGCATGACGGGTAGAAGTCAGCTGATGATCGTTTCTGAATCTGCTGCAATTAACAAGAGTTCTTCATTGTATGAATCGATGATTGATGCTTACGATAAGAAAAATAAAGTGAGTACTGATGCTGTTGTTAATGAAAGGGTGCAGAAAATTACCAACCGTTTGGTTGATCGGGCGGTGTTATATAAACCGGATTCTCAGAAGTGGAAATGGCAGGTCAATGTCATTGAATCTGATGAGGTGAATGCGTTTTGTATGGCTGGCGGGAAAATGGCTGTTTATACAGGCCTGCTGGATAAACTGCAGCCGACTGATGATGAATTGGCGCAGGTGATGGGGCATGAGATTTCACATGCTTTGGCTAACCATACTGCAGAGAAAATGTCTGTTGATATTTTAACCAAAGTAGCTGTGGCGGCTGTCACCGTTGCTGTGGTGGCATCTGACCAGAGTGGTAATCAGAATCAAAGACAGCAGAACATGAATACCACGCAGGATTTGGCGATATTGGCGGGAGCCGCTTTTGTAACACTTCCCAATAGCCGTGGTGCAGAAACTGAGGCTGACAAGCTTGGCATAGAGCTGGCAGCCCAGGCCGGTTATGACCCGCAATCAGCAATCACGCTGTGGGAAAAAATGATGGCGGAAACCGGCAATAAGAGCAAAGGTGATTTTATGAGCACCCACCCATCGCCTCCAAACAGGATAGAGGCGTTCCGCGCGTTACAGGAACCTATGCAGAAAATCTATAAAGAAAGAGCGCCTTTATATGCTGATTACAAGCCCGCATATCAATATGTCAGAACAGCCAAGGATTCTGCAGGGTTTTCATCTTCAAATGTAAGAGTTATCGATGAGGGAGCGCCTTTGGTTGAGGCTCCTGCTATTGATTCGACTCAGGCTATGGCTTTTTATTCTCCAAGCTATGAGTCATTTAAACAGGGTACGCTGGAGTTAAGCTGCAAGAATTGTAGTTTGAAGTTTTATCTGAACCAGTCAGACTTTAAAAAGCTGCAGGAGAAGCGGGATTGGCGTGGTTTGGCGCAGAATATTATCAAGGTCGGTTACGAATTCGATTTGTCTTATTACTATTTAGGCGTTGCCGCAAAAGGTCTAGGGCTGGTTGAGCCTGCAAAAGTATATTTTAGAAAAGCAAAGGAATTGTCTGGCACGCTTGATTCAACTTGCTCTAATGCAAAAATGATCAAATGCAACGGAATAGATGTTTCCGCAGCGGCAGATGAGGCCTTGAATTAACATGTGAACGATTAATGGGAGATAGGTCAGGGTTTTTAGATGGTTGTTGATCGAATCGATTCTATTTTTTACCCTAAGCATTTACATGGCAGGTTCTTGTGATGTATTTGGATGTTGGTCGACTTGTTGATGTATCTCAGACGCGCCGTAGCTAAATACTGCGTAAGGCTGATTATCTTCTCCATGTGTCACCTCTACAGCATGCGCCATCATTACCCCATTGTGTGGGCTGTGATTGATGTCTGCGGGGGTGTCGCCCCATAATTCCGTAAGCTTTATCTCATAACCGTTTCCTTGCGATATTTGATTGGCAAGAACCTGTATGGTGTTTTCTTCAATACTATTAATAAAAGCTTTTTTTGCCTTGTTAATTGCTTCTGCTGATTCAGCTGTCGCGGCGGGGGCTATAGTCTTATCTGCCATTCTTACAGCATGGTTTTTGGCTAATTCGTACAGTTCCAGTACGGCATGTGTGTTGATTAAACCATCATGCTGTTTTTGCCATTGCTGTAGTGCGTTCGGGTCTGTTTGGGAGTGATGTGCCGAGGCAATAAAGGAGGATGAAGCTTCTTGCCGCTGTGCTTTAGATAAGTCATCAGTATGAGTTGCATAGTGTGTCATTTTGGTAACCCTTAATCTGTTTAGCAAAGCATTATGGAAATGGTTGATGGGGTTGTATGCTTTTGTTGTGTTTTCCAGCGCTTATCTATTAAACGTTTGAAAAAGCAATATGGGGTTAAGCAATATCAAGCACATTAAAGCAGGGTTTTGAGATTGGTTACTTTTGAGATCTGTTACTAAGGTGGCGACGATTGATACGGGAAGATAGTGCAGGTTAGGCTGTGAGCAGGCCAGCAGGGGTGAGATAGTGCTATTTCTGATTAAATAATAGCCACTACCAATTATTGGTAGCCGAATAGTAACTTATGTTGATTATCCCAAGTCTAAAAACATAGAGCTCACCAACGAGGTTATCCACAGGTAATGTGGGTTGAACCAACAATGCTTTATATAAAGCCCTGAAAGTAGCTCAGGGCTTTATTGTTATTCTTCAATTCTAAAGCCTACTTTGATCGTTACTTGAAAGTGGGCTACTTTGCCATCAACAATGTGGCCGCGTGTTTCTACAACCTCAAACCAGTTGAGGTGTTTTAATGTGAGCGAGGCTTTTGCTATAGCCGATTGAATTGCATCATCTGAGCTCACTGGTGATGAGCCAACCAGTTCAATCACTTTATAGGTGTGTGCTGACATATACCCTCCAATGAATTAACGAAATTTTGTTTTACTATAATAGCGCTTATTTAAATTTAAAAATACAGTATGCAAGTTAAAGAGCCGGGTTGCTTGATCTAACAGCTGATGAATGTAAAAAAGCCCGAAAATTCGGGCTTTTTTACATTAAAACCAAGTCAATGCCAGGCTATTTATTTTGTGTTTCTACCATCACTAAAGGTTCGGCGGCGGTATCTTCTTTAGCCGGTTTTTGCCAAGTTGCTGCTCTGCGCGGCTTACGTGGTTTTTCCTCCTCGGCTGGCGCTGTTGCTTTTGGGGCGTCTGCCTTGGTTTCAACCAGTTGTAATCCTGCAGCTGCCAGGTCAACCGGTTTAGCTTCAGTTTTAGCTTTACGTGCACGGGCCGGACGTTTTTTGTCTGCTTTTGCAGTGTTTTCAACAACCTCGGCGCCAGTTTCGCTAGCAGTTTCAGATTTTTCTACCGGAGCCGTTGAACTGGCTGCAGCTTTTTTGCCAGCACTTTTTGCTGTTCTGGCTTTCTTGGCTTCAGCTGGTGCGCTAGTCGCTGCAACCTCTTGAGCCGCTGTTTCAGTTTTAACTTCAGCCACTGGTGTTGCCGCTACAGTGTTTTCTGCATTGATGTTTGCTGGTGCTGTTTTTTCAACAGGTGCAGAAGTTGTACTTTCAGCTTTAGTGTGCACTGGAGTTACTGCTTCAGCTGTTACGTTAGCTTGAGTAGCACCGATCTCTTCATTTGGCACAAAAGGACGATTGTTTTCACGCGCTGCATTCTCATCGCGATCGCGACGGCCACGACGATTGTTGCGGTTACGACGGCCGCTACGCTCTGCACGTTGCTCTGTAGTCTCGTTCGCGCCTGCTTCTGTAGCTGCAACATTAGGTTGGTTACGCTGGGCGTCCTGACGTGGCTGCTGCGGTTTTTGCTGACGTGGTTCCTGTGGTTTACTCTCAGCAGAACGTTGTTCCTGACCTTTTGCTTCCTGATTGCGGTTAGGACGGTCTTGCACTGCGTTCTTGTCGCCACGCTCATTACGGTTACGTTCGTTGCGATTGCGGTTACGATTGCGATTACGACCTTGCTCACGACGTGACTCGCTGGATTTCTCAGCAGGTTTCGCTTCTTCACTTTTGGTTACAGAGGCAAAGAAGTTTTTAATACGTGCAAACAGTGATGGTTTTACTTCTTCTTTTTCAGCAACAATCGGTGCCGGTGCTGCAGGTGTAATGCCTTTTACAGCGGCTACAGGTTTAACTGCTTTAGCTTCTTCCGCCGCATTTGGCAGGTAGCTGGTTTCTGTAGGCAGTTCAACCATGTTATAACTGGCACGGGCTGTTTCATGGTTTACATCGTCATGCTTGATGCGAACGATGTTGTAATTTGGGGTTTCCAGGTGAATGTTTGGAATCAGCACTACCTCTACACCCATGCGCTGCTCAATCTTATGAATATCGGCACGTTTTTCATTAAGCAGGAAGGTTGCTACTTCAACCGGTAACTGCACTTGAATAATTGCGCTGTTTTCTTTCATTGCATCTTCTTGTGTGATGCGCAAGATGTGCAATGCAGTGGACTCGATGCCGCGGATATGACCAGTGCCATGACAGCGTGGGCATGGGATATGATTGGTTTCGCCCAGGCTAGGGCGCAGGCGTTGGCGTGAAAGCTCCAGCAGGCCGAAACGTGAGATCTTGCCGGTTTGTACACGGGCACGATCTGCATGCAATGCGTCACGTAGAGCATTTTCTACTTCACGTTGGTTGCGTTGGCTTTCCATGTCGATAAAATCGATCACAATCAAACCGCCCAAGTCACGCAGGCGTAACTGACGTGCAACTTCTTCAGCAGCTTCTATGTTGGTGTTGAAAGCAGTATGTTCAATATCGCTACCACGGGTTGCGCGGCCTGAGTTAACGTCTACTGAAACCAAAGCCTCAGTGTGGTCGATCACAATGGCGCCGCCAGATGGCAGGCGAACTTCACGTGAAAAAGCAGATTCAATCTGGTGCTCGATCTGGAAGCGTGTGAACAGTGGAATTTCATCCTGGTATAACTTAACGCGAGCAACGTTACCTGGCATTACGTGGTTCATGAATTGTACGGCCTGTTCATGAATGTCTGGTGTATCGATCAGGATTTCACCGATGTCTGAACTGAAGTAATCGCGAATAGCACGAATTACCAGACTACCTTCCTGGTAAATCAGGTATGCGCCTGGCTGCATGGCAGAAGCGCCATCAATCGCCGCCCATAACTGGGTTAAATAGTTTAAGTCCCATTGCAGCTCTTCAGCATTACGGCCAATACCGGCAGTACGCGCAATAATGCTCATGCCTTTTGGCACTTCCAGTTGTGCCAGTACATCGCGCAATTCGTCGCGGTCTTCGCCCTCAATGCGGCGTGATACACCGCCTCCGCGCGGATTGTTTGGCATCAGCACCAAGTAACGGCCTGCCAGCGAGATAAAGGTTGTGAGTGCGGCACCTTTGTTGCCGCGCTCGTCTTTGTCGACCTGAACGATGAGTTCCTGGCCTTCTTTTAACGCATCCTGAATGCGGGCGCGGCTGTCTGCGCCTTCTTTGTAGTAGCTGCGAGCTACTTCCTTGAATGGCAGAAAGCCATGGCGGTCTTGGCCGTAATCGACAAAAGCGGCTTCAAGGGATGGTTCAATACGGGTGATAACACCTTTGTAAATATTGCTTTTGCGCTGTTCTTTACCAGCGTGTTCAATATCCAGATCGATGAGTTTTTGACCATCTACAATCGCAACGCGTAATTCTTCTGATTGCGTTGCATTAAATAACATGCGTTTCATTGTTTGCTCCTACGCTTTGTGGCGCGAGCAGACTTATTGCTTAAATTTAAGCTTCGAATGATAAGGTGAAAGTGCCAAACTGCGGCGGAACTACTGTAGACGCAACATGCTTTTATGATGGCATGTGCCTATTGAATGTTAACGATTTTGAATAGAGCAATTGCGCAATTTAACGAGGCCATTACGGTTAACCGCAAGCTATTATTCAGATAAATTGAGTCAGCTTGATCGGCTGAGTCATTGTAAATTATCCAAATTTAATTGTTTTAACAGAGTAACTCATGTTGAAACAGTTGTATTTTGTTCGTTAAAGCAAACTAATTGCTAAATTTATGCTTAAATGCGGCCTAGGTTAGCCAGCTGTAGCTTAAATTCGTTAAAATTCTATCTTTAGTAAATTCCAATTTGTTAAGTTAGTTCATCACTGATCTGGTTTTATCAGTCGATTAGCTAAATATGCAAATTTGACTATCACTTTAAGTCGCGCTTTATCTTTATTTGTCTGCGGCGGCTTGAGCGCTAATTTTACTTACCGCTACTTTATAATATGGCGAGCGGCGTTAACCAAGTAATTTGTTGTCACTATTTTATAAACACATCGGCGACATTAAATGTGACAATTAAGTGTCTAAACGCGATGTATTTACTGATATTAAGTGTATTCTTATCAAGAATTTAACTGTAACTTTAATTGTTAAATCCCAAGAATCATCGCAGTATAAGCTACATCAATCATTTAAGCAAAGCATGAACAATTTAATTACAGATAATCAAAGTACTAACAATTCTAAAGTTGGTGAACTAGCTGCCGCATTTCTTACGGTGGATGAAGCAAGCGAAGGCCAACGTGTTGATAATTTCCTTACCAAGACTTTAAAAGGCGTGCCTAAAAGCCATGTTTACCGCATTTTGCGCAGTGGTGAAGTGCGCGTAAACAAAAAACGTATTGATGCGGATTTCCGTCTGAGCATGGGTGATATCGTCAGAGTGCCGCCTATCCGTGCAACCGTCACTGAAAAACCGGAAGGTGCTGTACCGGCTGCTTCAAAATTTGAAAATGCGGTTATTTATGAAGATGATGCAATGCTGGTGCTTGATAAAGCAGCGGGTTTTGCCGTGCATGGCGGTAGCGGAATTAGCCGCGGCGTGATTGAGCAGCTGCGTCTGGAGCGTCCGCGGGCCAAGTTTCTGGAATTGGTGCATAGGTTGGATCGTGAGACTTCCGGTGTGTTGATGCTGGCCAAAAAAAGAAGTGCGCTGGTAGCATTGCATGAAGCGATTCGTAACAACCAGACCGATAAACGCTATTTGATGCTGGTGCAGGGCGAATGGCTGGAGCAGAAAAAGCGTGTTGTGCTGGATTTGCAGAAGTACGTACTGCCGAACGGTGAGCGCAGGGTTAATGTGGTGACTGACGCCAGCAAAGACAAATTTGGTGAACGCCAGACTTCAGAAACCATGTTCCGCTTGATAAAGAACTACAACCACCCCACTATAGGTAAATTCAGCCTGCTGGAAGCGCAATTGGTTACCGGACGCACCCATCAGCTGCGTGTGCAGCTGTCGCATTTGGGGTTTCCAATAGTAGGTGATGATAAATACGGTGATTTTGCATTGAACAAAGCACTGGTGAAGCATGGTCTGAAACGTATGTTTCTGCATTCGTCGGTAACAAAAATCCGCCATCCTTTAACGCAGGAGAAGCTGGAACTGGTAGCGCCGATGCCGACAGAATTAGGTAAATTTTTGAAGAGTTTAGAGAAAGTATAGTCAAAGTATGGCAAAGCAGTATGATTTGATCGTGTGGGATTGGGATGGCACCTTGGCAGACTCAACCGGCATGATTACCAGAGCAATTGTAAAAGCTGCCGAGCAGGTCGGGTTGGCACCGCTCACTCCGGAGGCTGCCAGCAGCATTATCGGTTTGGGTCTGCGCGAGTCTGTAGAGGCACTTTATCCGGGAATTTCTGACGAACAGGCCAAGGCGCTTGCCACGCAATATAATGTGAATTATTTTGCCGGCGAGAGTGAGATACCTTTATTTGCCGGTGCGGCAGACACCATTAAAACACTAAACAGACGTGGCTTTAAATTGGCCGTGGCTACAGGCAAGAGTAGACGTGGCCTGACTCTGGCGCTGGAGCATACGCAATTACGCAATTATTTTCATGCCACCAGAACCGTGGATGAGTGCTTCTCGAAACCGCACCCGCAAATGCTGGATGAGTTGATGGATAATCTGGTGGTATTGCCCGAACGTACGTTGATGATCGGCGATACCAGTTATGATTTGCAAATGGCAAAGAATGCCGGCGTTGATGCGATTGGCGTGACTTATGGTGCGCAAAAGTCAGACTTGTGGCAGGATTTAAACCCGGTACAGCGGTTTGATAATTTCAGCGCATTGAGTGACTGGTTGCTGGAGCATGCATAATCTTGAGTGCTAACGAAAACGTGGTTGTTCTTAATAGCACAGAGTTGCAAGATGGCGGCAATGGCATACGCTTTCCCTTGCCGGCATTGGGGCAAAATGTTACTGGTTTTGTTGTCAGGTTTAAAGGTGTACCTTATGCTTACGTAAACCAGTGTGCGCATGTTTCTGTAGAGCTGGACTGGAACCCCGGTGAGTTCTTTACGGCGCAACAGGATTTTCTGATCTGTGCAACACACGGTGCGCATTACCGTCCTGATAATGGTTTTTGCGTGATGGGGCCGTGTAAAGGTAAAAGCCTAAAACCTTTAAAGGTGATTGAACAAAATGATCAAATTATTATCAACATAACACCAGTTGCTTAGTCACTGCGGTTTTAGAATTACAATTTTAGAAATATTACTTTAGATATTACTTGGAAAGTTTTAATCATGTCAGAACAAGATCAACAACCGGAAGCCAGCAACGAATTGAATGCTAAGCCGGATAACCGTCAAACTCAGTCTGCTGATGAGGGGAAGTGGCAGCGTGATGTCATTGAAAAACTTGCCGTTTCCGCTTTGGCCGAGCAAAAGACTGCACGGCGCTGGAGCACGCTTTTTAAAGGCCTGACATTTGCATATTTATTCGTATTAATCCTGATGGCGTTAGGAGTTTTTCACGATGGTAAAAAGACCTTTGACGCCCATACTGCGCTGATTGATATTACCGGGGTTATTGAAGCTGGGGGTGAAGTGAATGCAGATGCTGTGATGAATAGCCTGCATGAGGCTTATGACAACAAGGGTACTAAAGGCATTATTTTGCGTATCAACAGCCCAGGTGGCAGCCCGGTACAGGCTGGTATTATTAACGATGAGATCAAGCGTCAGAAAAAGCTGCATCCGGATATTCCCGTATATGCAGTGGTTGAGGATATTTGTGCATCAGGCGGCTATTACATTGCTGCGGCAGCCGATAAAATTTACGTTGATAAGGCCAGTATCGTTGGCTCTATCGGTGTGCTGATGGATGGCTACGGGTTTACCGAAGTCATGAAAAAAGTTGGTGTTGAGCGCCGTCTGATGACCGCTGGTGAAAACAAGGCCATGCTTGATCCATTTTCACCGGTTAACCCAAAACACCAGGTATTGGCACAAGCCATGTTGAATGAAGTGCATGAGCAGTTCAAAACCGTAGTGCGTCAGGGGCGGGGTGCGCGTTTGAAAGAAACGCCGGAAGTATTCAGTGGTTTATTCTGGAGCGGTGAGCAAAGTATTAAACTAGGCTTGGCTGATGCTTTAGGCAGCGCCGATTACGTTGCACGTGAAGTGATTAAGCAGGAAGAGATTGTAGACTTCACCTATCAAGATGACTTTGCGAGCCGAATTGCTAAACGTATCGGTGCTAGTGTAAGCGCCACTCTTGGCGAGGTGCTTGCCAGGCAATTGATTAACTCAGGCGAGGTTAAATTGCGTTAATTTGTACTAGCTCAGTCCTTGTATTAATCAATGTATTAATTAATCTTCAATTTTGATAGATTTGTATTCTGTCGGTACTTTCGGGTAGCGTAGATCCAGATTTTTCAGGGTATCAAGTAGCAGTCTTGAGATCAGCAGGTTCCGATTGGTTTTGGAATCTGCCGGTACGATATACCAGGGCGCTTGTTTGCTGGAGGTTGCCTTAATCGCCTGTTCGTATACCTCGGTATAGTTTTCCCATAATTTACGTTCTGCCAGATCACCTGGATTGAATTTCCAGGTTTTAGTCGGGTCATCCAGGCGCTCTTGCAGACGTTTTTTTTGCTCGGCTTTTGAAATGTGTAAAAAGCATTTAATGATGGTTGTGCCTGTTTCTGTCAGCATGCGTTCAAAATCATTAATTTGTACATAGCGCCGTTTGCATTCATCATCATCAATCCAGTTGTGTACTTTTACAATCCCCACATCTTCGTAGTGGCTGCGATTGAAAATTACCAGTTCACCCGCTCTAGGTACCTGCTGATGCACGCGCCACAGGTAATCATGTGCAAGCTCTTCGCTACTTGGCGCCTTGAAGTTTGCCAGGCGTATGCCTAATGGATCACACTCGCTGAATACATGGCGAATGGTGCCATCCTTGCCGCTGGTATCCATGCCTTGTAGAATCAGCAGTACCTTGCGTTTGCCTTCGGCGTGCAGGATGTCCTGATAGCGGTTAATCTCGGCCACGAGCCGTGCAAATTCAATAACGTCTTCTTCTTTGGTAGCGCTGCGCTCGGTTTTATCGCGTGCATTAAAGTCTTTAAGTGAAAAGTTTTTAGGATTAACGCGGTATTGGTCAAGATTGGACATGTGTTTTCACTCAAAAAATTAACTTGATGTAATTAAAGCATTAAACAACAAAAAAGCCCAAAGATGTTATCTGTTGGGCTTTTTTGATTGCTGATAAGAGCGTTTTTTAAGGTAACTCAGGCATCAATTTTTAATGATTTGGTGTAATTGATTAAACCGTTAGTTGAGCTGTCGTAGTTGCTTACAACTTCATCGTTGATTAATTGTGGCAAAATCTGCTGCGCAATCTGTTTGCCGTACTCAACACCCCATTGGTCGTAGCTGTTGATATCCCAGATAATGCCTTGCACGAATATCTTGTGTTCGTACAGAGCGATCAGTTTGCCCAGAGTGTTCGGTGTCAGCTTGTCGAACATGATTGATGTAGTAGGGCGGTTGCCTTCAAACTCTTTGTGCGGCAGCAATTGTTCAAGTGCCTCACCACTCAAGCCTTGCTGTTCCAGCTCGGCGCGTGCCTGTTGTTTTGTTTTGCCAAGCATCAGCGATTGAGTTTGCGCCAAAAAGTTAGCCAGCAGGATTTTATGGTGTGTGTTGCCATTATCGCCGACTTTATATTGGCTATGTACCGGCATCAAGAAGTCGGCAGGCACGATTTGCGTACCCTGATGGATCAGTTGATAGAACGCATGTTGACCGTTAGTGCCAGCTTCGCCCCAAACAACCGGGCCGGTTTTGTATGGTACGCGTGAGCCATCGCGGCAGATGAATTTGCCGTTGCTTTCCATGTCAGCTTGCTGCAGATACGCAGGGAAACGAGACAGACCCTGGTCGTAAGGCAGGATTGCATGCGTGTCGATATGGAAGAAGTTGTTGTACCACACACCGATCAGCGCCATGATGACCGGCATGTTTTGCTCTAAAGGTGCAGTCTTGAAATGGGTGTCCATCTCAAATGCACCTGTCAGCAGCTCTTCAAAATTGTCCATGCCCACGTAAAGCGCAATAGACAGGCCGATAGCTGACCACAGTGAATAGCGACCGCCTACCCAATCCCAGAAGGCGAACATGTTGGCGGTGTCGATACCGAAATCAGCAACAGCCTTGGCGTTGGTAGAAAGCGCAACAAAGTGCTTGGCAACATGTGCGTTGTCTTTAGCGGTATTCAAAAACCACGTGCGTGCAGAACGCGCATTGGTCATGGTTTCCTGTGTGGTGAATGTTTTTGAAGCCACGATAAACAATGTGGTTTCCGGGTCGCAAAGGTTTAGCGCACGCATCAAGTGTGCGCCATCAATGTTGGACACGAAATGTACCTTCAAGTCCGGGCTGGCGTAGGGTTTCAATGCATCGCACACCATGACCGGACCGAGGTCTGAGCCGCCAATACCAATGTTGACAATGTCAGTGATGCGTTTGCCGGTGTAACCGGTCCAGCTGCCGTTGCGCACTTTGTCAGAGAACTCGCGCATCTGTGCCAGCACAGCATTCACATCCGGCATCACATCATGGCCATCTACATATACCGGTGTGTTGGCGCGGTTGCGCAGAGCAGTGTGCAGCACGGCACGGTTTTCCGTGATATTGATCTTTTCACCGGTAAACATTTTGTCGCGCCAGTTTTCAATGTTTGCTTCACGCGCCAGTTGAAACAGCATGGGTAATGTTTCTTCTGTAATGCGATGTTTTGAGTAGTCAAACAGAATGTCAGCAAATTTAAGGCTGAATTTATCAAAACGTTTAGCATCAGCGGCGAACAAATCGCGCATATGGATTGATGCGATATTTTCTTGATGTTGACTAAGTTTTTTCCATACCGGAAGTTTGTGAAGTGTAGCCATTTAGATATTTAATGTTTTTTATTCAATGAGTTATTTAATTTGTAGAACAATGCCCGCCAATGGTGGCAGGTTTATTACCAGCGATTGATGATGATGCATCCATGCTATATTTTCAGTGCTTAATCCTGCACCGTTACCTTGGTTGCTACCGCCGTAGCAGCTTGCGTCACTGTTAAAAATTTCCTGATAATTTCCAGCTTGTGGAACGCCAATGCGGTAGGCATTTCGTAAAACAGGTGTAAAGTTAAGTACTATTATAACAAAACTATTGTCCAATCCGCGTCTTAGAAAACTGATAATTGATTGTTCAGTGTCATGACAGTCTATCCATTCAAAACCTTGCACCTCAAAATCCAGTGTATGTAGCGATTTGAGGTCTTTATATAGATTATTTAAATCAGTATTCAGTTTCTGCACGCCCTGATGCCAGTGATGGCCAGGATACTCGTTGCCAAGCAGGTGCCAATCTAGGCTGCTGTTCACGTTCCATTCGCGGCCTTGGCCGAATTCATTACCCATGAAGTTGAGTTTTTTACCTGGGCTGGTCATCTGGTAGGTAATCAGCAGGCGCAAATTGGCAAATTTCTGCCAAGTATCGCCGGGCATTTTATCCAGTAACGACTTTTTACCATGTACGACTTCATCATGTGAGAATGGCAGTACAAAGTTTTCGGAGTAGGCGTAAAGTTGACCAAAGGTCAGTTTGTCGTGATAGTAGCGTCTGTGTACCGGGTCATTCTCTATGTAGCTTAGGGTGTCATTCATCCAACCCATGTTCCATTTCATACTGAAGCCCAAGCCACCCAAGTAAACCGGGCGCGACACCATAGGCCAGGCCGTAGATTCTTCAGCAATGGTCAGCACGCCGGTGAAGTCTTCTCCAACCATGATATTGAGCTGTTTCAGAAAGTCGATGACATCCAGGTTCTCACGCCCGCCAAATTTGTTCGGTAACCATTCGCCGGCCTTGCGTGAATAGTCAAGGTAAAGCATGGAGGCTACGGCATCCACACGCAAACCATCAATGTGGAATTCGTTCAGCCAAAAATAGGCATTTGCAATCAGGAAGTTACGTACTTCGTTGCGGCCGTAGTTGAAGATATAGGTGCCCCAATCCTGATGCTCGCCCAAGCGTGGGTCTTCATGTTCGTATAGAGCTGTGCCATCAAAACGCGCCAGTGCCCAGTCATCTTTTGGAAAATGTCCTGGCACCCAGTCAAGAATTACGCCGATGTTAGCCTGATGGAATGCGTCAATTAAAAAACGCAGGTCATCAGGAGAGCCAAAACGGTTAGTTACGCCAAAGTAGCCTGTAGTCTGGTAACCCCAGGATTCATTGAGCGGATGTTCCGAAATCGGCAGCAGTTCCACATGGGTGTAACCCATAGCTGCCACGTGTGGCACCAGTGATTTTGCAAGTTCACGATAGGTTAAAAAATGACCTTTTGCATTGCGCTGCCATGAGCCCAGATGCACCTCGTAACAGTTAAACGGCGCATGTAGCCAGTCACGTTTTTTGCGTGCATTTAACCAATCCTTATCCTGCCATTGGTGATGGCTGGTGCTGATTTTTGCTGCGGTGCCGGGACGTTGTTCAAACTCGAAACCATAAGGATCGGTTTTAACCAGAATGTTGCCGGTGTGGCGGTTGCGAATTTCGAATTTATAAGTGTCGTTGGTGGTTAGGCCGGGAATGAAAATATCCCAAACGCCGCTAGAGCCATGAGCGCGCATTGAATGAATGCGGCCATCCCAGTTATTGAAGCTGCCAATGACGCTGACACGTTCTGCATTTGGCGCCCATACCGCAAAACGCACACCGGCAATGTTGTCCTGTGTAATACATTGCGCACCTAGTGTTTTATAAGCCTGTTTTAAACGACCTTCACCAAACAGGTAAAGCTCATCCTGCGTGATGCTGGAATTAAATGTATACGGGTCATATATTTCGTAGCTGTGATTGCCAGACTGTACTTTTAGCAGGCATGGCGTTGGCAGAGCTTTTTTGCAATAAACTTCAAACAAGCCATCGCGATGTGTTTTTTCCAGCTTTAGCCAAGTTGCGTCTGTGGTTTCGCCTGTTTTTACGAAGACATCAGCCGCGCCAGGAACGAAGGTACGATAAACAAATTTATTCTCGGTATCATCATGGATAACATGTTGACCTAAAAAGCTGAACGGATCATGGTGACGCGCCTCTAGAATGAGGTGGCGCGCATGAGAGTTTGCTTTAGATGCGTTTTGAGACGTTTTGGAGTTTACCAAGATATTTATCCCCTAATTTTTTAAGGTTTTTTAGCTTTTATTTGTTAATTTTTAACTATTTAAGCTAGATTATAGTGCTTTAAGCTGATTATAATGTAATCAATCGTAGTCAGAAGTAAAAATTAGCCGGTTGGCCCAGCCGGCGTTATCTAGAGTAACTATACAAACTTCAGGAGGGCATCATGTCGACAAACCGGCAAGCAGACCAACATTCAGATCGTTTTATTAGTACCTTAACCAAAAACACTGTCGCGATTATTCTGGCAGGCGGGCGCGGTAGCCGTTTAAAAAGCCTTACCGATTGGCGTGCAAAGCCGGCCGTGCAGTTTGGCGGCAAATTCCGCATTATTGATTTTCCTTTATCCAATTGTGTCAATTCCGGTATTCGCCGTATTAACGTTGCCACGCAATACAAAGCACAAAGCTTAATCCAGCATATCCAGCGCGGCTGGGGCTTTTTACGTGGCGAATTCAATGAATACGTAAATATTATCCCTGCACAGCAGCGTATCTCTGAAGAGTGGTACAAGGGAACGGCAGATGCGGTATACCAGAACATAGATTTACTGCGCGAGGGCGGCGCAGAATACATTTTGATTCTTGCAGGTGACCATATCTACAAGATGGACTACGGCAAAATGCTGGCTACGCATGTCATTAATAAAGCCGATATGACGGTGGCATGTATTAATGTGCCGCTGGAAGATGCAAAGGGTTTTGGTGTGCTGGCTGTTGATGGAACGGATAGGGTGGTTGAATTTGCCGAGAAGCCTGCAAATCCTAAACCTATGCCTGATGATCCTACCAAGGCATTTGCGAGCATGGGTATTTATGTTTTTAATGCCAAGTTTCTTTATGAACAGCTGATCCGTGATGCCGGTGATTCAAAATCCAGCCATGACTTTGGCGGCGACATTATTCCTTATATCATCAAAAAATATAAAGTGCAGGCACATCGTTTTACTGATAGTTGTGTTGGTGCTAAAAACGGCAATATTTACTGGCGCGATGTCGGAACCATTGATGCATACTGGGAAGCCAATATGGAATTGACCAAGGTTATTCCTGAGCTTAACCTGTATGATCGAGATTGGCCCATCTGGACTTACCAGGAACAGCTGCCGCCGGCTAAATTCGTGTTTAATGATGAAGGTCGTACCGGCAAGGCGACTGACTCCTTGGTATCCGGCGGATGTTTGATCAGTGGTTCATGCGTTACCAACTCGGTCATGTTTTCAGACGTGCGCGTACACAGCTACTGCGATATCCAGGGTTCGGTAATCTTGCCTAAAGTTACCATCAATCGGCACGCCGTATTGAAAAATGTAGTGGTTGACCGTGGCTGTGTCATTCCGGAGGGAATGCAAATCGGTGTTGATTTGGCTTTGGATGCAAAACGGTTTTATGTGTCTGAAAAAGGTATCGTACTGGTGACGCCTGATATGCTGGGGCAAGATCTGTATCGTGTTGTTTGATACGAAATGTTTGAAAGAAAGCAGTTAATCTAAATTCGAATAGGCTCAATAATGGATTTTTTGGAGTTCATTATTGGGTTTTCTCCCTGTAAGTGTTCTACTGTATGTAATCTAAAGTTTTTAATTAAATAGTTTAAGGTTTATTCTCAAGTGAAAGCTGATCGTCCCAAGTTATACCTCAACCTTTATTGGCATATGCATCAACCGGATTATCGTGATCTGACGACAAACGAGTATGTGCTGCCATGGACGTATCTGCACGCCATAAAAGACTATAGTGATATGGCATATCATCTTGAAGCCAACCCTCTGGCGCGTGTGAGCTTTAATTTTGTACCTATTCTGCTTGAGCAGCTTGAAGACTATGCGCAGCAGTTCAAAAATAACGCCATACGTGACCCGCTGCTGGCGCTGTTGATCAAAGACGATTTATCCGATATCAGCCATGATGAGTGTCACTTGATTTGCGAGAGTTGTTTTAAAAGCCATCATGAAAAGATGTTGAGTCCGTTTCCGCATTATCAGCGCCTGTTACAGATTTATCAGCTGGTAGAACCGCTGATGAAGCAGCATGCAGTGACTGAGCGTGACGAGTTTCATTATCTGTCTGCGCAATATAAGGCTGATCTGCTGGTGTGGTACCACCTGGCATGGTGTGGTGAAAGTCTGCGCCGTACCAATCCAGTCGTGCAGGCATTAATGACCAAGGGAGCGCTGTTCACTGATGAAGAAAGAATGCAGTTATTTGCGGTGATCGTAGATACGATTTCAAATCTGATCCCGCGCTATAAAGCACTGATGCAACGCAAGCAGATTGAGCTTTCAACCACGCCTTATTATCACCCGATACTGCCGCTATTGCTGGATTTCAGATCTACACTCGATGCAATGCCGCAGGCGCCTCTGCCTGAAAATGCGAGTTATCAGGGTGGGCAGGCACGCGCGATTGCGCATGTGCAAACTGCGAAAAAATATCATGAACAGCACTTTGGTGTGAAACCGCGTGGCATGTGGCCGGCTGAAGGCGGTGTTTCACATGCTGCGCTGTCGCTGCTGGCTGAGCATGATGTGGAGTGGGCTGCCACAGGGCAGGCGGTATTGTTTAATAGCCTGGCGAAATCTCACTTGAGCAATTTCAATAAAGATGAGTATTTATATCAACCATACCGTATTACTAATGGCAAGAATGACATTCTTTGCTTTTTTAGAGATGACCAGTTGTCAGATAAGATTGGTTTTGAATACGCAAAAATACACTCACGTGATGCTGTAAATGATTTTATGAAAGCGCTGGAAGACATACAGCGTAATAATACAACCGACCATTCACGAGTGGTCAGCGTTATTCTTGATGGCGAAAATGCCTGGGAGTACTTTCCTTACAATGGCTACTATTTCCTGAATGAGCTTTATGCTGCGTTGACCAATCACCCTGACATACAGATGACAACTTTCAGCGATATTGTTGATATGTATCAACATGGCAGTACGCAAGATCAGGGATTATCCGCGCCTGTTCTGCCACAGGTGGCAGCCGGTAGTTGGGTGTACGGAACCTTTAGCACCTGGATAGGCAGCAAGGATAAAAACCTGGCTTGGGATTTATTGTGTGCGGCCAAGAAAACCTACGATAACGTCATTGCTCAGCATACTTTGAATACAGAACAGCTCAAGGCATGCGAACAGCAATTGGCTATTTGTGAGGGCTCGGACTGGTTCTGGTGGTTTGGTGACTATAACTCATCAGACAGTGTTGCCAGTTTTGACCAGCTTTATCGTCGCAATTTAATCAACCTGTACACATTGCTCGGCCAACCTGTGCCGGATGTGCTACATCAGCGGATCAGTGCCGGCGGGGGTAATTCCGAGAATGCAGGAACGATGAGAAGAGGGCAGTCTTAAGATGTAATACCAAAGATGTAATGCCGAAGATTGAATGTAAGTATTACCAGCTGATATGTCTGATTCTGGCTTTTAAATTAACACTGTAGATTAAATAACACTATAAATTAAAGTTCTGAAGATTAATGTTCTGAAAATTAAAGGTCTGAGCGAAATTTTTATATTGAAGTGCCAACGTAAAAGAATATTAAAAACATATGTCACTACAAGCTAATGCATCAATTACAAATCAGCGCAATGCAGGCGTGTTGCTGCATGTCAGCTCATTACCGAGTGCCTATTACACCGGTGACTTGGGTGCCGAAGCTTATAAGTTCGTGGATTTTCTACAGCAGGTTGGCGCCAGCGTATGGCAGACGCTGCCAATCAATATGCCACATGCAGACAATTCGCCATACCAATGCTTATCAGCGCACGCCGGTAATCCTGATTTCATCAGCTTGGAAGCCTTACAAGCGCAAGGTTTGCTGACCAAACAGGATTTAAGCGGCCTGATTACCGATAAAATGCCATTGCTCGCCAAAGCTTTTTCAGCCTATGCCAATCAGGCTGATACAAGAGAATGCACGGATTTCATGAACTTTTGCGATAAACAGGCAGATTGGCTGCATGATTTTGCACTGTTTCTGGCTCTACGCACAAAATTTAATCAAGCCGGCTGGAACAACTGGCCTGAACTTTATAAGAAACGTGATATCCCTACACTCAGGCACGCAAGAGAAGAGCTGGCTCATGAAATCGCAGTGATTAAATTCACGCAGTTTGTATTTTTTACGCAATGGATGGCGCTTAAGAAATACGCAAATGAAAAAGGCGTTGCGCTGTTCGGTGATATTCCGATTTTTGTTGCTTATGACAGTGCCGATGTCTGGTCTCAGCCGCATCTATTCAAGCTGGATGCAGAGCAGAATATGACAGTAGTGGCCGGCGTGCCGCCGGATTACTTTTCTGCCACCGGTCAGCGCTGGGGTAATCCGCACTATAACTGGGAAGTGATGGCCAAGAAGAAATTCTCCTGGTGGATAGCGCGTCTGGCAACCCAGAGCGAATTGTTTGATATTGTGCGTATCGATCACTTCCGGGGGTTGGAAGCCGCGTGGGAAATCCCGGTTAATGAAGATACTGCAATGAATGGGCAATGGGTAACGGCCCCGGGCGATGCTTTGCTTGCTGCAGTCAAGGCAGCGCTGCCCAAGCTTGATCTGGTTGCTGAAGATCTGGGTATTATCACGGCTGAAGTGGATCAGCTGAGAAAAAAATACCAGCTGCCAGGCATGAAAATTCTACAGTTCGCATTTAGCGGTGAGCCTGATAATCCTTATCTGCCGGAAAATATTGAGGTGGATAGCGTGGTTTATACCGGTACGCATGATAACGATACTACTGTAGGCTGGTATAGCGCGATGGATGAAAGACAGCAGGAGCATTTGCTTGCCTATTTGCGAGAACATGGCGAGCAGGAGCATGGCGATCAGGAGCATGGCGATCAGGAGCATAGCGATCAGGAGCATAGCCCTCAGCTAGTGCCGAATATTCTGAATGCATTGATTGAGATGGCAATGGCATCAAAAGCCAGTTTAGCAATTATTCCGATGCAGGATATTCTTGCGCTGGATACAACGCATAGAATGAATACGCCAGGTACTTCCAGCGGCAATTGGCATTGGCGCTTTAACTGGCAGCAACTTACGCCAGAGTTGAAAGATTTTTTCACAAACGTAATTTCGCGTACCGGACGCCATTAAACCAGAGGTTTTTTAATCATGGCTTTGAAATCATGGGTTTAAAAATAATGGATTTGAAATCATGGCTTTAATGTTAGGCATTGATGTCGGGGGTACTAATCTTCGGCTGGGGATTGTGGAATGCCGAGATGTGCATGCACAAAAGAAATCTGTGCGGGTGCTGGAAGAAATGCGTTTTCAGGCTGATTTCTCCGCTCTTTGTAAATCAAGCACTGATACCCCCGCGCTTGCCTGGCAAACAATTCTTGCTACTATCGCTAGCGCTATAAATACCGTGCGCAAACAATATCCACAGCTTGCTGCCGTGGGTATCGGGTTTCCGGGTTTTATTGACCCGCATACGCAAAGAATTTCGCAGTCACCCAATCTGCCGGGTTTGCAGAATGTGGATTTGAGCGCCGATTTAAGCGCACTGATTGTCTTACCGGTGATAACCGAAAATGATGCACTGGCAGCCGCATTTGGTGAGTTTGTGATGGCAGCGCAGCCCATGGCTAATCTGATTTATCTGGGTTTAGGTACCGGGGTGGGCGGTGGTCTGATATTGAATCGCCAGCCTTATCAGGGACAGCATGGCGTGGCGATGGAAGTGGGGCATATTATCACTAACCCAAACGGCAGATTATGCGGCTGCGGTAACCATGGTTGCATGGAGCAATATGCTTCAGCCAGTGGTGTGTCTATTACATATCAACAAGCTACAGGCGAGCATTGCAGCGCTGCTGAAATCGCTGCACGCGCAAACATAGGCGATAAGCATGCTATTGCAGCCTACGTGTTGGCGGCAACATCGCTTGCTCAGGCTTTAGCGCATATCCTTAAAGTGATAGATGTGACCGATGTTGTGCTCGGTGGCGGCATGAGTGCCGGCTGGCCGCTTATGCAGCAGGCATTTCAGCAACAGCTGGATCAGGATTTAATACCGGTGCTGCGAGGTAAGGTGAACGTGCACCTTTCAGATATGGGTGACCAGGCCGGCATGATTGGTGCGGCCATGCTGGCGCAACAAATGCTTCAGTCGTAGTAAGTAGCGGCCCTAGTAAGCATGTGTACTGGCCGGGTTGCATTGCAATAAAACGCAGGAATCAAGTCAGGCCGGAGGCTGATTGCTTTATGTAAGTTTCAAGTTGGTCAGCTGGCAGGGGTCTGCTGAAGTAGTAGCCCTGAACTTCATTACAACCTTGTAGGCGTAGAAACGCCAGTTGCCCTGCGGTTTCCACGCCTTCGGCAATGGTGCGAATACCCAAGCTGCTTGCCATATTAATGATTGCCGAGACTATCGCCTTGTCTTCTGCATCTTCGGTAATGTCTTGCACAAAAGACTTATCAATTTTTAGCTTGTATACTTTAAAACGTTTTAAATAGCTCAGCGATGAATAACCGGTTCCGAAATCATCAATCGACATGCGGATACCGACGCTGTCTAGTTTATCCATCATTTTAATTGCAGATTCAGGATCATCCATAGCTGCCGCCTCAGTGAGTTCCAGCTCCAGATATTGGTGCGGTAAATTTTCCTCATCAAGTATGGAGGTAATCAGTTCCGGGAAATGACTATCACGGAACTGAATAGCTGATATATTCACCGCAATTACGGGAATGGATAAGCCGCTATCGAGCCATGTTTTCATTTGTTTGGCTGCATTACGAAGTACCCATTCACCTACTTTACCAATCTGTCCGATGTTTTCGGCAATGCCGATAAATTCTGCTGGCGGTACCATGCCAAATTCCGGGTGCTGCCAGCGAATCAAGGCTTCGGCACCTAGAATGTGCCCGTCTTCAATCGAAACTTGCGGTTGATAGTGCAGTTGCAGTTGATTGCGTTCTATTGCAAAACGCAAAGCATTTGCCAGTTGTAAATTGCGCTCGGTATTGGACTGCATTTCCTGCGTAAAAAACCGTAACCCGTTACGGCCGGCCTGTTTGGCTTTGTACATTGCCGTGTCGGCATTTTTGTAAAGCATTTCTACATCGTTGCCATCGTCAGGGTAAATTGCGATGCCGATGGATGCGGTGGTAATCAGTTCATGTTGATCAATCTGGAATGGCACGGAGATGATTTCCAGTAGTTTCCCGGCCAGAGTTGCAGCGCTATTGGCTGAGGCTGTTGGTAGAATAATCACAAACTCATCACCGCCGGAACGCGATATTGTATCTTCTTCGCGTAAGGAGGATTTGATGCGTTTAGCCAGCTCTACAAGCAGCTGATCGCCAATACTGTGGCCTAATGTGTCGTTAACGTATTTAAAATGATCCAAATCTACCAGCATAATGGCGAGATTGTTACCGCCATGCTGTGCAAGATTGAGCGCATATTGAAAGCGGTCTTGCAGCAGGGTACGGTTGGGCAGGCCGGTAAGTTGATCAAAGTGGGCCAGGAACTCAATACGCTCGCCGGTTTTTAGTTTTTCAGTAATATCATCTTTAATCGCCAGATAATTCGTAACATTGCCTTGTTCATCACGAATGGGTGAAATCATTACATACTCGACATATTCAGATCCATCCTTGCGGCGGTTAACCAGTTCGCCTTTCCATATGTCACCACGCGCTATCGTTGCCCACATTTCATCGTAAGTTTGTTTGGGTGTTTTTCCGGATTTCAGGATGCGGGAATTCTGGTTAATGATTTCATCTGCAGTATAGCCAGACGTTAAAAGAAAAGCGGAATTGGCAAAAATGATTGTTGCATCAAGATCGGTAATAAAAATAGAGTTTGGGCTTTGCTCAACTGCCAGTGATAATTTCCGCAGTTCACTTTGCATTTTATTTTTATGTAATTCATCTGCAAACCGGCTAATGGCAGAACTGATATCCATAGCCATTTCTGTGAGTAATTTACGTACAGCATCATCAAACGCATTGGGTTCTGTTGAGTAAAAAGTAATGGCGCCAATCACTATGTCTTTTTGGTGTAGCGGCAATGATGCCGATGCATTCCATCCAAATTGTTTGCCGCGTTCATGCCAGGGGGCGGTCATCGGATTGTGAGTGAAATCCTGGCACCATACGGCACGGTCCTCGCGCGCAGCGGTGCCGGTAGGCCCCTGACCAGACGGCATAATTGCCAGAGTGGATATTTCAATGCCGTTGAGATAATCCGTACCCTGGCCATATGAGGCAACGGGTTTTATGAGCTGCGTTGTTTCATCATTAATGCCAATCCAGCACATGCTCATGCCGCCATGGATAACTGCGTCGCGACATATGGTGTCAAACAGGTCATTGGTGTTTTTGCAGCGGACAATTGCTTCATTGCAATAACTTAATGCTACGTAAAATCGTGTAAGCCGTTCATTATCTGCGCGCACTTTGCTGAGATTTTGTTGCGTTTCAGAAAGCCAGTTCATGACGCTGTTTTCCATGCCAGGGCTGACTTGAATAGGCTCTTTGTAATTTCCGCTGCCAATTCTGGCGATTTGTGCCTGGAGTTCTTTAAGTGGGGCACCTAAAGTATTGCGCATTGCTTGATAGGTTCGCCACAACAGATACATCAATGTTAAGCCAACTACAATAACTGCGTAGCGTACAATTAAAGCTAGCCTTTCCTGAGATTTTACAGAGTTGACTGTGCGCTGTTCCATCATCTGGTAAAACTCACCGATAGGCTTCATGATTTCTGCCTTGGCATTATTGTAATCATCGTTATAGAGCATTTCTATTGCCTTGAGGTGATTGCTATCCCCAGGCTGTTTTGAGGCCTCAAATAAGCGCATTGCAGCAAATTCTGTAGCGGTCAGTTTGTCGGATTTATCTTTTGCGATTTCCAGTTCTTTAATTTCAGTGGTGCTGAATCCATTGTTACGTATCAGATCCATCAATGGAACCGTTTCTCCGGGGCCAATATTTGAACTCTGGTTGTCTGGGTGGCTCAAATCCCAATAGCTAAGTTGGTAATAGGTCGGGCGTGGCTGTTTGCCGTTGCGGATATCAAGAATTTTTTGATAGTGTTGTTTGTAAATTGGATTTCCGTTTGCTACATAGGTGCGAACGGCACGGGTAAGGTCATCGGACGATTGGCGCAATTCATCTGCCAATTGTAAAGATCGGTGGCGCAGTTCGTTGGCATAATCGATTCTTTTTTCAGCATGTACGTATACCGCAAATAAAATGCTGAAAATCACCAGGCACGTTGATGCCAGCAGCAGGTTTAAGTTGAACGTGCTAGAGTGATTTTTACGTGAAATCATGTTAAGAATTGTAGATGAATTTAGTTGCTTGCACACTAAGTAAATTGCGAACCCGCTATGTAAATTGCGAACCTGCTATGTAAATTGCGAACCTGCTATTGATTTGCTGAATTGTGAATAGGCCGGTGATACAGGTTGCTGATATAGCTTGTTGATATAGATCCCAAGTCATATATTTTTAACAGATTGAAGCTATGGTGAAACTTTAATCCACCATAATCGTTACAATAATGTCTAGTTTGGGATGTGTAATTTGAGATGTGTAGTTTGGTTTGGCGTAGCTGCTGGTAAACAGCGTGGTTTGTCTCCTGGTCTGCTTAAGCGTGTATGCCAAAGTGGTAAGTGGCTCGTTAGCAGTTTAAACTTCATACTTAGCGTAGTAATCGAAAGTCTTTCATGCCTGTTTTAATTAATGTTGTTAATGCAAAAAATTCTCAAGAACACATTTAATGTTGCGTAAATCATTTATTTTCATGATGGCCGCGCTGGGTTCTGCGCAGGCAATGGCCGCAGGTTCAGTCTGGTATGGCGACGGTGATCCTTTGTCTACTTCGCTGGAGTTACCGCCAGCTGTCTATGGCACAGGTTTTAAGTCTGATTTGCCAAGGCAATCGTGTGCCGGAATTGATTTCAACAAGCTACTGACGCTGGCTGATGTTACCGAAGCTGCTCTATGCAATAACCCGCAAACCCGCGAGACCTATGCGAATGCAAAGGTACAGGCAGCGCAGTTGGGGGTTGCCAAATCAGCATTTCTGCCCACTTTGACCGACAATCTCGGTGCTAATGAAAACTTTGTAGATCCTAAATCAGCCAGCCGTGGGCGTGAGTTCAATAATCTGAACAATAATCTGGCAGCATCTTATCTTTTATATGACTTTGGCAACCGTGATGCCGCACTTGAAAATGCCCGCCAGTTACTGAACGCAGTCAGCGCAACACAGAGTGCCGTCGTGCAGAATATATTGCTTGCTGCGATCAAGGCGTATTATCAGGTGCAGACTGATTTGGCTTTGCTTGAGGCTTCCAAAGAGTCCGAGAATTTTAATCTGGAGAGTTTTAAAGCGGCTGACGCTAAATACAAGGCCGGTGTTTCTACCCCCGCAGATAAACTGCAAGCTGAAACCGCTTATGCACAGGCAGTGCTGACCAGAGTCAGTGCGGAAGGTACCTTGAAAACGGATTTGGGTGTGCTTGCAAATGTGATGGGCTTAAATGCCAATATGCCCCTTAAATTAGCGGCTATATCGAATGTGGCTATTAATGCCAGTGAAGTTGAGCGTGATATTGGTCAGCTAATTGAATATGCGCGAGTGCGTCGCCCTGATCTAGTGGCGAGTGAAGCGCAGGTCAACGCCGCCAAAGCTACGATTGAAGCCAGCCGCGCTGCCGCAAAACCAACCGTATCTGTTGGGCTATCCAATAGTTTTCAGGATGGTAGTAGCCTGTCTTCCAGTAATACTTCTACGCTAGGCCTGACAGTTTCCGTACCGATTTTTTCCGGCTACGCACCTACTTACAGAATACGTGCCGCCGAGGCTAACACCGAGGTGAAAGAAGCGCAGCGCGATCAGCTGAAACTGCAAATTTCATTGGACGTATGGACTGCATTTCAAAACCTGCGTACTGCGCATGAAACCATCAAGTCAGCAGACATCCTGGTGAATAGTGCAAAAGAGTCTGCCCGTGTAGCATTGGGGCGTTATAAGGCCGGGGTCGGCAATATTATTGACACGCTAAATGCACAGAGTGCGCTGGCTAATGCCAACCAGCAAAAAATCAAGGCCGACCTGAGCCGGAACATTGCCCGCGCAGCATTGGCGCAGGCCATCGGTACGCTTGATAGTGTGATGATCCAGTCTCTGCCGGATGGAAATGCAGAATTAACTGAAGCGAACCTTAAAAAGTAAATTCATGAAAAAAATCATCAAACAATCTGTCTTTCCATTAATCATTTTAGCTTTGCTTGCGGGGGGGTATTATTTTTACAAGCAGAGCAAGCAAGTGCGGCCGGAGGACTTGTATAAATTAGCCGAGATAACTCGTGGCGACCTTGAACAGGCAGTGTCGGCCAACGGCACGATTAACCCGGTGACGCTGGTGAGTGTCGGTACGCAGGTTTCCGGTCGTGTCAGCAAACTGTATGTAGACTTTAACGACAAGGTCGAAAAAGGACAGGTGCTGCTGGAACTGGACGATGCCTTGTTTACCGCGCAGATCGCGCAAACCCAGGGTACGGTGCGCAATGCCGAGGCCTCGGTAGAGCTGGCCAAAGCCAATGAGGCCAGAAGCCGCTCGCTATTTGAGCAGGAGTATGTATCAAGACAGGAGCTGGATCAGTCGGTGCAAGCCTTGAAATCTGCGCAAGCCGTGTTGGCAAGTGCCCGTGCGCAGTTGCAGCGCGATAAAACCAATCTGTCGTACTCGATTATACGTTCGCCGGTATCCGGCATTGTCATCGACAGGCAGATTGATATCGGACAGACTGTAGCAGCGAGTTTTCAAACGCCAACGCTGATCAAGATCGCGCAGGATTTATCCAAGATGCAGATCGATACCAGTTTTGCCGAGGCGGATATCGGCAATATCAAGGTGGGGCAGGTTGCCAAATTCAGCGTAGATGCATTCCCCAACCTTAATTTTGAAGGCGTGGTTAAGCAGATACGCCTGAACCCGGTCACGACCTCCAATGTGGTTTCCTATAACGTAGTGATTTCGGTTGATAATCCGGAGAATATTCTATTGCCGGGTATGACGGCTTACGTGAATATCGTGTTTGCAAAACACGATAATGTGTTGCTGGTACCCAATGCTGCACTGCGCTTCAAGCCCAAGCTTGATGAGGCGGTAAATGATCTCAATATAAAAACCAATGGTGATGCATCAGGCCACCGTGCCGGCAATGGCGGTAAAAGAAAACCTGCTGAAACACAAGGGGCGGGTGGTTTCGGGCGAGGCAAGGTGTATGTGTTGCAAAATAACAAACCACAACTACAACAAGTGAAGGTAGGTATCACCGATGGCAAGCTCACTGAAATTATCAGTGAAGAACTGAAGCTTGGTGACAAAGTGATCGTTGGCGAAAATCAGGCCGACGGCAAAGCCGCTACCGGTGCCATGCGTGCGCCGCGGATGTTTTAAGGGTTGCTGAGCGGATTTATTGAATGAACCACGTGATTGAAGTGCGCCATTTGTATAAGGATTACCAGACTGCGGCTGGCGCTTTCCCTGTGCTTAAAGATGTAAATCTGATGATTGAGCCGGGTGAATATCTGGCGATCATGGGGCCATCCGGCTCAGGTAAATCTACGTTCATGAATATTCTGGGTTGTCTCGATAAGCCGACTGCCGGTGAGTATCTGCTGGATGGGCATCAGACTGCCCAGTTGGAAAATAATGCCCTGGCGCAACTCAGAAACAAAACTATAGGCTTTGTGTTTCAGGGGTTTAACTTGTTGGCACGTTCCAGTCTGCTCGATAACGTTGCCTTGCCTTTAGTGTATTCCGGTGTAGATAAGCAAACGCGTCATGAAAAAGCAGAGCAGGTGCTGATCAAGGTAGGTTTAGGAAAATACCTGAATTCTCGACCCAGCCAGATCTCCGGCGGTCAACAGCAGCGGGTGGCGATTGCACGCGCTTTGGTGAATAGCCCACGTCTGATTCTGGCAGATGAGCCTACCGGTAATCTTGATAGCAAAACCAGTGAGGAAATCATGGAGCTGTTTGACAACCTGAATAAGGAAGGCATTTCCATAGTGCTGGTAACCCATGAAACCGACATTGCAGAGCATGCGAAGAGGCAAGTGAGGTTTCTGGATGGACAAATCGTTCATGACAGCTTGAAGCCGGCTCAAATGATGACTCAAGCTATGGAAGGTGCCTGATGTTTTCTGCAATGCTGGGTGAAGCATGGCATGCCATGGGTGCCAACCGCATGCGTACTTTTTTAACCATGCTCGGCATGATGATAGGCGTGGGCGCGGTAGTGATGATGATGGCAATTGGCGAGGGCGCGCAGCAATCGATTAAAAAGTCTATCAGCTCCATGGGTAGCAACCTGTTTATCGTACTTTCCGGGCCGCCGAATACTGCCGGTGCAAGATCCGCCACCGGCAACGCGCTTTCGCTCAATGTAAAAGATGCCGAAGCAATCACCGAGCTGGATACGATTGCCGGCGTAGCACCGGTGACGATGGGTAGCGCGCAGGTGATCTATGCCGGTAACAACTGGAACACTTCCATCATTGGTACTACACCAAGCTATATGGAGATTCGCGACTGGGTAATTGGCGATGGTTATATATTCTCAAATTCAGACATTCGTTCCGCAACTCGTGTCGCGCTCATCGGTAAAACCGTAGCAGATAACCTGTTTGGTGATGACACTGACCCGGTTGGCAAAACGATCAGGATCAAGCAAAGCCCGTTTATTATCGTTGGTGTATTGAATGCCAAAGGTCAAAGCCTGGATGGCAGGGATCAGGACGATACTATTATCGTGCCGCTTACCACAGCGCAGCGTAAATTGTTCGGCAATCAGACTCCGGGCAGTGTGCGTATGATTATGGTGCAGGCGGAGTCAGATAAGGTTATGCAACAAGCGGAGGATGATATCAACAACCTGCTGCGGCAGCGGCATAATATCCGCGAAGGCTCCGACAGCGACTTTTCAGTGCGTAATCTGACCGCTATTGCCAACACTGCCGCCGAGGCGACCCGCACTATGGCCTTGCTTTTGGGCGCCATTGCTTCTATCTCACTGCTGGTGGGTGGCATCGGCATCATGAACATCATGCTGGTGTCGGTGACAGAACGTACCCGTGAAATTGGTATCCGCATGGCGATTGGCGCCAGGGAGCGCGATATCCTGCTACAGTTCTTGCTGGAAGCATTCGTAATTTCCATCGTAGGCTGTGTGATCGGCATCCTGATGGGAGTCGGCGGTGCCATGCTGGTTAAAAGCTTTACCGGTACGGATACAGTTGTGACCACGCAATCAATCACCTTGGCTTTTGCAGTGGCCGCCAGCGTAGGGATATTTTTCGGGTTTTACCCGGCGCGCAAGGCCGCACGGCTGAACCCGATCGAGGCGCTGCGCTATCAGTAGCTAGTTATACTTGGTTTTTACCTGACCTTTGAAATGCATACGATAACGCAAGATCTGGATGATAAGCCCTGGGGTATATCATTCAGATCTCGTAGTGCTTAGGCTGTAATGGTGAAAGTATCCTGAGCTTGTGCTTGTGCAGCTTGCTGTTCTTGCCCATGCTGATGATTATGAGCAACCTGGTTGCTCGACTGATTATCCAGATGGCTGGTTATATGGCTATAAACCGTATTTTGTGCCGCGTCATTTAAACCGATTTTCTGGGAATCCAATATCATCTGATACATCTTGAACCCTTTGTCTGAGATGTCCAGGCTTTCCAGATGTAGTGTATCGCCCGGATGAATGAGGTTAGGATCTTTGCCTAGATCAGTGTTCGCTTTCACTACATCTGCAACCATTGCTGGCGTGACTTTACCCTCGGTAAGCCGGTCTATTATGTTGCTCAGATTTGCGCCATCCCATACCTTAATGGGGTGTTCTTTTATAAAGTCATGTCTTTGGGCCTGGACTTGGCTGTGTTTTACCAGATCGGGGGAGGCTTCTCTCGCGGCTTCATAAGCCTGGCCGTAAGTGAGGCCAGGGTGTTCTTTCTCAGCGCGCGCAGCTTCAGCCATCATGTCCTTGTAGAAAGGGTCATTCTTGCGCTCTTCGCCTTTAAGATAGCCGTGTTGCTTAGCGTAATTTTCGGCTAATCCTTCTAAAAACCCTGCATATGACTGGTTTTTCGCAGCTTCATTCTCAGGAGGGCTAAGGAAAAGCGTGGCAGCTGCTTCTCCTTGCAATGCTTTATCAAGAGTGATGGCTTTACCTGTTTCTTCATCTATGACGGGTTTGCCGGTATTGGGGTCAACCATGTCGCCGAGGTAGAGTGGAATATGGTATTTAAACGCAGTTGGCACCTGCCCGGCATGTATTGAGGCTTCTACTTTCGGCGTGGCAAACGGTCTGTTGTCTTGGTGCGGAATTTTATGTTCTTGTACCATAGGTTGAAATTGAAACCCGGCTTTTTCCAGTTCGGGGGAAAATTGAGCTGTGGCTTTTGCAGCAGCGTCTTTCGACGCTTCCAGGAAAGTCAGGTATGTGTCCGGGTGAGCTGGTTCTTTAGTTTTGATTTTTTCGCCAGGGTGACTGGGGTCAACTTTTTCTGTAATGATTTCGGCTGCGCTATAGCCGCCGAAAAGATATGTCTTGTGATTGGCGCGGTCTATCCATCCCTCTACACTGGTAAACGCTACGACATCTTTTGTTTCCTCATTGACGACAAGTGATACTCTACGCGTCATGTCGCCTTTAGGTTCCTGTCCTTTAACGTGCAGTTCATCCAGCCATTCTTTGGGCTTTTCATTGGCAGCCCATTCGCCATAGTTCACTTCCAGGAGTTTGTGAACCTGCTCCATGGCTTTTTCTCGTTCTGCGGGTGTTTGTAAATCTTCCATTTGAACAGTTTTATATCCTGTAGGCAGTGTGATTGGTTTTGTCGCAGCCATTTAAATTCCCTTAAAAATTAGCGAATACATTATTCGTAAATAAATTTAATATTTGTATTTTGTGCAGCGTTTCATGTTCATGGCGCAAGCGTGCAGAGGCCATGAACGAGTGCTTTTTTCAAGCATTCTCTTGTTAAACGTTTGAGAAAATAAAAAAGGGGTTAAGTCTGAATTTTTTATCAGATTGATAGCGGATCGAGTGGTAATGCCGTGTTTTTACAGTGATGTTTTATGTATGGAGAGTGCCCAGCTGATATGTTCCCGCAACATATCTGAGGCGTCATTCAGGCGCGATTGCAGTGCCACAATAAGCTCTGGTGTGGTCTTGGTATTTCCCAGGCCGATGGCGATATTACGCAGCCATTGTTCATAGCCTATCCTGTAAATGGCGCTGCCAGCCATGTTGGCTTTGAATTCATCTTCGGTCCATTTGAAGCAATCTACGAGGCTGATGTCATCGAGCCCGTTCCTGACGGCAAAATCCGTTTCCTTTGTAATTTCGGCAAACTTATTCCACGGGCAGTACAGCTGGCAGTCGTCACAGCCATATACGCGGTTGCCGATGAGTGGGCGCAGTTGTACAGGAATGCTGCCTTTAAGCTCAATGGTGAGGTAGGAGATGCAGCGCCGAGCATCGACCTCATACGGCGCAACAATGGCCTGTGTTGGGCACACGCTGATGCAGCTGGAGCAGGTGCCGCAGTGGTTGCTTGCCGGTTTGTCAATGGCAAGCGGCAGGTTGGTGTAGATCTCACCCAGAAAAAACCAGGAGCCGTGGTCTTTGTTGATAAGCAGGGTATGTTTGCCGCGCCAGCCGAGGCCGGCTTTTTCGGCCAGAGCTACTTCCAGCACCGGCGCACTGTCGGTGAAAACCCGATATTCAAAATTCCCGGTCTGGTAATGTGCAAGCTCTGCCTCGATTTTCTCACACAGTTTCTGCAATCTGTTGCGCATCACCTTGTGGTAGTCACGGCCCAGGGCGTAGCGCGAAATAAAAGCTTTTGCGCTATCCTGCAAAACTGTTTCACTGTCTTTTGCATCGGGCGGCAGGTAATCAATGCGGGCGGAAATTACGCGCAGGGTATTTGGTACTAATTCGGCAGGGCGCGTGCGCTTAGTGCCGTGTTTTGCCATATAATCCATTTCACCATGAAAACCTTTTTCAATCCAATCTTCATGCATGGCTTCGGCGTTATGCAAATCAGTATCGGTAATGCCGATATGGCTGAAACCAAGTGCCAGGCCCCAGTTTTTGATGCTGGTGCTCAGTGCTTGCATTTGATTATTGGCGATATGGTCAGCAGGGTGTGTCATGACTAGCGATTTTACACTTGATTTGCCGGATGAAGCGGCTACGATTGATTTTGGCGCAGCCTTAGCCAAGGCTATTGTGCCTGGCTTGGCAATCTATCTGCATGGTGATCTGGGCGCGGGCAAGACGACGCTGGTGCGCGGCTTGCTGCATGGGCTGGGTTATGTGGGCAAGGTGAAAAGCCCGACCTATACATTGGTTGAGCCCTATGAGATGCTCGATAGCCATGCGGCGCAATTGAACCTGTATCATTTTGATTTATACAGGTTTAATGATGAAGAGGAGTGGGAGGCGGCTGGTTTCAGGGATCATTTCAACCCGGGCAGCGTTTGCCTGATCGAGTGGCCGGAGAAGGCCGCACAGCTGTTGCCGGAGCCTGATATTGAGATCAGTTTCAATATCAAAGGGGCGGGACGCAGTGTTCGCATTGCTGCGCGCACTAAGCATGGACAGCAGTGCGTTGAGCATATCAAATTGCGATAAAACAAGTTGCGATAAAATGTTAAGAAATTTAATAATAACTATGGTTCAGTACATTACGACTAGGTGCCTAGAGAGCTTTATGATTAAACGCTTTTGTTCTGTATTTTTAGTGCTAAGTTTAAGTTTTGGCCTGCTGTTTACGCAGACGGTATTTGCAGCAGATAACATCGTGACAGCAGCGCGTGTCTGGCCGGCGCAGGATTACACCCGCATTACGCTGGAAGCGGGCAAGCCGTTTGTTTATAAAATGACGCAGCTCAAAAATCCTGAGCGCGTGGTGGTGGATATTGATAGTGTTGAGCTCAACCCGGCGTTGAAATCGTTGAGTGAAAAGATATTGGGTAGTGACCCGTATATCGCCCAGCTGCGCGTGGCAAGGTTCAAACCCGGCACCGTGCGCCTGGTTGTAGATTTGAAGGCCGAAGTAAAACCTACCATGTTTACCTTGCCGCCGGCGGGTGAGTACAAGTATCGGCTGGTACTCGATATTTATCCGGTAAAAGACCCGTTGATGGCTATGCTTGCCGAGCGTGTACCGGACGAGAATAAACAGACCACGCAGGCAAGTGCAGAGGCAGTAGCAAAAACATCGCCCAAGCTGCGTATTGATACCACAGTGGTAACGCCGCCTGAAAACGGAACACCGCTGCCGGAGATCCCCGCTGAGCCGGAAAACGTGACCCCGCTGCCGGACTTGCTGGAGCCAACACCAGCTAACCCTCAGGAAACCGCAGTAAAAGAAGAAATCAGGAACAAAAGCCCGGATAGTAACGGTGTGCGCCTGATTACCATTGCCATAGATGCCGGGCACGGCGGTGAAGATCCCGGTGCCCGTGGAGCTACCGGCAGCCGGGAAAAAGATATTACGCTTGCGATAGCCAAGAAGCTTAAAGCGAAAATAGATGAAGAGCCCAACATGCGCGGAGTGCTGACGCGTGACGCTGACTATTTTATTCCGTTGCATGGACGTGTAGTGAAAGCGCGTAAACTGCAGGCCGACTTGTTTGTATCCGTGCATGCCGATGCTTTCACCAACCCTGCGGCACGTGGCTCATCCGTATTTGCGTTGTCGGAAAAAGGTGCCACCAGTGCCAGCGCACGCTATTTGGCGAAAAAGGAAAATGAGTCGGATTTGATTGGCGGCGTGAGCCTGAATGTAAAAGACCCGGTGCTGGCCAGAACCTTGCTGGATTTATCGCAGACCGCGACTATTAACGATAGTTTGAAGCTGGGTAAGGCGGTGCTCGGTCATATCGGTGAAATCAACAATCTGCACAAGAGCCATGTTGAACAGGCTGGTTTTGCAGTGCTCAAGTCGCCGGATATTCCTTCCATTCTGGTTGAAACTGCTTTTATCAGTAACCCTGAAGAAGAGCGCAAGCTCAATGATGAGCAATACCAGGATAAGTTGGTGTCATCTATTTTGTCTGGCATCAAAAAATATTTTGCCAGCAATCCAGCGCTTGCAAAAACCAAGCTGGCATTGGAATAGATATCTCTGCTGTATAACTGCAATTCTCTAAAGGATATGCTGCATGAAGCTTACATTTCTGGGTGCAACAGGTACGGTTACCGGTTCAAAATATTTGCTGAATACCGGCAGTTATCGTGTTCTGGTTGATTGCGGCCTGTTTCAGGGGTTAAAACAGTTACGCCTTAAAAACTGGGCAAACCTGCCTATCAATCCTAAAGATGTCGATGCTGTGGTGCTGACCCATGCGCATATCGACCATACCGGTTACTTGCCTTTGTTTGTGAAAAACGGGTTTACCGGCAAGGTTTATTGTACCGAGGCAACGCGTGACTTGTGCAAGATACTGCTGCCGGATTCTGCGCACTTGCAGGAAGAAGAGGCTGAATATGCCAACCGGCGCGGTTTTTCCAAGCATCATCCGGCGTTACCGCTTTATACCAAGGCCGATGCTTTCAAGGCGCTGGAGATGCTTGTAGCGGTGCCGTTCGATCAGGATGTGAATATCGGTGACGATTTAACATTACGCTTTTATCCTAACGGCCATATTCTCGGTTCCGCATTTGCCCGTATCCATAACAAGAAAACCTCAGTGCTGTTTTCCGGCGATATTGGCCGCCCGAATAATATCCTCATGAAAGCACCGGTGCAGGTGAAGCAGGCTGACTATTTATTGCTGGAATCTACCTACGGCAACCGCCTGCATGAGCGTGATGACCCCATGCTGAAGCTGGCGACCATCATTAATAAAACCGTGACGCGTAAAGGTGTGGTGCTGATTCCGGTATTCGCCGTAGGGCGTGCACAGGAGCTGCTGTATTACATCCATTTGCTTAAAGCTTCCGGAGCCATCGCCGATAATATTCCGGTGTACCTGAACAGTCCGATGGCGGTGGATGCGACGGCGATATTTACCAAGCACCGCGGCGAGCATCGTTTATCAAAAGAAGAGTGCGCGGCATTGAATCGTACCGCCCATATCATCAACAGTGTCGAAGAATCCAGGGCATTAAACCAGATGAAAGGCCCAATGATTATTCTGTCGGCCAGTGGTATGGCATCCGGCGGGCGCGTGGTGCATCACCTTAAAGCTTTTGCGCCCAAGTCCAATAATACGATTCTGTTCGCCGGCTTTCAGGCGGCCGGCACACGTGGAGCGGCGCTGGTAGATGGCGCAAAAGAAATTAAAATCCATGGGGAGTATGTGCCAGTGCGCGCCAGAGTTGAAATTATCTCCAACCTTTCAGCGCATGCTGACTATATGGAGATCGTAGACTGGCTCAGAGGATTTGAATCCGCTCCGAGAAATACTTTTATTGTGCATGGTGAGCCATTGGCGGCGGATGCAATGCGGCTGCATGTTGAAGAACAGCTGCATTGGCGCACTGAAGTGCCGGACTATCTGGAAACGGTTACTTTAGACTAACTATAATTAAGACCTCGCATAACTTAAAAAGTAACGAAATTTTAACTAAGCCATAAAAAACGTCATACCCGTGTAACCGTAAAGGTCATCACGCTCCCTCAGGGCTTAAGCCCTGAGGGAGCGTGAAAAGCGGGTATCCAGTCAGATTTAAATTTATTATGTATAAGTTATTTTTATAAAGCTTAATAGCTATTATTACCGACTCAATTCAGGCATCTAGATGCTTATTCTTGCCTAAAAGTCTCACCAATTATTGAAACACCTGTACTATCTATTCTGATTTAAATCGACCATATAAAAATTGCCAGATTAAGTAATACTATTTCACAAAAGAGTATTCCAATCAAAGCACAACTTGGGAGCCAAGTTCTACAACGCGATTTGGCGGTAATCTAAAGTACGCTGCGGCACTGCCAGCGTTTTTAAACATTGAAACAAACAATTTTCCTCTCCAGAAAGCCATATCCGAACCAATTTTCGGGATAAGTGTTTCTCGACCAAGAAAAAAAGAAGTGTCCATCATGTCCAAGTTAAGGTCTTGTGAATTGCATAGTTCTAAAGCCTTGGGTAAATCAGGTTGATCCATGAATCCAAATTTTATTCTGATACGATAAAACCTGTTATCCAGTTTCTCGATATTAATGTGCTGATCTTGTTCCACGTAAGGAACATCCAAGGTCTCTGCAGTGAGAATAACTACCCGTTCATGCAGGCACTTGTAATGCTTAAGACTATGCAATAGAGCATGAGGAATAATTTCTGCATTCGGAGTCATGAAAATCGCCGTGCCTGGTATCGTAGCAATATCCAGTTTTTCTAGGCTTTTTGCAAATGGCACAACTGCAATAGCTTCCGAAGACAAGCGTGTGTGTAATAGTTCTCGTCCCTTTTTCCAAGTCGTCATCAACAGAAAGATGCTGATGCCAAGTAACAGAGGAAACCAGCCACCCTCATGAATTTTGACCATATTGGCAGCGAAATACACCAAATCAACAGTTAAGAAACCACCTGCGACTAAAAGGCTGAAAGGTAAACTCCATTTCCAAATCTTTCTTACCACAATGAAAGAAAGAATGGTTGTGATGACCATCGTACCAGTTACTGCAATACCATATGCAGCAGCCAAATTAGATGAAGATCCGAACCCGACCATCAACAGGGCAACGGCAATCATCAAGCCCCAATTGATTCCAGGAAGATAAATCTGCCCGATCTCTTCATGTGAGGTGTGCTGAATCTCCATACGTGGTGAATAGCCAAGCTGAATCGCTTGTTGTGTAATCGAATAAGTACCAGAGATGACCGCTTGTGAAGCGATAATTGTTGCCAATGTAGCAAGCCCTACCATCGGTAAAAGCATCCATTCAGGTGCTAGGTGATAGAAAGGATTGGCAATAGCTTCCGGGTCTTTCAGCAACAATGCACCCTGTCCGTAATAGTTGAGCACAAGTGCAGGAAGTACCAGTCCAAACCATGCGAGCTGCACAGGTTTGCGACCAAAATGCCCCATGTCCGCATAAAGCGCCTCTCCACCCGTTAAAGCTAATACAGCAGCTCCAAGTGAGAAAAAACCAAGTATTGGGTCTGTCAGAAAATAATGAATGGCATAGGATGGATTCAATGCAGACAGGACCTGGGGGTTCTGGCTGATACTTAAAACGCCGAGAATTCCTAGAGTTGCAAACCAAAGCACCATAATTGGCCCAAATAAGACTCCAATTTTGGAGGTGCCATGTTTTTGCACTACAAATAGTCCGGCAAGAACTGCTAGGGAAATTGGCAAGATATAGGGTTTGAATGCGGGCGTAGCGATTTCCAATCCCTCTACGGCGGAAAGTACTGAAATGGCAGGAGTAATCACACTGTCTCCATAAAAAAGTGCTGCACCGAATAAGCCTAGCAACATCAATCCATTTGCATATGGCTTATCAGCAGCCCCCCTCAACACTAGCGCCATCAACGCCATTATTCCCCCTTCGCCACGGTTATCTGCCCGCATCACGAAAACGACATATTTCAAAGCAACAACAATCACCAACGACCAGAAGATGACTGAAAGTATGCCTAGGATATGCTCCGGCGAAATTGGCACAGGATGGTGCGCCCCATTAAACACTTCTTTCATAGTATAAAGAGGGCTAGTTCCAATATCTCCATAGACCACACCCAGAGCAGCAAGCGCTAGTCCAGAATTTTTGGTGTTCTTTTTTTGCGTCATAAGATTTCCTAAGATTCGAAACGGTAACCAACACCGATCTCGGTAAGTAAATGTTCAGGTTGTGCAGGGTCATTCTCAAGTTTCTGTCTAAGATGGCTCATATAGATGCGTAAATAATGACTACTTTCAGCATGATTAGGCCCCCATACTTCTTTCATTAAACGGCTTTGGCTAAGGATTTTGCTCGGATTTGTGATCAGCATTACCAGTAGCCGATACTCAATCGGCGTTAGGTGTACAGCTTGTCCATTGCGAGTGACCGAGTGTTGGGGTAAATCGATCTCTACATTACCAAAGATGACTTTGGCTGGTGCATCGGTTGCTTGAAGCCTTCTCCTGGTGACAGCACGCACTCGGGCAAGTAGCTCTCCAATACCAAAAGGCTTGGTAAGATAATCATCTGCGCCGGCATCTAAAGCAGTTATTTTTGTTGTCTCTTCAGTTCTGGCTGAGAGTATCAACACCGGAACAGCAGACCAATTGCGAAACTCCTTGATAATGTGAACACCGTCCATATCTGGTAATCCCAGATCTACAATGAGTAAATCTGGTTTGCGGCAGCCTGCTTCAATGAGTCCGCGCTTGCCATTCTCAGCTTCAAATACATTCCAACCCTCGTTTTCTAACGCTTCTTTCACAAAGCTGCGGATTTGAGGCTCGTCTTCTATTACTATGACATTTTTGATGACGCTCATTTTTCGATCTCGAATTCCGGCTTAAATTCTGGAGGGTTGCCAAGTGGTAGCGCAATCGTAACAACCGCTCCACCGTCATTTGACGTCTCGGCTGAGATTGTTCCTTGATGCGCCTCCACAATTGCTTTGCATATAGCCAGGCCCATACCTACACCAGGTAATCTTGATTCAGTATCGCCTCGGTTGAACATTTGGAACAGCAAATCTCGATTGTGCTCGGAAAAACCTTTACCATGGTCTCGTATTGAAATACAGGCAGTTTCGGTATTCACAAAAGCTCGGATTTCAATGGCTCCCTCGGCAGGTGAGTATTTGGCTGCATTTTCGAGCAAATTACACAGTACGCGCTCAATTAAAACTGCATCAAAGTTGATTAAAGGTAAATCCTGATCTAATTGAACAGTAACAGGATGGTGGACTAGCGCGGGTTTGAGTAATTGAATGGATGCGCCAATAACGTCTTCAAATAACTGCCATTCTTTTTTTAATTTGACTTTCCCAACTTGAAGTCTTGCCATATCCAGAAGGTTACTGAGCAAGTTGTTCATGGTACGAGCCTGGTCACGTATAGCGGTTGCAGCGCTGTGGATTTTCATTTCCTTGGTTTCAGTCAACATGGCTAATGAATCAGACATACCAACTAATCCGGTCAATGGTGTTCTGAGATCATGCGACAGCGCAGAAAGGATGGAGCTTCTAAGCCGTTCAGACGTAGCCTCGAGCTGAGTTTGTTGTGCCAGATCTACATAGTGAAGTCGTTCCATCGTGATAGTCACTAGATCCGATACAGCTTCTAATTCCCTTACATTAACTTGATAGTCATCGGGAATCGCAGCGCTCTCTTGTAGAATCAAGACGCCAAATGATTGATTGATTGATTTAATGGGAACGACAAAACCTTGACTGCCATTGTTAGATAATTGACTGATATTTAATGTTGAAGATTGACGAAGTGCGGATAAAGCCAAATCATGCATGAGCACTTCATATCTAAGAGTCGGAAAGTTGCCTTGGTTATCTACGAGATGTAATGCTGATTGGCAACCCAGGCTTAATAAGTACTTTTTGACAACTTCAAAAATCCGTTCAAGCGTAGTTGCACCTGCAAGCTCTCTTGCCAGCATGTAAAGCCTATTCGTATCACGCTCTCTCTTTTCAGCATCTTCAGTTTTTTTTTGCAGCCTTGTTGTCAAATGTGCAGTAACTAAGCCAACACAAAGCATGACAAGAAAGGTGACAAGATATTGCAAGTCATGAACTGCAAATGAGAATCTTGGCGGCACGAAAAAAAAGTCAAATAATGCAACCGCTAGAACTGCCGACATGATTGCTGGGCCACGACCTAGCTTGTGAGCGTTTAAAAAGACCACCAGCAAAAAGATCATCACTATGTTGGCAAGATCTAAATAACGATGCAGGGGTGTCGAAACTAACGTTACTAACGTAAGTATGAAAATCGCAAGAACATAAACGCCCAATTGATTATTTTGCCGCATATCTGATAGACAGCTTTTCTCAAACAAATATTATTGACGACAATAATGCGCTTTTTAGTGTAAAAAAAGTGTAAAAACTCCTAGTAATGCAAACTTCTAGTAATGCAAACTCCTAGTGATACAAGATAGTTAAATTCTGAAAAGTAAAAATATTTCTGCGCGATTGAGAACAATAGCTAGGAATATTATGTTGCTGCAACTTTTATTTGTGGCGGTAATTATTATTTTTGTGATTATTAATTTAGGTAGCTAGGCAACAGTATGTTGTGTAAATTACCGACCTCTGGTCATTAAATAATCAATTTCCCTGCTGGTGTTGACATAGCCAGCCTGCGTGAGCAGGGCGCGTTCAATATAGCGGCTTACCTGCTGGCGCAGTGCCATTACTTTGTTGCCATCTACAAAGAATTGCGGAAACTTGAAGCTGAGCCATGCATACAGGCTCAAGTTATGGCTGAGCAGTTCGGCTTGTTCCAGATGTTTTGGGCTTTCTGAATCCAGCCACGCCGGGCGTGGGGGCAGGTAACGTATTCTCGATTGTGCAACATCTTGCAGGCACAGCAGGTAATAGTCTTTTTCAAAGGCTACATTCAGAGAAATTGGTGCACAAACAAAGATGTACTTGTCTTTCAGCGACATATCGGGTGCATATTCATCCACCAGCAGCGCTTGGCTGATTTGGGCACTCAGCGGCGCCATTTCAAATAAGGCGTGTTCAAAACGGGTGCGCTCCTGATGGTAGATCAGAATTTCGGAGATTTTGCGCGTGTGCAGTCTAACGGCAATCGTGTCGATCTGCAGCATATTGATATTGATTGGCAGCTTTTGCAGGTCGGCAGTGTCGTCTGCTGAAAGCATATGTTCGATGTGAATCAGCTCATCATTTTCCAGCACGTTCACGTAGCCGGTTTCGTAAATGTCGAATCTGCCGGCACGTCCGGCAATCTGCCGCACTTCTGTCATATTAAGCATGCGCGAGGCCACGCCGTCGAATTTATGGATATGCGAGAAAATCACGCGCCGTATCGGCAGGTTCAAGCCCATACCAATCGCATCAGTCGCCACCAGTATGTCGGCCTGGCCTGAATTAAAGCGCTCAGACTCCGTGCGCCTTACCTCAGGTGCCAGTGCCCCGTAAATAGTGGCCACGCTAAAGCCCCATTGCCTGAATCTGGCGCTTAAGGTCAGTACATCCTTGCGGCTGAATGCGATCACGGCATCGCCTTTCTGCAGCTTGGGTTTGAGCTTTTGCTTGCTGTAGGTTTTGCCGCACAGGCTTTCGTCTTCAAGCACCAGCGGCGTTTTACGTTCCAGGTAAGTGATGTCGTAGGTTTCACCCAGCGCTTCAATGGCATCGATACAGGGCAGGGTTACCGCATTGGAACCGCAGATGAACACTTTTGCTGCGGGCGCACCAAGCAGTGCGGATGTCCAGGCCGAGCCACGGTCAGGGTCTTGCAGCATCTGGATTTCATCGATTACCGCAACTTCTACTGCTTTGCCGGGGTTCATCATTTCGATGGTGGAGGCAGTGTGGCGGGCGCCTTCCATCAGCACGCGTTCTTCACCAGTAATCAGGTTGCAGGGTACGCCGGCAGTAACCAGCCTGTCGCGCACCTCCATCGCCAGCAGCCTTAGTGGTGCCAGGTACACGCCGGATTGCGCCTGTTCCAGTGCACGTAGTGCCTGGTAGGTTTTGCCGGAATTAGTAGGACCCAGATAAAAGTGGTGGTGGCGCTTTATGCTGCGCGCTAATGTAAAACCATTACTGAAGCCATGCGCTGATAAATCTGTGGAGTTTGAATTCATACTTTCAGGAATTTAGCTCAAAACAGGTAAAATGACCATTATTAAAAATCACCTAACAAAACTGCAATCCAACTTATGCGTATTCAATTATTGCCAGACCAGCTTATTAGCCAGATTGCCGCCGGCGAGGTGGTGGAACGACCTGCCTCCGCATTGAAGGAGCTGCTGGAGAACAGTCTGGATGCGAACAGTACCGATATTCAGGTGGCGCTGCAGCAGGGCGGCATCAAGCAGATACGCGTGGCTGATAACGGTGCCGGCGTGGCGAAGGAAGACCTTGAGCTTGCGTTGACGCGCCATGCCACCAGCAAAATTGCCAGCCTTGAGGATCTCGAGTCTGTTGCCAGTCTGGGTTTTCGCGGTGAGGCGCTGGCAAGTATCGCTTCTATTTCACGCACGCAGCTGCTGAGCCGACAGGCAGATGCCAGACATGCCTGGCGTATCGCCTCAGAAGGCAGCGATATTTCTGTGATTGAGCCTGCTGCACTGGATATGGGCACAGTCATTGAGGTTTCTGACCTGTATTTCAATACGCCGGCGCGCCGCAAGTTCCTGAAAACCGAAGGTACCGAGTTCGGCCACTGCGAGGAAGTTTTTAACCGCATTGCACTTTCACGGCCAGATGTGGCATTGATGCTGCAGCATAACGGGCGTGCCTTGAGCCGTTATGCGGCAAGCCAGCCAGAGCGCAGGTTCTCGGAAGTGCTGGGCAGCGAGTTTGCCGCTGAGTCTGTGAGCCTGGATGAATCCGCTGCAGGTTTGCGCCTGTGGGGCATGGCCGCCAAGCCTACCTTTAACCGCAACAGCCGCGATACGCAGTATGTGTACGTGAATGGCCGTTTTGTGCGCGATAAACTGATTGCACATGCCATTCGCCAAGCCTATCAGGATGTATTGCACCATGACCGCCATCCTGCATTCGTGCTGTTTCTTGAACTTGATCCTATCCTTGTGGATGTGAATGTGCATCCAGCCAAGACTGAAGTCCGGTTCAGGGATGCACAGGCGGTGCATCGCTTTATATTCCACTCACTGAACAAGGCATTGGCAGCGCCGACCGGAGCATCTAGCGCCGTGACTGCCAGCCAGGCTGGTTACAATCCATTCGGGCAGCAGCCAGCCAGTACGCCTTATCCAACTTATCAGTCACAAATGAATCTGCGTGCAGGCGAGCCTAACGGTTTTTATGAAAGCATGTTTGGTGGGAGCGCTGGTGTCAGTTCACAGCCTCAATACGCGAGCCCGGTATGCTATGCACCAGAGTTTGAAGCGGAAAGCGCTGCTGGACAGCCACAGAATGGTGCCGGTGATTATCCGCTTGGCTTTGCAGTGGCGCAGATCCACGGGGTGTACGTATTGGCGCAGAATGCACAGGGCCTGGTGGTGGTGGATATGCACGCAGCCCATGAGCGCATCATGTATGAAAAGCTCAAGACCGCGCTGGATAGCAAAAGCGTGCCTATGCAGCCATTGTTGATACCGGTGTCTTTTAACGCAGACAAGCTGGAAGTCGCCACTGTGCAGGAGACACTTGCCAGTAATGATGACAGCCTGCGTCAGCTGGGTTTTGATATTGCCGTGCTGTCACCAACCACGCTGGCGGTGCGTGCCGTGCCAACCATGCTGCAAAGTGCAGATACGATAGAGTTGGCGCGAGATGTATTAAGAGACTTGCGTGAATATGGCGCAAGTCGAGCACTCACCGAACGCCGCAATGAACTGCTGGGCACCATGGCCTGCCATGCGGCAGTACGTGCAAACCGCAGCCTGACAATTCCCGAGATGAATGCACTGCTGCGCGATATGGAAGCGACCGAACGTTCAGGCCAGTGCAACCACGGTCGCCCGACTTGGTTTCAGGTGAGCATGAGCGATCTGGATAAGATGTTCATGCGGGGGAAATGATCTTACTGTAGTTTTTTCTTCAGCCAGCACCAGACCATGCTATCCGGCACTTCAATGCCATCTACGAGATAAGTCAGTGTTTTTGAATTGTTTATGCTGATATTGAGTGCGGATCTTGCGTCAGGTATTCCGCAGAACAAAACTCTGTCACCTGGTTTTAAAGCAGTAGATGGCGGCGGTACCAGCATCGGCACACTGTCGCGTAATAGCAGTAGCGGTACCAGATTGAGTCGGTTATTACGGTTAGCCGGGTCTTGGGTAAGATTATGCAGGGTAACCGTAATGTTTCTATTCAACAGCTCAGCTATGGCTGGGGTTTTGTCTTGCGAAACTGTTATAGCCCATCGTTCCGGCACGGTTTCACCGACGATTGACACCAATTCACTGATCAATTGATTTGCCCAGCTGTTGCTCTGGTTACGTACCAGAGACAGGAATTGCGCCAGTAACGGTGCAATCATATGCGCCAGACATTCATGCGCAATAATTTCTGTAGGCTGCATGGTGATGTCAGCATTGAATTGCCGGAACAGTGTGTCGTTATGACGCCTGTTTTTGCGTATCACTACGAATAGTTTTGGATTCAGCTCATAGGCGGTCATGACAATCGACAGGTTATTGATGTCGTTGTCGGTGCCGGCAACAATGCCGACAGCATTTTCAATATCGGCTTCCAGCAGCGTTCTTGCCTCCATGCCGCTGCCAATAATACAGTTATCACAGCCGGTTAGTTCCGGCATGGCTTCTACAATGGTAGTAGTGATGTTTTCACGTTCCAGGTTTTCTACCACGGACTTGCCAAAACGCCCGTAACCGCAGACTACCCAGCGTCCGCGAGGAGGTGTTTCAGGCGGCAGCAGCGTGTCGCCAGGAACGTCTGTGAGCCACTCGTGCAGAATATAGGTGCCGATGGCATGTACGCGCATCGCCAGCTGGTCACCGAATAAGGTGTAGGGATTAATAATGTGATCAGTGCCGAATGATGCCATGTTGGCAGCGATGTCATCGCTTTCAGCACGTGCCAGCACCGGTAGATCCGGGTTCATCAGTTTGACCGCTACGGCGACGGCAAGATTGACTTCATCGTTATCAGTGAGCGTTACGACGCCGCTGCAAAGTGGGTGGTGCACACCGGCACGAATCAGGTTTTCCGGTAGCTTTGCGTCTGCACACAGGTGAGGGATGATGCTGTGCGTTTCAGCAAGGTCTAGTTCATTTAAGCGCTCTTGCTGTGACTCAATCACTACCACGCGCATGCCTTTTTCATCCAGTGTTTTGGCTAATACGCTGGCAGATTCACCGTAACTGCATAATATATAGAACGGCTCCTGCAATTGTTTTACAGCATGTGTAAAACGCTCGGTGGTGATGGCTTGGCGCAGGGCCGTATCTTGCAATAAGGTAATGATTTTACCGATGGCGTAAAACCATGGAATCACGGTTAAATAGATAGAAAAAGTAAGCCACAGGCGCTGTGATTGGCTGTATGCGTAAGGAATTTCGCCAAAGCCAATGGTCGTGGCGGTGTAGCTGATGACGTAGAAGGCATCGAATATGCTCATGTGCCATGGGTGGCCTTCGCTGTCGGTTCCCGGCATGAGTGTCAGCCCCAGAATGGCAATGGCAAAACAGACGATAATCAGGATCAGCGGCCGCCGCAGGCGACGCAATATCAGAAACAGTATGCTATTCATTTAAGTGCTTAACGCGCTGATTAATCGGAATATGACGATTCCAGTATTCAATTAGCGGCGCTGACCGATGGTTTCCGATATCAGCAGTATTACTGATACAAAGTTTGCCATTAATGCACCGCCGGAGAGTGAAACGATATAGGTGATCAGGCTGGCTTCATCCATTTTTCCGCCGAGAGCCGCCCATAAAATTGCGGCTGTAATCAACTGTAAATCTGCAGCCAGGCTAGTGGATAGTAAAATAGCACCTACATGGGTACGGTCACCGAATTTAAGCACGGTTGCAATCAGGCTGACTACGATTGCGGCATATAGCTCATAAACATGGTGGTGGCTCGGATTATCGATATCGCCGAGAAAAAACCCGAAGTTTAATGTCATTGCCAATACGATAAAAAAACCAAATATGACTTTTTCTAAATTCATGGATAGGCCTGCCGTAAAGTTGAATAATCTATGTTTAATATCATAAACCTTTACTAGCATATATTATAGAGTCTGGCTTTTACTTTTCAGCATTAACTACATGTTGGCAAGCCGCATGGCTGCTCAATTTGCAGTAAAAAAAGATATACATTTTAGAGTTGAACATACTGAATGAACCAAACACAATTACCACCGGCTATTTTTTTAATGGGGCCGACAGCAAGCGGTAAAACCGGTACCGCTGTTGATTTATATAGCAAATTACCTGTGGAGCTTATCAGTGTGGATTCGGCACTGGTTTATCAGGATATGAATATTGGTACGGCCAAGCCAGATGCAGAAACTCTGGCAATAGCGCCGCATCATTTGATTGACATTATTCCACCTACTGAGGTTTATTCGGCAGCAAACTTCAGAAACGACGCCCTGCGCCTGATGACGGATATTACCGCTCGTGGCAAGGTGCCGCTGCTGGTTGGCGGAACCATGCTGTATTTCAAGGCTTTGCAGGGTGGGTTAAGTAATTTGCCGGAAGCCAATGCTGAGGTTCGTCAAGGCATAGAACATGAGGCGGCAACTCTAGGCTGGCCTGCCATGCATGCAAAGCTGGCAGAGGTAGACCCGGAAACGGCAGCGCGCCTGCAGCCTAATGATGTGCAGCGTATAGAGCGTGCGCTGGAGGTTTATAGACTGACCGGGCAATCAATGACTGCTTTGCATCAAGCCTCGGTTGGTGAAGCTTTGCCTTATCGGCTGCTTAAAATCGCATTGGTACCCAGCGACCGTAAAGTGCTGCACGAGCGCATCGCGCTGCGCTTTGATCAGATGCTTGCTGATGGCTTTATTGATGAAGTAAAAGTTTTACTGAAAAAATATCCTGAGCTGAATTCTGATAGCACTTCCATGCGCTGCGTAGGTTATCGTCAGGCTCTGGAATATCTGGCAGGCCATTATGATGAGAATGAATTGCGAGACCGGGGGATTTTTGCAACACGCCAGCTAGCCAAGCGCCAGCTTACCTGGCTGCGCAGTATGGATGATGTTGTTGCAATCGATTGTTTAAATCCAAACCTGCATGCATCGGTAGCGGCAGAGATAAACCGATTCATGCAGGTCTGAGTTTAAGAGCTATTGTTAAAAGTGTTTAGATTTTTAAATGTTTGTTGATGCGCTCCGCAGCCTCGATACATTCAGCATAAGATGCAACCAGTGCAATGCGAATAAAGTTTTGCCCCGGGTTTACGCCATGCGCATCGCGCGCAAGAAAACTGCCTGGCAGCACTGTAATATTCAAGTCACGGTATAGTTTTATTGCCAGTTCAGTGTCGGAAATGCTGTTGTCCCTGATTTTTGCCCACAGATAAAAAGCAGCATCCGGAATAACCGCTTCCAGTACATTGGTAAGCAGCGGGGTAACGTCTTTGAACTTTTGTGCATATTGTCTGCGGTTTTCAATCACATGCGCTTCATCGTTCCAAGCGGCGATAGATGCGGCCTGAACCGCAGGATTCATCGCGCAGCCATGGTAGGTACGGTACAAGGTGAATTTTTCGATAATCGCTTCGTCACCGGCTACAAAGCCAGAGCGCATGCCAGGCACGTTGGAGCGTTTGGATAGCGAACTGAATACAATCAGGTTTTTATAGGTTCTGCCCAATAAATGTGCTGCCTGTAATGCCCCCAGTGGCGGGTGTACTTCGTCGAAATAAATTTCTGAATAACATTCGTCAGCGGCAATCACAAAGCCATATTTATCTGACAACTCGAATACATTTTTCCATTGTGCAAGGCTCATTACCTTACCTGATGGATTGCCCGGGCTGCATATATAAGCGAGCTGGGTGCGCGCCAATACATCTTCTGGCACGCTGGTGAAATCCATCACGTGGTTCTGGTTTGCGTCAGCGTGCGGTAATGTATTCAAAAAGTAGGGCGTGGCACCTGCTAAAAAGGCAGCGCCTTCGTAAATTTGATAGAACGGATTAGGCGAAATCACCACAGGGTTATTTTTTGTCGTATCAATAATCGCATGGGCAAAGGCAAATAAAGCCTCGCGGCTGCCGTTAACCGGCAGAATGGCTTTTTCAGGACTTAATGCCGGTATGTTGTAACGCTTGGCAATCCAGCTGGAAATTGCTTCGCGCAGCTCAATCGAACCGATAGTCGTGGGATAATTGGCGAGGCCTGCCAGGTTGTTAATCAGCGCATCTTTCACCAGCTGCGGTGTTGCATGTTTAGGTTCGCCGATTGATAAGTTAATCGCTGTAAATGCCGGGTTGGGAACGACACCTTTGAAAAGATCGCGCAGGCGTTGAAACGGGTAGGGCTGTAGTAAATTTAAATTAGGATTCATAGGCGTCATTATAATGAGCAACAACGATAATAAAAACTCTTTTGCAGTGTTTGGGCTACTTTTTGGCGCTATGTGCTGGGGCATTGTCTGGTACCCATATCGCATCATGGCTGAGGCCGGCGTCTCGGGCGTTGTGTCCAGTTTTTATACTTATGCTATCGCCACGGCATTGGTTGGACTTTATTTCGCGAGACATTGGCGCAGTATATTCAAATTGCCGCTGAGCATTTTTTGGCTTGGCATCATTGCCGGCTGGACCAATTTGAGCTATGTGCTGGCTGTGATTGACGGGGAAGTGATGCGGGTGATGCTGTTGTTCTATCTGTCGCCGCTGTGGACCTTGATACTGGCACATTTTTTACTGGACGAAAAAACCCATCTGGCAGGTGTGATTGCCATTGTAGCTTCGCTGCTGGGGGCATACATTATGCTGAATGATTCAACGAGTGGCGGCTTTCCAATGCCTAAAAATAGTGCAGAGTGGTTAGCGTTATCATCCGGTTTCGGTTTCTCACTGACTAATGTGATTACCAGAAAATCCATACATCTGAGCTTGCTTGCCAAGTCCCTTTCAATCTGGATAGGCGTGATAGCTTTTTCTTTACTGGCTGTGCCATTTATCCAGTTGCCTTTTACGTCACCTTCGGCATTTAGCTTAATTAACTGGCTGGTGATGGGGGCGATTGCTTTGCTGCTGGTTGCCGCAACATTTTTTGTGCAATATGGCGTGACTAAAATCGAGGCGACTCGGGCTTCTGTGTTGTTTTTGTTTGAACTGGTTGTGGCTGCAATCGCATCCTACTATCTGGTGAATGAGCGTATGGATTTTCATGAATGGGTTGGTGGAGGGCTGATAGTTGTGGCCGCTGTATTTGCTGCCTTTAACCACCGCGATTAGGTACCAGCTGCTGATGGTTTTTAGTATGTCACGCTAAGGATTGCGTGGCGGCAATAGGTAGCAACGCTGATACAGATAGCAACGCTGGTAATAGTACCGATAATAAAAAACCCCTCACAGTTACCTGTGAGGGGCACCTTAGATACCAATCCCTTTGGAAGAGAATCGATACAGTAAGTATTTTTGCTCACTCAAGTTGAGTGAGCATTATTTAAATTACAGACTGAATACTGTCAAACCACCGCCGCCAGGAGCAGCGTTGTATTTAGTCAATTCTTTGTAACCACCAGCAGCACCAAGTGCGTCTGTGTCGTTAGTCATACCAAGGTTCATCGCTACACCAGCCCAGCCACCGATACCTGATAGCACGCCAACGTATTGTTTACCTTTAACACCGTATGTGAATGCATTACCAATCACGCCTGAACCCACTTGGAATTTCCAGAGTTCTTTACCTGATTTAGCATCAACAGCTTTGAACCAACGATCCAATGTACCGTAGAATACCAAGTCAGTAGCAGTTGTTAAAGCACCGCCCCATGCAGAGAATTTCTCTTTGTTGTACCAAACTTTTTTGTTGGTCATTGGATCATAAGCGCCGAAGCCACCCATTACGCCGTCAGGACCAGCAAACATAGTTAAAGTAGCACCAACCCATGGTTGACCTGCAACATATTTAGACTCAACTGGCTCGTATGTCATACATACGTGGTTCAGTGGTGTGTAGATCAAACCAGTTTTTGGTGAGTATGCAGCTGGTTGTTGGTCTTTTGTACCCAATGCAGCTGGGCAAACGCCTTTAGCATTGTAGTCTTGGTGAGTTGAAGCTGTAGCCAATTTGTTTGGTACACCAGTTTTCATGTCAACGTCAGTTGCCCAGTTAACGAATGGGTGTACTTTTTCTGCAGCTTGCAATTTACCGTTGTGTGCGTTCCATGTGTAAGCGAAGCCGTTACGGTCATGGTGCCATGCGTATGTTTTGCCACCTTTGTCGAACAAGATTACTTCGTTGATACCGTCGTAGTCCCACTCGTCATGTGGAGTCATTTGCATACCCCATTTTGCAACGCCTGTGTCTAAGTCACGTGCGAATACAGTCATTGACCATTTGTTGTCGCCTGGACGTACGTCTGGGTTCCAAACAGATGGGTTACCTGTACCGTAGTAAACCAAGTTTGTACGTGCATCATATGGCCACCAGCCCCATACAGAGCCACCACCATGTTGCCAACCATCTTTAACTGCTTGTGGTTTCAACCATGTACGTGTACCTAATTCTTTTTCGCCAATTTTCAGTTGGTCGTTAGGGATCTTTTTGAAAGAACCACCTTGTTTGTTGCCGCCGTTTACGTCTTGGTAAACTGACAATGCACTGTACTCAGGCACTTCTTTGTTGAAGTCTGCACCTAACATTACTTCAGCGTCTGGGCCTGTTGAGTAGGCTTTCCATGCCAAAGAACCGTCTTTCAGGTTGTATGCTGCGATGAAGCAACGTACGCCGAACTCAGCACCTGAACAACCTGTCAGTACTTTGTCTTTGATTACGTGTGGTGCGTTAGTGTTTGTTGCACCAACTTTTGGATCGTTTACCAATGTTGACCAAACTTTAGCACCTGTTTTTGCGTCCAAAGCAACTAAGTTGCCGTCGTTTTGTTGCAAGAAGATTTTGCCGTCGCCGAAGCCAAGACCACGTGAAACGTTGTCACAGCACAATACAGCTTGTACTGATGGGTCTTGTTTTGGGAAGTATGACCATACGATTTTTTGGTTGTCGTTCAGGTCAAGTGCGTATACGTTGTTCGGGAATGCTGTGTGAACGTACATTACGTTGCCAACTACAACTGGTGAACCTTCGTGACCACGGTTTACACCGGTTGCGAATGTCCAAGCTGCTTTCAGGTTTTTAACGTTGCCTTTGTTCACTTGTGACAAAGCGCTGTAACCATGGTTCATCATGTTACCGCGTGGGTGTGCCCAGTTGTTTGCATCTTTAAGCGCTGCTTCTTGATCTGCAGCTGCTGAGGCTACGAATGGCGTTGCCATTGTCATACCTGCAACTAAGCCAAGTGCTAACTTGATTTTGTTGATTTGCATATTAATCTCCAAATAATTTACTGCATCAGGATGTAAAAAATAACAAAAAATAATTACTTATTGCTCTGTTATTTGCACTCCACATTCGTGGAATGCACCCAATGTAGGTGTTATTAATATTAATAGCAACCTTTATTTTTTACATTTTAGTTACATTTTTGTGAAACTTTTTACATTTTTATAGCCCAAGCCTTGCTACGACTGGCTTTGAGAAGAAAGTTTTTCAAAAATACTTCTGTACAATATTTTTTAAAAGCTTACTTAAAAAAACTTTAAATTAAATTATCGGCGTTAAAAACATGATGGAAATTAACTTGCCATATCTTCTGCTCAAACTCTGTTTAAGCGCGCCAAATAACAATACTTGAAATTATCTTGAGGTAATACGAAGTAATACTATAGTGCAGTTGTGCAGGATAAATAACCGGCATCTTATGAAAAATAATCAAAAGGTATTTTCATGATGTTTATATTAATTTGGTTTGAAAATAACAATTTATTTACAAAATTTAAAAATCCGTTAATACTAATCGACGTAACTATGTTTGCAATTAAGGCCCGCAATTAAGGCTCGTAATTAAGTTTGAACTGTAAAAACAAAAAATCGTGTAAGCAGTGATGTTTATGGCTGCAACACATTCCTGATTGCCACATTTTGTGTGAAGGATAATGTTCATGAGTCTATTAAACTTATTTTGGCTGTTTTTTGTACCTACCAAAGGCTGGCGTCATCTGATGCAGGCCAAGTACTCGATGCATAGACTATTTTTATTGCATGTAGTCCCTCTTTCATTAATCCCGCCGTTGTTTATCTTTTTTTGTGCAGGAAATTATGCCGGTGACCTGCTACCGGCGTTATCAAAAGGGCAGTTATTATTGGTTGCAGTGATTTTATTCATTGTTGAATTGGCCGCGGTGCCGCTGATGGCGCTGATGCTGCGCCAGCTGGCGGAAATTGCTGATACGCACCCCAGTTACCACGATGCTTTTACGCTGGCGGCAGTTGCCCCCACACCTTTGTGGCTGGTGCCGATTGTTTTCCTCATTCCTGATATGTCGATTGGTCTGCTTGCGCTTACCATGGCTTTAATGGCCACTGTCGGGTTTATTTATTACGGCATTCCGTCAGTATTCCGCATTAAAGAGCGCGGTCATGCCATGTTGTTATTTGGTGCAGTACTTACAGCCGGAGTAATCGCCTGGGCATTTCTTATGGTGGTAACGCTGGTAGTTTTGGGCAGTGTGCAAAACCTGAAAATATAGCTTTTTTCAATTTGACTTGTTTTTATAAATTACTGCTGAATATTACTGCCAGCCTGTTCGATTAAAGTCGCCATTAGTGATGTCAGAGAGTTAGAATATAAGCTGACTTGTTAATGGATGGTTACATGACAAAAAAGTATTTTGGTCGCATAGCGCTTTTAATATGTTCATTGTTTATTATCGCTGCCGGAGTTTATTACTGGCAGTATCTGCATCGCGATAAAGGTCCGGAAGCGTTTGCTTCCGGCAATGGTCGCATCGAAGCTACCAGCGTCAATATTTCCACCAAAATGAGCGGCCGCCTTGCTGAAATATTAGTGCGCGAGGGCGACGATGTGGTTGCCGGGCAGGTGTTGGCACGCATGGATACGGCAACGTTACAGGCAGATCTTCACGAGGCCGAGGCGCAGGTTAAACGCGCTAAAAATGCCAAAAAAATTGCACAGGCCAATGTCGCCCAGAGACAAAATGAAAAGTCCTCGGTCAGTGCGCTGGTTGCACAGCGTGAGAGCGAGCTGGCTTTAACCGATAAAGATCTGCAAAGAACCCAGCAGCTCATAGATAAAGGCTTCGTTTCACCGCAAAAGCTGGATGTAGATAAAACCAAAAAGAGCACCGCTATCGCTACAACGCGTTCGGCACGCTCTCAGTTCAGGGAAGCGCAATCTGCAATAGATGCCGCGCTGGCAGCGGTAAGCGAGGCGCAGTCTGCAATTGAGGCAGCAGAAGCCAAGGTTGAAAAGATCAAAGCTGATATTAATGATGCTACATTGACTGCGCCTATTGGCGGACGAGTACTGTACCGCCTGGCGGAGCCGGGTGAAGTGCTTGGTGCCGGCGGTAATGTCTTGACACTGCTGGATATTACCGATGTTTACATGACTGTTTTCTTGCCAACTTCGCAGGCCGGCCGGGTAAGTATTGGTGCTGATGCGCGTATTGTGCTGGATGTACGCCAGGATATTTCCATACCGGCCAGGATAAGTTTCGTTTCGCCGGAAGCGCAGTTCACGCCAAAGTCTGTAGAAACTCGTACCGAGCGTGAAAAATTGATGTTCCGTATCAAGGTTAAAATTCCACAGGATTTACTCAAGGCGCATGCCAAACGTGTAAAAACTGGCTTGCCCGGCGTTGCTTACATACGCCTCGATGCAAATGCAGCATGGCCTGACAGCTTGCCGCCCTTGGTTGATGACAAAAATGTACGATAACCAGAATACCCGATAATAAGAATATACGGTCACAAGAATACGCGGATAAGAATACAACATGAGCCAACGCTGCGTTGCGAGTTTAGCCGACATTAGTTTACGCTATGGCGAAACCACGGCGCTGCATCATATTAATCTGGAAATCCCGTCCGGCTGCATGGTGGGGCTGATTGGCCCGGATGGCGTTGGTAAGTCCAGCCTGCTGGCGCTGATCTCCGGTGTACGTCAAATTCAGTCGGGTACGGTGCATGTGCTTGACGGTGACATGGCTGACAAAAACCACCGTCTGGCCGTTTGTACCCGCATTGCCTATATGCCGCAGGGTTTGGGCAAAAATCTCTACATGACGCTTTCAGTGTATGAAAACGTGGAGTTCTTCGGACGCCTGTTTGGGCAAGGCCGCAAAGAACGTGATGCACGTATTACGGAACTGCTGGAAAGTACCGGTCTTGCAGCTTTTCGCGATAGACCTGCCGGTAAATTGTCAGGGGGCATGAAGCAGAAGCTGGGCTTATGCTGCGCACTGATACATGATCCGGATTTATTGATTCTGGATGAGCCGACTACCGGAGTTGATCCGCTGTCGCGGCGGCAGTTCTGGCGGCTGATTGACCATATCCGTGAGCGGCGTCCCGGTATGAGTGTGATTGTCGCCACCGCTTACATGCAGGAGGCTTCCGGTTTTGATTGGCTGGTGGCCATGGATAATGGCCAGGTGCTGGCTACCGGCAGCCCGGCAGAATTACTTGCACGTACGGCAACTGACAATCTGGATGCGGCGTTTATACAATTACTACCGCAGGAAAAACGTCTGCACCATCATGAATTAGTGGTTCCGCCACGGCAAGCGCAGGCTGATGCCACCCCTGCCATCCGTGCCGAAGGCCTGACCATGCAATTCGGTGCTTTCACTGCGGTTGACCGCGTGAATTTTGAAATCAGCCGCGGAGAGATATTCGGTTTTCTGGGTTCTAACGGCTGCGGTAAAACCACCACCATGAAAATGCTTACCGGTCTGCTGCAACCGAGCGCCGGGCAGGCGTGGCTATTTGGCAACCCCGCCAAGGCACATGATCTGGAAACCCGAAAGCGTGTTGGTTATATGACGCAGGGTTTCTCGCTGTATGGCGAATTAACTGTAGTGCAGAATCTGGTATTGCATGCACAGTTGTTTCATCTGCCTGCCGCACAGATTGAAGCGCGCGTGCAGGAAATGATTGATCGTTTTGATCTCTCCAGCAATATAAATCAAACAGCCGCAGCATTGCCGCTGGGTATTCGCCAGCGTTTGTCACTGGCGGTTGCGGTAATCCACAAGCCGGAAATGCTGATACTGGATGAGCCTACCTCGGGCGTAGACCCGATTGCGCGGGATGGATTCTGGCGGCTTTTGGTCGACCTGTCGCGTAAGGATGGGGTGACGATTTTTATCTCCACGCACTTTATGAATGAAGGTGAGCGTTGTGACCGCATTTCGCTCATGCATGCCGGTCGAGTGCTAGCATGCGATACTCCGCAGGCCTTGATAGAGCAACGCGGCAAAGAGACGCTTGAAGATACTTTTATTGATTATATTGAAGTGGCAACCGGCGAAAGTATAGACGCATCAGGTCCACTTGCTGCTGTGAATGTAGAGCCCGAGCGCCAAGCAGTGTTGCCATCGAAATTCAGTTTGCGCCGCCTGTTTGGTTATGCACATCGTGAATTGCTGGAAGTGTTGCGCGACCCGGTGCGGTTGGTGTTTTCTTTGCTGGGATCTGTGCTGTTGATGTTTATGATGGGCTATGGCATCAGCATGGATGTGGAAGACCTGCGTTTTGCAGTGCTGGACCGTGACCAGACCCCGCAAAGCCGCGACTACATTCAGAACATAGCCGGGTCGCGTTATTTTACGATGCTGCCGGAGATTGGCAGCAGCAATGAGCTGGATCTGCGTATGTCCAGCGGTGAGGTCAGCGTGGCACTGGAAATTCCGCCTGATTTCGGCAAGGACATTCTGCGCGGTCGTGCCACTGAAATTGGCGTGTGGGTTGATGGTGCAATGCCGTTCCGTGGTGAAACTATACTTGGTTATGTACAGGGCATGCACTACAACTATTTGAAGCAGCTTGCGAAACAGCGTAGCGGTCAAGATGCGGTTGCTGCGCCAGCCGATATCGAGCTGCGCTATCGCTACAATCAGGATTTTAAAAGCCTGTATGCCATGGTGCCCGCAGTGATTCCGATATTGCTGGTGTTTATTCCTTCTATTTTGATGGCAGTGGGGGTGGTGCGTGAAAAAGAGTTGGGCTCGATTACCAATTTTTACGCAACGCCGGTCACACGGCTGGAGTTTCTGCTTGGCAAGCAGCTGCCTTATATTGCGGTAAGCATGGTGAGTTTTTTTGGCCTGGTAGCACTGTCGGTTTTTGTGTTTGGGGTGCCGCTTAAAGGCAGCTTGCTGACGCTGGCTTTTGCCGCCCTGATCTTTGTAACGGTGACTACCGGCATTGGATTGCTGATGTCAGCATTCACTAAAACCCAGATTGCCGCACTGGGTGCGACAGCAATTACCACCTTGCTGGCGACGGTGAGCTTTTCCGGGCTGACTAATCCCGTCTCTTCTCTCACCGGCATTGGCGGCTATATCGGGCAGGTTTTTCCTGCCACTTATTTTTTGAATATCAGCCGCGGCTTGTTTACCAAATCTCTGGAGTTCAAAGACCTGTACTCTGATTTTCTGGCACTTGCTGCATTCATTCCGGTGCTGACGTTGCTGAGCGTGATTTTTCTCAGCAAACAGGAAAAATAACCATGCGCCGCATTCTGAATATTTATCGATTGGGAATCAAGGAGCTGCGCAGTTTGGCGCATGACAGCATTATGCTGGTACTTATAGTCTGGGTGTTTACCGGTGCTATTTATGCAAGCTCTACCGCTACCTCGCAGGAGCTGCACAATGCGCCGATAGCTTTTGTTGATGAGGATCAGTCCAATCTTTCAATACGTATTATCAGTGCGTTTTATGGCCCTTACTTTAAAAAGCCGGTCATGATTTCGCATGCGGAAATCGATCCCGGCCTGGATGCCGGCATTTACACCTTTGTCGTGAATATTCCGCCGGACTTTGAGCGCGATGTCGTTGCCGGCAGGTCACCTGATGTGCAGGTGAATATTGATGCCACCAGAATGTCGCAGGCATTTATCGGCGCCAGTTATATACAAAACATCATGAATGGCGAGATAAACAGCTTTTTGAAAGGCTACCGGCAGGATTCCGCATCGCCGATCAGTCTGGCTCCGCATGTCAAATTTAACCCAAATTTAAGCAGTGCCTGGTTCAGCAGTATTATGGAGATTATGAATAACATCACCATGTTGGGGATTATGCTGACAGGGGCGGCGCTGATACGTGAACGTGAGCACGGCACGCTGGAGCACTTGATGGTCATGCCCGTCAACGCTGCCGAGATTATCCTGGCCAAGATATGGTCCATGGGCTTGGTGGTGCTGGTGGCGGCCTGGCTATCGCTGCATTTCATGGTGCAGGGGGTTTTACATGTGCCGATACAGGGTTCGGTGCTGTTATTCATGGGTGGAGCTTTACTGCACCTGTTGGCAGTGACTTCAATCGGCGTTTTTATGGGCACGGTGGCACGTAATATGCCTCAGCTGGGATTGCTGCTGATATTGACAGTGCTGCCGCTGGAGATGCTGTCTGGCGGCATTACGCCCAGGGAGAGTATGCCGATATTTGTGCAGTTGGTTATGCAGGCAGCACCCACTACGCATTTCGTCAGTATGGCGCAGGCCATTCTTTACCGGGGGGCCGGTTTTGATGTGGTGTGGCCGAGTTTCGTCGCTGTTTTTGCGATTGCGGTGGTCTTTTTTACAATGTCACTGGCGCTGTTCCGCAGAAGCCTGGCTTCTGCGTAATCTTAAATTTTTCAGGCAGTGAAGCTGCTGCCGCGTTTGCCCTCAGCAGCAAAGCGAATTTTCAGTGACAAGTCATTACGTGAGTCTGCATTGGCAAGAGCGTTATCTTCATCAATCTTGCCGTCGGCATACAGCTTGAATAATGACTGGTCAAAGGTTTGCATGCCGATATCGTTGTTTTCGCTCATGATATCTTTGATTTCGTTCATTTTTTGTTTTTGCACCAGCTCGGCCATATACGGTGTGTTGATCATGACCTCAGAGGCCGCGACACGTTTGCTTTGTTTTCCCGGTATCAGGCGCTGCGAAATGATGCCAACCATATTCATGGATAAAGCCAGTAGCAAACCAGCTCGGCCATCTTCCGGGAAGAACGAAATGACGCGTTCCAACGCCTGATTGGCGTTATTGGCATGCAGGGTGGCCAGGCATAAGTGTCCGGTTTCGGCATAGGCCAGCGCGTTTTTCATGCCGTCCATATCACGTACCTCACCGATGAGAATCACGTCTGGTGCCTGGCGCATGGCATTTTTAAGGCCATTTTCAAATGACAGGGTATCAATACCAACCTCACGCTGATCAACCACGGATTTTTTATGCGGATGCACGAACTCAATTGGGTCTTCCAGCGTAAGGATATGGCCGCTTGTCGTTTCATTGCGATAATCAATCATCGAGGCCAGGGTGGTTGATTTCCCTGAACCCGTAGCACCTACCACTAATAGCAGGCCGCGTTTGCGCAGGATTAATTCTTTAAGTACTGGCGGTAAGCCTAAAGTTTCGATAGAAGGGATAACGGTTTTAATATGACGCACCACCATGCCCACTTCGCCGCGCTGCTTGAATACATTGACACGGAAACGGCCGACATCTTTTTTACTGATGGCAAAGTTGCATTCCAGAGTCGCTTCAAATTCCTTGATTTGGTCCGGGCTCATCAGCGAATAGGCAATCTCCTTGATCATGCCTGGTGCCATGGCTTGGTTATTGATAGGAATAGTATCACCCTCGATTTCAATATGAATGCTGGCTCCGGTGCTGAAAAACAGGTCTGAACCACCTTTGTCCAACATGAATTTTAAAACCGGAGAAATATCAATAGCTGCCATAGTGTGTTCTGAAACGTTTCCCTAAATGTTGTTGTTTTTATCACGGCGTTGTTTGTTAATTTATTAGCCGTATATTAAATTTTTTATGACTCTAGCATAGATTTTATCTGCTTCGCCAAGCCTGACTTTTAATTATGGTTATTTGTAATTATGTTCAGGTGGCTTCAGCTGGCTGGGCTTTCTCCAACTGTTTAACCCAGATGTTTTGATAAATCGCTTCGAGTGCTGTTGCGAACTTTTCTGTATCAAAAAGCGCAGAAGTCAGCCTTTCTGCAATCAGCTTCTGCTTCATTGCCTCAAGCCGTTGTGGTTGTTCAGCCAGCCATAACGCTTTATTTTCGTAATCCTGCAATGTGTAGGTAACGAGTTCATTTAAGCCGGCAGAGTTGATTAAGCTGCCAGCCACGCGTGCTGCAAAGGTGTCGCCTACGCAGGTCAGCACCGGCACGCCCATCCATAGCGCATCGCTGCACGTGGTGTGTGCGTTGTAGGGCAGCGTGTCCAGAAAAAGGTCGGCGTGCACATGCCGCGCCAGATGTTCTGCAATGGAAACGCGCGGTGCGAAAATCAGGCGTTCGCTTGGAATGCCCTGTGCAGCAGCTTGTGCAATCAGATTCTGTTTTGCCCAGCGGTTGCATTCCAGCAGCCACAGCACGCTATTCGGCGTGGTTTTGAGCAGGCGCGTCCAGCTATTAAAGAAATCAGCGGTGATCTTAAAGGTCTGGTTAAAGCAGCAGAATACAAACGCCCTATCAGGCAGGCCGCAGTCGGCGCGGGTTGGCGTTTTGCCCACCGGACGTTTACGGTCATTGGGCTGGTAACTGTGGGGCAGTGTGGCTAATTGCTCTGCATAATCAGCTGCTGCTTCGGGCGGGGTAATGAAGCTATCGGTCAGCAGATAATCAAACAGCGGCTTGCCCTGATGGCTGCCCCCAATAAAGCCGCCCCCAATAAAACTGCCCATGGTGCCGGGGAAACCCAGCCAGTTTACGCTGACAGGCGCAGGGCGCAGGGCAACGATACCGCAGCGGCTATTCTGGGTGAAGCCGGTCAGGTCAACCAGAATATCAATGCCGCAGGCGTGTATCTTTTTAGCGGCATCAATTTCTGACAGCTGGCGAATATCGTAAAACGCGTCAAAGGCTTTTTCAATACGTTTTCTGGCGTCGGTTTTATCATCCGCGCCATAAGAAAAGCCGATGATTTCAAATTGGCTGCGGTCGTGCAGTTCCAGTAGTTCACTGATTAAGAAAGCCAATGGATGCAGCCGAAAATCTGCTGACATGTAGCCGATTTTGATTTTCTTTTGCGCAGGCTTTGCTGTGCGTGAAAAATTCAGCTGCCTGCCATATTCGATCAGTGCGGCATAACGGTTATTCACCCAATTATCGGCACACAGCTTTTGTTCGTCTGCCGTAGTGCCCGGCATGGCCAGGAACGCGAACGGCGATATCTGCGCTTCAGGTCTGGTTTTTACCCAGCTGCGAATCTCGGCTATATCCTTATCCAGGCCGTTCCAGTCGCACATATGCTGTTTTTGGTGCACCAGATGCACCTTAGCATGGTAGAGCTGCGGATTCAGTTCCAGCGCTTTTTGATAGCTGGCAACCGCCAGATCAAGCTGGCCCAGTTCGCGCTGTACATTGCCCAGGTTGTTGTGGGCATCGGCATCATCCGGTGCAAGCTGTATGGCTGCCGCATAGTGTTTGGCCGCCTCCGCGGGCTTACCCAGCTCACGCATGGCATTGCCAAGATTGTAATAAATGGCGGCATCGCCGGCATTGAACTGCAAGGCTTCTGCAAAGCAGGCTTCGGCCTGCACATAGTTACCCTGTGCATGCGTCTGGTTACCCAATGAAGTCAGGCAGTGGCATAGCGCTTCGCGTATGTCGTCATTTTTGGGCATTACGCGCAGCATGCGGCGATAGTAGCCTGCGGCTTCCTCAAAGCGATCCAGCGTGAGCAGGGTGTTGGCAAGGTTGAACTGGATATCCAGGTCTTTTGGCTGCAACAAAACAGCCTGCTGAAAATTCTTGATGGCCGCTTCCGGCTGGCCTGATGCGCGCAGGCTCAAACCATAGTGATTCAGGTAATCCGTATTTTTAGGGTTGATTGCCAGCGCCAGCGCAATGCTGTTGACGGCAAGCTCACTGCGGCCGGTCTGGTAATAGACCACTCCCAGCATATGCAGCGCATCTGCATGTTTTGGGTTTGTAGTGAGTACCTGCCGGTAGAGGGTTTCTGCCTGTGCCAGATCACCTGCGCGGTGCTGCAACAGTGCTGCTGTATATTGGGTTTGCGACATGGCTGGATTTTAACCTGAATTTCAATCTGAATTTCAACCTGAATTCAAGGTTTAGCTTAAAGGTGGGGCCATTTTAGCCAGGCGTTTCAAGCCCATTTGCTTGAGCAGGAAGCGGTTGGGGTTGAGCAGGCCGGCAATGGCAGCGGATATCGGCAGTGGTTCATGACAGATCATGCACGCGATGATCTCGGCACATAGCGGTGCCGTGGTAAAGCCTTTGCTGCCGTGTGCCGCGTTGATATACAGCCCTGTGACCCATGGCAGGCTGGCTGCAGCGGCACCGGCACGCGGCGGTCTGGCGCTTAGTGTTGCCGGCTCTTGCAGCTGGCCAGCCACCGGCCAGTAATCGCCTGTGGTGCAGCGTGAAGAAACGCGTCCACCCACGATGTTGTTTTGTAAATCCTGATATAGCGCAGGTGAGATATTGTTGAGTTTGTCTAAATTGCTTGCGTGGTCTGCTGCTGACGGTGTCGATGCACTTGCGTTAGTTGCGCTTACGGTTGAAAAAGTCGCCCCCAGGCAGTGTAATTGGGCTGTGTCCTGCTGATATGCAGCGGGGCTCAAGTAGCCATCGCTGCAGACGATGGTGCTCAGTGGCGCGCTGCCGTCGCTTGCTTTAAGCAGGCTTACCTGGCCGCGCACGGCTTGTGTATTCAATGGCAGGTCGGGGTAAAGCTGCTGGGCGTCATTGGCATTGGCGATTACTACCAGCGTAGATTCAAGTTTGCTGCCATCGTTTAAAGTGACTTCAAATAAATCTTTATTTTTCAGTATATTATTAACTTCTTTTAAAGTGATAATTGATATATTTTCATGCTGAGTCAGCCGCCTGCATAGCTGTTGTGGTTTTACCCAAGCAGCCTCTGGCAGATAGAGTGCATCATGGCCGATATCGATGCCGGCAATTTGGCTCGCTTCATGTTTGTTGACGTATCTGATAATGCTTTGCGGGTAGTCTGCCGCCGCTTTTTGAATGCGTGCCAGTTCACGTGCGTTGAAGCCTAGTTGCAGCATGCCGCAGGTGTTAAAATCTGCATCAGCCAAGCCTAGTGTTTTGTATAAGGCAATACTATGTAGATAAGCTGCGAGCGCAAACTGGCTGCTGTCAGCATCACCGCTCAGGCGTGGGTAGAGCATGGCTAATGGGTTGCCGGAGGCTGCACTGGCAATGCCGGAGTTGCGTTCCAGCAGCGTCACTTTAATGCCGCGCCGCGCCAGAGCGTAAGCGCTGCTGCAGCCGGCAATGCCGCCGCCGATGACAATAGCGGTTTCAAGCTTCATGATTGTTTTCTGTCTGGTTTATGCCTGCAAAATTCCCGAAAATCATTTCACGCTTTTTACCGAAACCGGCTTTTTTATTGACTATAAACCCTGCTGCAGCCAGCTGGCGACGTACTGCGCCGGCACTGGTAAATGTGGCAAAGCTGGTCTGGCTGTGTGATAGCCTGGCCATCTGCTCAAAGAGAGCGGCTTGCCACATATCGGGGTTTTTGGCCGGAGCAAAGCCATCCAGGAACCAGGCATCAGCTTTGGTGTTGCACTCAGCCAGACAAGCACTGGCATCACCGCACAGCAGCTGTAGTTGTATGCGGCTGTTGCAAAGCGAGATGGTTCCTGCTGACAGCAGCGCGGCATAATGTCCGAGCAGTTCATCAGCAATCGGTTTGAGTTCAGGCCAGTATTGCAGGGCCTGCTGCATGTCAGCCAGGCTTAGCGGGTATTTTTCAACGCTGGTGTAGTGCATGATGGCGGTGAGTGGTGCAAGTGCAAGCCAGTGACTGGCTGCACACAGAAAATTAAGGCCAGTGCCAAAACCGGTTTCGATGATATGAAAGCAGGGCGCATCAAGCTGCTGCCATTTGTGGCTTAGGTCGTTACCTTGTATGAATACGTACTCGGTCTCAAGCAGGCCATTGTCAGTTGAGAAATAAACATCATCGAATGATGCCGAGTATGGCTGGCCATTGCGCCATTCAAGTTTGGCCTGTGTTGCTTGAGTATTCTGCATGCTGCATGATAAAGCATGAGTGCGTGGTCAATAAAGCTAAACATGCTTAAAAACCAGTGTTTATTACCCATGTTTACTGGCCCTGTTTACTGCTATTGTTTACTACCGCACAGTTGCTCTGCGGTTATCCGGTTTTGCCAGCAGCAGGTGTACGTCGCCCAATGCGCGTTCTTCAAAGCCGCCTTCACAGTAACACAGGTAAAACTCCCACATCTTGATAAACTCTTCGGAGTAGCCCAGCTTGCGCACCTGCTCGATATTTACGAAGAAGTTTTCGCGCCACATGCGCAACGTTGTAGCGTAATGCGGGCCTATGTCTTCCAGGTCATACAGCCGCATATCCGTTTTACTGGTGATGCTGTTGAGCATGGCGGTATTGGATGGGATGCAGGAGCCGGGGAAGATATAGCGCTGAATGAAATCCACCGATTTTTTGGCACTTTCATAGCGCTGATCGGCAATGGTAATCGCCTGAATCAGGGCCAGGCCATCTGGTTTCAGCAGTGTGCTGACTTTTGAAAAATAGGTATCGTAAAACTGGTAACCCACTGCCTCTATCATTTCTATAGACACCAGTTTGTCGTATTGCCCTTGCAGATGGCGGTAGTCATCAAGCAGCAGGGTGATTTTTCCGCTTAAACCGGCGGTTTCTACCCGGGATTTAGCCAGCAGGTATTGCTGCTCTGATATGGTGGTAGTGGTAACCTTACAGCCGTAGTGTGTTGCGGCGTAAATGGCAAAACCACCCCAGCCGGTGCCGATTTCTAGCACATGGTCATCCGGCTTTAGGTCAAGTTTGTCGCAGATGGTTTTCAGTTTAAGCTCAGACGCAGCTTGCAGCGTAGCGGTATGTGTATTGAATATGGCGCTGGAATACATCATGGTGGGGTCCAGAAACATCTGAAACAGATCGTTCCCCAAATCATAATGTGCGGCGATATTCTTGCGGCTGCCTTCGGTAGTATTGCTGTTGAGCCAGTGCAGTACGCGCATCATCGGCTTGGTGAGCCATTGGTAGCCGCCTTCCAGCGTATCCATCACCGATTGGTTCTGGCACATCAGGCGTATCACATTAGTGAGGTTGTCTGTACTCCAGTAGCCCAGCATGTATGCTTCACCGGCACCTATGCTGCCGCCAAACGCGATCTCACCGTAAAATCTTGCATCATGCACATGGATTACCCCTTGTAGTTCATGGCTGCTAATCTGGCCGAATTGATGGGATTCATTGCCGTCGATCAGAGTCAGTCTGCCAACTTTCAGCTGTTGCAGGTGACGCAGTATCTGTGCTTTTGCAAAACCCGCTACCCATCTGGCGCGGTTCTTCTGTTTCAGGCTGGTAGTCAGTGTTTCCTGTTGGGTCATGGTGATGGTCATGGCTATTTCTTTACCGGGTTGGGGTGGGAGTGAAATGGAACGCGCTTCAGCCATAGCTGCAAGGCATTCCAGTAGATTGCGGCAATGACTTTAAATGTCATGAACGGATAGCTGAACAGAAGCCGGTTAAGACTGCGCTCGCTGATTGCCGAACGTTTTAATGCCAGTACCGCGTTAAATATCTGTGTACCGTTTTGTATGTTTTTCATGTGAATCAGCAGCTGGTCGGCTGTAAATTTAAATGACCAGTCGTACTCCATATCCATGGGCATGAAGGGCGATACATGGAATGTCTTGCTGAACCTGAATACAGAGGCTGCATCTTGCGCTGCGCTGTTATCCTCTGCATTGCTGTAATCATGCACGTAGACATAATCTTCGCCCCATGGCGTATTGGTGATATGGCTCACCATGGCTTGCAGTGTTATACCATCCGGCTCAAAGCAGTAATAAAACGTGACCGGATTAAAGCAGTAGCCAAAGTAGCGCATATTGGTGAGCATGCATACCGCGCCGCGCGCGGGGCTGCCGGTGGCCTGCAGCAGTAGGTTGCTGATTTCATCCTTGAGCGGTAGTGCCGGGTTGCCATAGTAATCGGCGCGTTTAAACCATGCCAGATTTCTGCGCTGGTAAGACCAGAACTTAAAACCGTCAAATAGTCCGGATAGCTCATCGAGATTCAAAAACATCATGAATACCTGATAACGAAAGCCGTGCGGTTTCGGGCTAAACCGGTGGTGTGAAACCCAGCCGGTATAGATCGCGCTGCTGCATTTATCAGTAAGGATTTGTTCAGTTTTGTGCATGGCAGAACTGCCTGAAATGATCCAGTGCTGCCTGGGCACTGACTACGCCGTCTTCATGAAAGCCGTTGCGCCAGTAGGCGCCTGCAAACCCGGTGCGGTTAACCCCGCTGATTTCGGCATGTCTGGCTTGTGCTGCCGCTCCTGCCAGCGTATAGACCGGATGCTTGTAGTGGAGGCGTTTGATGATTTTTTCAGGCGCGATCGGCCCGGTATGGTTAAGCGTAACCAGCAGCGGCTCGCGCGATTGCAGGTTTTGCAGAATGTTCATGTTGTAGGTGACGGCAACGCGATCGGCAGCAGGTTTGGTGACATGGTAATTCCATGCAGCCCATGCCAGTTTGCGCTTTGGCAGCAGCGATACGTCATGGTGCAGGAACACGGTGTTGTCCTGATAAGGGATTGCGCCCAGTATCTCGGCTTCGGCTACTGACTTGTCGCTCAGCATGTTTAACGCCTGGTCGCTGTGACATGTCAGGAATACATAATCGAAAGTTTCTTCCTCACCTTGCACAGGTTTTACGCGCACGGATTTTTTCAGACGACGTACGCTTTCAATCGGGGTATTGAGGCGTATGGCATTGCGGAACGGTGCTGTCAGCGCTTCTACATAACTTGCGGAGCCGCCCTTAATGGTGCGCCATTGCGGGCGGTTATTCACGGTGAGCATGCCATGGTTGTGAAAGAAACGCACAAAAAAGCGTGCCGGAAAATCCAGCATCTGTGCGGCATCGGTAGACCAGATCGCCGAGCCCATGGGCACAATGTAGTGATCAATAAACTGGCTGCTGTAACCGCCTTGCTTGAGGTAATCTCCGAGTTTGATTTCATTGCCGTCTGCCAGCAGTTCCAGTGCACTTTTGTTAAAGCGCAGAATGTCGCGAATCATGCGGTGGAACGATGGTTTGAATAAGTTACTGCGCTGCGCGAACAGGCTGTTCAGCGTTGTGCCGTTATATTCAAGGCCGCTATTTTCACAGCGCACGCTGAAGCTCATGCTGCTTGGCTGCCATGCAACATTGAGCTGTTCCAGTAATGCAATGAAGTTGGGGTAGGTACGGTCATTGAACACGATAAAGCCGGTGTCAACTGCGATATCGCGCCCTTCATGCCTGATGTGGTGGGTATGCGTGTGGCCGCCGATATGGCTTTCTGCCTCAAATACGGTAATGTCGTGCTGTTGATGCAAATGGTGGGCAATGGTGTTACCCGCGATGCCGCTTCCGATAATAGCGATTTTCAATCTGACTGTCTTTCGAAGGTTATATTTAGCTTTACTGTTTAAGGCGGCGTCTGATTGCTGATTTTTCTGGATTCACGTATGGCTAGCGGCACTTTGCGCAGATCCCAGATCAAACCGAGCATGGCCAGCAGCTTCAGCCCATAATAAGTGAGGTCGATTTCCCACCAGTAGAAGCCTTGACGGGCAGAGCCGGGGTAGTGATGATGGTTGTTGTGCCAGCCTTCACCCAGCGTTGCCAGTGCAATCCAGAAGTTGTTGCGGCTTTGGTCTGTGGTTGCGTAACGGCGCTTGCCCCAGACGTGCGCCAATGAATTGACGGTAAAAGTTGCGTGATAAAGCAGCACGGTTGAGATGGCAAAACCCCAGATGAATAACTGCATCCCGTTGGTATTGAGTGCCGGATGTTCGAATGCCAGCCATTCACCGAGGATGAAAATGCCGACACCCAGCATGATCGGCACAATCACGTCAAAGCGGTCCAGCAGGCGTAGCTCGATAAATGCAGACAGTTCTTTGACGCGGTTGATTTCAGTGCGGAAATTTTTGGATGACAAGAACCAGCCGATATGACTCCAGAAAAAGCCATGCTGTACCGGTGAGTGCGCATCTTCATGGTCATCAGAATAAATGTGATGATGACGGTGATGCGCTGCCCACCACAGCGGCCCGCGCTGTACTGCGGTAGCACCCCATACGGCAAGGATGAACTGGAACAGGCGCGAAGTGCGAAATGCGCGGTGGGAAAAATAGCGATGATAGAACGCGGTGACTGCAAACATGCGTGTGAAATAAAGCATCAATGCAAAACCCAATGCAAACCAGCTGAAACCCACCCAGATCACGGCAAAGCAGGCAATGTGCAGCAGCAGGAACGGGATGACGCGCAGCCAGTCGATGTCTGTCCAATCAGGTTTTGTCGGCAATGTTGAGGACTCTGCCGCTACCGCCTGGTTATCGAACCATGAGATGATTTTTTTTAACATAGATATCTAAACAGTTATTGATTGTTAATATCTGATTCATGCTGGGCTTTCTGATGCATGACTTCCTGATGTACTACTTTGCGTAGCTTGCGGATGTCGTAGCCCAAGTCAGCTACTTTCAGCATGAGCCGGTTATAGTCCATATCACTAATGGCAGGGGAGCGCGCCATGATCCAAACGTAATCCCTTGCATTGCGGGCAATAATGGTTTGCGTATAAGCTTCATCCAGGTAAGCGATCAGGTATTCTGCCTTGATAGGCCAGATAAACTGCATGCCCCAGCGCGCATTGCCGCTATCTTTTATTACAAAGCCGCGCGGCTGGTAAGTTTTCAGTTTGCCATTCAGGCTGCCTTTGTTGAATGTGAAGGTGGTGGCAATCGTGCCGTCATCATCCAGTTTGTAATTTTCAATAGCATTGAAAGACTCGGTCTCGATTGCTGTGGGAATAGCAGCAATTACATACCAGTCGCCCATGAATCTGGGCAGGTCAACCTGAGGGACGGTAGCGATTTGTGCCTGCTGATTCGTGGCGCAGGCACTCAGAAGTTGGGCGAGCAAGGACATTATGAGCAGCCTTTTAATGATTTTAATCGTCATGGTTTTAGTTCTTCAATTTGTAATGAATGGTATAACCCTCAGGTGTAATTGATTGCAGGGCAACCCATTCGTTGTTAAGCGTTGCGTACCACAGGTCTATGTTCAGCTTGGGTTTTCCAGCCAGGCTAGCATTGAGCCGATAGCGGGCGGTTTCGATAATTTTGCCTTTTACTTCCAGCATCTCATTGCCTAGTTTAGTGATTTTGGTATCCAGCCATTCCGCATTCTGCGGATTAAGCAGTTTCGATTGGCTAAGTATTTTTTGGTTCCAATAAGCAAACGTCATCGCACAATCGGGCAGCTGCTGTTTGTTTTTGCCGTCATCTACAATAAAGCCACTGTCATTGAGCAGCCCTTTCACAAGTGTACGCGTGCCATTTTCTACAGTATTGGCATCCAGATTTTTCAGGCAGCCGTTCTGCCAGTTCTCCACCGCTTTATGGTCGTAATCATAGGCGTTGATGAACAGCACTTTGATATTGAACTTGGCTTTGCTCACCAGTTGCTGTGCATCATTCAACGTAAAGGTATGCAGGCCTATTTTCGTTTTGTCCAGATAGACATCAAACGCCCATTCCCTGGCAAAGCATAAATTGCAGGCCAGCATCAAAAATAAACCAGTCAGGCGAATGATAGCGTTCATCTGTTTATATCCTTTGGCAGCCATGGAATGAAACGATTGGTGGACTTCAGGTACTCAATATAGTCAGGCCGGCGTTCAGCAATGTCTTTTTCCAGCAGCGCTACACCGCTGACTTTGAGCAGCAGCAGGGTCATTAACAATGCTGATGGCACAGACCACCACGCGCCGCCTGCCAGTGCCATGAGGTAGAAGCCCCACCATACGCAGCATTCGCCAAAATAATTGGGGTGGCGGCTAAAACGCCACAAGCCTTGATTGAGTACTTTGCCATGATTAGCAGGCTTGTTTTTGAATCGGCTTAACTGGTAATCGGCTACCGTTTCCCAGATCAGGCCGCTGATCATCAGCAATGCACCGGCTGCATCTGCGCCGTTCAGCGGGGCATCGCTGGTAATGGCACCTAACAGCGATAGTGAAACCACCCAGGCGAGCACTGCCTGCAAGCCGAATACAATGTAAATGCTGGTGAATTTAAAATAGGGCGCGTTATTCTTGCGTATTGCTGCGTAGCGATGGTCTTCATGCGGTCCCCAGTTGCGCCAGGTCAGATACAGACACAGCCTGAGCGCCCAGATACTCAGCAGTATCAGCACCAGTAGCGCACGCTGGCTGATATCCTGCCCTAAATGATGGACGCAAGCGCTGAAGCTGAACGCTGCAACCATAAAAAACAGGCTCCACATGCTATCCACATGGGTTACATTGTTGCGGTAAAGGCTGAGCAGCCACCCGGCAAAGGCAAATACGGCCATGGCCGCCAGACCACTGAAGTAGATTGACCAGTTCATGACGTCACCTGTGCAGTAAAGCCGTTATGGCGTTTGGCAGTGCATACCAGCAGCGGTGTAATTACGCCCCAGCCTATCGCTAATGCGATATATGCGCTGTTGCTGACTGTTACCGCACCTAGTTTCTCTGCGGCGAGATAAGCCAGTGGCCCGCCCACTGCGCCAAACAGCACGGCAATCAGGTAGCGATCATGCATCCATGCCAGGCTCACATTCAGTGTAGATGCAAATGCCAGCCATAAAGCCAGTATCCATACCGGTACCAGCGAAGTATTCCAGCCATGAGCCTGATATTCGATCAGCTGTAGCGTCAGCATGGACTGGTCGAAAATAGCGCCGGTGAATAATGCTGTGAGCATGAGTGCGATTTCCGGTTTGGCCTGTTTTGCATGGTAAAAATGCCAGCCCAGTATGATGAGCGTCACGCCAACACCAGCCCATGGCATGGCTTTGGCTGCACCCAGCACGCATGCAAACCATGCCAGCTGAAATAATATGAAATTGGTGATTAACACTGGGTTACCTTGGTTGTATTAATTGGCACGGTCATGATCATTGATGCGGACGCTCAAACTGGTAATGTGTGACCCACCATTCCTGACCGTTCCGGTAACCAAACAGCTCGGCACAGGCCATATAGAAAATGCGCCAGCGGCTACGCCATTTAACGGCATTTTCCATACCGTAAGTCTGTTCCAGAATCGGGGTGATCTCGTGTTCATTAGCATCCATGTTTTGCAGCCAGGCATTGGCAGTTTTCTGGTAATGCGTACCATCCCAGCGCCAGCGTCTGGTTAGTTTTAGGTGATCTTGAAAGTGTAGCGGCAGGTCGTCGCTGGGCATCATGCCGCCTGAGAAAAAGAACTGGCTCATCCAGTCATCGTCACCCTGTACTTCAAAAGCATAAGGTGTGCTGCGGTGCACAAAGATATGCATCATGAACTTTCCGCCAGGTACCAGCCAGTCATGCACTTTTTTGTACAGCACTTTGTGGTTGCGCATGTGCTCAAACATCTCGACTGAAACCACGCGGTCAAAGGCGTGTTTGATATTGTGTTCGGCAGGGTCGAATTTATTCATGTCACAGGTGATGACCTGAACATTGTCTAGGCCACGCTCTTTGGCAGCTGCCATAATGTATTCGCGCTGCGAGTTTGAGTTTGATACGGCGGTAATGTTGCTTTGCGGGAAGTGCTTAGCCATCCACAGGGTTAATGAACCCCAGCCACAGCCGAGTTCTAGAATCTGCTGGCCATTGCCGAGCTCGGCATGCTCACAGGTGAGCTGCAAGGCATTTGCCTCGGCTTCATCCAGTGTTTTGGTGTCCGGCAGCCAGAAGCAGCTGCTATATTTTCTGTGTTTTCCTAAACATAACTGGAAGAACCTTGCCGGCACCTCGTAGTGCTGTGCATTGGCAAGTTCCGGAACCAGCGCGATAGGGGCTTGGTTCATGGTCGTGATGAAATCGGTCTCGATTTTAATACTGCGTTCACAGTCAGTAGCGCTGATTTCATCAAGCCGGGTTTTTGATAGGTGGCGAATGCCGGCACGAATCACGCTATCCGGTATTAAATTTTTTTCTGCGAATTGAATTGCTAAACCTGTTAGTTGCATTGCTGCCCTTTTTTAAGTCGAAAGATCGGTTCTTATATAAGCTTTAATTGGTATAAGCTTTAATTGGTATAAGCTTTAATTGGATATTTACTGAATATCGTTAGCATGGAGTTAGTTTTGTTCTAAAAATTCAATAATTCTGTTTGGCAGCCAGCCGTTCTGGTTTCTGACGCCAGTAGTATAAAAACCAACATGGCCGCCTTCTTCTTCATAACCCAGTGTCACCGCTGCTGATACATCCGATGTGGTTGGTAAATAAACTGCCGGCATGAACGGGTCGTTTCTGGCGTTGATAATCAGCGTGGGTAGTGTGATGTTTTTAAGGTAAGGCTTTGATGCGTTCTGCTGGTAATAATCCGTGGCATTTTTTGCGCCATACAATACCGATGTGACGGCATTATCAATATCATGGATAGTTCTTGCATTGATGATGCGTTTTTCATCCAGCAAGCCGGGAAAGCGTTTGGACATGGCCAGCGCCTTGGGGCGCATGGAGTCTACAAATAACGGTGTGTACAGGATACGGTTGAGGCCGTTATCCAGCGCATCAGCCGAGGCTTGCAGATCAATCGGCGCAGAAACGGCAACAGCTTTGCTGATGTTAAGCGCAGTTTTGTCGCTGAATTCACCCAGCCATTTAAGTAAGGCATTGCCGCCAAGAGAGTAACCTACAGCGAAAATCGGGTTGTCTGGATAAATTGCCCTGACTCTGGCAAGCATGGTGTTAATTTCCGCGCTGTCACCGGCATAATACGTCCTGGGTAGTCGGTTAGGCTCACCGGAACAGCCCCTGAAATGGATCACTGCACCTTGCCAGCCTTTGGCTAATGCCGCACTGATTAATGATTTTGCATATTGGCTTTGTGAGTTCCCTTCCAGGCCATGAAAGATGACAATGACCGGCTTTTTGTGATCGGCAGTGCCAGCTTCGGCAGATTGGAATGATGAACGCGGTTCATCAAGGATAGCTTGCCGAACGCTATCAGGCTTTGCGTCTGCCCAGTCCACATCAATGAAATCGCCATCGTTCAGTTCCCATCTTTCGCGTCGGTATGTAACCTCAGCGCCTTTGGAAAATAATGATGCGATAATTGTTTGCAGATGCCCACCGGGCAGCCAAAATGGTGCTTTGTAAGGCTCGGCAGTGTTTGCATTGCTTTGAAAAAGAAACGTCAGCATTAATATTGAGAATATGGATCGCATAAACTGTTATGAAGTTTTTACCGGCAATATGCAGCTTCCATCTGAGCATGTTAAGCAGGGTATAGTTCCTGCTGCTGCAAAATAGTAATTTCCCTGCTGATTTTTGCAGGATATTGATTTTTATGCCTGTTTGGCTCGGCCTGTGCTGTTGGCTGACAACAAAAAACGCAGGCGTTTTCTTAGCTAGGTAGAGGTGCTGGTATTGCTAGATGCGGTTGGGTGCAGTGCGATTTTAAACACTGCTTTATGGATAGGCTGCGTAGCAACCAGTGGCGCATGTGTATCTTGCGGGAAGAAAATACAGAAAGCGCCGGGCGGGGTAGCAACCCATGTGGCGGGAGTGTCGTGGAAAAACTGGATGTCTGCCTTTGCGTTGTAGTCGGCTACTGGATGATGGCAGTCCGCTAATGGTTTCCAGCCCATTTCATCAACGCCATCCAGCACCAGCTGAATATCAATATATCTGCGGTGGCATTCCAGCTGTGCGGCATCGCGGCTGCGTCCTGCTGCACGTTCTATTATCACAAATACGTCATCAGCAATAATGGAGTGTCGTCCGGTGGCGAGTGTCGATAAGTCTGTATTGCTTATATATTCGAACACGATGGGGAATAGTGGGTGTAATGCGCGGTAACGGTCAGCATTTGCCATGGTATCCAGAATCATTATAAGTTTTTCTCCGCAGTAGACTTTGTAAAAAGCCGAAGTGGTTATTTCTCTTTAGCGTAACCGATAACGCCCAGGAAAAACCTGACCATGCCATAGGCGACCCATGAGGCTAAGCGTTTGATAATGCTGGCCTTTACCCATTCTTGTGGTGTTATTGCAAGCCCGCCATTCTGAATCAAAAACTCAAGCTCGGCATGCAGCTCGGCAGTAAATGCCCGGTCTCGAATGATGACGTTGGCTTCGCGCGATAACAACAAACTGAACGGGTCGATATTGGATGAACCGACCGTTGCCCAGTCATCATCAATGACTGCTACTTTGCTGTGCATAAAGCTTTTACGGTATTCATAAATCTCAATGCCGTTATCTAAAAATTCATTGTAAAAAGCATGGGTGGCAAACATTAAAAAATATTCTTTTCGGCCTTGTAATAGCAATCTGACTTTAACGCCGCGCTGTGCTGCATCAATGATGGCCTTACGGAATTTTCTGCCCGGAATAAAGTAAGCATTCGCAATCAGAATTTCGGTTTTTGCGGTTTTTATAGCACGTAAATAAGCATTTTCAATATCGCGCCGGTGCAGGATATTGTCGCGAATCACATAGGCGGCTTTGATGCCGTTACCGCGATGCGGCCTGTGAGTGATTTCCTTGATAGGCGGTACGTATAGACTGTGCAGATGCATCCATTCCAGCCGCCGCCATAATTTATGAAAGCTGGCACTAATTGCCGGTAGCAGGTTGCCTTCAATTCTTACCGCATAATCAATGCGAGGTGGTATCTGGCTGGGTGTATTCGTATCATCAATGATATTGATACCGCCAACAAAAGCTATTTCACCGTCAATCACCGCTACCTTGCTGTGTAATCGCCGCAGGCGATTGGTCTTGAACGTCCATGGGGATATTTTTGGCCGGTAAAACATTAATTTTATACCGGCATTGCGCAGTGTTCTGACGTAACGTTTAGGCAGGTATTGCGAGCCGAAGCCGTCCAGCAATATATTGACGCTGACCCCGCGCTGGGCGGCATTTATCAATGCATTGCCGATGCGTATGCCGGTAACGTCATGCTCGTAGATGTAGGCTTGCAGGTAAATTTCATGTTTTGCATTGTCGATAGCCAGTTCAAGTGCCGGAAAGTATTCCTTGCCGCTACGAAGTAATTGAATGTCATTGCCATGTACGAAACGCATAAGCTCAGGTGGTTCTGCTCAAAGTGGCTGCAAGCAGCGCATGGTCCGACACCTTCAGGAAACGCGGTCCTGAATGCACTTCAACGTGCTTTACCTGAAAGCCGCGGGTGTAGATGCGGTCCAGTCGCAGGATAGGCAGCCATGATGGAAAACTGCGCGCCGGCCTGCCGGCGTGGTGTTCAAACACCTCGTGCAGCTGGGCGTTTTCGGCAAATATCCTGCCGGAACGGGTTCCCCAGTCGTTAAAGTCACCTGCCACAATCAGTGGTGCATCCGGCGGGATATGTGTCCTGATGTAATCTGTGACCATCAGCAGCTGCTGGCGGCGCCAGCGTGCGAATAACCCGAGGTGCACGCAGATGGCATGCAGCGGTTTGTCCCATTGCGGAACATCAATCACGCTGTGCAGCATGCCGCGGTCTTCGGTAGTGTGGGCGGATATATCGGTATTGGTGGTCTGGATGATGGGGAATTTGGAGAGCAGGGCGTTGCCGTGGTGCCCGGATGGGTAGACCGAATTTTTGCCATAGGCATAGTCAGACCATATTGCATCTGCCAGAAATTCCATTTGTCCAGAATTGGGCCAGCCGGAAAAGCGCTTGCTGTGCTCGCTGTGCTCATCACGCACTTCTTGCAGAAACACCACATCCGCATGCAGCTTGCGTAACAACTCGCGCTGATGGTGCAGCGAAAAGCGAGCATTAAAGTGGGTGACCCCTTTATGGATATTGAAAGTTGCGATACGCAGGGTGTTGTGCAAGATCTACTCTCTCAACAGCATTGATATTGACCCGGGTTGATCAGTCTTCTGCATCCCGTGGTTTATGTTTTTTCAGTACTTCGGCGGCCTCGCCGATATGGGCTTCCCCACGTATTTTTGCCAGCTGTATCTGTTTCTGGCGCTCTTTAAGCCGGGCGCGTTTTTCCTCGGAAACCTTATCATAGCAGTGCGGGCAGGATACCCCCGGCTCGTATTTGTCGCTCTTCATTTCCTCTGGTGACAGCGGGTAGCGACAGGCATAGCACTGGTCAAACTCGCCGACTTCCAGGTTGTGTTTTACGGCAACGCGCTGGTCGAATACAAAACATTCGCCTTGCCACAGGCTTTCAGTTTCGGGAATAGTTTCAAGGTATTTCAGGATGCCGCCTTGCAGGTGGTAGACCTCTTCAAAGCCCTGGTCCATCATGTAGGATGAAGCTTTCTCGCAACGGATGCCGCCGGTGCAGAACATGGCCACTTTCTTGTGTTTAGTCTTATCGAAATGCTGCGCCACGTATTCCGGAAACTCCCTGAATGTAGTGGTTTTGGGGTCAATCGCCCCTTTGAAAGTACCGATGTCCACTTCGTAGTCGTTGCGGGTGTCTATCAGCACTACTTCTGGGTCGGAGATCAGCGCGTTCCAGTCTTCTGGTTTTACATACGTGCCGACTTTTTTGGTCGGGCTTACGCCGGGTACACCTAATGTGACAATCTCTTTTTTCAGTTTCACCTTCATGCGATAAAACGGGTGTTCATCCGCGTAGGATTCCTTGTGTTCAAGATCGGCGAATCTGCCTGCAAACAATGGATCAGTGCGCAGGTAATGCAGAATATTTCGGATGTCATCCGGCAGCCCGGCGATAGTGCCGTTGATGCCTTCTTCCGCCAGCAGCAGTGTGCCCTTGATATGGTTTTTCTTGCAGGCTTCCAGCACAGGAGGCTGTAGCTCCTTGAAATTTGGCAGGCTGACGAATTTATAGAGGGCGGCGGTCAGGTACTTGGGCATGATGGCTTTGATAAAACGGGTAAAACGTCATTCTAACAGAGGCAGCTGCGTCATTTTTGATAATACTGATTTATCAGTCACTTAAAACCAGTATTTCGCCATTGCCGTTGTAAGCGGTATCGCCCACAAAGCGCTGCACGCGCTGGTTGTTCAGTTTGTTGAAATTGCTATCGTAATTTGAAAACGATTTGAACAATAAGTTTAGAAACGGTAGCGTATGCGTGCCGCAGTCCTGCATGGTGGCATGCAGCTGTGGCTGTTTCTTCAGCAGCAACGTACCGCGGTGCATGTTAAAGCCGGTATAGGCGCCGGTGTTGCCAAGCACGCCTATGGTGCCTGCAATCATGCGGCTGCCGCAATAGTCGCCGGTGTTGCCTTCGATCAGTATCAGGCCGCGCCGCATCTGGTCGCCAGTCCGGTCGCCGGTATTGCCTTTAACGATCACGGTGCCGCCCAGCATGCCTTTGCGTAGGCCTTCGGAGCCAGCTCCCAGAAAATCACCGGCATTGCCGTTGATGGTGAGCAGGCCGCCACGCATGCTGCATGCGGCAAAAGCCGTGGCATTGCCTTTGCACAGTATCGTTCCGTTTTTCATGCCTGAACCAAGATAGGCTCCGGCGTCACCTTCAATAGTGATGCTGCCGCTGGCCATGTTGGCACCAATGTAATCAAGTCTACTGCCGGTATTTTTAAAGACCAGTTGTTGGCTATCTCTGCCGGAGATTTCAAATACGTCACTGACACGCAAGGCGCTTTTGCCGCTACCGAGCTTGATTGCGCCAATCTCATCGATTGATTTGCCATTCAGGCTGTCGGGCGTGAGTGCGCGGCAGTCAATGCTTTGCTGCGGTGCTGTTTTAAGGGTGAAGGTCAATGCGCTCATGCTGCGCTGCCTTTCAGGATGTCATGCAGTTTGAATAAATGTGGCCCCAGTTTGCCGCCATAATTTCCCGCAGAAATGCGTTTGACGCCGCTGTTTGCACCGAGCGCACAAATGGCTTTAATGCCAACCTTCATCGACTCTGCAATGTCATCAAATGTCAGGCCATCGATGACGATTTCCATCACGCTTTCAATGTCGGGTGAGAGCTCGCTATTGACCACGCCTTTGAGCGTAGGGCAGAACGCATCATTAGTTGAGGCGAACATGGTCTTGTATTTGCTGCCGACCTTGGAGCCTGAGCGCACTACACCGCCGGGGAATGGCATGATGACATTCGGCACTTTTTTCATGGCATCAATCGCGGTTTCAGCCGCTGCGAGCGCGGCAGGCTGCGAGGTTGCCAGAATCAGGAAATTTCCGCCGCCGATGGCGCGCACCATGCCGGTGGTTTCTTCGGTAAGGAACTCGCCATCCATCACCGGGATGCGCCAGTAGCGTTTGCCGGCTATGAGTTTCGAAGTCTGATAACCATCGCCAAAGTAGCGCAGGTGCTTGCCCAGGCTGATCATGTCTTCGCTTGCTATGCCAGCAAATGCCGCAGCGGTGGGGCAGGTGAGTATGCATTGCCCCATACGCGTTTCGAGCTGCTGCATCAGCACTTTGCTGCCCATGGCAAACATCAGCACCGCAACGCCGGGTCTGCCATCCGGTGTTTCATCCGCCGTCATTTCACGTTCAATGCCAGCTTCCACCCCGCAGCCAATCACCGAAGTGGCAAAGCCTGTCATGGCGTTGGCCGCATGGTACGCCCATTTGTGGTTTTGGGCGGTAATGATGATGCGGGTGCCGCGCATGTTGAATGCTTCGGCAAAGGTGTCATCGATGTGTATGCCGTTGATTTGCATGCTGTTAATCTGCATGGTTGTTTAAGCTTCCGGACTGCCTGTCTTGATTTTTTCTATCCATTCTTCAATCTGGATAGTGCCGACTTGCTCGACTTTTTTCAGGTCGGCTTCCGGAATCACGTCCTGCATCAGGTCAATACGTTTCCACTCTGCAACTGGCGTATCACACTCGGCTCTTGGCACGTAGCGTGAATCACGCACCTTGGTACGCTGATGGATGTAGCGCGGGCAGTTCTGCCACAGTTCGGATAAAGTCACGCGCACGATAAATTCCGCTTCCTTGTATTCCTGCATCAGCGGGTCGTTTCTGGAGATGGTTGCCGTGCCCTGCACGCGGATGCGGTGCGGGGTCTCGAATGAGATGAACAGCAGCCCCACTTGCGGATTGGTTGTAATGTTGCCTATCGAGAAAAACATGCCGTTGCCGTCATAACTCGGGAAAACCAGTGTCTTGCTGTCAATGATTTTGACAAACCCGGCATCGCCACCCTTGTAGGAAACAGTTGGGCGGCCCTGATGGTCTACCGTGGATAAAAAGAACATGTCCATGTGCTCGATAAAGCCTTTGGCTTCGTCATCAAATTCGGTCTTGCAGGCGATTTCCTCAACGCGGTCTGCCATCTTGCGTGTGCCGAATTCGTCCTGAAATTTGCGATGCTGATCGCCGTAAAGTCTGCTCATAAGGTTGCTCCTGTCATGGTTTGTGATGAACGACAACGCGGCCGTGGCCATCATCGCTGATTTCGTCGTCACTGATTTTGAAATTATCCAGCTGCATGGTCTGGTAGCGGTCGAAGTAATCCCTTAGGTCTTTTTCCACGCCCATGTCAAACGCCGGTTTTGCGGTGTGCGTGACGCCCCATACCACTTTCACCACGCTGCCGTTTTTCACCACCAGTTCACCGTTTTTGAATACATAGTCAGGCTTGCTGAACATGGCTTCACGGTCGGACTGGTCGGTATACACGGTAATGTCTGCCGCTGCGCCTGTACCCAGATGACCGCGGTCATTGAGGCCGATGAGTTTTGCAGCACCGGCACGGGTCATGACGGCAATTTCATACAGGCTGTATTCGCGTTCTAATGAGGTTAAATTGCTCATCGCCTGCGCATCGAGGTTCAGTTTGGCAAAGGCTTCGTTGCGGAAGGTCTTGTCCATGAGCAGGCGGATCAGGTGCGGGTAGCTGGTGAAAGGTGCGCCATTCGGGTGATCAGTAGTCAGGAAGATACGCCACGGGTCTTCCACCGACAGGAACAACTCCAGTCCAATTGCCCATTGCAGTGCGTTCACGTAATTCTGGTCGCGGTATTTGAATGGCAGCACGCCGCAGCCGGCATCGCATTCGATATCCATGATCACCGATTTTTTCGGGTTGGCATGCTTGGCGTTCAGGTGCTGCATCATGGAGTCGCCGGATGCCGTCACCGTCTGCCCGAACAGGATCTGACCAACGTCAGCGGTTATGTGTTTGTTCTTGTTGAGCGCCTCGGCAATCTGTGCGGCGGCGGACGAGAATTTCTTGTCGCCCTCGGTGCCATAACTGTGAAACTGGATATGCGTGAGGTGCATGGGCAGGCCGCTGCTGGCGCTCATCGTATCCAGCGTGGTAGCGAAGTTACCGGCTGCTCCCAGGTTGTTGCAGTGCACATGCAGTGGCTTGGCAATACCGAGATCATGCACGGCGCGACTCAGGCTTTGCAGGATTTTGCGCGGGGTCACCTGGTAGTGCACATTGTTTTCATCCAGGTTCAGCCTGCGCTGGTTGAATTTGAAGGCGTTGATGCCGCCGGGATTCACTACCTTGATGCCGATGGCCTGGGTAGCGTGCAGTATCCACGCCACGTAGTCATTAATCGCTTTTTGGTCCAGACCATTATTTTTCTGGGCCGCCAGCAGGCGTAGGAAGTAATCATCATTGCCGAGCATGGCGTAGCCGCCTTTGTCGATCATCGGCGTATCGCCCATCTCCAGGTGCGCCTGGCGTGCATTGACCGGCGAGATGGCAGGTTCAAACGCCGCGGTGTAGCCCATTTCGATATAGCGGAAACCGGTATCGGTGGTGCTGGGGGTGGCGTGGTGGCTGCAATGCGGTGTGCAGATATGGGCTTCCGGTTCACTAAAGCCTTTGATTTCCTTGGCTTGCTGTTGCTGGTACTGTTGTTGGGACTGATTTTGATACTGTTGTTGATACTCGGGCAGCATCATGCGTGCTATGTTGACCTTGCCGCCGCCGATGTGGCTGTGCATGTCAATCGCGCCAGCCATGACGACCTTGCCGCTTAAATCAAATGTCTGGTCTATTTTTTCGCCATTGGATGGTTTGCTGACAATACGCCCATCGCGGATGTAGATGTCTTCAACTACACCGTTTTTGTTGTGCGCCGGGTCGTAGATCCTGCCGTTTTTAAGCAAGGTGATCATGCTTGTACCTCGCCTATTAACTTGTTTTCAATTTTACTGATCACTTCACTTAAGCTGGGTAGACTAGGGCTGGGCAGGCTACTGTCGCGTAATTTTTTCAGCGGCAGTGTAATGGAGCTATCCATGCGGAACATCTGGCCAGTATGGTCAACGCCGGGGATGCCGACCGGGATGAATACTTCCGGCATGCGCTCGAATTTTGTATCCGGATGGCCGATAACGATGGTCGGTGCCTTGCAGTCAGGTGGCGGATATGGGTTGAAAGTGCTGATCCATAGCAGCGCGTCACATTCCATCAACTGTTTTTTAGTTGAATAATGATAAGTGTCATATTCAGCGTTGCCGTTCCGGAAGCAGCTTCTGGTCGGATAACCCGTGAGCCAGGTGCTGACGTTGTTGACAGAACTGTCGCCATCGCCGGAGTTCAGCGGCAGGCCGGCAGCGCGTGAGTTTTCATTGAGTTTGTTGATCAGCTGTACTATGCTTTGTATCGTTAATTCAGTACTTTGAATCGTTAATTCTGCATGCGGGATTTTCAATGCGCCGGCTGACCAGACAATTACCGCGTATTTTGCGGTTTTTAATGTTTCCAGCAGGGCATTCAAGGTTGCCAATGGAATACCGGCCACGGCATCAGCATGTAATTTTTTGCCGTTAAGCAGCGCATTCAGCGCGTTGATGATTTCAGGCAGCTGTGCCGTCTGGGCGGGGATGATTTGCGGTGGCGTACCGTCAGGTGCTTTAGCCGCATGGCTGCTGTCGGTTGCGCCAAGAAAAATGACCTGTGGCGCGGGTTTGGCAAACAGGTTGTCGGTATTCCAGACCAGTTTTTCAAAAAAGCGCGGGTGGCTGCTTGAAATATCGGTGCCTATCGCCAATATCACGTCAGCACGGTTCTTGATTTCAGAGAGTGTAGTTGTCAGCCAGCCGCTGTTCTGCATGGTGCGTGTGTTGCTGACGGTGGACTCGCTGTGCATGTGATCTAGCGTGGCATCGGTTTTTTGTGCCAGTGACATCACTGAGCGCATACCTTGCACTTCAGTGCCTAACCCCGCAAAGAGTGGCTGCTTGCTGGTGCAAAGGATTTCTGCGGCTGCGCTGATAGCGTCTTCCAGGGGTACTGGTTTGCCATTTAGCATTGGAGTGGCTGTCAGTGATGTTTTGAATGACTGCTGAAAAAACTTGATACCTTTGGTGCAGCCGTTTTGCAATGTTAATTCAGGCGTGGCGCTTAACATTAAGTCATCACAGAGCAGGCCACATGCAGGGCAGGTAGCGTTTAGCGAGGCGGCATTGTGGTTGAGGTTCTTCATAACGGTATTAATTTTGCCACATTGGCCGTTTATTCTAAACCTGTTTGTTAAAAACTAATCGTAAATGCAGGTTTATTTTAAGTGCTAAAAATGGTATTTTAACGGTCTTTTCAATAAGTAAACTTAACGGAGTAGTTATGGCAATTCAACGTACGCTTTCTATCATCAAACCTGATGCGGTTGCAAAAAATGTAATCGGTAAAATCTATACACGTTTTGAAAACGCTGGCTTGAAAATCGTTGCTGCAAAAATGGCACAATTGACACAAGCTGAGGCTGAAGGTTTTTACGCAGTGCACAAAGAGCGTCCTTTCTTCAATGACCTGGTTAAATTCATGATTTCAGGCCCAGTGATGATTCAGGCTCTGGAAGGCGAAAACGCAGTTCAGGTTAACCGTGACCTGATGGGTGCTACCAATCCTAAAGAAGCTGCACCAGGCACTATCCGTGCTGACTTTGCAGAAAGCATCGATGCTAATGCAGTGCATGGTTCTGATTCTGCGGAAAACGCAGCAATCGAAATTAAATACTTCTTCGGTTAATAATTCAATCTTCGTCATTATGCTTCGTTGCTTACAAAAAATGATTTCCTTACATACTGTTTGTATGCCGCGTCATCATTTTTTGTTCGCGCCTAGCCTAATTTAGAAGCTTGAATTATTTCGAGAATTTATAAAGAGAAATAATTTTGGTTAATCTGCTCAATTTCAATCAAATCCAGCTCGCGCAATGGTTCGTGGAACATGGCGAAAAGCCTTTTCGCGCCAAGCAGCTGATGCGCTGGATGCATCATTTCGGTGTGCATGATTTTGAGCAGATGACTGATATTGCTAAAAGCCTGCGCGAAAAACTCGCAAGAGAGGCAGAGATCGTTCTACCTAACGTGCAGCACGAACAAATATCGAATGACGGAACCCGTAAGTGGCTGATTGGCACCGACACTGCTAACAGCATCGAGACCGTATTTATCCCTGAAGACGACCGCGGTACCTTATGTGTATCCAGCCAGGTTGGCTGTGCTTTGGAGTGTACATTCTGCTCTACTGGCCGTCAGGGCTTTAATAGAAACCTCAGCGTTTCCGAGATTATCGGCCAGCTCGCGATTGCTGACCGTTCATTACGCCAGGAGGCCGGCTATGATCTGCTGCCGCCAGGCGAGCGTATCATCAGTAATGTGGTAATGATGGGCATGGGCGAGCCTTTAGCCAACTATGACAATGTGGTGACTGCGATGCAGATTATGCTGGATGACAGCGCCTATGGCCTGAGCCGCCGCCGTGTTACGTTATCTACAAGTGGTTTGGTACCGGCTATGGATAGGCTGAAAGAAGACTGCCCGGTAGCGCTGGCCGTTTCACTGCATGCGCCGAATGATGCGTTGCGTGACGTCATCGTGCCGATTAACAAGAAATACCCGCTCAAGGAGCTGATGGCAGCCTGCAACCGTTATCTGGAAAAAGCACCGCGTGATTTTGTTACCTTTGAATACGTGATGCTGGATGGCGTCAATGATACGGTTGAGCATGCGCACCAACTGCTGGAACTGGTCAAAAACGTATCCTGTAAATTTAATCTGATTCCTTTCAATCCTTTTCCTAACAGTGGCTATGAAACTTCCAAGCCAAGCCATGTGCGCGTGTTCCGCGATATTCTGATGCAGGCAGGTTATGTGGTCACCGTACGCAAGACCCGCGGTGAGGATATTGATGCAGCATGCGGCCAATTGGCTGGTAAAGTGCTGGATAAAACAAAACGTACTTCCAAGCGTATTCCAATTGAGGCTATTGAATGATTAAAATGAGTTTTGGTAAGTTAGTGTTAATTGCATTTATCTCCTCATTGGCTATAGGTTGCGTCAGTCAGCAACAGCAGGAAAATGACGATAAAATCCTGAAAGCGCGTGCGCAGTCACATACGGATTTGGGCGCAGCTTATTACCAGCAAAGACAATTGGAAATTGCTTTAAATGAATTTACCGCTGCGGCGAAGATCGACCCTAATTTTAGCGTGGCTTATAACGGGCTGGGCCTGGTGCATGCCGCATTAGGTCAGGATGATCTGGCAGAACAAAACTTTAAAAGGGCATTGCAGCTCGAGCCTAACAATTCGGAATCACATAATAATTATGGTAGTTTTCTGTGTTCAAGAAACCGGATAGATGAATCAATAAAAGAATTTGTAGCTGCTGTTAAAAATCCGCTGTACGTTACACCTGCAATTGCTTATACCAATGCAGGTATTTGTTCTCTGCGTAAGCAGGATGTTAAAAATGCAGAAACTTATTTTCAGAATGCTTTGCAAGTTGAGCCATTGGCCGTTGTAGCAGCCTATCAGTTAGCTTCAATTCAGTTTAAACGTAATGATGTAATTGCAGCTAAAACTACATTGCAAAATGCAGTGCTTAGCCAGCCAACGCCCGAAGTTTTGTGGCTGGCTATACAAATAGCCCGTAAGTTAGGTGTTAAAGATGATGAGGCAAGTTATGCTCTGCAATTAAGGCGCCAGTTCCCAGATTCAGAGCAGGCTAAGTTGTTAGCGAGTGGAAAATAGTTATGACAGATTTACAAGACATGGAATCAGAACAGCCTGCCGATCAGCAGGCAACTCAGCCAGCGTCATTAGGCGCAGTGATTCAGGCTGCACGGCTTGCAAAGAACATGACGCAGCAGGATGTTTCAAATGCTTTGCGTTTCAGTGTCAAGCAGATTGATGCACTGGAAAACAATGCTTTTGATTTGCTGCCGGATGCCATGATTACACGCGGGTTTATTCGAAACTACGCCCGTTTGTTAGAGGTAGACGCTGAACCGCTGCTTGCAAGTTACCGTGGCAGCGTATCAGATGTAGCAGATAAAGTGATTGCTGTGAAGTCTTCAATGCGTCCTGTGCAGCTAACCAAAGACAGTCAGCCTTGGCTTAAATATATTCTAGCCAGCATTCTGGTGCTGTTTTTCTTACTGGCGTGGCTATTTTATGTAGATTACATGCCAAAACAAGTCGCAGTCGCTCCTGAAAAAGCGCCCGAAGTGATTCCAGAGACTGCCCCGGCAGTTGCTCAGCCGCTACCTGAAATCGCCTTGCCAGCAGCTCAGCGTGAGGCTGATGCAGAATTGGCTACTGCAAATCTGGCTGCCGGCACAAATGCAGCTACAGATGTTCAGGTCACTGAAGCTAAACCTGCGGATGCCTCAGTAGCCACAGCCCCAGTAGCGCGTGTTGATACGAAACCAGCTGTGCAATCAGTCCAGCAAGCTAATCCTACTCAACAAACCCAGTCCTCTCAGCAATTGCCTGCGCTGCAATCGTCTCAGACACTTCAGCAAGCTCAAGTTCCAGTTGCGGCAAGTACAGCTAGTGCAGCTAAATCACTGAGTCTGGCATTTACTGCACAAACCTGGGTGAGCGTAACTGATAAGTCGGGTAAAGTGGTTTATGAAAAAATGTCGCATAACGGTGACAAGGACACGGTAAATGGTACGCCGCCATTTAACCTGGTTATCGGCAATGCCAGCGCTACAAAATTAAGCTTTGGCGGTAAAGACATAGATTTGACGGCATACACTAAAAACAACGTCGCACGGATTACTTTGGAGTAACAGTTGAGTTTGTCTATACAAATCAAGCCACGCCATACATTACAGGTAATGATCGGCCATGTGCCGGTTGGTGGTGGTTTAGCTAATACCGTACCTGCACCTGTAGTTGTACAAAGCATGACCAATACCGATACCGCTGATGCTGCTGCAACCATCAAGCAGGTTTTTGAGCTGTGGCAAGCTGGCTCTGAGGTGGTGCGTATCACCGTAAACTCTCCTGAAGCCGCTGCGCAGGTTGGCAATATCCGCCGCGGTCTGGATGCCATGGGCTGCAATGTGCCGCTGGTGGGTGATTTTCATTACAACGGCCATAAGCTGCTGGCGCAGTACCCAGATTGCGCTGAAGCTCTGGCTAAATACCGGATCAATCCCGGCAATGTAGGCAAAGGCTCCAAGCGCGATGAGCAGTTTGCTGCCATGATTGAAGCAGCCATCAAATATAAAAAAGCCGTGCGTATCGGCGTGAACTGGGGCAGCCTGGATCAGGCCAAAATGGCGCAGATGATGGATGATAACGCTAAGCTTGCTGAACCATTGAGCGCCGATGCGTTGATGCGTGAAGCGCTGATTCAATCCGCGCTTGAAAGTGCCGAGCAGGCAGTGGCTTTGGGTCTGTCACCGAATCAGATCATTATTTCCTGCAAGGTGAGTGATGTTCAGGATCTGGTGAAGGTGTATACCGAACTGGCAAACCGTTGTGATTATCCGCTGCATTTAGGCCTGACCGAGGCCGGCATGGGTTCCAAAGGCATTGTGGCTTCAACAGCTGCGCTGGCTTTATGTTTACAGCAGGGCATTGGCAATACCATACGCGTTTCTCTGACGCCGGAACCGAACGAATCTCGCACTAAAGAGGTAGTAGTCGCGCAGGAAATTCTGCAGACCATGGGCATGCGCTCATTCACGCCGCTGGTGACTGCCTGCCCGGGTTGCGGCCGTACTACTTCCACTTATTTTCAGGAGCTGGCAATGCAGATTCAAACTTATCTGCGTAACCAGATGCCGGTATGGCGCGGCCAGTATGCCGGTGTTGAAAACATGAGCGTGGCGGTGATGGGTTGCGTGGTGAATGGCCCCGGTGAATCCAAGCTCGCCAATATCGGCATCAGCCTGCCTGGTACCGGCGAAGTGCCGGTGGCGCCTGTATTTGTAGATGGCGAAAAAACGGTAACGCTGAAGGGTGACAATATTGCACAGGAGTTTCAGGCGATTGTTGAAGACTACGTGCAGAAAAACTATGCCGAGGGCGGCAAGTTGCGTGTGAATACAGCGCAAAAAACTATTCCAATACAAGTTGTAAACTAAAAGTCGTAAACTAATCTAATTCAAAATAAAAATTCATGAGTGATAAATTTCAAAGCATTAAGGGCTTCTATGACATTTTGCCTGAAGCAACTCCGTTATGGTTCAAGCTGGAAGACACGGCGCGCAGGGTTTTAGCGCAATATGGCTACAAAAATATCCGCATGCCATTGGTGGAGCCTACCGAGCTGTTTGTACGCAGCGTAGGTGAACATACCGATATCGTTGAGAAAGAAATGTATGCCTGGGAAGATGCTTTAAACGGTGACAAGCTGACATTGCGCCCGGAAGGTACCGCAGGCTGCGTGCGCGCCGTGGTTGAGCATAACCTCACATACAATGGCCCGCAGCGTTTGTGGTACAGCGGTGCCATGTTCCGCCATGAAAATGTTCAAAAAGGCCGCCAACGCCAGTTTCACCAGATTGGTGTGGAAGCATTTGGTTTTGATACGCCTGAGGTAGATGCCGAGCAGATCGTGCTACTGGCAAGATTGTGGCGTGAGCTGGGCATTCTGGATGTGGAATTGCAAATCAACAGTATTGGTGATGCGCATGAGCGTGCCGAGTACCGCAATGTATTGATCGCATATTTTGAGCAGCATGCGGATTTACTCGATGAAGACGCAAAACGCCGTTTACATGCAAACCCGTTGCGTATTCTGGATACAAAAAATCCTCGCATGCAGGCGATGTGCGAAGCTGCTCCCAAGTTAATTGATTGCCTGGGTGATGAAACCCGCGCACATTTTGATGGTCTGTGTAAAAGATTGGCCGAGGCCGGTGTGTCATACAAGATAAATCCACGCTTGGTACGCGGTCTGGATTATTACAACCGCACCGTGTTCGAGTGGGTAACCACCAAATTGGGCGCGCAAGGCACAATCGCTGGTGGTGGCCGTTACGATACACTGGTTGAGCGTTTGGGTGGCAGTGCAACGCCAGCCTGTGGTTTTGGCATCGGCCTGGAGCGTGTGTTTTTATTGATGCAGGAATACGGTGTAGCCGCAGCGGATATGCCGGATGTTTATGTGGTAAATGTTGGTGAACTGGCTGAATCAGCGGCTTTTGGAATTGCCGAGCAATTGCGTAATGCGAATATTGAAGTGGTGTTGCATGCGGGTGGCGGCAGCTTTAAATCACAGATGAAAAAAGCGGATAGAAGTGCGGCAAAATATGCCTTGATTCTGGGTGATGACGAAGTTAACAATCAGCAGGTGACGCTAAAGCCGATGCAGGCTGATGGCAAAGCGGAACAGGTACAATGCAGCTTGGAGCAGGCAATTAATATCATAATCGCAAGCCAGACTTAAAGCTGACTTGATTTAACGACGCAGGTTTTACATATTGAGCTTACATGACCGTCGATCCGAATAACAATCAAATTGCATCGTTGCTACAGCTTGAGCATGTAAGCATATCGCCTAAAAAAATGCCATCGCGTTTATTGGTGAATGATGTGAGTTTCAGTATTGAGGTGGGTAAAACCACTTGTGTCGTCGGTGAGTCCGGCAGCGGCAAAAGCCTCACGGCTTTGTCGGTAATGGGTTTGCTATCTAAGCAGTTGCAGTTAAATTCCGGCAAGATTGTATTTAATGATAAACAATCTGGCGTGCTTGATTTAACTTCGCTGGATGATGAAAGCTTGCGAAAATTACGCGGCGATAAAATCGCCATGATTTTTCAGGAGCCAATGACGTCATTAAATCCGGTGCTTAGCATAGGTTATCAAATCGGCGAAAGCCTCACTACCCATCAGGGTCTCAAGGGTGAGCGCTTGAAAAATAAAATTACCAGCTTGCTGGAAATGGTTGGTATTCCGGCAAGTCGTGCCCATAGTTATCCGGATGAGCTTTCTGGTGGTCAGCGCCAGCGAGTGATGATTGCCATGAGTATTGCCTGTGAGCCTAGCCTGCTGATTGCCGACGAGCCGACTACCGCGCTGGATGTTACGGTGCAGGCGCAGATACTGAAACTGCTGAATGATCTTAAAACCCGTATGAATATGGGCATGCTATTCATTACCCACGATTTTGGGGTGGTAGCCGATATCGCTGATAACGTGGTGGTAATGTTCAGAGGCCAGATTGTTGAATCGGGTAGCCGTGAGCAGGTGTTGGGTAATCCACAGCACCCCTATACCAAGGCATTATTGGATTGCGTGCCGGATGCCGAAGGCAAAAAATTGCTCAAGCCGATTGATTACGCCTGGTTGGCGGATGATGAGCTGCAAGAATTGGCAGACGAGGCAATGCATGAGTGAAAATATTCTGACTGCCAGAAATCTGGTTAAAACCTACACCCAGCGTAGCGGTCGCTTTGGCTTTGGCTATACGCAGGTAAAAGCCTTAAACGATGTCAGCATCAACCTGCGTAGCGGTTCCACCCTGGCGGTTGTAGGTGAATCTGGTAGCGGTAAATCCACGCTGGCACGATGTCTGTTACAATTGCAACCCTTGGATAGCGGTGAAGTGCTATTTAAAGGGCAGGATCTGGCTAAACTGCAGCCCGCCGCACTAAGAGAAATGCGCAGAAATCTGCAAATGGTGTTTCAAGATCCATTCGCATCATTGAACCCGCGCATGCGCGTGGGTGAAATAGTGGGTGAAGGACTGCTGATACATGGCCTTGGCAGCGCTGCGGAACAGCAGAAAAAAGTAATTGCCATGTTGAAACGTGTAGGCTTGACTGAAGCAGACATGCAAAAATACCCGCATGAGTTTTCGGGCGGACAAAGACAGCGTATCGGTATCGCAAGGGCGCTGGTGCTGCATCCGCAAGTGGTTGTCTGTGATGAGCCAGTATCCGCGCTGGATGTTTCAATTCAAGCGCAGATTTTGCTGCTGCTTAAAGATTTGCAACAGGAAATGGCCTTAAGTTATATCTTTATCAGTCATGATCTGCGCGTGGTGCGTCATATTGCCGATGATATTGTGGTGATGTACCACGGCCAAGTGGTAGAGCAGGGCAAAGTTGCTGACGTTTATGCGGAACCGCAACATAGCTATACCCGGAATTTGCTAGCGGCAATTCCAGGTAAAAAAGTTGTGAATGGATAAATTGGATTTAATTTAAGCGGTATATAGTTTTAAGTTTGTGTGTTTTAAAAAGATTTATATCAGATTGGAATATTGAATGGCGTACGATTTAGAAGAACAAGAGCAGTTAGACGAATTAAAAGCTTGGTGGAAAGCCTACGGCAAATTGATTAGTAATGCGGTATTGGCGCTGTTGGTGGGTTATGCGGCTTATCAGGGCTGGCATTATTATCAGGGCAAACAGGCTGTAGAAGCTTCTACCGAGTTTCAGGCATTGCAAGTGACTGATGAAAAAGATGTAAAAACCATTCAGGCTAAAGCTGCGGTGATTATGGATAAATTTTCTTCTACACCATATGCCGGCCGTGCCGCATTATATGCAGCTAAAGCCAATTACTCTGTGCATGAAATCAAGAGTGCAAAAGTACAGTTGGAATGGGCAATTAAAAACGCAAAAGAAACATCAGTGAGCGCGATAGCCAGTTTACAACTGGCTAATATTCTTGCTGAAGAAAAAGATTATCAGGCTGCCTTGAAATTGCTGGAAGCCAAGCATGATACGGGTTTTGATGGCTTATTTTCTGACTTAAAAGGTGATGTGCTGGTTGCACTTGGCAAGAAAGCCGAAGCAAAAGCTGCCTATGAAGAAGCGCTTGTTAAATTAGATGCTCAAGGCAAGTATCATGTATTAACACAACAAAAACTCGAAGCTTTAGGTTAAAAATTGACGCAGCTCGCCAAACAATCAAAACTCTTTCTGTTATTAAGCAGCCTGTTATTGCTGGTGTCGTGTACCAGTATTACAGACTTGAAAACCGATATATCGGAACGTGTTTTTGGCCGTGAAGCGGCAGAACCGCCTGAGCCATTAGCTGAAATCAAGGATACCGTAACGGTTAAAGTGCTGTGGCAGAGTAAGCTGGGCAGTGCCGGTGATTTTGATTTTACGCCCACTGTTGAGGCGGGCTACGCTTATGTGGCAAGTGCAGAAGGTAACTTAAGCAAGCTGGACGTTACCACTGGTAATCAGGCATGGCAGGTAAACGTTGGCGAAAAAATAACCGGCGGTGTGGGCGTTGGCGGCAGTCTGGTTGTGGTGGGGACGCAAAAAGGCTCGATTTATGCTTATGACATTTCAGGTAAATTGCAGTGGAAGTCAAAATTAAGCAGCGAAATATTAAGCACCCCTAAATATTTTGACGGTTTGGTAGTAGTACGTACCGGCGATAACCGTATTTATGGTATTAACGCCAATGATGGTAGCCGTAAGTGGGTGTATGACCGCACTGGTCCAGCTTTGACATTGCGCAGCAGCGCTGGCGTGGTTGTAGATAGCGGTGCGGTATATGCAGGTTATGCCGGCGGCAAGCTGATATCAGTACGTGCAGACAATGGCAAAATCATGTGGGAAGCCTCTGTGGCACAGCCCAAGGGCGTAACCGAGATTGAACGTATTGCCGACATTACCAGCTTGCCTGTGGTGGATGGCCCATTGGTATATGCAGTTGCTTATCAAGGCAGAATCGCTGCTGTAGATAGATCAACCGGCCGTGTCATCTGGAATCGCGACATTTCAAGCTTGTCAGGCCTGACCGCAGAGGATGCAAGACTTTTTGTATCGCATGCCGCAGGTTCGGTTTATGCGCTGGATTACTCAACCGGTAAAACTTTCTGGCGTCAGGGTGCGCTTAAAAACCGTCAATTAACAGCGCCGCTTGCGATGGGTTCTTTAATTGCCATTGGTGACGTTGAGGGTTATGTGCACTTTCTGAATCGTGAAGATGGTGCCTTTAGTGCACGCATCAAAACAGGCGATAGCCAGATTTTGTCACACATGACATTAATAAATACTAATACGCTGTTGGCACAGTCACGCGATGGTGGCGTTTTTGCCGTGCAGATCAAATAACTCGAAGTAGTGTATTTGGGTATAACAAAACCATAACTACAGCAAATAAATCAATAACTTAGCTTGATCAGATTTTAAAAATCATTTAGCTTAGGCTCTATATAGAAGACTCGTATGATACCTACCATTGTTTTGGTTGGACGACCCAATGTTGGGAAGTCAACCTTATTTAACCGCCTTACCAAAAGTCGCGATGCGCTTGTGGCAGATTTGCCAGGGCTAACACGCGATCGCCACTATGGCCGCGGTGTAGGTGCCAGTCAGCCATACCTGGTTGTGGATACGGGAGGTTTTGAGCCTAATACTGATAGCGGTATTTTAAAGGCAATGGCAAAGCAAACCTTGCAGGCGATTGATGAGGCTGATGCGGTGATTTTTCTTGTGGATGGCCGCCAGGGTGCTACGCCGCAAGATATGGATATTGCCAATCGCTTGCGTAAATGCAAATGCCCGGTACTGCTGGCCGTGAACAAAACCGAAGGCATGCAAAAAGCTGTTGTCAGTGCAGACTTCCATGAGTTAGGCCTTGGTTACCCGCTGTCTATATCCTCAGCACACGGAGAAGGTGTGCGCGATATTATCGAAATGGCGCTGGAAAATTTTACAGTCATTGAAGATGAGCCAGCCACCGATTACACCGGCGACAAGATTCCTAAAGTAGCGATTGTCGGGCGTCCTAACGTAGGTAAATCAACCTTGGTGAATGCCTTGCTTGGTGAGGAGCGCGTGATTGCATTTGATGAACCGGGTACTACGCGCGATTCGATTCATATCGACTTGGAAAAAAACGGTAAACACTACACGTTGATTGATACCGCTGGCGTGCGTAAGCGCGGCCGTGTTTTTGAAGCGATTGAGAAATTCTCGGTCATTAAAACGATACAGGCGATTGAAGAAGCCAATGTGGTGATTCTGGTAGTTGATGCCCAGGAAGGCATTACCGAGCAGGATGCGCACGTAGCAGCTTATATTCTGGACGCTGGTCGCGCGCTGGTTGTGGCCATAAACAAGTGGGATGGACTTCAGGATGATGAACGCGACTGGATTAAGCGTGAGATCGACCGCAAGTTAATGTTCCTGGATTTTGCTGAATTTCACTATATCTCGGCGCTGCGCAAAAAAGGTTTGCCGGAGCTGTTCAAATCTGTAGATGTCGCTTACAAAGCGGCATTTGCCAAACTTGCTACACCACAACTTACCCGTGTGCTGATTGATGCCTTGCAGCAGCATCAGCCACCAATTAGTAAAGGCATTCGTCCTAAGTTGCGTTACGCGCATCAGGGTGGTAGCAACCCGCCTATCGTTGTGATTCATGGCAGCCATGTGGATGGTGTGAAAGATGCCTACACGCGATTCCTGGAAAAAACATTCCGTAGAACATTCCAGCTTTCAGGCACACCGTTAAGAGTGCAGTATAAGCAGGGCAGTAACCCATTTGCCGAGGATGAAGAAAAACGCAAGCCAGGTGAGGGTATTGTAAGTATGCGTCGCCGTAAAACAGCACAGCGGGCCGAACTGAAAGCTAAAAAAGACGCTGAAGATAAAGACAGAAGCGCGAAAAAACGTTAATTTTATTGACGTTTATTCGGTAGCGTATTTCAAAGAACCGCACCTCTAGGTATTACAGATGTTGATCTTCTGTTTTACAGATGTGGATCTTTCTCTAAACTTTTATTTTCTTTAGGTAAATCATAAGGGTCTGCTACATAAGCAGGCCCTTTCATTATCCACACTACAACACAGCCAATAGCTGCAGCACCCACGAAAAACCAGATAGTGAAAATAATCCCCAGACATTGAAAAATGGTTTTCAGCTGCTCGGGATTAAGTGTCGGGTTGTTAAAATAAATGAAGGCTATTAAGGTATCGGGAATAGCTGTGCCGATAGCAAAGACCAAGGGCAATTTTTTTAATAAAATCCACTCAAACCCTGAAGGTGTTCTAATAAATCCCGGCAGTTTATTTAGGTAGCTCATTACTTTAATAGAGTGGTTTTTCACCAATTAGTTTAGTACAAACTCTCCCAGAATTTCCACCATACGCGTTCGTCAGTCGGCGCACCTTTGCCCAGCAAGGCGCTATCCGGATAGTTTTTTTGCAGGATGCGTAACGTATCATTTTTAAGATCATCCAAACCAAGTAGGTCGTATGCGCTGATCTGAATCACCAAAGCTTCTTCCACTCCTGGTGAGCTTGGATAGTTTTCCAGTACATATTTGGTGCGATTTACTGCGGCAAGATAGGCCTGGCGTTTCATGTAGTAGCGCGCAACATGCAATTCATGCTCTGACAGGCTGTTGGATAAGTACACCATACGCTGAGTTGCATCCTTAGTGTAGCGACTTTTCGGATAGCGGGTTACCAGATCTTTAAAGGTCATAAATGAATCGCGCATGGCACGAGGGTCACGATCACTGATCTGTTGCTTGGTCGCTTTTTCCACGATGCCGCGTTCGGTGAAAATTGCCAGGCCTTTCAGATAGTAGGCGTAGTCGATATTTGGGTGATTGGGGTGTAGTTTAATAAAGCGGTCAGCTGCGGCAACTGCCAATACCGGGTCATTTTTTTTATAGTTCGCGTAAGCGGTTTCCAGCTGTGCCTGTGTAGCAAATTTGCCATGCGGATAACGAGATTCAAGTTTGCGGAAATATTCTATGGCTTTAGCATAGTCTTTCTCGGTCATTTTATCTGCACCCATCTGGTAGATGCGTTCTGCAGACAAACCCTTTGTGTCATCAAGCTCGGTAGGGTCGCCAAAAATCGCACAAGCATTGAGTAACAGGGTAAATGTTAAAATTAAGATATACTTCATGCCAAACCACCTTTAAGAATTTGCAGTAATTATAACCGATGACAGATGCTACTAACCAATCTCTTGGCCAATCTCTTGGCAATTCCCTTAGCTTGACTATTCCTCATGATTTAGGCGGTTTACGCCTCGACGTTGCATTGCAGCGCCTGCTACCCGAGCATTCCCGTTCCCGCCTGCAGTCTTGGATCAAGGAAGGTCTAGTAACCGTAGATGCGCAAGCCACCACCTCTAAAACCAAAGTATGGGGAGGCGAGCGTGTTGTTGTTGAAGTGCAGGTGAAACCCGAGACGAATGCTTTCAAGGCACAGGATATTCCCCTGGATATTATCTATGAAGATGAACATATACTGGTGATCAACAAGCCTGCGGGCATGGTGGTGCACCCGGCAGCAGGTAACTGGGAAGGCACCTTGCTAAACGCCTTGCTGTTTCATGCGCCACAATTGCATGATGTACCACGCGCAGGCATTGTGCATCGTTTAGATAAGGATACCAGCGGTTTATTGGTAGTGGCTAAAACCTTGAATGCGCAAACGCACCTGGTGCGCCAGTTGCAGGCTCGCACCGTAAAGCGTGAATATCGCGCTATCGTGTGGGGGCAATTGTGGCGCAATGGTAAAGTTGATCAACCGATAGGCCGTGATCCACGCTCACGCACAAAAATGGCGATTAACCGCATGGGTAAACCGGCAATTACCCGTTATGAAGTGCTGGAGCGATTTTCAGTACAAACCTATTTACGCTGCAACCTGGAAACAGGCCGCACCCACCAGATTCGCGTACACATGCAATTTTTAAAAGCACCATTAGTGGGCGACCCGGTATATGGCTACAAAGGCATCGTGCCGATTCGTGCCATGACGCAAACCCTGCGCGACGCCGTAAGCAACTTTCATCGTCAGGCATTGCACGCAATTAAGCTGGGCTTGATACACCCAGCCACTAATGAATTCATGGAATGGCAAATCGAACTGGCTGACGACATGAAAGTGCTGCTCGAAGCCATGCGCCATGAAGATGTAAAAGACGATGAGGAAGAAATGTTCGAATTCAGCACCGAACCGTATCTGGCAGATGAAGACTATGAATACGACGAAGATGATGACTTCGATGATTTTGAAGATGACGAGGATTTAGAGTCAGAAGATTAAACACCTAATCAGTTTTTGATTTTCAAACGGGGCTGTACCTTTGTTACTTAATACGCTATTGCTCTATATCTCCTCTCATTAGTGTAAATCAATGGAGTCTGAGCTAACCCCATTGATTTTAACCCCATTGATTGTGGGCTACCTTCTATAGCATAGACCTTCGCACTCGAAAACGAGAAAGATGTGTTTGTAGAAACTCGTTTAATCATTTCCTCTTCCACAATTCAGCGATGACCAACGCAATGACGAAAATAGTACCTACCACGGCTAGAGCGCCATGCTCACCGCTCCCACCTCTAGCAGAGGCATCGGCAGAAAATGTGAGTAAGAGTGCAAACCACATCAAGGATTTCATAACTGGCCTAACGTTTGAGTTAAGGGGCCTGCTTTAGCAGGTCCCGCTTGAATGATGGGTTAGGCTTTGGATTTACGCTGAACATATTCAGCCTCCATATCCGCCTGTATTTTGGAAAGCATATCATCGTTTAAACCAAATTTTCGCATGACAGGGAGTGTGATAGCGTCTAACTCTTGGGCGCAGAGTTGGAATTGCTCTTTCATTTCTTCCAATTCGGCAATCATATCAGCTCTACCATCTTTCATAGTAAATTCTATTGCTCGCTCTGGGAAGTATCCGTGGGCTAGCCAGTTTCTGATCTTCAATACATTCGAAAGTGAATGTTCTAGAGTCGATGTTTGCTGGCCTACCTCCTTAAGTCGGCGGATAAGTTTGCCCATTGTTTGACTCATTTCACGCTCCTCGTAGATATCAAAGTCATTTACCCAGTTTTCTGGGGTTGTGAACTTGGCGATGGCTTTGGGAAAGTGGTCAAAGAATAGTAGGTGCTGGAAAATTGATTGTTCAACGCACTGCCCCCAATATACTGCGAGGCCAAAGTGCGCATATACATCGCGGATCTGTTCAGACTCTGGGTCAAGTATCATCTCAATCAGCCTAACGTAAAAGTAAGGGGCTGCGCGCTTTTGCGCAGTCCCGCTTGACTGCCGGGTTAGACCGCAATTTTCGTGAGAACATTTTTCTCCCAGCATTGCATTGCTTCATTTAACACGGCTAAGGCGTCGAGCCTGACACCGGCTTTAGTAGCTACCGTGGCATGGATTTGAACCATCTGCGGCTCTTTAAGACGTAGTGTTACCTCCGGCCCTGCAACAGTGATTTGTTCAATTGAATTTTGTGGTGCGTTGAAGCCAACATCTACCAACTCAGCAAACTCGTTTGATCTGCTTTCTCTAAGCACACCGTGCTTCGCTCGATTGGCAATGTCTGCCACGTACTTAAGCGCTGGGCAGTGGTTGACCTCATCTTCAACTATGCCTCCACGGAGGCCACTGGCCTCAAAGCAAGTTTTAAGGTGATCCTTAAGACTCCATACCCAAATGAAAAGGTTGAGGAAGTCATCCTCAAGTTGCTCAGGTGCCTTAATTCCCACTGCTCGAAAGTGGGTTGTGAAGTCCGTGCCTTCAGCCTGATATGAAGTTTCATAGCCAGCCCCTGAAGCGTATTGCACTGTTCCAATGGCCCGGCGAATTCGGCTTCTGATTGCATCGAGATCAGCGGGTGTCATGTCTTTGCGGACTAACGTTTGACATAAGGGGCGCGCTTTAGCGTGTCCCGCTTGATGGATGGGTTGGGCATACGCTAGTTATTTACGGTAACGGTGGATGATGAATAGTTTTGGTTTTGAATGGTTATAGTGTCGCCACTTTCTAAGAATGCACCTTCCAAATGACCAAGTTCAGTTGCGTGACTTGATTCCAAGTGCAGTTCAAATTGTTTAGTGGTGCCAAGTGACGCACTATGAACCTGAACAATAGTAGCAACAGGTGCTTTAACTGTGGTGCTAAATACAGCAACAATGCCTTTACCCATCAGTGACGGGCGAAAGGTAACTGAAACTGGAATTGGGGGCTTTTCATCGACTTTAGCCTGTAACAGAGAATTTTGAGTTTCAAGATTTTTGTTTTCGTTTTTTGCAGCCTCGGCTTCAGCCTTAACCCTTTCTGCCTCTGCTTGAGCGACAGCAGCTTGTGTTTTTATTTTTTCAGTTTCGGCTTGTGCTGCGGCAGTTTGAGCTTGGAGTTCAGCGATTCTTTTATTCGCTTCATCAACCTCCGATTTTGGCGCACAGGCAGACAGCAATAACAAACCTAAAACTGCGAGTGATGCATATTTCATTTTCATTCCCTTTTTATTGTTATGCCCAACGTAAAGTAGACCCCAAATAAAAACTTAATTTTTTATTTGGTCTGGTTGTTAATATTTTATTTAAAAGTATTATTATCATTGAATCAATAAGTAACCAATTTTTAGCACACCTAAATTTTCTGCGAAATTAAAATGATTAATACACCCACTGAAATTCAGCCGCCTAAACTGCTTGAGTAGGTTGTGGGCAAGTTGCGTGTTAAGCACTATAGCTTGCGACTGAGAAAAGCTATTTAGATTGGATTAAACGCTATATTCTGCATCATGGCAAGTCGCACCCAAAAGAGATGGGGCGGCAGAGGTGGAGGAATTTTTAACACACCTTGCTGTGGCGTGTAATGTGTCGGCAAGTGCACAAGACCAGGCAAAAAGTGCGTTGTTGTTTTGTAAAAAGGGTGTTGGAAACCGAGTTGCCGTGGCTGGATAACATTATTCAGGCTAAGGCCCCACAGTGGTTGTTGTGTTGCTAACGCAAACTGAAGTGCAGGTTGCGTTAAGCCTGCATGGATGGCACCATGTGGCTGATGGTCAGTTTGTTGTATGGTAGCGGTTTGCGTGTTGTTCACGGGGTAAGGGAGGCACGGAGTAGGTAGCCCGCAGGAAGTGCTGTGAGGTGTTGATTGCACCGTAGTAACAATAGGTTTATTATAACAATTGTTATAACTAAACATTTCAGAGGTATCTCATGCAAACCTTAAAACTTACCCAAATTGGTAATTCTGTAGGCTTAATTCTGCCTAAAGAGGTGTTGGCACGTTTAAAACTTGAAAAAGGTGACACTGTGTTTTTAACCGATGCGCCGGGTGCGGTGACAATTACGCCGCATGACCCCAAGTTTGAAGAGCAGCTTGATATAGGGCGTGAATTTATGCGAGAGTATCGGGATACATTTAACGCTTTGGCTAAATAGCCATGGGTCAATTCAGATGGATTAACAAGCAGTTGCTGGTTATCCTGCATGATGAAAGTTTGGCGATGCACGGAGGGGCATCAGGTATTCGTGACGAGGGTCTGCTGGATTCTGCATTAAATCGCGCCGTGAATCTGGAGATGTATGGCAGCCCGGATTTTGCAGAATTGGCCGCTGCTTATGGCGTAGGGCTGGCTAAAAATCATGCTTTTGTGGATGGTAACAAGCGCGCCGCTTTTCTTTCAGTTGGTTTGTTTTTAGGTTTAAACGGTTATAAGTTAACAGCCACACAAGTGGATGCTACGCTCACTATGCTCGCAGTCGCCGCTGGTGAAATGGATGAACAAAGTTTTGCCGGCTGGATTCGCAGAAACGCGGCTGCAAGATAATATAGTAATCAACTTATATTACCGCGTTCAAATTTTAGCTATGGTTAATCAATGACAAATTCCATTCATTTTATTAAGCCCAACTGGCCTGCACCATCCAACGTCAAAGCCCTGCAAACGATCAGAACAGGTGGTGTCAGCAAAGGTGCGTACGCTAGCCTTAATCTGGGGGCGCACGTGAATGATGACCCGATTGCGGTGGCGGCAAATCGCCAGCTGTTGAGCGATTATTTGCCCAGTGAGCCGGTATGGGTGAATCAGGTGCACGGGGTTGAGGTGATTGATGCGGCTACCAGCAGTTGTTTGCAGAATGCCGATGCTTCATTTACTACCAAGCCTAATGTGGTGTGTGTGACGATGACGGCAGATTGCCTGCCGGTGTTGTTATGCGATAAAAAAGGTACCGTGGTTGCTGCCGTGCATGCCGGCTGGCGTGGCCTGTGCGATGGAGTGATTGAGGCTGCCGTTGCAAAGATGCCGGTGCCGGCAAGCGAGATATTGGTCTGGCTGGGGCCCGCGATAGGCCCAAATGCGTTTGAGGTGGGTGAAGATGTGCGTGAGCAGTTCATTGCCAAAGATGCCAATGCTGCTCTGGCATTTAAGTCGCACGGCGATAAATGGCTATGCAATATGTACCAGATTGCAAGGCAGCGCTTGAATGCTGTGGGAGTGACCGAGATTTATGGCGCTAGCGTGAATGAGAACTTCTGCACATACACAGATGAAGCCAGGTTTTTCTCATTTCGGCGTGATAACGTTACCGGGCGTATGGCGAGCATGATCTGGCTGGAAAAGTCCCCGGCTTAAGCTTTGTTTAATTGAGAGCCAGCCTAAGTTATAATGGCGGCTATTCATTTCTTTCAAGTGCCACATGACAATCCCTGATTTTTCCGTTTTGGTTTGGATTATTGTAAGCAGTTTTGCTGGCGGCATACTGAGTGTTTCTCTGGCCGGCTTGTTTGCACTTAATTTGCGCACCGCCTGGATTCCCATGCTGGTGAGTTATGCGATAGGTGCCATGCTGGGCGCGGTGTTTCTTGAAATATTACCGCATGCATTTGAGAAGGCGGCAAGTGTGGAAAGCATTTCTGCAACACTGTTAGTCGGCTTGTTGATGTTCTTTGTGCTTGAAAAACTGGTGATATGGCGCCATTGTCATGGTGACCATTGCGAAGTGCATGCAATTCATACGGAAGCTGATTGCCCGGAAACGCATCAAGGCAATTCAACTCAGGAAACAGGTGCTAGATTCAGGCCAGTAGCGGCACATGCGCCATCCATTATGCATGGTCACACGCACGTGCATAGCCATCACGATAGTGGCCGTAGCGGCATGATGATTATGATTGGTGATACTTTTCATAATTTTGTAGATGGTGTTTTGATTGCCGCGGCGTTTTTAGTGGATGTTAAGCTGGGTATGGTAACTGCGCTGGCAATTATTTCACATGAAATTCCGCAGGAAGTAGGGGACTTTTTAATTCTGCTGCATTCAGGCTACAGCAAAAAACAGGCATTTATTTTTAATCTGGTATCCAGCCTGGCAACCTTGATAGGTGGTTTGATTGCTTATTTCGCGCTACAGTTTGTGATGAGCTGGATACCTTATATTTTAGGTTTGGCTGCGGCGAGTATGCTGTATGTGGCTGTTGCCGATTTGATTCCGAGTCTGCATAAACGCACCGAACTGAAAGCTACAATTAGTCAGGTTTTACTGATCAGTCTTGGTGTTTCCACTATCTGGATCGCCCATATCCTGATTGAGTAACTGCCGGTTTTTATAATGGCGGCGGTGTTTTACGCCCAATATCCATAACAGCAGGGCACAGGGCAGCAAGCCATAGAAAATGAATGTCAGCAAACCCGCTGCAATCGATTTTTCGGTGGCAGCCATTAAGATTACGACGTAAAGCCATGCAATAACGATGATGTACATGGCGCAATGATAACCATATTTTCAATGATAAGCATATCTTAAAGATTTACAGGTTCTTTTATGACAAATAAAACAGTAGCTAAAAATTCCACACCCAAAGTGGGCTTTGTTTCCCTGGGTTGCCCCAAGGCGGGGTCAGATGCCGAGCGCATTCTCACTCAGCTGCGTGCCGAGGGTTATGAGATTTCCGGCACGTATGATGAAGCTGACTTGGTGGTGGTGAATACCTGTGGCTTTATTGACAGTGCGGTTGAAGAGTCACTGGATGCGATTGGTGAGGCCATCAATAAAAACGGTAAGGTGATCGTAACTGGCTGTTTGGGTGCCAAGGCTGGCGTGGTTGAAGCTGCGCACCCAAGCGTACTCGCAGTTACCGGCCCGCATGCGCTGGAAGAGGTGATGACAGCGGTGCATGCCAACTTGCCTAAGCCGCACGAGCCTTTTGTTGACCTGGTGCCGCCGCAAGGTGTGCGTTTGACGCCCAAGCATTACGCTTATCTTAAAATTTCCGAAGGCTGTAATCACCGCTGTAGCTTCTGCATTATCCCCAGCATGCGTGGCGATTTAGTTAGCCGCCCAATTGGCGAGGTGCTGAATGAGGCTGAGAATCTGGTGAATGCAGGGGTTAGCGAGATTCTGGTGATTTCACAGGATACTTCGGCTTATGGCGTCGATGTGAAGTATCGCCCGGGTTTCTGGAACGGTCGCCCGGTAAAAACCCGCATGACAGAGCTCACCAAAGCATTGAGCGAGTTGGATGTGTGGGTGCGCCTGCATTATGTGTACCCTTACCCGCATGTGGATGAAGTGATACCGCTGATGGCCGATGGCCTGATCCTGCCTTATCTGGATGTGCCGTTTCAGCATGCTAGTCCGCGCATTCTCAAGGCGATGAAACGTCCGGCCAGCAGCGAGAACAATCTGGCGCGCATCAAGGCCTGGCGCGAAATCTGCCCGGATATCACCGTGCGCAGTACCTTTATCGCAGGCTTCCCGGGTGAAACGGAAGAAGACTTCCAAATGCTGCTAGACTTTTTGGAAGAAGCGCAGCTGGATCGCGTAGGCTGTTTTGCTTATTCTGCCGTGGATGGTGCGGCTGCGAATGCGCTGCCGGATCAGGTGCCCGAAGAAATCAAGCAGGAGCGCTTAAGTCGCTTTATGGAAGTGCAGGAGCGCATCAGCGCTGCTAAATTGCATAACAAAATTGGCAGTATCCAGACTGTATTAGTGGATGAAATCGTGACGGATGTTGAAGGTAACATCGAGGCGATTGGCCGTACCAAAGCCGATGCGCCTGAGGTTGATGGCGTGGTGTATCTGGAAGATGCCGAAGGCCTGACGCCGGGTGACTTTGTAGAGGTGGAAATCTACAGCGCTGACGGGCACGATTTGAGAGGCGGACCTCCCAGAAGTTAAGGTCGGGTTTTTATCAAGTTTGGAATTTAAAACGGCAGATTAATATCTGCCGTTTTGCCATTCAGGAGGCGAACAAATCCGGCATGATGGGTGCGGGGCGTTCGCTGTCAGCGCGTTCTTCAAGAAAATCCAATGTGAGCGGACAGCGCGTAGGCTTTTTAGCGGCTTTTTTGCGTTTCGCTGTAGTGGCGTTGAGGTCTATGTAAGGAGTTTGGCTTACGCGGACAAAGCCCGAGCTTGCAAGCTTTTGTGGTGTGGTTTCAAACAGGCTGAGCGGGTTATCGATGTTTTGCAGGGTGACTATCTGTTTGCTGACTTTTAGTACGTTGTACATCACGAATTTGTTTGCGGTTTGCTTACCGTAAATTTCGCCTGTCTGTATCACAACGCCTCCTAACCCCTGATTCCTGCGTATGGTATCGCTACAACCCGTGATTCACAAGTATTTTCAGCTAATTTTGCTTTCTTCTCAAATTCATATGGGATTTGATTAGGTCAATCGCCTGAAAGCGGAATCTGCTGCCATCCTCGTCCTTTATCCACATATGCAGCAGCCCGCCAAAAAACAGGTGTGTATCCAGCGCCAGTGCGCGCGGGCTTAGTGTTGTGCCTAATAGCCCTTGTGCTTGCGCACGCTCGTAGGCGGCTTCCAGTTTTTCAACGATGCATGAGCAGTTGTGCAGCATCTGGTGCAGCACGGTTGCAAACTCATCTACATATTCACACTTGATCATGATGATTTCGTAGGTTTCACGCATTTCGACATTATCGTTAAGGTCGTTGATGGTGTTGCACAAGCTGGCTTCGATCTGGTTGAGCGGGTTTTCGATATTCTTGACGGTGGGGGAGAGGGTATCGTCGATACTGTCAATCAGCGGTAGAAAAACCTGCTCGCGAATCGCATGGAAAATCTCGGTTTTATTCTCAAAATGCCAGTACACGGCACCGCGCGTCACGCTGGCCTCGTTGGCAATATGTTCCAGCGTAGATTTGCTTACGCCACGCTTCAGAAATACTGCACGGGCAGCATCAACAATGCGCTTACGTGTGAGTTCTGCATCTTCTTTGGTTTTTCTTACCATTCACCAGCCCGCCATTCATCTGCTCGTAACAAAAATTAACGATTATCCGTTCGGAGATGTCGTAAATTAATATTTACATACATTCCTGTTTGTATATAATATACATACAAAAATGTATGTAAGCAAGACCTACCCGGAAATAATTCAATAAAAACACAACATAATTAACAAGTTATGTGTAAATAAGCGTGGAGTTAGCAATGGTATTCAAAACTAGTCGGCAGCATCAGTCACACAGCAGCACGAAGGCTGTGGGGTTTAAAGGTACAGCATTTACATTAAGTGCAATGCTGTTATCCCTCACATTATTAGCCGGAATTTCATTGACAGGCTGCGGTAAAAAACAGGATGCGGCGCAGGGTGGTCCTGCAATGCCGCCTATGCCGGTTAGTGTGATCACATTACAGCCAACCAGCGTACCAGTGAGTGCCGAGGCGGTAGCTCAGACAGAAGGTGCCAAGGAGGTGGAGATACGCCCCCGCGTTGGCGGCATTCTGCTCAAGAAGCTGTTTGAAGAGGGTGCGCCCATTAAAGCCGGTCAAACCATGTTTCTGATTGATCCAGTGCCGTTCCAGATTGCACTGTCGAATGCCAAAGCCCAGCTGGCCCAGCAAAAAGCCAGACTGGAACAGACGCAGCGTGAAGCACAGCGCTTGCAGGCACTGGTGGCGTCACAGTCTATCAGCCAGCGTGAGGCGGATAACGCCTCTTCAGACAACGCACTGGCACACGCAGGCCTGACGCAGTATGAAGCTGCAGTACGCGAAGCAGAGCTGAACTTATCTTATACCACCGTAACATCACCAATAGCAGGCGTGGCCGGGCGTTTTGAATTGTCCGAGGGTGCATTGGTGAGTGCCAATACAAGCTTGCTGACCAAAGTTAACCAGATTACGCCGATCTGGGTACGCTTCAGCCTTTCAGATAGTGAGCTGGCACAGATTGGCGGCCCGCTGACGCAGAGCAATGTCAAAAGCGTGCAGCTCATTCTGCCCGATGGCGAAGAGTACGCGAAGAAAGGACAGCTCAATTTTGCTGCTAGCAGCATAGATCCGCAACTGGGTACACAACAGTTGCGTGCCGTTTTTGCCAATGAGGATAAACGCCTGCTGCCAGGCCAGTTTGTGCGTATTCGAGTGACTACAGGCCAGAAAGATGGCGTGTTTGTAGTGCCACAGACTTCGGTGATTACCAATGATCAAGGTAAGTTTGTATATGTGGTAAACGACAAGAACGAAGCGACAATGCGGCCGATTGTGGTGGGCAATTGGGTAGGCAAGGACTGGGTAGTGCTGAAGGGACTTGATGCAGGCGATAAGGTTATTGTTGATAACCTGATCAAAGTGCGCCCGGGGGCTACAGTAGCGCCTCATCCTGCCGGTGAAGCACCGGCAGCAGCAGGTACGGATGCGGCAGCCAAGCCGGCAAAATAGTCCGGCTAAATAGGCATTCAGGGTAAGTCTGATTAATAAGTCTAAAAATTAAGACTTGAGCGAGAATTCATATGAGTAAATTTTTTATTACACGGCCAATCTTTGCCAGTGTATTGTCCATCATTATCGTGCTGGCGGGTCTGGCGGCGGCCATGAAGCTGCCGATTGCGCAGTACCCGCAGATTGCACCGCCGACAGTGCTGATTTCGGCAACTTATCCGGGCGCCAGTGCGGATACGCTGTCAAAGACCGTTGCTGCGCCGATTGAAGAGCAGTTAAGCGGTGTGGAAGGCTTGCTTTACTTCAACTCCAGTGCCGACTCCAGCGGCAGCCTGACGATTACGGCTACGTTTGAAATCGGCACCGATGTGAATCAGGCTACGTTCAACGTGAGTAATCGCGTCAACATCGCACTGCCGCGTCTGCCGGAAGAGGTTAGGCGGACAGGCGTTGTAGTGCAGAAGCGCTCCAACGATATCCTGCTGGTGGTGATGCTTACCGATAAGCAGAAAAAATATGACCCTCTGTTCGTGAGCAACTACGGTACGCTGAACGTGTTGGATGAGCTTAAACGCGTTAAAGGCGTGGGTGATGCAGTCATCTTCGGCGCACAGGATTATTCAATGCGTATCTGGCTGCGTCCTGACCGCATGGCGCAGCTTGGCGTGTCGACAACTGATATTGCCAATGCGATCCGTATCCAGAACGCGCAGTATGCAGCCGGCAAGATCGGGCAAGAGCCTTCGCCTTCAAGTCAGCAGCTGGTGTATACCGTCACAGCCAAAGGACGTTTGGTCGACCCCGCGGAGTTCGGCAATATCATTATTCGCGCTTCCGGCCCGCGTGGTGTACTGTACTTGAAAGACGTGGCCCGTATCGAGCTGGGTTCGCAAAGCTATAACGTTCGCAGTTACCTCGATGGCAAGCCCGGCGTTGCTATACCAATCTTCTTGCAGACAGGTGCTAATGCGCTGGATACAGCTACAGCCGTCAAGGAAAAAATGACAGAGCTCAAAAAGCGCTTTCCGGCAGGCATGGACTGGGAAGTGCCTTATGACACCAGTGACTTTGTGAAAGCGTCAATCGGCGAAGTGTTAAAAACGCTGGGTGAGGCGCTGGTGCTGGTGGTGCTGGTGGTGTTCCTGTTCCTGCAAAGCTGGCGCGCGACGCTGATTCCGCTGATTGCGGTGCCGATTTCATTGATCGGTACCTTTGCCGGTTTGTGGATATTCGGTTTCTCAATTAATACGTTGACTTTGTTTGCAATGGTGCTTGCTATCGGTATCGTGGTGGATGATGCGATTGTGGTGCTCGAAAACGTTGAGCGCCTGATGGATGAAGAGAAGCTTTCGCCAGTTAGGGCTGCTGTGAAATCGATGGAACAGGTTTCTGCGGCGGTAGTGGCGATTGTGCTAGTACTGTGCGCAGTGTTCGTGCCGGTAGCATTCCTGGGCGGCATTGCCGGTGAAATGTACCGCCAGTTTGCCGTGACCGTTGCGGTGGCCGTGGTGATTTCCGGTATTGTTGCGTTGACGCTGACCCCGGCATTGTGCGCGCTGTTACTGCATAGCGGTCATCTTAAATCTCCATTCTTTGTCCGGTTTAACCATCGTTTTGGCCAGTTTACGCACTTTTACAGCAAAGTGGTTAACCTGACACTGCACCACCGGATTATCGGCACGGTCGTGTTTGCTACGATCATTGGCATGGTTATTGTGCTGCTGAGGGTTGTACCCGGCAGTTTTGTACCTGCAGAAGACCAGGGCTATGTGATTTCCGCCGTGATTATGCCAGATGGGGCGACATTGGCCAGAACCACCAAAACTACTGAAAACGTGCGCGCGGCAATTGCAAAAGACCCGGCGGTGGCACATGAGTTTGCGGTGAATGGTTTTGACCTGATTGGCGGCGGCAATAAGACCAGCGCTGCCACCATGTTTGTTCGCCTGAAGGATTGGGATGAGCGTCAAACCACGGCCGATGACATTGTTAAAAAGGTTTTCGGTATTGGCATGCAGCAGCCTGATGGCATGGCGATTGCGTTCAATCCGCCTGCTATCCGTGGTTTGGGCAGTGCCGGCGGTTTTGAGCTCTATGTCCAGAGCCGCAGTGATTCCAACCCGGCCAACCTTTCTGCGGTGGTAAATAACTTTATCGGCGCCTTGAAAAACGAGCCGCGTCTGGCTGAGCTTAATACTTTCTTCCGCCCGACTGTTCCGCAGCTGTTTGTGGAAGTGGATGAAGCCAAGGCGATTTCGCAGGATGTGCCTGTATCCAGCATTTACGACACATTGCAAAGCACAATGGGTTCACTGTATGTGAATGACTTTAACAAATCAGGCCGTACCTACAGGGTTCAGCTGCAGGCTGAGTCTGAATACCGCATGAAACCGGAAGATCTGGGCAAGGTCTATGTGCGTTCCAATACTGACCGTATGGTTCCATTGTCTGCCTTGAGCAAGGTAACGCCTATCGTCGGTGCTGAGCAGCTCGAGCGTTACAATGGCCTGCTATCTGCCAAGGTGCTTGGCAAGGGCGCGCCTGGCGTGAGCTCAGGTGATGCTATCAAGCTGGTTGAAAAGATTGCGGCTGAGAATCTGCCGGATGGTTACCAGATTGCATGGACCGGGCAGGCTTATCAGGAAAAACGTACGGGTTCGGCTGCAATATTCGCTTTCGGTTTCGCCATCATCATGGTGTTCCTGATTTTGGCGGCGCAGTTTGAAACTTGGGCGTTGCCTTTGGCGGTCATCATGGCGGTGCCGTTCGCACTTGCCGGTGCGCTGCTGGCAGTATTTGTGCGCGGTATGCCGAATGACATTTATTTCCAGATCGGGTTGATCACCTTGATTGGCCTTGCTGCCAAGAACGCGATTCTGATCGTGGAATTTGCCAGCCAGAAAATGGAAGAGGGCGTGCCTATTCTTGAAGCGGCACTTGAAGCCGCACGTATGCGTTTCAGGCCAATCGTGATGACATCGATGGCGTTCGTGCTGGGCATCCTGCCGCTTGCCATCGCAACAGGTGCAGGCGCTGCGGCAAGGCGCTCAATGGGTACCGGGGTACTAGGCGGCATGCTGCTGGCTACTTTTGTGGCGACCATATTCATCCCCATGTTTTTCACGTGGTTGAGTAACAAGAATGTACATAGAAAACACCATGAGTTGCCGCCGGAGGAGACAGAATCAGCGGCGGTTTCTACAGAAACAAATGAAAAGAGCGCAGTATGATGCAGTATCAAAAATTGAACTTTATTAAGCCGGTTTATGCGGCGGTGGCTGCTGTGTTACTGTTGTCCGGCTGCCAGATCTGGCCGGATTACCTGCGGCCTAAAGTCGATGTGCCGGCGCAATATGTGGAGCCAGGACAGCAGAGTGCAACAGAAACCCTAGTAGCGAACAACTGGTGGACTTTGTATCAGGATCAGGAACTGAATGCCCTGGTAGATAAAGCGTTGAGCAATAACAAAGACATCAAGTTCGCTGTTGCCAGGATAGACGAGGCAGATGCGGCATTGCGTGAGGTCGGTGGGTACTTGTATCCCCAGGTTGACCTTAACTCGGGTGCCAAGCGTTCGCGCATAACCGAAGCTGGCACCAGTCAGCAGATATTCAATAATCCACGTAGCAATTACAACGTACAGCTGGGTACGATATTTGAACTTGATTTCTGGGGAAAATTGCGTCTTGCAAAAGACGCTGCGCGAGCGCAAGCTTTGTCCAGTCGCTATGCAAGGGACACAGTGGCCTTGTCGTTGACTGGTTTGGTTGCCAGCAATTATTTAACCTTGCGTAGTCTTGAGTCGCAGATTGCAATTGCCGAGGAAAACCTGAAAAGCCGTGATGCCAGCCTGGCGCTGACTAAGCGCCGTCTGGAAGGCGGCGTTTCGTCGGCATTGGACGTGCAGCAGGCACAGGTTGCAAGTTCTAATTTAAGCGCTCAGATTGCTGATTTAAATAGATTGAAGTCTTTAACGCTGCACCAGTTGGCTGTATTAACCGGTGACCTTAATCTTGCTGTGACGGGTTTGAAAACTACTGTGGCTGACTTGAAAGCCTTGCCTATACCGCCAACGCCACCGGCCGGTTTGCCTTCCAGCTTGCTGGAAGGGCGCCCCGACGTAAAGCAGGCAGAGGAACAGATGATAGCCGCTAATGCCAATATCGGTGTTGCCAAGGCGGCCCTGTATCCAACCATCTCCTTAACGGCAAGTTTTGGTGGTGAAAGTATGGAATTGTCTAATGTATTAAAATCGGCTGCGCGTATTTGGTCTGGAGGGGTATCATTGAATCTGCCTATTTTTGATGGCGGTAAGCTCAATGCCAGAGTGGATCAGGCTAGCGCCAGACAAAAACAAACCTTGGCGAGCTACGAAGGTGCAATTCAAAATGCATTCAGGGAAGTGAATGATGCCTTGGTTAACCTGCGTCAATACACTGAACGTGAGCAGGCTTTGTTCACCAGCCAGGAGGCAGCTAAAAAAGCATTGGAATTATCTGAAAATCGTTACCAGTCAGGCTATTCATCTTATATCGATGTGCTGGAAGCGCAGCGTGCTTACAATGACTCCGGCTTGGCTTTTGTGCAAAGTCGCCAGGCACGGTTGATTGCAAGTGTTGATTTATTTAAAGCGCTTGGGGGCGGCTGGCATTCGGACTACAAGAAATAATACTGTCAGCCTGTTCGGGAGCTGGCTAATAGTCGTATTGCCAGCTTTGTGCCCTAATTAATCACTGCGCTGAACGTAACCTGGGTCCAGTCATTATCTGATGCAACCGCTCTGTGGAGCCTGATCAGCACCTCTTGACCTAAAAGCTCACCTTTTAGAATGTCGCTCATGGCGTAATAGAGTTTTGGTACGATCAGCGTTTCCTGTCGGCTGATGGCATGCTCTTTAGGAATGTACAGGGCAGTGAATGCTTCAGATAATTCACCAAAGCTGGTGTTTGCGGTGTCGGCGGCAAAGTTGTTGTGAGCTAATCTTGAGGCCAGACTGATATTCTTGAATGTAACGCAGGTGGCAAAATGACTTAAAAGCTCTATGCCCAGACGCAGTTGGCTGTTACCGAGTGATCTAACGCTTCTGATCAGGCCTAATTGCATACCGATTTTTTGATCATGGTTGCTTATGCTTACCAGCATAGTTAAAGCTACTTCCTGCGATTGTTTGATAACATCCACACCAAGGCCATGATCTGATTGGTCAACGATTGTGGCTTCACTGAGATTTGGTTTTAGGTAAAAAATATTCGGGACGTTTTTAGATGGCCTATGTTTGGTCAGTTGTAGTTCAAACAACTCTTCATGGCTATGGGTCTCAATGCTGTGGGTTTTAACTGAGTGTCTTGATCTGATCCGTTCATATTGCTTGAACTGGTTGCAAATATCGTTAAAGCCATAAGCAATATTGACTGAGGCTGCATTTTTAAAGCGCTGCTGAGATCTACGCTGTCGTTTGTAATCGGTTTTAGACCAGATATTTCTTAGTGTTTCCAGTGTCTCTGCTGCATATTTGCTGTTAATTAACGCCTTCATCTGGGTTTGTTTGGGTGATATTTTATATTCCATGAGCAGGATACATAGCTCAATCGTTGTGTTTACATCCTCAAAACACCAGTAGCGATAACTGTCGGCCGGTTTAAAGTTCCTTATGCGCTGTGCCGGGCTATCGCTGGCCGTGTCTACATAAAACAGCTGTTGCCCTGCATCATAGGTATCCTCAATGGTTATTTTTGCAGTCCATGTGGTTAAAAGCTTGCACACAAATTCAATTTGCTGCGGTTTTAGGCTGGTAGTTTCCAGCGTTCCCAGCATGCAGGCCAGTATATATGCGCTTGATAGTGATATTGGTTCCTGGTCTGGGTATGACTGCACTTTGGCATTTAGCAGAGAGTGTTGTTCTGCGATCTTGTATATTTCTGAAATCTGCAACCAGATCTTGGCTGGTGAGCATTGGTAGTTGTAATGTCGCCACTTGATCATTTGCGTGGCGTTTCTTATAGCGCGAGACAGCAGAATATGCAGCGTAGGCTGCTGTATTAATGCATGGTGTTCAAGCAGATTCAGGTAAATAATGAATAATTGCCGGTGATATAAAAAAACCGCATTCGATATTCGTGTTTTAAGTTCTTCGTTCATATTCTCGATATGAATGAAGTGAGCTGTGATACTTTCGACAATGCTGTGCGTTTTTTCGTCGATTAAGATTAATGCTTTTAAACTTTGCGTATTTTGGAATGCAATTTTTTCAAAATCATGGCTTAATTTTTTTACGGATAACTCAATTGCAGATATGTCATCCATGCTGCTCAAATGATCAACCCAAGCTGTAGGCGGAGCATCTGTAGCCTTTGCAGGGTAATGAAAAATTTTTCGCAAAATACTCATGAGTGATTTAAAGTTTGCTGGTATTGATAATTAGCTGAGGCAATTTGTATGCCAAACGCAACATCGATTTTGTTAAAATTAACTGTTTGGCGCTGCTTTAATCGTAAGCGAGGTGGCTGTGCATGATAAAATGCTGATAATTAATTTTTTATCAAGTTTTATTCAACATGACTGTTCGTACACGTTTTGCTCCTAGTCCAACTGGTTTCCTTCACATCGGTGGTGCCCGTACTGCCTTATTCTCTTGGGCCTTCGCCAAAAAGCATGCTGGTAAGTTTATTTTACGTATTGAAGATACCGATGTGGCGCGCAGCACGCCTGAAGCCGTGCAGGCCATACTTGACGGTATGAACTGGCTAGGCCTGGATTATGATGAAGGTCCGTTTTATCAAATGCAACGCATGGATCGCTACAAGGAAGTGATTCAGAAAATGTTGCAGGACGGATCTGCCTACTATTGCTATTCAACAAAAGAAGAGTTGGAAGCGTTGCGTGAAAGCCAGATGCAGCAAGGCTTGAAGCCGCGTTATGATGGCCGCTGGCGCCCAGAAACAGGTAAAGTTTTGCCTGATGTGCCGAAAGATATCCCGCCTGTGATCCGCTTTAAAAATCCTCAAGATGGTCATGTGGTCTGGAATGACCTCGTGAAAGGTGAAATCAGTATTGCCAATCAGGAGTTGGATGATCTGATCATTGCTCGTGCCGATGGTACACCAACCTATAATTTCTGTGTGGTGGTGGATGACTGGGAAATGGGCATCACGCAGGTGATTAGGGGGGATGACCATGTCAACAACACGCCGCGCCAGATCAATATGCTTAAAGCGCTTGGAGCGACTATTCCGCAATATGCGCATCTGTCCATGATTCTGGGCGATGACGGCCAGAAGTTGTCTAAACGTCACGGCGCTGTGAGTGTGATGCAGTACCATGAAGATGGCTATCTGCCCGAAGCGGTGCTGAACTATCTGGCCCGTCTGGGATGGAGCCATGGTGATGACGAGATATTCAGCATGCAGCAATTCTGCGAATGGTTTGATCTGGACCACATTACACCTTCGGCCGCACAATTTAATACGGAAAAACTCAACTGGCTGAATGCGCACTATATCAAGCTGGCAGATAAAGATTATCTTGTTAAGGATATTACCGAGCGCTTGGCCAATTTGAATGTAACGGTAAATGCCCAGCCTGATTTATCTGCAGTGATTGATCTGTACAAAGAGCGCGCAAACACACTCAATGAACTTGCCGAGAGTATTGTCTATTTTTATCACAAACCGGTTGTTGATCATGCCGCTGCTGAAAAACACCTGGTTGATGACATCAAACCTGCGTTGGCAAAGTTGGTGGAGCTGCTGCGTACGGTTGATTGGAACGCAGAAGCTATTCACCATGTGATTAATGCAGTGGTTACCGAATTTCAGCTGAAGTTTCCGAAAGTGGCAATGCCGTTGCGAGTTTTATTAACCGGCATAGCGCAGTCACCGAGTATCGATCAGGTGATGGCGTTGTTGGGGCGTGAGGAAGTTTTGGCGAGAATCAATGAATTTAATAGTTAATTCAGGTAAATAATAGAACGAATTACGTTGTTCTTAATCTCAACCGGAGTAGTATTGCTATACTTTTAAAACTTAGTTGGTTTTATAAGCACAGTAACTTTTATTTAACTCCAAACAATAGGAGAAATCATGAATCAAAAAGGGCAAATGTTACAAGACCCGTTCCTTAACGCCTTACGTAAAGAGCATGTCGCTGTATCTATCTATCTAGTCAATGGCATTAAGCTGCAAGGTCAAGTCGATTCATTTGATCAGTATGTCATTCTGCTCAAAAACACCGTGACACAAATGGTTTATAAACATGCTATTTCTACCATCGTGCCAGCGCGTGCAGTAAGTATTGGCTTGCCAGAAGGTGATGATTAAGCATTGAAAGATTTGTTTGAAAGACCGAGTGGCGGTGAAGCTGCCATTCTGGTAAGTGTTGATTTTGGTGAAAGTGATTATCTGGAAAGCTTGGAAGAGCTGCGGCAGCTCAGTCTGAGCGCTGGTTTGGCGGTGCATGGTACTGTCGAAGGCAAGCGTTCAACACCTGATGCCAAGTTCTTTATTGGTAGCGGCAAAGCTGATGAACTGTTGCAGGTAATGCAGGCGACTGAATCCAAAATTGCAGTTTTTAATCACGATCTTACGCCTTCTCAACAACGTAATTTAGAGAGATTTCTACAGGCGCGAGTGGTAGACAGAACCGGTCTGATTCTGGATATTTTCAGTCAGCGTGCGCAGACGCATGAAGGTAAGCTACAAGTTGAACTGGCGCAGCTAGAACATTTGTCTACGCGCCTGGTGCGTGGCTGGACTCACTTGGAGCGTCAAAAAGGCGGTATTGGCGTGCGCGGCGGCCCTGGTGAAACGCAGTTGGAGCTGGACCGCCGCATGTTGCGTGTGCGGGTAAAGCAATTGCGTGAAAAGCTTACCAAACTTAAAGCGCAGCGTGGTATGCAGCGACGTGCGCGTAAGCGTTCCAATGTGATGACAGTGTCTCTGGTCGGTTATACCAATGCCGGAAAATCCACCATTTTTAATCGGCTGACCAAAGCCAATATCTATGCTGCTGATCAGCTTTTCGCAACACTTGACACTACTACCCATAAGATTTTTATTCCTGATTGTGGGCAGGTGGTAATTTCAGATACGGTTGGCTTTATCAAGCATTTGCCTCATGCCTTGGTAGAGGCGTTTGGCGCAACTCTGGAGGAGGCCGTTCAGGCTGACTTGCTGTTACATATTGTGGATACGGCAAGCAGTAACCGCGAAGAGCAGATTGCACAGGTAAATAAGGTGTTGCAGGAAATTGGCGCTGCTAAAGTGCCACAGATTCTTGTGCATAATCAAATTGACCGTGTAGGCTTGGAGCCTGCCTTGGCACGTGATGAGTATGGTAGAATTTCAACTTTGCATGTGTCAGCAAAAACCGGAGAAGGAATGGATTTGCTGAGATTGGCCATGGCAGAGCATTATCAGCTTTTACAAAAGCAAAGCACGGAAGAAAGTGCTTATGTGTGACATGGTTGGCTGAATTAAAGCTATATCTTTAAATCATGAGTTTGATAATAAATAACGAATGTTTTCTTGGAGTGACGAATGATTAAATTTCCTGGTTGGAGAGCGCAAAACAATGAAGGCCCGCCAGACTTGGATGAGGTTATGCGTGATTTAAGCCGCAAAATTAACACCTTGTTCGGTAAAGGCGGTGGCAATCAATCCAATCCGCAATCAAGCCGTCCGCAGCCAGCCAATGTTAACTTTCCACTATTGCCGATAGTTGGCTTGGTTGGCCTTATTTGGCTGGCTACAGGTTTTTATATTGTGGATCAGGGTTCGCTGGGCGTGGTACAGCGTTTTGGTAAAGTGGCTGATGAAACTACCGAGCCAGGCCCACGCTGGCATCTGCCGTATCCGATTGAGTCGGTGCAGGTTGTGAATATGGAACAAGTGCGCAGGCTGGAAGTTGGCTACCGTAGCAATGCGGAAGGCAGTGGTGGCAAGACCAGACTGCCAAAAGAGTCGTTAATGCTCACAGAAGATGAAAACATTATTGATTTGCAATTTGCGGTGCAATATAACCTGAATAATGCAAAAGACTATTTATTCAATAATCGCCATACGGATGATGCAGTCATGTCAGCTGCTGAAACCGCGATTCGTGAAGTTGTCGGCAAGAATAAACTGGATGATTTGCTGCAAAAGGGTCTGGCTGATACTTCAGAGCGTATGCAGACTATTCTTGACAGCTATAAAGCCGGTGTGAAAATCATCAGCGTCTCGTTGCAAAGTGCACAGCCACCAGAACAGGTGCAGGAGGCTTTTGAAGACGTAAACCGCGCTAATCAGGATAATCAGCGTCAGATTAACGAAGGTCAGGCATATGCTAATGACGTGATTCCCAAGGCACGCGGTACCGCTTCGCGTCTGCTGGCGGAAGCCGCAGGTTACAAGCTGAAGATTGAAAGTGAGGCACGCGGTAATGCCAGCCGTTTCGATCAGATTCTGGCGCAATACAATAATGCGCCGGAAGTAACGCGTCAGCGCTTGTACCTGGATGCACAAGAACAAATCATGTCTAGTGTAAGCAAGGTTATCGTGGATCAAAAATCAGGTAATAGTTTGCTTTACTTGCCTTTGGATAAGTTGATTAACGCATCTGGAAATGATGCGGTTCAGCAGTCTCAGTCCATGCAGTCTTTAAATCCGCAACCTGATTTACCTGCTGTTCCGGCAGCTAATTCGGCAGCTGCAACTGACCGTTCGCGAGATGCTTTCCGTAGTCGTGACAGAGAAAGCAGATAAGGAATAATTAATGAAAAATTCAAAGAATATTCTTGTTATCGTTGCACTCGCATTGGTATTGTTATCGCTATCAGCTTTTACAGTGAATCAAACGCAATACGTTTTAGTGCAACGTTTAGGTGAAATCGTATCGGTTAAGAAAGCACCGGGGCTGTATTTCAAAGTACCTTTTGTAGACAACCTGAAGTATTTCGATAATCGCATCCTGACACTTGATTGGGAACAGCCTGCTAAATTCATTACCAGTGAAAACAAGTACATGATGGTCGACTCATTTGTGAAATGGCGCATTGTCGATCCGCAAAAATACTATGTGTCGATTAAGGAGGGTGGCGAAGTTGCTGCCGAGGATCGATTGTCAAAAGTTGTTAATGCTGGGTTGCGTGCCGAGTTCGGCATGCGTACTGTGCACGATGTAATTGCCGGTGAGCGTGGCGTAATTATGGATAATCTGCGCAAAAAGGCTGACCTTGAAGCACGCCAAATGGGTATTGAAGTGGTAGATGTGCGATTGAAACGTGTTGATTACTCAGAGGAAATCAGCAAGTCTGTATTTGACCGTATGATCGCTGAACGCAAGCGCCTGGCTAACCAGTTGCGCTCCGAAGGTGCTGCGGCATCAGAAAAAATTCGTGCGGATGCAGACAAGCAGCGTGAAGTAATTGTTGCCGAGGCTTATCGTGAGGCGCAAAAAACCAAGGGTGAGGGTGATGCTAAAGCGGCTGAGATTTATAACCAGTCCTATAGCCGTAATCCAGAGTTCTATGCGTTTTACCGTAGTCAGGAAGCTTATAAAAACAGCTTCAAGAGTAAGAGTGATGTGATGGTGTTGGATCCGAACTCAGACTTTTTTAAATACATGCGCAGCCCTAAAAAATCTAAATAGGTATTTAGCGTGAGTAATACATTGCTAACTGCATTTGGTTTAATGCTGGTTATTGAAGGTATTTTGCCTTTGTTACTGCCGCAAGCTTGGCGCGATACTTTCAAGCGCATGGTGGAGCTTAAGGATGGTCAGTTACGCTTTGTTGGCTTGACCTCTATCGTTGGTGGTTTGATATTAATTTTATTAAGTAAGTAATGATTTCTTGGGTTAATTATTCTTTAAGTTAATTATTCTTTAAGTTAATTATTCTTTAAGTTAATTATCCTTGTGGTTACTTACAAAAAAGTGATGAAAAAAATGCGTAATTGGTTATTACCAGAATATATTGAAGATGTGTTGCCGGCTGAGGCGGCGCGTATTGAAACACTGCGCCGCAGATTGCTGGATCTGTTTAAGGTGCACGGCTATCAGTATGTTATTCCCCCAATGCTGGAGTACATGGAGTCTTTGATTACTGGCGTTGGTCATGATCTTGATTTGGCAACCTTTAAAGTTGTCGATCAGTTAACCGGACGTTTGATGGGCGTGCGTGCTGACATGACACCGCAGGCGGCGCGTATTGATGCGCATTTGCTGAATCAACAGGGCATTACGCGTTTGTGTTATGCGGGTAGCGTATTGCGCACCAAGCCGGATGGGCTGGCGCAAACACGTGAACCATTGCAATTGGGCGCAGAATTGTACGGCCATGCTGGAATTGCCAGTGATATTGAAATCCAGCGATTATTGATTAAAGCCCTGCATGCGATTGGCATTGAGCAAGTGCATCTTGATTTTAGCCATGTGAATGTGTTTGGCAGTTTGATTGAGTCTAGTCAAATTAATGCACAGCTGGAGCAAGAGTTATACGCAGCGCTACAAAGTAAAGATCAGTCTTCAGTAGCTGCGCTGACTAACGGCCTGGATAAGGCAACACGTGAAGCCTTGTTGCACCTCACGGAATTGAATGGCGATAAAGCGATGCTGACAAAGGCAGCTAAAGTGCTTCCGGCAAGCGCTGCAATTAAAGCTGCCTTGGATAATCTGGCACAAGTGGCTGATGGCTTGGCTGATCTGGGTGTTAGCGTGAGTTTTGATTTGAGTGAATTGCGTGGTTACCATTATCACAGCGGTATTGTGTTTGCAGCTTACGCCCAAGGCTATAAAGGGCCATTGGCGTTGGGTGGTCGTTATGATGAAGTAGGGCAGGCTTTTGGCCGTGCCCGCCCGGCAACCGGCTTTAGCCTTGATTTGCGTGGAGTGGTAACCGCCTTGCCTACAGCGCAAATGGAAATGGCCATTTTTGCTCCGGCAATCACCGATAGCACACTAACTGCAAAAATTGATGCGCTAAGGGCTGAAGGCCATGTAGTGGTACAGGAACTGCCGGGCATTGAATCAAATTTGGCTGAATTGAATTGTAATAAAAAACTTGAGCATTACAATTCCGGCTGGCATGTAGTGGATGTAGCAAAAGCTTAACAAGTTTTAAGTGACGCCGCTAATGGCGGCGTTGCTAACCATTTGAATATTAACATTTAATTAAAAAAGTCAACGTTATGGCAAATAAAGCAGCAAAGAATGTAGTCGTTATCGGTACCCAGTGGGGCGATGAGGGTAAAGGTAAAATTGTGGATTGGTTGACCGACCATGCACAAGGTGTAGTTCGTTTTCAGGGCGGCCATAACGCCGGACATACGCTAGTAGTAGGGCAAGCTGAAGAGCAGCGTGTTTATAAATTGAATTTGGTACCATCCGGCATTGTGCGCGCCGGCGTTAATTGTTATATCGGTAATGGTGTGGTGTTGGATGCAGGTCATTTACTGGGTGAAATTGCTGCGCTGGAAAAAGATGGTTTGGAAGTCAAAAACCGTTTGAAAGTCAGCCCAGGCTGTCCGTTGATTTTGAGTCACCATGTAGCGGTAGACGTTGCGCGTGAGGCCAAACGTAGTGCAGATAAAAAAATCGGCACCACTGGCAAAGGTATCGGCCCAACTTACGAAGATAAAGTTGCCCGCCGTGCATTGCGAGTTTATGACTTGTTTTATCCAGAACGCTTTGCTGACAAGCTTGGCGAGGTGATGGACTATCACAACTTTGTGCTAACCAATTATCTTGGCGCAAAAGCAGTTGATTTTAATCAGCAATATGATGCAAGCATGCAGCATGCAATCGCGTTGAAACCGATGATCGCTGACGTTTCTGCCGAGATTTATGCAGCCAATGCCCGAGGTGAGAACCTTCTGTTTGAAGGTGCACAGGGTACCTTGCTGGATATTGACCATGGCACTTACCCATATGTAACTTCCAGCAACTGTATCGCGGGTCAAGCTTCTGCTGGCACCGGCGTTGGCGCTAATATGCTGCATTATGTGCTAGGTATTACTAAAGCTTACACCACACGTGTTGGCGGCGGACCATTCCCTAGCGAACTGGATATTGAAACCGTGGGCTCACCAGGCTATCAGATGTCTAACAAAGGCCAGGAAATCGGTACTGTTACCAAGCGTAAGCGCCGCTGTGGCTGGTTTGATGCTGCGGCACTGCGTCGTTCGGCTATGATTAACGGCCTGACTGGTTTATGTATCACCAAGCTGGATGTGTTGGATGGTATTGAATCACTCAATATTTGTGTAGGTTATGAGCTTGATGGTAAAAAAATAGACTTGTTACCAGTGGGTGCTGATGACGTTGAAGGATGTAAACCAATCTATGAATCTATGCCTGGCTGGTCTGAGAGTACTTTCGGTGTTAAAACCTGGGATGGCCTACCTAAAAATGCACAGAATTACCTGAAGCGTTTGGAAGCAGTTTGCGGTGTGCCGATTGCAATTGTTTCTACCGGTCCTGAGCGTGATGAAACTATCGTAATCGAGCATCCATTCAGCGCCTAGTAAATTACAGCGCCTGATAAAAGCAGTTATCAGGCGCTTGTTATCAGTAAGTAGTTGTCTGTAAGTTTATATGCCGGCCATATTGGCGCTGGTGTGAAAGTTGGTGATTAAATGAATCAACGTCTAGCATGGGCCATTACCGGCTCTGGCCATTACCTTCGTGAATCCCTTGCCATATTGAAAACATTAAAAGATGTGGATGTTTTTTTAAGCAAGGCAGCCGCAGAAATTATTCAGCAATATGGCTTTCAGGAGCAATTAATTACCACCGGCCATCGTGTTTATCAGGACAAAACTGCAAGCAGCGTGCCTGTTGAGCTGTTTTACCATGGTAAATATCATACTCTGGTCATTGCTCCGGCTACATCCAATACTATCGCTAAAATGGCTTATGGGTTCTCGGATAGCCTGGTGACCAATCTGTTTGCACAGGCCGGGAAAACGCGGGTACCAAGTATAGTCTTTGCCTGTGATACTGCTCCGGAACTGGAGTCTGAAGCGCCGCGTGAGAACGTCGTTAAAGTTTATCCTCGTGCCATAGACCTGGAGAATGTAAACAAGCTCAAAGCATTTGAGGCAACTACGGTAGTTGCCGATATGAACAATCTGAATCTGGCAATACAGAATAGATTGCAGGTAGTTTGTAACATACCACAATGACTCAGAAGCTTCTTTTTCTCACCGGTAAGCTGGCAGAAAAGAGCCTGCACAAGGTTTTAACTGAGGTGCAGAGTAACCCCAAAACACCGCCTTTCAAATATCGAGTCGAGCAGATTGGTGTTTCTGTTGCAGCATTAATGACACCGGGGCTGATAGCGCGCAGACTCAAGCAAGCAGGGGATGCCGATAAAATAATTCTGCCAGGTTTGTGTCAGGGTGATTTATCTGTATTGGAGGCACAATATGGTATTCCGGTTGAGCGCGGACCTGAAGACCTGAAAGATTTGCCTCAGTATTTTGGTCATGCAGGAACGCAGCCGGATTTAAGCCAATATAGCGTGCAGATTTTTGCTGAAATCGTTGATGCTCCATACTTGAGTGTTGAAGGTGTAGTTAAGAGAGCGCAGCAGTTTATTGCGCAGGGTGCAAATGTAATTGACCTTGGGTGTCTGCCCGGCGTGCCATTCCCGCATTTGGCAGACGCAACCAAGACGCTAAAGCAGCTCGGCATTAAAGTCAGTGTTGATTCATTGAATACCGATGATTTGCTTGCTGCAGGGCATGCTGGTGCTGACTATCTGCTAAGCCTTACGGAAAAAACTTTATGGATTGCAAATGAAGTTGCCTCTACGCCAGTATTGATCCCAGCAAAACCACATAGTTTGCCTTCGTTGTATCGTGCAATAGAGCTTTGCATTAAAGCCGGCAAGCCTTTTATTGCCGACCCTATTTTAGACCCGATAAATTTTGGTCTTACTGACGCAATTGTGCGTTACCAGAAGTTGCGTAAAAAATACCCTGAAATTCAGATCATGATGGGTATCGGCAACCTGACCGAGCTTACCGATGCGGATACGACAGGTATCAACGCCATGCTGTTCGGCATGATCGCTGAACTGGATATTAACGCGGTACTGGCTACCTCGGTGAGCCCGCACGCGGTTAATGCGATTGCAGAGGCCGATATCGCCAGACGCATGATGTTTGCCGCCAGGCAGGATGACAGGTTGCCGCGCGGTTACAGCAATGGCTTACTGGGTTTGCATGACAGGCGGCCATTTACCTACAGTGCTGATGAAATTAAAGAAATAGCCGCGCAGATTAAAGACCCTAGTTTTCGCATTCAGGTCAGTGAGCAGGGCTTGCATGTTTATAACCGTGACGGCTTGTTTGAAAGCACTGACCCGTTTGCTTTATACCCCAATCTGAAAGTTGGCGATGACGCTTCTCATGCTTTTTATTTGGGGGTTGAGCTGGCACGTGCGCAAATTGCCTGGCAATTAAAAAAACGTTATGTACAAGATCAGGAGTTGGATTGGGGAGTTGCCAATCAGCCAACTGATACAGTGGCTAAATCTTCACATCGTGAAGCTTCCTTAAAAGAAAAACGCAATAAAAACAGTTAGATGCTCAATATATGATTTATGAAACGATTGTAAGTACCATCAACGGGCAAGGTGATGTACACGTGACACCATTTGGCATTCGCATGCAGGATGGTTTAGTCGTTATTTCACCCTATAAGCCATCAACCACGTTACAGAATATACTGACTTCGGGCCAAGCTGTGCTGAATCTGACGGATGATGTGCGGATATTTGCCGGAGCCCTGGTGGGGCGTCAGGTTTGGAGTTTATTGCCTGCTGAAAAAGTTGTGGGATACCGCTTGGTGGATACGCTGGCACATAAAGAGCTAAAGTTGTTGAAGGTTGAAGATGACCTGGTGAGACCACAGCTGTTTTTAGAAGTTGTTCATGAGGCGCAGCATGCACCTTTTCAAGGGTTCAACCGTGCACAGGCCGCTGTTATTGAGCTGGCGGTGTTAGTCAGCAGGTTGAAAAGATTGCCAATGGAAAAAATTCAGCAGGAAATGGATTATTTGCGGATTGCTATTGAAAAAACTGCTGGCGAACGCGAGCTGGAGGCTTGGTCATGGCTGGAGGAGGCGGTTGTGAATCACCAGGCTGGTTTAAATAATGAGAACCTGGCTTAACCGCTAACTATGACGCAGCTTTTGATAAGTGTTACTTCCGCTAAGGAAGCACAGATTGCGTTGGAAAATGGTGCTGATTTCATTGACTTGAAAGATCCGGCAAAAGGAGCGTTGGGTGCTTTGCCTTTAGCCACTATTTTAGAAATAGTCAGCTATGTAAAAGTTGCCAGTAACTCTGATTACAAGCTAACTAGCGCGACTATCGGTGATTTGCCAATGCAGCCGCAACTGATAGCTGAACAAGTCGCACAACTGGCAACAACAGGTGTTGATATTATTAAAGTTGGTTTTTTTGACACTGGCGAGAGTGGGCCTTCTGACTATGAGTCGTGCTTGTCTGCAATGGCACCTTTAGCAAAAAATGGCTTGAAATTGATAGCCGTATTGTTTGCCGAAAATAAGTACCCATGTGATTTGATTTCCTCTATTAAAAACGCAGGCTTTTATGGCGTAATGCTCGATACAGCCATTAAAAACGGAGCTACTTTTTTAGATTATTTTTCAGAACAGGAAATTCGGCATTTGAGTGAAAACGTCAGTGTGCATAATTTGATATTTGGTTTAGCTGGTTCTTTGGCAATACAACATGTAGCAAAAATCAAAGAATTCAACCCAAGCTATATGGGTTTCAGAGGCGGCGTTTGTGTTGATAATCTGCGTGTATTTGAGCTGGATTCTGTTAAAATAAGAGCGATACGTAAGTTATTGTAAATTATGTTGTATAAAAACAACAAATGTTGTTTTTAATTAATGATTTCCAGTGTTTAAGCGTTGCGTAGGGCGCTTGGTGTGAGTATCATTTGCCGCTGGGGCTACATTACAAATAAGGAGTAAATCGAATGAAGAAGAATATTGTTAGTATTGCGGTTGCAGCTGCTTTAGGCTTGGCAACTTTTGCAGCCACAGCTGAAGATATGTACCGTGGCGCTTGGTATGCAGTACCAGGTGTTAGCTTTATGAATACAGATAGCGACCTGGATGCCGATAACGGCGCTGGCGCTTTTATCAAGTTGGGTAAAGAAATATCTCCAAGCTGGGATATTCAAGGTGGTTTGGGTTATAACCGTGCTAGTGAAGACACTAACATTGCTGGCGTAGGTGGCCGTTACAAACAAACTACTTTAGGTGTAGATGCTTTGTATATGTTTAGCCGCGAAAAATTCCGTCCATTCTTGCTTGCTGGTTTAGGTGTTGCACGTAATGATGTTGATTACAGCAATTTTGCTGCGCTTAACAACAGCACAAAAACATCTTGGTTAGCTAATGTTGGCCTTGGTGCACAGTACTTATTCAATGACAATTTTGGTCTGCAAGCTGACTTGCGTCATCAATGGAGCCGTTCAGATGCTAAAGCTCCAGGCACATCATTTGATGCAGATGGCACCATTGGTAATACATTGTTGAGCTTAGGCGCAATCTTCCGTTTTGGCGCTCCTGAGGCAGCACCAGTAGTAGCTGCTGCTGAACCAGCACCAGCACCTGTAGCTGCTCCAGAACCAGCACCTGAGCCAGCTCCGGCTCCTGTAGCTGCTCCAGAGCCATGCCAACCAAAATTCCAAACAGTAACTTTGCAAGCTGAAAGATTGTTTGGTTTTGATAAGTTCAAATTGAACGGTGATGCAGTAGTTGAGGTTGATGATGTTGTTGAAACACTAAAAGCTCACCCTGAGTTTGATGTAGTCGTAGTTACTGGCCATACAGACCGCATCGGTTCAGAACAATACAACCAAAAACTTTCAGAGAAGCGTGCTGAAGTGGTTAAACAGCACCTGGTTAGCCATGGCATCGATGCTGGCCGTATCCGTGCAGTTGGTAAAGGTGAGTCACAACCTTTAGTCGAGTGCAAAGGTGTTAAGGGTAAGAAATTGATCGAATGCCTTGCACCTAACCGTCGTGTTGAAATTCACGGTGAAAGATTACATCCAGTAAATGAGTGCAAGTAATAGGTTTAATGCTTTAAATTAAGCTTTAAAATTAAAGCCCCGCAATTGCGGGGCTTTTTTATTGGTAGAATGAACATCATGATGACAATTAATCAATCAGCACAATTCGCAAGCAATGTTGACCTCATCATAGAGGCAAGGTGGATAGCAACCGTTACTGCTGATAGGCCCATATTAGAGCACCATTCATTGGTGGTGAATGCTGATACGATAGTTGACCTGCTGCCAACTGTAGTGGCTAGAAAGCTATATGCAACGACCAATCTGGTTAGTTTGGATGAACATATCCTGATTCCCGGTCTTATTAATCTGCATACGCATGCAGCCATGAACCTGATGCGTGGCATTGCCGATGACTTGCCGTTGATGCAATGGCTGAATGAACATATCTGGCCGGCAGAACGCGCGGTGGTTTCTTACGATTATGTTCAGGATGCTTCATTGCATGCCTGTGCTGAAATGTTAAGTGGTGGCACGACTTGTTTTAATGATATGTACTTTTTCCCGCGAGCTACTGTTGCTGCCGTAAATCAGGCAGGGATGCGCGCAAATTTAGGCTTGTTCGTATCAGAGTTTGCAAATAATTATGCGTCAGATGCAGATGATTATTTGCAAAAAGGTTTTGAGGCGCATGATAGCTGGCGTGGTAATCCTATGATCAAATCATTTATCGCGCCGCATGCTCCCTATACTGTATCCGATAAGACCTTTGAAAAGGTTGTTGTTTATGCCGAACAGTTGGGCTTGGGTATTCACACTCATCTGCACGAAACACGCGATGAGATTAACCAAAGTGAAGCTGAATTCGGTGTCAGACCGATACAGCGGCTGGCAGGACTAGGTTTGCTCGGGCCTGGCTTCTTGGCCGCACATGGGGTACATCTCCTGCCAAGCGAAATTGAGCTGCTTGCAGAATATGGCTGCAATATCGCACACTGCCCAAGTTCCAATTTAAAATTAGGCAGTGGCATTGCACCAGTATCTGCATTGTTAAAAAACGGGGTTAATGTGGGCATAGGTACTGATGGCGCTGCCAGCAATAACAGGTTGGATATGTTTGCAGAGCTGCGTTTGGCTGCGTTGCTTGCCAAGGGCGCAAGTGAAGATCCTACTTCATTGCCGGCGCATCAGGCGCTTGAAATGGCTACCATTAATGCAGCTAAAGCCTTGAGTTTGGACGACAAGATTGGCAGCATTGAAATCGGGAAAAAGGCTGACTTTGCCGCAGTAAGGTTAAGCGATTTAACTAGCTCACCCTGTTATGATCCGATCTCTCATTTAGTCTACACCTGTGGCCGTGAGCACGTGACGCATACTTGGGTTGCAGGCGAACTACGTTACAGTAACGGTCTCTATGCCAATATAGAGCCCATGGAATTAAAGGAAATTATTCAAAAATGGCAACCGAAACTAAAACAGCACAAACAATAAATGCTGATGAAATCGAGCTGAAAAAATTTGGTGAGTTGGCGCATAAGTGGTGGGACAAAAACAGTGAGTTCAAGCCCCTGCATGAGATCAATCCATTACGGCTCAACTATATTGATAGCCTGGTCGATTTGAAAGATAAGCGTGTGCTGGATGTAGGTTGCGGCGGTGGTATCTTGTCAGAATCGATATATTTCAAAGGTGCCAATGTAACCGGTATTGATTTGGGTGAAAAGGCATTGAACGTTGCAAAATTGCACCAGCTTGAGAGCGGGGCAAAAGTTGATTATCGACTAGTGTCAGTAGAGCAGCTTGCCGGTGAGCAACCTGCCAGCTTTGATGTGGTGACCTGCATGGAGATGCTGGAGCATGTGCCAGATCCGGCCGCTGTGGTAGCTGCTTGTGCCAGGCTGGTAAAACCCGGCGGGTCAGTATTTTTTTCCACGATTAATCGAAATCCCAAAGCCTATCTGTTTGCAGTGATAGGTGCGGAATACATATTGAATATGCTGCCCAAGGGAACGCATGACTATGCCAAGTTTATCAAGCCTTCCGAGTTGTCATATTGGGCTAGAAATGCTGGCCTGGATATATCCGGCCTGAAGGGTATGAGTTACAGCCCGATTACCCAGCATTACCGCTTGGGTGAGGATGTATCTATTAATTATCTTATGCATACTCAACTTGGTAAATAAACGGGTTTCTGGATGATTTTATTTGATTTAGACGGCACTCTGGTTGATACCGCACATGATCTGGCTTATGCGTTAAATTTACAGCGCGAACGGCATGGCCTGGCAATGTTACCTTTAGAGACTATTCGTCCATTTGCTTCACATGGTTCCAGAGGGCTGTTGTCAGTGGGCTTTGCTTTGTCACCAGAGGATGAAAATTTTGAGGTGATGCGTGAAGAGTATCTGGCGCTATATGACCAGGTACTGACACGAAACCCCGTCCTGTTTGACGGTGTGGCTGAATTATTGAAAACATTGGATAGCATGACTGTGCCTTGGGGCGTTGTGACCAATAAGCCACGCCGGTTTACACAGCCCTTATTGCAGAATATCGGCTTGCTGGAACGTGCTGCCTGTGTTGTGAGCGGAGATGATGCACCACGGCCCAAGCCTTATCCTGATACGCTGTTTCTTGCTTGTGAGCAGGCGGGGGTCAGTCCGCAACGTTGCTGGTATGTCGGTGATGCCGAACGTGACATAGAGGCAGGTCGCGCGGCGGGTATGCAGACTGTGGTTGCCATGTACGGATACTTGAGTGAGGCTGATGAGCCCGAAAAGTGGGGGGCTGATGTCTTTGTTAATGCGCCTTTAGAGTTATTGAAACTGGTTGATGACAAAAGCTGATGATATTAATCCTGAAGAGATTCCGTTAACTCCGCCAACCTTGCGTGAGGCAACCGGCTATTGGTTCAAACTTGGTTTGTTGAGTTTTGGTGGGCCTGCCGGGCAAATCGCCATGATGCATCAGGATCTGGTTGATAAAAAACGCTGGATCTCTGACAAGCGTTTTTTACACGCCTTGAATTATTGCATGGTGTTACCTGGTCCTGAGGCACAGCAGTTGGCTACTTACATTGGCTGGCTCATGCACCGTAGCTGGGGTGGAGTAATCGCTGGTGGTTTGTTTGTATTACCTTCACTGCTTATTTTAATCGCCTTGAGCTGGGTTTATATGCGTTACGGGGATTTGCCGCAGATTGCGGCAATGCTTTATGGCATTAAGCCAGCAGTGGTAGCGATTGTATTGTTTGCCGCTTATAGAATTGGCTTACGAGTACTGAAGCATAAACTACTGTGGGGCATCGCCTTATTTGCATTTGTAGCGATCAGTCAATTTGATCTGGCGTTTCCCTGGATTGTACTGACAGCAGCTTTGCTGGGATCAATCGGACATTATTACTTTCCGCAGCAATTCAATGTGATTAAGGCGCACCATAGCAGTAGCAAGCAGCATGTTAAAGCTTTGATTGACGACGATACACCGTCACCGAAACACGCAAAATTCAGCATGAATAAAATGCTGAAATATCTGGTGGCAGGTTTGTTGATATGGCTAATTGTAATTGCTGCGCTTACTTTGATTTATGGCTGGCAATCGGTTTTAACTCAAATGGCCTGGTTTTTTACCAAGGCTGCGCTCATGACCTTTGGCGGGGCCTATGCAGTGTTGCCATATGTGTATCAAGGCGCTGTAGAGCATTATCATTGGCTTACGGCGCATCAAATGATAGACGGCCTGGCGCTGGGTGAAACTACACCAGGTCCGTTGATTATGGTGGTTGCATTTGTCGGGTTCGTTGGTGGCTGGACACAGCCGGTATTCGGCAGCGATTATCCGTCACTATCAGGTGTAGTCGCTGCTTGTGTGGTAACTTTCTTTACCTTTCTGCCATCGTTTTTGTTTATATTCGTAGGCGCACCGCTTATCGAGTCTACTCAGAATAATTTGAAGTTATCAGCGCCGCTTACTGGCATTACCGCTGCCGTAGTTGGCGTGATTCTGAGTTTGGCCGTGTTTTTTGCACAGCATGTTTTCTTTCCCGAGCGCAGTTACAATCAAGTTGATATTACTGCGGTCGTGCTGGCGTTGCTGGCCTTGTGGCTATTGGTGAAACGTAATCTGAGTATTATCAAGCTGGTAGGGTTATGTGCGGTACTTGGTTTTGCACGCTATTATTTGTTGCTTGCTGTCGCTGGTGCCTGAGCAGGCAAGAGTTAAATACTTTAATTTTGGCTTAAATGCTTCTGCGCTCGAGCATGGCCTGTGCCAGCGTTCCGCTATCGACATACTCGATTTCGCCGCCCATAGGCATGCCGCGGGCGATGCGGCTGACTTTAATGCCACGCGCGCGTAGCAGTTCGCTGATGTAATGTGCGGTTGCATCGCCTTCTACAGTGTAGTTGGTCGCCAGAATCACTTCCTGTACTACGCCATCCTGTGCACGTTTAATCAGCTTATCTAAATGAATTTCCTTGGGACCTACGCCATCCAGTGGCGATAGCCTGCCCATCAGTACGAAATACATGCCGTTATATGCTCTGGTGCTTTCCAGCATCATCAGGTCGGTAGGCATTTCTACTACGCACAATACCGAGCTGTCACGCTGGTCGGATTCACACAGCGGGCAGACGGGCTGCTCGCTGAAAGTGTTGCATAGTTTGCAATGATCTACTACCTGTAAGGCGCTATCCAATGCAATAGCTAATTTATTTGCGCCTTGTCTATCACGCTGCAAAAGGTAATAAGCCATGCGCTGGGCTGATTTCGGCCCCACGCCCGGCAAGCAGCGTAGACTTTCGATTAACTGCTCAAGTGCCGGCGGGTTTTTCATTGTTGTTTATTGAGTTGCTTATTAAGTTGCTTATTAAGTTGAAATTAGAACGGTAACTTCATGCCGGCCGGCATAAAGCTGGATAGTCGAGACGATGCAGTAGCCTCGGCTTTGGCCGTAGCGTCTTTTAATGCGATCACGAGTAAGTCTTCCAGTGTTTCCTTGTCATCCATGACGCTGTCATCTAGAGTTACGCGTTTTACTTCGTTTTTACAGGTCATCTGCACTTTCACCAAGCCGTTGGCTGCAACGCCTTCAACTTCGATATGCGCCAATTCCTCTTGCGCTTTTTGCATATTAGCCTGCATTTGCTGGGCTTGCTTCATTAGATTGCCCATGCCGCCTTTCATCATTTTGATCTCCTTCGATAATATTTATATGTAAAAGAATTTCAATTTCAAAATCAGATCAACGCATGATGAAGAAATTTAAATTCCTAGATTTAAGTTTTTAGATTGGTTTAATGGAATTGGGGATAATAGTCGCCCCAAAGTCATTAATTAGCGCTTGTACAAAACCATCTTCCTCAATCGCAGTTTCTGCGTTGGCCTGTGCCTGCGCTTTTTCCTGTGAAATCTGTTTGGCAGGGGTGTTGCCGGTGCCGCCAATACTGAATTGCAGTTTTATTTTCTTATCAAAATGCTGCGCAATGGCGCTGCCCAGTTTTTCCTGATAATTTGGCGATAACAAGTGCTTCTGGCTTTCTGGCACGCTAAGTGAAATGCTATGTTCATCGTAAGCAACCAGTTCGCAGTGTTTTGCCAACTCTCTGGCAAGGCCCAGTTTTAGCTCATCCACCAGCCCGCGCCAATTGCCGCTAAAGCTGCTGCCTGATTCAGAGTAGCTTGATGTTTCCGTTGCTGTTGAAATGGTTGCAGAACTTACTGGAACCGGTGTTTCTGCAGCAGGTATTGACGGCTCAATAGCTGGTTTGGCAATTGCCGGTTCCATTCTAATTTGGGCTGCCGGCGGGGTTGTCTGCGGGGTCGGCGGCGGGGTCGTCGGTGGAACAGCCGCTGGAGTTGCAACAGTCGGCCTGGCTTGGGTTGTTGAACTCATTTTGTTCACAGCCGCAGTGTTAGTTTCATTCGGTGTAAATGCGAGCATGCGTAACAGGCTCATGGTAAAGCCTGCAAACTCGTCAGGCGCCAGGCCAATGTCCCGACGACCTAATAGCGCAATTTGGTAATACAGTTGCAAGGTTTCAGGATTAATTCTTTGCGCCAGCGACAATAACTGTTCACGTTCCGGCAAGTCATCAGCAACGCTTTCAGGCACGGTCTGTGTAATTGCGATCTGATGTAACAGTTGTGCAAAATCATTTAAAGCCGCTTCAAAAGAAATACTTCTTTCTTCCATTAGCCTGGCCTGATTGATGAGGCTGCCGCCATCACCAGCCAGCAGTGCATTTAACAACTGATACAAATAACTTTGGTCTATTGCACCCAGCATGGCGCGTACTTCTGCTTCATTCACAGTTTGGCTGCCGTAGGCTATCGCCTGATCAGTGAGTGATAGCGCATCACGCATACTGCCATCTGCCGCGCGTGAAATCAGGTGTAGCGCAGTTGGCTCAAACTGTATGCCTTCCTGGCTAAGTATGTTTTGCAAATGACCGACAATGGAAGTGCCTGCCATCTGGCGCAGGTTGAACTGCAAGCAACGCGATAGCACGGTTACCGGTACTTTTTGCGGGTCAGTAGTAGCAAGTATGAATTTAACGTGTGCGGGCGGTTCTTCCAGCGTTTTTAACATTGCGTTAAAAGCGCTTTTTGAGAGCATGTGCACTTCATCGATGATGTACACTTTAAAGCGTCCGGACGTAGGTGCGTATTGCGCGTTATCCAGCAGGTCGCGCATCGCGTCTACCTGTGTGTTACTTGCCGCGTCAACCTCGATTAAATCAACAAAGCGGCCTTTGTCAATTTCTATACAGGCGTTGCAAACGCCGCAGGGTTTTGCGGTAATGCCGGTTTCACAGTTAAGCGATTTGGCCAAAATACGGGCGAGTGTGGTTTTTCCTACGCCGCGCGTACCGGTAAACAGGTAGGCATGGTGTAAACGATTCTGTTCCAGAGCGTTGGTGAGGGCGCGCACAACATGGTCTTGGCCGACCAGTGTTTCAAAGGATTTTGGGCGCCATTTACGCGCTAGAACTTGATATGACATAGTCTAAACTTTAGCTGAAAATTGCCTTTTCGTCTGTAAGTTTGCTGTTTATTTTTGTGATTTTTGTTTTGAAATATCGTTCACAAAAGAAGAGGCGAGCCTTTACCCCGGCACTTGCTCAATAGTTGTGGCTGCTTGCTTCCGCACCTGACCAGATTGGCTACTTCACAATGCGGGGAGGCCCGCCAGACGTAATTTTACAATACTTTGCCAGTTTCAAGGTAATCTAAAACCGGATATTTTTGATAAGAGATGGGTGTTTATTAAACGCCATTCGCAAAATCTTCAAGCACCTGTAAAAAGTCATCGCCGTAGCGTGTAAGTTTTGCCTGGCCAATGCCGCTGATATTACCCATTTCTGTGAGGCTGTCCGGTTTCCGATTAAGGATTTCCAATAAGGTGCTGTCATGAAAAATGACATAGGGCGGCACACCTTGCTCCCTTGCCAGTTCGCTGCGCTTGGCCTTGAGTGCGTGCCAGAGCGGATCTTCGTTGGCTTCGGCGTAGCCTTCCTTGGCCCGTGCGCCACGCTCGGCTTTGCTGGATTTGCGTTTTGATGCATCTTCATCACGGCGCAGCCATACTTCGGTTTCACCTTTCAATACCGGGCGAGCCATTTCTGTGAGTTTTAACCCGCCATAGGATTCGATATCAGCTTCAAGGTAGCCGCTGCTTACCAACTGGCGGAAGACGCTGCTCCATTGCTGCTGGGATAATGCCTTGCCAATACCAAAGGTGCTGAGCTGGTGGTGCTGGAATTGCTCGATTCTGCTTGTGCTCTTGCCTAGCAATACATCAATCAGGTGTACAACGCCAAACCTTTGCCCGGTTCGGTAAACACAGGAAAGCGCCATTTGTGCTGCCTGCGTCGCATTCCAGGTATCAACCGGCTGCAGGCAGTTGTCGCACTGGCCGCAGTTGCCGTCATGCTGCTCGCCAAAGTAGCGCAATATACTTTGGTGACGGCAGCCGGTAGATTCGCAGAAGCCGAGCAGGGCATCGAGTTTTCTACGTTCAACCTGTTTGCGTTCTTCCGGCGCATCACCTGAATCCAGCATCTGTCGCATGTTGACAACGTCACCCAGACCATAGGTCATCCACGCGTTGGCTGGCAGGCCATCACGCCCGGCGCGGCCGGTCTCCTGATAGTAGCTTTCCATGCTTTTAGGCAGGTCAAGATGCGCCACAAAGCGCACATTCGGTTTGTCTATGCCCATGCCAAAGGCAATTGTCGCCACCATGATAATGCCTTCTTCGCGCAGGAACTTGCGCTGGTTTTCGTTGCGTATCGCTGCATCTAGCCCGGCATGGTAAGGCAGTGCGTTCCAGCCGCGGGTTTTCAGCCATTCTGCTGTTTCTTCCACTTTGCGCCGTGACAGGCAATAGATAATGCCGGCATCGTTAGGATGCTCAGTCTCAAGGAATGCTTGCAGCTGCTGGCGCGCGTTGTTTTTTTGTGTGATGCGGTAGCGGATATTGGGGCGGTCAAAGCTGGAAACAAACTGGCGCGCATGTTCAAGATTAAGCCTTTCCACAATCTCGGCTCGGGTTGGTGCATCTGCAGTAGCGGTGAGAGCAACACGTGGCACGGATGGAAAGCGTTCGTGCAGTACGGTGAGCTTGCGGTATTCCGGGCGGAAATCATGCCCCCATTGCGATACGCAATGCGCCTCATCTATGGCAAATAAGGCAATGCCGGCGCGGTTATCGAGTTGTTCCAGCAGGTATAGAAAGTTACCGGTCAGCAGTCGTTCAGGTGCAACATAGAGGATTTTTATATCGCCCTGCAGCAGGCTGTCGCTGATAGCATTGGCCTCCTGAATATCCAGGCTGGAATTAAGAAAAGCGGCAGATACGCCAAGCTGCTGCAAGGTTTCTACCTGATCCTGCATCAATGCGATGAGAGGCGAAATGACAATGGCGACACCATCGCGCAACAGTGCCGGCAGCTGATAACACAGGGATTTGCCGCCGCCGGTAGGCATCAGCACCAGCGCGTCGCCGCCGGCAATGATATGGTCAACAATCGCTTGCTGCTCACCGCGGAAAGTTGTGTAGCCGAATACTTCTTGCAGGCATTGCTGTGCGGATGAATAGGACATGTGCGCTGTATGTTCCGCTACTTAAGATGGGTGAATGTTAAAAGGCACTAATACTAAAGGCGCTAATATTAAAGGCACTATGGTTGCCGAGCGGGTTGCCCCGTAGTGCCTCCATAGTGCCTTGTTGGAATGACGATTACCTTAAGTTTGCGTTTATTCCACGCCCTGGCTCAGCAGGTAGTCTTCGTAGTTACCGGTAAAGTCTACAATGCTATCCGCCTTGATTTCCAGAATGCGGGTAGCAATCGAACTTACAAACTCGCGGTCATGGCTGACAAAGAATAAAGTGCCTTTGTATTTATCCAGCGCGGTATTCAAGGCTTCGATAGATTCCATATCCATGTGGTTGGTTGGTTCGTCCATCAGCAATACATTGGTACGTGCCAGCATCAGTTTGCCGTAGAGCATGCGGCCTTTTTCACCGCCTGACAGTACTTTTACTGATTTCTTGGTATCTTCACCCGAGAACAGTAAGCGGCCCAGCATGCTGCGTACGGTCTGGTCATCATCACCTTGCTGCGTGAATTTTGACATCCATTCAAACAGGTCTTCACCTTGTTCAAATTCGTATTCATGGTCTTGTGCAAAATAACCCAGTTTGGCTTTTTCTGCCCATTTTACTTCGCCATGGTTCGGGGCCAAATCACCGGCCAGGCAACGCAAGAAGGTTGTTTTACCAATACCGTTTTCGCCGATGATGGCAACTTTCTCACCAGCCTCGAATATCATGTCGACATCGTTGAACAGTGAGCGATCAAAGCCATGGCTGAGTTTTTTCAGCTCAACCGCATTACGGTGCAGTTTCTCACGGTCATCAAATTCAAAGCGAATGAATGGATACTGACGTGAAGAAGGTTTGAATTCTTCGATCTTGATTTTGTCGATCTGCTTAGCGCGGCTGGTGGCTTGTTTCGCTTTAGAGGCGTTGGCTGAGAAACGACGCACAAAGTCTTGCAAGTCAGCGATTTGCTGCTTGGCTTTAGCATTGTCTTTTGCCTGCTGAGCACGTGCTGCCGTGCTGGCTTCCATGTAATCATCGTAGTTACCTGGGTAAACCGTGAGCTTGCCGTAGTCCATGTCGCAGGTATGCGTACAAACCTGATTCAAAAAGTGACGGTCATGCGAAATGATGATCATGGTGCAGTTACGGTTGTTCAGTACATCTTCCAGCCAGCGGATGGTATTGATGTCCAGGTTGTTGGTCGGTTCATCCAGTAACAATACATCCGGATTGGCAAATAGCGCCTGTACCAGCAAGACGCGCAGTTTCCAGCCGGGTGCAACGGCACTCATCGGGCCATTGTGCTGTTCAGTCGGGATGCCTACACCTAATAGCAGTTCACCGGCACGTGCCTCAGCAGTGTAACCATCGTATTCTGCGTAAATGGCTTCCAGCTCTGCTGCGCGCATGTAGTCATCTTCAGTGGCTTCCATGTTGGCGTAGATCGCGTTTTTTTCTACATTCGCTTTCCACATCTGTTCATGGCCCATCATGACCACATCCAGTACACGCTGGTCTTCGTAAGCGAATTGGTCTTGACGCAGGAATGCCATGCGTTCATGGTTGTCGAGTGAAATGTTGCCTGCGGATGGCTCCAGCACACCGGCCAGAATCTTCATGTAGGTGGATTTACCGCAGCCGTTGGCACCGATCAAACCATAGCGGTTACCATCGCCGAATTTGACGGAAATATTTTCAAACAGTGGCTTGGCGCCAAACTGCATGGTGATATTGTTAGAAATTAACAAAATTTAAGACCTTAAATAAAATTACAAATAAAACAGAAAAACAGATTAGCGAAAATTGAATTTTTCAACTTGCTAAAACTTGTTGTAGATAACGACTTCGTCGATTTCTAATTGGCCACCGCGCGGCTGAGCCTGTTTCAGTGCCTTGCCTACCACCACAAACATGACCGGTGTATGGTCATCCGGCAGGTTTAATAATTTGGCTACCGCATCAAAATCAAAGCCATCCATCGGGCAGGTGTCATAGCCCATCTCTTTGGCAGCCAGCATGATCGTCATAGCCGCCATGCCGCATGAGCACATGGCTTCATCACGCTGCACCTGTTCTTTTCCGGTGTAATACTGACCAATGGCGGGAACCAAATAATCCTGTACTTGTTTCGGTGCGTTTGCCCAGTAGCGTTCCGGCTGTTTTTTCCATGCATGCAAGTCAGCTGTGAGTACGATTAGAACAGAAGCATCTTCCACCTGCGCCTGATCCCAGCTCGCTGCACGGATTTCTTTGCGTAGAGCCGGATCTGTAACAACAACAAAACGCCAGTTCTGAATATTGAAAGCAGTAGGGGACAGTATCGCCAACGACATCAGCTTTGCGATTTCTTCCTCGGACATTTTGTGTTGAGGGTCATATGCCTTTACCGAGCGGCGTTCTAAAATGGCTTGAGTAACATTCATGATTCGTAATGGATATCCAGAATTTCCAAATTCAAATTACCGGCGGGGCGCTGCCAGTTAACAGTTTCGCCAACTTTATGGCCGATTAATGACTTGGCTAGCGGTGAAACCCAGCTAACCTTATTGATAGAAGCATCCGCTTCGTCTTCGCCAACGATATGAAATGTATGACGGCTGCCTTCGTCGTCCTGAACTTCAACTGATGCACCGAATAGTACGGTTTCATGGCTCTGTGTTTTTGGGTCAACTAAGATAATTGAATCGAGGCGGGCGCGAATATATCGCAGGTCACGTTCGATTTCTGACACTTTATCTTTTGCAAAAGTGTCATCGTGCGCGTCTTTCAGGCTATTAAGTTGCGCTACCAATGCTTCTTCCTGCGTTTGCAACTCAAGTGCGCCGGTTGGGGTTACATAGTTAGGATGCTCGCTGATAGGACGTTCAACTAGTTCTTCGCCACCAGCTTGCTCAAATCTTTCTTCATTTACAAATGCACGACTCATAGATCTATCCCCTCCATTATTCCCATTCAATCGTTGCCGGTGGTTTGCCGGAAACGTCATAAACAACGCGGTTAATACCACGTACTTCATTAATAATACGGTTAGAAACGCGGCCTAACAATGAGTAAGGCAACTCAGCCCAGTGCGCGGTCATGAAGTCGCTGGTGACCACTGCACGCAAGGCAACGACATAATCATAGGTGCGACCATCGCCCATTACGCCCACTGATTTAACTGGTAAAAACACGGTAAATGCCTGGCTAGTAAGCTCGTACCAGGTTTTGCCGGTTGTTTCGTCCTTGGTATTGCGCAACTCTTCAATGAAAATAGCATCGGCACGGCGCAACAAGTCAGCATAGTCTTTTTTCACTTCACCGAGAATCCGCACGCCCAGGCCAGGGCCTGGGAACGGATGGCGATATACCATCTCCGCAGGCAGGCCTAATGCCACACCCAGTTCACGTACTTCATCCTTGAACAGGTCACGCAGCGGTTCTAATAATTTCAAGCCTAACTGCTCCGGCAAACCGCCAACGTTATGGTGACTTTTGATCGTTACGGCTTTTTTGGATTTTGCGCCGCCGGATTCGATTACATCTGGGTAAATCGTGCCTTGTGCCAGGAAAGTGGCACCTTTATGGCCGCCGTCACCTGCTTTGAGTTTTGCAGCTTCAGCCTTGAATACTTCTACAAATTCATTGCCGATGATTTTGCGCTTTGCTTCCGGGTCACTTACGCCGGCAAGTTTGCCCATAAACTGTTCTGTAGCATCGACATGAATTACCTTGGCATGCAGGCGACCGGCAAACATTTCCATCACCATCTTGCCTTCATCCAGACGCAGCAGGCCATGGTCAACAAATACGCAGGTCAGCTGGTCGCCAATCGCGCGGTGAATCAATGCGGCTGCAACGCTGGAATCCACACCGCCGGATAAGCCCAGAATCACTTCTTCATCACCAACTTGTTCGCGAATTTTTTCTACAGCTTCGGCAATGTGGTCTTTCATGATCCAGTCAGGTTTGGCTGTACAGATTTCCAGCACAAAACGGTTGAGCATGGCCTGGCCTTGCTTGGTGTGGGTGACTTCTGGGTGGAATTGCACTGCATAGAATTTGCGAGTTTCATCCGCCATTGCAGCAATCGGCGTGGTTTCATTGCTGGCAATGATTTTAAAGCCGGGAGGCAACTCAGTGACCTTGTCGCCGTGGCTCATCCATACGTCAAGCAGGCCGTGACCTTCAGCGTTGGTGCTGTCCTGAATGTCGCGGAACAGCGCAGAGTGGCCATGCGCACGTACTGATGCGTAACCGAATTCACGCTTGTGCCCAGCTTCAACCTTGCCACCCAGCTGCTGCGCCATGGTTTGCATGCCGTAGCAGATGCCTAAAACCGGTACACCTAATTCAAATACAGCTTGCGGTGCTTTATCAGTTTCTTCTTCATACACGCTGGCATGGCTACCTGAAAGAATGATGCCGTCTGCACCAAAGTTTCTGACAAAGTCATCTGACACTTCACACGAATGTATCTCGCAATAAACGTGTGCTTCGCGCACACGGCGTGCGATGAGTTGGGTGACTTGTGAGCCAAAATCTAAAATAAGGATTTTTGAATGCATAGCTTGTGTGAAATTCTGAAGATTAAAATAGAAAATGGGCGGTTAGATATTAACCGCCCATTTGTTGTATTGCTTAGTCCACGCGGTAGTTTGGTGCTTCTTTTGTGATCTGTACGTCATGCACATGAGACTCGCGCATACCGGCAGATGTGATCTGCACAAACTCTGCCTTGTTGCGCATTTCTTCAATGGTTGCGCAGCCTACATAACCCATGGAGGCACGCAGGCCGCCCATCAGTTGATGAATCACTGCCAGCACGCTGCCTTTGTAAGGCACGCGGCCTTCAATGCCCTCGGGTACTAATTTATCAGCATTGCCGTTGTTGTCCTGGAAGTAGCGGTCGCTGGAGCCTTTTTCCATCGCGCCAATTGAACCCATGCCGCGGTAAGATTTGTATGAGCGGCCCTGGAACAGTTCGATTTCACCTGGCGCTTCTTCAGTACCTGCAAACATGCCGCCCAGCATCACGCTGTAAGCGCCCGCTGCAATTGCTTTGGAGATGTCGCCTGAAAAGCGGATACCGCCGTCAGCGATAAATGGTACGCCTGTGCCTCTTAATGCTTCTTCAACATTGGAAATTGCGCTGATTTGCGGAACACCAACACCTGCTACGATACGTGTAGTACAGATAGAGCCTGGGCCAATACCGATTTTTACACCGTCAGCGCCGGCATCAACCAAGGCCAGAGCAGCGCTGGCAGTAGCAATGTTGCCGCCGATTACATCGATGTTAGGATAGTTCTTCTTAACCCATGTCACGCGATCCAGCACGCCTTGTGAGTGGCCGTGAGCGGTATCTACCACAATCACGTCAACGCCAGCTTCAGCCAATGCGGCAACGCGCTCTTCAGTACCTTCACCCACGCCAACAGCCGCACCAACACGCAGCCTGCCTTGCGCATCTTTGCATGCGTTTGGGTGGTCGGTTGATTTTTGAATGTCTTTTACGGTAATCAAACCTTTTAGTGTGTCATCCGCATCAATAACCAATACGCGTTCGAGACGGTATTGATGCAACAAGCGGATAACATCTTCTTTTGCAGCGCCTTCACGAACGGTCACCAGCTTGCTGCGTGGTGTCATGATGTTGCTGATCGGTTGATCGAGGTTGGTTTCAAAGCGCAGGTCGCGGTTGGTAACGATACCAACAATCTTGCCGTGATCCACCACTGGAATACCTGATATTTTGTGTGTGCGAGTCAGCGTTAGCACATCGCGCACGGTCATGTGGCTTTGAATGGTAATAGGGTCATTCACTATGCCGGATTCAAAACGCTTAACACGTGCTACATGGGCAGCCTGTTTCATGGCTGTCATGTTTTTGTGAATAAAGCCTAGACCACCTTCCTGAGCCAGAGCAATCGCTAATGGCGCTTCCGTTACGGTGTCCATCGCTGCTGATAGAAGTGGAATGTTAAGTTGGATGTTGCGAGACAACTGTGTTTTAAGAGACACTTCGCGTGGCAGCACGTTAGAGTGTGCTGGAACCAATAAAACATCATCAAATGTAAGAGCTTGTTGCAGTAAACGCATTCGTAAATCCTTTTACCCAAAACGAAATTATACAGAGTTATAAGCAGCTTAGCGAGTATGCTAACCACATATTTCAATACTAAAGGTGTAATTTTTATAATATTTTCATCAAGATTGCAGCGGCCTTGCTTGTAATCTTGATAAGCAATAACATGTGCGAAGGCTTAAATTTAAAAGAGGTGACATATGAAGTTGGGCTTGCTGTTAATTTGGATTGCGCTGCTGCCGACATTGGCACATGCCGAAATTTATAAATGGAAAGATAAAAACGGTACCGTACGTTATAGCGATACGCCGCCGCCATCTAATATTAAAAATGAACCGATAGGCAAGAAAATTCCCAAGCCATCCGCCACTTCACCGGCAGCTTCTCCTGAAGTTAGTTCCGGTGTGGCTGTAACCAGCACACCTAAAGATGCTGCTGGCAAAGATGAGGCTGCTGCCAAGCGAGCTAAAGATGCCGAGGCGCAAAAGAAAGCTGATGCAAGCAAACAGGAAGAATTGAAAATCAAGCAGGAAAATTGCACCGTAGCCAAAAGAAATCTGGCGACTTACAACAATGGCGGAAGAATTTCTACTACTGATGAGAAGGGTGAGCGCACTTATCTGGGTGATGATGACATTGCCAAGGGTAAGGCTGATTCCCAGCGTGATGTGGAAAAATATTGTAATTAATTTTAATGCCCGCTAGATCATACCCGCCAGTGCTGCAATAGCTTTGGCGGGTTTAGTTTAATCTGTAGCTAGGTCTCCGCCGCCTTTTTTCATAATTTTGCCGTCTGCCGCTCGTTGTTTACGAACTTCTTTTGGGTCGGCAATCAATGGTCTATATATTTCAACTCGGTCCAAATGGCGCAATACCGTATCTAGTTTTGTGGCCTTGCCGAAAATACCCACCTTGTTCTCAGTCAGGTCGATTTCAGGAAATTTTTTCAAAATACCCGAAGCGTGAATGGCTTTTTCAGCGGTGGTGCCAATTTGTACCATCACTGGAACAATCAATTGTTCATGCGGTAATGCATAGGCAACTTCAACTGTAATTTCAGATTGGCTGTTCATCCAGAGTCCTTAATTTTATTTGTATATTTTATCAGCGCGGACGACAAAGCCGTCAACAAAAGTATTTGCAATATGATTGAATACCGGAGCAATGATTTTTTCCAGAAGCTGATTTGCAAATTCATAATTAAGCGAAAACTCAATTTTACAAGCTTCTTCATTGAGTGTTATGAATTGCCAGACGCCATCCATATGCTTAAAAGGGCCGTCTTTCAGCTGGATAGTCATGTGGCTGGGGAATGTTTTACTATTTTGGGTGGTAAAGTTCTGATGCAGGCCATGGTACGCGATATGCAAGGTTGCTGTAGTGGATTGATCATCCTGATGAATTAAATCAACACCGCCGCACCACGGCAGAAACTCCGGATACTTCAGTACGTCATCTACCAGCAGAAACATTTCGCCTGCTGAGTGATTGATGATGACTGTTTTTTTAACTTGCGCCATGTTAACCCTTGGAACGTGCAAATAAATCTAATGCTTAAATATATGTTTGAGGTTTGGTTTTAAATTCAAAACTTGCCAGCCTCGAAACGAACAAGCTAAGAAGTAGAGTAAAATGCCAATTTTAAGCTATTCGCTAAGAAATATTTAGTTTTATGAGCATTGCACAAAATAAAAAAGCATTCTTTGACTACTTTATTGAAGAAAAGTATGAGGCCGGTATTGTACTTGAGGGCTGGGAGGTTAAAGCCATCCGTGATAATCGAGTCAATATTAAAGAAGCCTATGTGATTATCCAGCGCGGTGAAATATATCTTATCGGCTGCCATGTTACCCCGTTGGGTGCCGCCTCTACGCATATACGCCCTGATGCTATCAGAACTCGTAAGCTGCTGTTGCATAACGAAGAGATTGCCAAATTGATCGGTAAGGTTGAACGTGCCGGTTATACACTGGTGCCGTTGGATATGCATTTCTCCAAAGGCCGGGTTAAAGTCCAAATTGGCTTGGCTAAAGGTAAAAAGCAGCATGATAAGCGCGATACCGAAAAAGCCCGCGATTGGGAGCGCGAAAAAGGCAGAATCATGCGCGCCCACAACAAATAGTTTAATCGGCAACTTTAAAAGCGTATAATTGCAATACGCATTGAACTTTATTTCCAATTACAAAGTCACAAGCGTACTGTTGTAAAAACACACAAGGGGCTGACCAGGTTTCGACGTGGGTTGCAAAGCAGTGCAGGGCATACCGAGGCCTAGTCACCTCGTAAATAAACTAGAAAAAAGTATAGTCGCAAACGACGAAACTTACGCTTTAGCCGCTTAATCCCGGCTGAACGCTGCACCGAAGGGTCTCTCGGTCGGGCCAGGTAACTGGCAGCAGCGTCATAAAGAGAGACTCGTGTTGTATTGGGTTACTTAATACAATGCTAAATCCAAGGTGACTCGCTTCACATTTGCTTGCTCGTTGGTGGGTGTGTGGTTAAATTAAACAACACAGCTAAGTATGTAGAACTGTCTGTGGAGGGCTTGCGGACGCGGGTTCGATTCCCGCCTGCTCCACCATTTTTAAGTATCACAATGTTTCAAAAAGTATCAAAAGCCTAGAAAAATCAACGTTCTAGGCTTTTTTTACGCCTATTTACATCTTTTAGCGTAGCTTGACATACCCCAATAAATGGGGGTAACTTATGGGGTAACAACACCTACCCCAAAGTGAGTTACCCCAAATGGCACTTTCAGACGTTACCCTAAAGGCTAAAACGCACAAAGATGAAGCGGGCAATGTGCGTACTGCACCCTATAAACTTTATGACGAGCTGGGCTTGTATGTGCAAGTAACTGCCAGTGGTGGCAGATGGTGGCGATTTAAATACCGCTATGCTGGTAAAGAAAAACTCTTATCATTAGGCACGTACCCAGAGGTTAGCTTGGCTGAAGCTAGAACAAGGCGTGATGATGCTAGAAAGCTGCTTGCACAAAACCCACCCGTTGACCCCAGCGACATTAAAAAAGCCCAAAAACAATCTTTATACGGCAAGCATGAGAATACTTTTGAGGCTGTGGCGCGTGAATGGGCAGAAAGCTACTTTACAAATAAATCCACCTCGCACAAAGAGCGTACATTAAGACGCTTAGAGATTTATATATTCCCGTGGCTAGGTAACAAACCTATTACCGATATAACCGCTCCCGATGTTTTGCAAGTGGTTAAACGCCCACAAAATCAAAGCAAGTTAGAAACTGCACATAGAGCATTGCAGGCAGTAGGGCAGGTGTTTAGATATGCAGTGCAAAATGGCAAGTCTATACGCGATGTAACAGCCGATTTACGCGGTGCATTACCTAGTCCTGACGTTAAACACATGGCTTCATTTACCGAGCCTAAGCAAGTTTCAGAGCTATTACGTGCCATTGATGGTTTTCAGGGCACTTTTACGGTTGAGTGTGCGTTACGCTTAGCCCCTTTGGTGTTTACACGCCCTAGCGAGCTACGCAGGGCAAAATGGGCAGATATAGACCTAGATGCTGGTGAGTGGCGTTATCTAGTTACCAAAACTAAAACCGATCACATAGTGCCATTATCCACCCAGGCCCTAGAGATATTAAAACAACTCCAACCTGTTAGCGGACATGGTGAGTTTGTCTTTCAAGGTGGACATGACCCACGAAAACCAATGAGTGAAGCTGCTATCAATGCTGCACTTAAGCGTATGGGGTATGACACTAAAACTCAAATCACTGGACATGGATTTAGAGCGATGGCGCGTACTATATTGCATGAAAGGTTAAACATAGACCCTGCAATTATTGAACACCAGTTAGCCCACAAAGTACCTGATGCGCTAGGAAAGGCTTACAACCGCACCAAGTTTTTAGAGCAACGTAAAGCCATGATGCAACAATGGGCAGATTATTTAGACGAACTTAAAGCGGGTGCAAAGGTGTTGCCGATTAACGGTAAGGTTGTTTAAAGGGATGGGTTCAAAGGCTTCCCGTAAACCTTTGAACCCTGAGCTAAACGGCTCGGTAAAATCGTTTAGTTGTTTAGATTCTAGCAAGTTTTGGTAAAAAGTGAATAGGTAATAAAGAGTTTTACCGTCACTCATGCGGATCATGAGTAAAAGCGGGTTAAGTAGTGGCCTAAACACTGCTTAACCCTAATCACAATGCAATATATTAACGGAGTATCACAAAATGACTGAAAGCAATTTTAACACTGTTCAAACCGTACTAAATCAAAAAATGTCGTTGATTAATCTAGCGTTAGCAGGGTTACGCGAACAATCTACACACTCAGAAATTAATCCAGGCGATATAGAGTTAATCGAGGGGCTTGTTTCAGATACAAAACAAGATTTACTAGCAATACTTAACTAAAAAATATACGGGCTGTAGCTGATAACTATGGCCCGTAATCGTTTTAATTTAAACGTTTAAGGGTAAGTGATGGGTGATTTTATTCCAATAGGTGAAGTGGCTTTAGAGTTGAAGGTGCGTGAAAGTAAAATTCTATCCTTAGCTTCAGACAGTGAAATTAATCTTGTGTGGCAACCACGGGGTTTTATACACGTATACAGTGTAGACATGAGTACGGGAGAGGCTAGATATTTTGATGATAAAAACCCTTATCCTTACGAGCAACCAGTGGATACCCTTAGAGAGGGTTATTTTGAAATAGATTTAACTTTATGCCCGAGTTGGAAAGTTCCATTAAACGATATTAAATCAGGCGGTAAGGGTTATAGACTTGTATTTAATCCGATTGACCCATTGGTTATTAGAGAGATCGGCCCCGATGGATATATTTGGAGTGTTACCCCGCTGCCTGAGTTTGATACGGGTAGGGATTTAGACTTTCCTACTATACAGACATTGGGTGTTTTTCAAAAAGAGTTAGACCGATATATAAAGCAGCTAAAACATGTTAACTCTCGGCCTAAGCCAGACGGAAAGATAAAACAAAGGACAAATAAAATTGAACAATATTTAAAAGTTAATAACCTGTTGGATCGTCTTAATGAAGATGCTAATGGTAAGAATGGGTTGCTGGACGAAGTTTATGAAGCCTTAAAAAAAGAAAAAATGAATAATCGTACTAATTTATTTCCGGATAAAACTGCCGCTAAACGCCCATTGAGAGAGCTTAGGGATAAATATATAAACAAATCAGATAGTTAGTTGACCGGGTACAATTATCTCACTTGTACCCGGTTATAATGTACCTAGTCAGCATGGCTCAATGTGATTTCTTATTAATCACTAAAGAAAGAATTGAGCCATGAAATATACTCAAAATTTACAGCATTTTCAGCTTAACGACTTAGCTAACCTCCCTCAATTAGTAAGACCTAAACAAACTTGTTTTGTACTATCAATATCAAAAGCAACCCTTTACAGATTAATCCAAGCTGATAAATTGCGGCTTGTAAAAATCGGTGAACGCGCTTCAGCTATTCCCAAAGAATCAATCGAAAACTATCTAAAATCAATTAACGCTATCAGCTTGTAAGGTGGGTGGCGTTATGTCAGAAACAGACTTCCTAAAACAGCACGGTAGACCGCTAATTGCCAATGGATATAGCATTATCCCGATACCGAACGGATCAAAGTCACCCGTCTTAAAAGACTGGCAGAATACCCGCGCAACCAATGAAACACTCAGCGAATGGCTAGAAAATGACCATAAAAAATCAGGTGTAGGTGTATTAACTAAATACAACCCTGCTATTGATATTGACGTGTCAGATCAAGCTGTAAATGAGCGCATTGCTGAGTACGTCAGTTTGATGATTGGCAATTGTCCGGTAAGAGTTGGTAATCAGCCAAAAAGAATCATGCTTACTCAGACTAATACCCCATTCAGTAAAATGAAAACGGGTAAATATTTAGACGAATTAGGCAACAATCACGAGGTTGAGATTCTCGCGGATGGTCAGCAGTTCGTAGCCTATGCAATTCATAAAGACACCGGATTACCGTATAAGTGGGTAACAGATAGAAACCCCACAAACACAGCGTCCGGTGCGTTGCCAGAAATCACTCAAGATCAAGCCAAAGGCATACTTCAATATGCTAAGCAGCAATTCGAGGCAGCGGGATGGGTATTAAAAAGTAACGACACTAGCACTAACACGTTAACCACTCGATCAAGCATTTCGGACGATCAATTTGCTGAAGATGAAACCAAAGTAAAACTATCAATTAGCGAGTTGCGTAATCGTTTAATGACGATTACAGGGGCCGAGGATCACGACCTATGGGTGAAAATTGGTATGGCCTTATTTCACCAGTACGACGGTAAAAATACAGGCTTAAAACTATGGCACGAATGGTCTGCGACAGCAGATAACTACGACGCTGAAGCACTGGACAAACGCTATAAGTCATTCAGTATTACCGGAAAAAACCGCGCACCTATCACGGCAAGGTTAATACTTAGCCTAGCAAAAGATGCTATGAATAAAAGTGACGAATCAACTGTTCAATTAGTAAGTGCCGATCAAATACCCGTAGAAATATTAAATTGGCTTTGGAAATACTGGTTAGCCGAGGGTAAGCTGATTTTATTGGCAGGTTCACCAGGTACAGGAAAAACGACCCTGGCAATGTCGTTTGCTTCTATAGTCAGTAAAGGTGGTAAGTGGCCCGATGGTACGTTTTGCAGTGGTAACGGCAACGTAGTTGTTTGGAGTGGTGAGGATGGTATTAGTGAAACATTAATACCTCGCATAATCGCTCATGGTGGCAATCTAAAAAACATAAGCTTTGTTAGTGACGTTAAGGATGCTGAAGGTAATTCCCGCCCATTTGATCCAGCGAATGACAGTAAAAAATTACTAGAAGCTATAAAAATATTAGGTAACGTAAAGTTAATAATCATTGATCCAATCGTTTCAGCTATTGCGGGTGATTCTCACAAAAACGCTGAAGTTAGACGTGGCCTACAACCATTAGTTAATTTAGCAATGGATATAGGGGCTGTGCTAATCGGGATCACACATTTCACCAAAGGTACAAGCGGAAAAGACACTACCGAACGTGTGACAGGATCGTTAGCGTTTGCAGCCCTTGCCCGTTTGGTTTTAGCGACAGCTAGAGATACTGAAGGCGGCGGTTATATATTAACGCGGTCAAAATCAAATATAGGGCCAGATGGCGGCGGCTTTAGATATACCTTAGAGCAAGTCGAATTAACTACTAACAAAGGTGTTGAGGCCTCTTGTGTTGTATGGGGTGATGCGCTTGAAGGTAATGCCCGTGATCTGATTGGTGAGGCTGAAGGTGACCAGGTAAAACGCAACGATGGAAAATTTGCTGTTAAATGGTTAAGTGACTTTTTGTCTGATGGTCCGAAGCTAGCCACTGAGGTAATCGAAAATGGGGCATTGGCTGGACTTACTGTGGGTAAGTTAAGAACGGCAAAAAAGAATAACGCAGTCATATCGAGTAGAGATGATTACGGTAAAGATGGTAGATATTGGTGGTTAATGCCCGGTCAGATTATCCCCAAAAACCATGTAGAGAGTGACGGATTTTCTGATGATGATCTATAGACGGTTTTCATAGAAGTTAAAAATATCGTCATACAAAAAACATCATTTCTATGGCATCTATGACTTCTATGTATATGACCGCCATAGAAGTTAAAAATATATCCATAGAATACATAGAAGTTATAAAAATTGTATCAAGGAATATTAACTTCTATATGGGTAAAAATAAAAATCAGTGGTGTTATGGATGTTATGAGGTAGTTTTTTCGTTCGTGGCTCAGCGCCCCCGCTACCACTCGAATTACTGTAGGAAGTACCTTTTTACAGTTGTGAACTGATACGGACACCCGCGAACGGCTACGAACAACAGAATATATGCAATGCGTATATGTAAGCAGTATTAAAACGTAAACAACGATAAACCCGATAAACCCGATAAACCGTAAACAACGATAAACCCGATAAAACGATAAACCGTAAACACCGTAAGTTATTGATATACAACTAATTACAGTTCTGCTTTATGCAGTACAAATTCATAAATTATTTAATATTGAAAGGTTTTAATTATGAAATACACAGAAATTACATCACCTGAATTAACCGAGCTTGACGAGCGGGCGAAACTGCGGAAAGATCGCGAGGATAGTATCAGAGCTGAAATAGGTGAGAGAGAAACCCGGCGAAATGACGCTAATATAATCAAGGCTAAAATAGCTGCGGCTTACCTCAAAGGTTATGAGAATATGCTGAAGCTAACACCGTTTATCACGCTCAAGGTAAACCAATCTCAGACCTTAACCTCAAATTGCAATCACTGGCGGATGAAGCAAAACAAGACGCTGAGTTACGCAGGAAATTGTACCAAATGGCCGCGCAAAGAGCGTATGAGGCTGAAACAGTCGAATCTAACCAAGTAAAAATAGGTGATTTGTCCCGTGCGATTGCAGAATTAGACGCGACATTGGTTGAACGTCATACTGAGCTTGCAGCTTTAGGTGAAAAGGATACTAAGCAACGCGAACTAGCCGCTGGACACGATCGGTATAAAGCTGAATATGAAGCCCTGAAAGCTAAGTTAGATAATGAAGAGGCAGCGCACACGCTGGATGCCAATTCACCTAATCCTATATCACTTCGTAAAGAGGTTGCCGAGGCTAAAAAGAAATATGACCATTGCGTTAAAAATAAGCCTACTCAAGCCGTGTTTGATTTAATCGCAAATAAGAGTGAGAGCTTGCAGAATGAAATCGCAACCATTGAGGCTAAGAAAGCAGAATTACAGGATGCCCGATTAGATGCTTTCGATTTAATCATTAATATTCAGATTCAAGAAAGTCTGACTGGGTTGCTTAACTTGGTTAAAACTAAGATTGCGGGTGATCAATTACGATCAGTTAAGGGTATAAAGGGCGAACAGTATTTAGATAAATTGCAAAATGAGGGTTTATGTTTACCTGTCACTTTCGCAAATAGCCCCTCGATTTTTAACGGCCTACTGGATAACCTGGATGAAGTTAAAGCGCGTATCAATGCTGAATTTGAAAAAGGTTTAGCAGATTCAACTTTATAACGTTTTTGGTTGCTACTTATGCACACTCACTGATCGTGGCTGATTTAGTGAGTGTGCATTATTGTTGTTATCTGATATAGTTTTGAGAACAAGGGAGCTAATAACAATGAAAAAAACTAACAGTAGCTTTACTTATCGCAACACTTTTCGGATGCAGTACCGCACCAAAAGACCAACCTGTAACAATCAACCGTACTGCGGATAAATACACTGGACTTAGCGGCACTCAAACTAGCCCTATGTGGGTTAACCACTCGGGTAATATTCAGTTGTCAAAGATTGAAGATAAATCTAAACCCGGATTATATGCAATAGCTTTGACCTATACCCGCGATGGTAAATATGAGCAACGTCATACGTCTACTCAATGGCGATTCTTGAAAGACCATCAGGGATACCTTATGATTAATGATAAACCAGTGTCTTTAGGTGACGGGATACATAATGGTGATGTTATTCGTACACCTAACGATGTTTACGTGATTGAGAACATCACGTATATCCTGAAATCTGAAGTTATCAGTAGTCTTGGTGTGGCAAATAAGATAGAAGGGCGTGTTGGCTATTCTGAGTTTGCCTTATCTCCAACCCAGTTGAACGGTGTAAAACATTTTATTGATACTGTAGTTTATCGCCACATAAGCGTCGATCCTCCAAAATAATACTCTGGGGTTATAAGCAAATAAAAAGTTATATTGCTATAACGCTGTAACGTTTTGTGGAGTCCCTAAAAAAGGGTTTACATTAAATAAATTGGGGTAACTTTGGGGGTAACTAAGATTATTTAATTAGTGAGATTGTTTTAAATAAAGGCTTACAGGCTATTGTTTGATTGACGCCTGCCCATTTTTAAGCATCAGAGAATATCAGGATGTACCAAAAAGCTCCCAAGTTTAAAAGCTTGGGAGCTTTTTGGTTTCAGCGGATAGTGAAAGCATGTGTGGTATGTTGATTGGCGAGTTGCTTATTCTGCAAGTGAAGTCGAGTTTACAAGTGAAGTCGAATTTGGCTGACGAACTTAAAATCACATGTTTATTTTGAATGTTTTCCTGATAACGGTTACTGATTCTGCGCTATCCCAGACTTGGGAGCCGCGTACTTTTCTTACTACCGTGCCTTTTTCATCCACAAATATCGTTAAAGGGATTGTGTGAGCACCTAGCATGTGCTCTAAAGTTAGATTGCTGTCGAGGTAGTTGCTGAAGCTTAGTTTTGATTCGATAATTAATTGTAATGCCGCACGCCGTTCGTCATCGGTTGAGATACCAATAACATTGAATTGCCTGCCGCCAAATCTTTGTGATAGGCGCTCCAGCGATGCCATCTCTGCACGGCATGGGCCGCACCAGCTTGCCCATACATTGATGATGAGTGGTTTGCCGCGGAACTCTGAAATTTTTTTAGATTTCACCAATAGTCCCTGCATGGGTACATCACGTAGAGATTCGCCAACTTTTACTTCGGCAGATGCTGCGGCGTTAACATTTGATGTGCATATGAATAAAAACAGCGCTATCAATAAAGTTCGGTTTAGCGAATGGGTTTTGTTATCTAATGTGTGCATGATTTAACCTAACGCCGTGGGTGCAGTGCCGTAATGTGTTTCTACCATTACACCTATTTCTTTAAGGAATGGTGTTGGCAATATGCCGCCAGCACAAATAATCACAGCATCATTTTTGATTTCTACTATTTCTTCGTCCGCGAGTTCAATTTTTACTGTATCAGTTAGTATTTCTTTTACATTCGATTTAAGTTCAACACGCAGTTTTTTTTGTGATTCTGCTTGTTGTAATTTGTCTCGATTTTTGGGTTTTACGCGGCCAAAGGCTTCGCTACGGTAGGAAAGCGTGACGGTAGTGTCCGGTTGTTCTGATATTGTGATGGCAGCTTCCAGCGCACTATCGCCGCCGCCAACCACTAGCACATGGTGATTTTTGAATTGCTCAGGATCAATTAAGCGATATATCACTTTCGCTTGATCTTCACCTGGAACATCAAGCTTACGCGGCGTTCCTTGCCGGCCAATTGCAAGCAAAATATTGGCTGCGCTGTATGTAGCTTTTGAGGTTTTTACTTCATAGCCAACTGCGGTTTTAGTGATGGTTTCCATGCGCTCGTTGAAATTAACGTTGAGTTTTTGTTCACGCAACACGCGTAGCCAGAATCCTAAAAGCTCTTCTTTACTGATGTCATACATTTCTACTCTACCTACAAGCGGCAATTGTACCGGCTGGGTCATAGCAACCTTATTGCGCGGATATTTATAGATGGCTCCACCTAATGAGTCTTCTTGTTCTATGGTGACATATTTCAGATGTTGCTCTTTGGCTGCCAGTGCTGCGGATAGTCCAGCCGGGCCTGCACCGATAATGACGACATCCAGATCGTTCCCTTCATTCTTTTTATTGCGGATAGATTCCATTGCTTGCTTGCCCTGTTCGGCTGCCTTTCGGATCAACCCCATGCCGCCAAGTTCACCAGCGATAAAGATATTGGGTACGTTTGTTTCAAAAGTAGGTGAGACGTAAGGAATATCCATGCCGCGTTTTTCAGTGCCGAACACCAGCGTAATTGCCTCTACCGGGCATGCTGACATGCAAGCGCCGTGACCAATGCAATGAGTGGGGTCTGTGAGAACCGCTTTACCCTTGATGATGCTGAGCGCTTTTTCCGGGCAAGCTTTGACGCAGGCGCCAGAACCGCAGCAGCGAGCAAGATCAATAATAGGATGTATTGACGCCGGTTCAGTAAGCCCGGCTTCTTTTGCTTCGCGTAAACGTTCGTGACCGCGCCGACTTTTTCGTTTTTGACGTTGTATATACAGCAATAGAATGAGAAGAAGCGGAGCAAAGTATATTAGTAATGTATTGATTTGCATAATTAATTTTATTTTTTAAGAAATACAGTGCTAGTCTTGATTTGTTTCATACAGGTAGTTTGTTTATTTAACAGTTGGATTTTTTGAATAATTAGGCATAATATGTGTGAAATTTTCACACGTCAAATTTTATCGGTGCACTGGTTTGTATAAATTAATTGTTTATACTTGAAGTAGCTGCTTAATGTAAGACTAAGAAATTGTATTGCAAAGGAATTGTATTGTTAGATAAGTTCGTACATGTTTTAAATCGCCTGATAATTTTCACTTTGTTGCTTGCGGCAGTTGGTTTAGGTTGGAAGATTGCACATGGAAATTATTACAAGTCTGGTATTGGGCTTGGTTATTACTTAGGTTTGGTGGGTGGGTTGATGATGCTGACGTTGCTTCTTTACTCATTTCGTAAGCATATTAAGTTTATGCAGGGTCTAGGCAAGCTAAAGTATTGGTTTCGCATACATATGATATTGGGCGTGCTTGGACCAACGCTTGTGTTGTTTCATACGACATTTCGCGTTGGCTCGATAAATGCTGCGGTAGCGCTTTATTGCATGCTGCTGGTAGCAGTAAGCGGCTTGATTGGAAAGTTTGTATATACGCGCATTCACAAAGGCTTGTATGGTAGCCGTAGCACCTTGAAAGAAGCGAGGGCAGAGTTGTCTGAAAGTACAGACGATGTTAAGTCTAGATTGCACTTTTTCCCAAAAGTTGAAGAGTGGATTAATAAATTTGAACATGAAGCTTTAGAGGAAAAACGCGGGTTCTTTGCAGGTGTCTGGTATTTTCTTAGTTTTGATGTGCGCCGTATGTTGCTTGTTTGGCGCAGCAGGCGGAATATACGCCAGGTATTAGGTACCGGACGTATGAATGATGTTGCCAAAGATGCTGTACAAATGGTCACTCGTTATCTATTTCAAATTCAAACCGTTGCCCAGTTTAAAAAGTTCGAGCAGATATTCTCCGCATGGCATGTTTTGCATATTCCATTGATGTACATGATGGTGGCGACAGCCATATTCCACGTTATTTGGGTTCACATGTATTGATAACCGGAAACTCATTCATGCTACGTTTAGTTGTTATATTTGCCATGACATTCATGCTGTCATTCAGCGCAGGTGCGGATACGCTTGAAAGCGTGATGATGCCAGGCAAGGTTATTCAAGGGCATGTGAAGTGGGAAGATGATTGCCAGAAATGCCATAAGCGCTTTGATAAAGAAGGCCAGAATCAGCTATGTAAAGATTGCCACAAGGATATTAATAAAGATGTGGTGCAGAAAAAAGGCTTGCATGGACACTTGAAAGAGGGGCGTAACTGTATAGATTGCCACACTGAGCATAAGGGGCGCAGCGCACAGATTGCACCTGTTGATGAAAAAACGTTCAAACATGCGCAAACCGATTTTGAGCTGAAAGGTGCGCATGCCGACACCAAGACGGATTGCAAGGATTGTCATAAACCAAAAGTTAAATATCGCGATGCACCCAATGCCTGCAACGCCTGCCATAAAAAAGACGATAAGCACGAAGGTACGTTAGGTGCTAACTGCGAAAACTGCCATTCTGAAAAAGACTGGAAAGATACTAAAGCCACGTTTGATCATAACAAGTCCAAATTTGCGCTTGATGGCAAGCATGTCGATGTTAAGTGTGATGAATGCCATAAAACCAAAAAATACCGTGAAGCTCCTAAAGACTGTTATTCATGCCATAAAAAGGATGATACTCATAAGGGCGTATTTGGGGTTAAGTGTGCCAATTGCCATACTGCCAAGGATTGGAAACAGGCTACATTTGACCATGGTAAGGATACTAAATATGCGCTACGTGGTAAGCACCAGTCTGCAAAATGCGAGGCTTGCCACAAGCCGACAGCCTCAACATTAAAATTGGCTATGAGTTGCGTGTCTTGTCATCGCAGTGATGACAAGCATGACGGCACGCTGGGTGATCGTTGTGAGAAATGTCACTCGGAGAAAAGCTGGTCCAGCACGCCGGGGTTCGATCATGATGACACCAAGTTTCCGTTGCGTGATAAGCATAAAGCGGCCAAATGTCAGACTTGCCATAAAAATGGCACCAAAGAGAAGCTGCCATTATTGTGTAATGACTGTCATCAGAGTGATGATAAGCATAAGGGTAATTTTGGCGCTAAGTGTGAAAGCTGCCATACCGAAAAAGATTGGAAAACCCCTGCCAAGTTTAACCATGATCGAGACACCAAGTATGTATTACGCGATAAGCATAAAACTGCCAAATGTGATGGTTGCCATACTGGCAAGCTTTATGGGCAAAATCTAAAGACCGATTGTTACTCCTGCCATAAAAAGGATGACGATAGCAAAGCGCATAAGGGCCGTTATGACCAGAAATGCGAAACCTGCCACGTTGAGAAGTCATGGAAAACCCTGACTTTTGATCATGATCGAGATACTAAATACCGCTTGCTGGACAAACACCGCACTGTTAAATGCGACTCTTGCCATAAGGCCCATCTCTATCGCGATAAACTAAAAAGTGCCTGTATCGCCTGCCACAAGCAGGATGATAAGCATAAAAGCCAGTTAGGTGACAAGTGTGAAGATTGCCACAGTGAGAAATCCTGGACCCAGGCTAAATTTGACCACAATAAATCCAAGTTCCCGCTGGTGGGCAAGCATTACAAAGTAGAGTGTAAGAAGTGCCATCTAACGCCTGCATTCAAAGATGCCGAAATAGAATGTGTAAGTTGCCATGTAAAAGAAGATGTTCATAAGCTGCGCCTTGGTTCGCAATGTGAGACTTGTCACAATGCGCGTGATTGGAAGCTGTGGGACTTTGATCATGATAAGAAAACCAAATTCAAGCTGGACGGCGGGCATAAAGGAATTGCTTGTTATGACTGCCATAAGAGCCCGTCAAAAAGCAAAAAACTTGCAACGCCAGTAGCATGCGGAGATTGTCATGCGGCTGATGATGTCCATGATGGTAGCTTTGGGCGACAATGTGAGCGTTGCCATGTGTCCAGTTCATGGGGTCAGCTCAAAATGGGGGCAGGACTTTCAAGATAGCCTGGATTTCAGGGCAAGCCCTGAAATTTAATCGCTAAGGGTTCAACCTCCCCACACTTGTGGTGAATTTGAGAAAGCCAGTGGATTGTGGATTGAAAAGCGTAGTTAATACCCTGCTGCTTGCAGCGGGGTGCTTTGTTAATGAGATGTTCCTGTCGTAGCGATGGAATATCTGTAGCTCCAGATCTCCGGGGCTGCAGGAGGTCTGAAGTGGTGTTCTAGAAAGTATAGCCCAGCATTAAACCACCACCCCAGGCGACACTTGCACTGGAATAGCCGTGTGTAATGTAGCTTTGTAATTTATATTGCGCGTTAAATTTATGTGTAAAGAAGGCAGTGACTTCACGCAATGGCTCTGACGTATTGAGAGTGCTTTGGCGATAATCAGCCATGATGCCAACGTTATTTAATGGATTGATTCTATAAGATACACCCAGCGAGCCAAACCACACATTATTCAAGTTTATGCCATCAGGGTCACCTATGCGCTTATACCCCAGCCCGCCAAATAAAGTTGCAGGATCACTGATTGGTTTGTAGGCATCCAGCTCTAATATGTAGTCATTCTCACCGGTACCTAATCTCTTTGTTTTAGAAGCTGTTGCAAATTTTATTTTGCCGGTTAGATCCAGAGTTAATGGCCGGGTCTCGCCGAAGTTTGCAATAGTATGTGTTGCAGACAGAACTATATCGCCCAAGCCGGATTCTGTTGTTCTTTTGCGGTTGGCGCCGTCTCGAATTACAATTGCGTCTGAACCTATAACATCACCTGGCCCGGTGATCTGTAGCCACGGAATAGTCAGCTTGATTATGTTGTCATCAGTTTCATATTTAGCTATGAATGGAATGTAAGTAATATCAGTGGACTGCGATTGGCCATACTTGCCGGTGCTGTAATCGGCACCACTGGTGAGGCTGAATGCCCCATCGGCAAATGCCGCAATTGGCTGAATAGAAGTTGTAATTAAAAGTGCTGATATGACTGCTATGCGTATTTGATTTTTCATAGCGTCGTATTTTATTTGCTTGAAAGTAAAAAAGCTATTTCTAATTACATATTTTGATTGTGGTTATTAATGATGACTCTCAGGCCTTTCTATTTCAGGCCGCTCTACATGTTCGACCCTCTCAACTCTTTCAACCCTGTCAACCCTCTCAACTCTTTCGACCTTGTCAACTCTGTCAACCTTTTCAATTCTGTCGACCCTGTCTGGTTTTTCTAACTTTCTGATTCTCTCAGCCTTCTCAGCTTTTTCAGCTTTCTCAGCTTTCTCAGCTTTCTCAGCTTTCTCAGCTTTCTCAGCTTTCTCGGCTTTCTCGGCTTTCTCGGCTTTCTCGGCTTTCTCGGCTTCTATAGGGTTTGAGAGGTCATTGGCTTCTATAGGGTTTGAGAGGTCATTGGCTTTTACAGATGACTTCTCACCCGAATCTCCAGTACGTGTGCTGTTTGGAGGCGTAGCATGTGAGTCCAGGTGTTTTGCATTCTCAAGTTTAATCGGTTTTAGTTCGATGAATTGTGCAGCAGCTTTGCCTGCCGTTACGTGGCCATGAACAATAACAGTTGCTCCCGTCAGATCTTTGTTTGCACCATTGCCCACTACTTTTGTTCCTGCTGACACAGAGACTGGCTGACCGCTCACTATCATGCGTCCCTTGCCAGCATCAGGTTTCGCTATGCCTTGCAAGTGGAAAACATCCACTTTCTGCATGAGATCGCTGACGGGGCCCATCTTCACGTCCTTGACGTTGAGAGATTTTCCGTCCCAAGTGCCGCTCAGGCGTACGTCACCATTCCCATCGGCTGGGAGTTTTGACAGGCCGTTCACCTTGGTGCCGTTAATAAACAGGTTCTTGCCCTGACGAGTCAGATTGCCAACAGTTTGAACCGTTCCCTGCGCTTTAGTTAAGTCAATCCGGCTGGCCTGCACACTGCCATCTTCTTTACGCAACCCACTGACATTTAGCCATTGCCCAATTTGAAGTCCTTTTAGTTGTGCACGATTGGCAGTGACTTCTTGTCCCATCACTTTTAGTTTGCCACGATTGATATCAATATCTGTCACAGGCCCGGTAATTTGATGGTAAACATTAATTTCTTGAGCTACTAACGATTGCCCATTGCCTGTAGCCTTAACAGCGACGACATGGCCTATGGCGAGTGCGCTGCTACTGATTTTCTCTCCATCCAGATTGACTGGGGTTTCGTTGTAGTAGTGGACTTCAAGGCCATTGACGCAGATGCTGCCGAACCCGGTAATCACGCCGACAATCCCGGTGCCGCCTATGCCGCTGTCAGCTTGCACACCTGTACCGCCTATACCCACATCCGCTGTGATTCCTGTGCCGCCTATGCCACGTCCTGCTTGTGGTGTGCCCGTACCACCAATGCCACGTTCTGTCTGTGGTGCACCTGTACCGCCAATGCCAACGTTCGCTGTGATTCCCGTACCGCCAATTCCATTATTTAAATCAACACCTGTGCCGCCTATGCCACCATCATCGCACGGGTTTGCGAGCGCAGATAGTGATAAGCTCATGATTAATACAGCAATGAAACGAGGTAGGAAAGCTTTCATATTAATCCTATATAAAGGCTTGTTGCATGAGTATGGCGATGCCCGGCTTACTCATTTTTTTGCTCTCTTTTTTGGTGGTCTTCATAAGCTGATTTGGTGATAGGATCTTCTTTTGCGTGATAAAAATATACTGCAAAAGTAAAGCGTTGATCAGCATCGGCGGATGTATCTTGCGTTGATTGAAGTTCAATGGCACGTTTATTGACGGCTTTCAAGGCTATCATCCCTTGGGATTCTGCCAGGGTTTTAAGTTCATTAATCGCAGCTGGGGTGAGCGCATCGTAATATACGCAGCGTTCTAACATTGGAGGCGTAATGTTCATGATGTTATGTTCTGTTGCAGCAATGTGGTCATGTATATTTTGCTGAAAAAAATACATTTTTTCTTCAAAACCGACGTTTGGTACAAAGGCATCAGTGTTAAGGCGCACGTAATCATTCTCATCAACGCTTACAGCCCCAACCCTTAACCATTCGTCCAGTACGGGCCTGGCACGTATATCTTTACTGACTTTTGCTACCAGGCCGTCAAAAGAGATACTACCTCCGACACTTGCCAGTCTTGGCAAGGGCTTGGGATTTCCATTTACATCTGTAAATTCAGCATCACTAATCCATATCCCGACTAATTGTGAGCCCAGCGTGGCGAGCGGCGACTGATTTAAAACATTGTCTGGCTGACCACGTAATCGATGCACATCTTTGCGATGTATCCCTGTGAGCAGACTGATACGGCTGTCAGTCTGCTCGCGCTTATCTAACTTGAAATCTTTTTCTGCTACTTGAACATAAACGGACTTCAATGTTTCGAGCAGCATTGGAAAATTTATTCCTTGGGCAAGCGCCAGCTTAATAAGTGGCTTAAGCACCTGTTTCAGTGCCGTGAGCATTCTCTGCTGCGCGGTATTGTTGTATCTCGATTCGTAGTCGTAGGGCATACGCTTATTATAATCAAATATTTAGGTAATATTGTAAAAATATGTGGGAATTTTTTACACATATATATTGACGTGTGAAAATTACCCACATATCATGTGCGCGGGGATGGAGGAAGTCCATTACATTTAGGGGTGCATTTGATGATACCAATAACAAAATTAACTGATTCTGAGCTAAGTAGACGTGCATCACGCGCGTTGCGCTGGGTAGGGCTGTTATTGCTGGCGTTATTGATGAGTCTTGCTATCGGTGTAATGAGCGCCTCCGCTGCAGCCGGGATAAAAACAAAGAAACATATCAATTTTGATCACAATAAGACAGGCTTTGTTTTAAGTGGCTCTCACGCTAAAACCAGTTGTGAAAGCTGTCATGTCAAAGGTTTATTTAAAGGCACGCCTAAACAATGTATTGCTTGCCATGTTCAAGGCGGGCGAGCTTCATCTTCTGCGAAGCCAAGTCAGCATATTCCGACTAGTGAGGCATGTGAGAGTTGCCATAAAACTGCAAGTTTTACTTCGGTAAGCTTTACTCATGACAAGGTCACTTCGGGGAGTTGTTCAAGTTGCCACAATAATACCAATGTACGTGGTAAGCCTGCGCAGCATATACAGACAACATCTTCTTGTGACAATTGCCATAAAACCAGTGCCTGGCTGCCAGCTTCCGGATTTAATCATCAAGGTATTACCAGTGGTTGCGCATCCTGTCATGATGGAGTGAAGGCTGGAGGAAAGTCGTCACAACATATACAGACAAGTGCTGCATGTGAGAGCTGCCATAGCTCTACTCAGTCATTTATGGGGGCTGTTAAATTTGACCATGTGGGTATTACCGGCAATTGTGCCAGTTGCCATAATGGATCGAAAGCTAAAGGCAAATCTTCCAGTCATATTCCGACATCAGCAAGCTGTGAAACCTGCCATACACAAACAAGTACCTTCCTTGGGGCAAAATTTAATCACAGCAATATCATTAGCGGTTGCAGTAACTGCCATAATGGTAAAACTGCGATAGGCAAATCTACGACACACATCTTAACTACAGCAAAATGTGAAAGCTGCCACACCTCGACTACGAGCTTTAAAGGTGCGGCAATGAACCATAGTGGCATTAGCAGTGGTTGCGCAAGTTGTCATAACGGTACTACTGCTACAGGTAAGTCTGCTAACCATATTGCTACCACAGCATCATGTGAAACCTGTCATAAATCGACCAGCAGTTTTAAAGGTGCTGCGATGAGCCATAAAGGCATTACCACGGGCTGTGCGAGTTGCCATAACGGTACGACAGCTACAGGTAAATCAGTTGACCATATTGTAACTACAGCGTCATGTGAAACCTGTCATAGCTCAACCACCAGCTTCCAAGGTGGAAAAATGAACCATAACGGCATTATTAATGGATGTGATAACTGCCATAATGGCACTACAGCTAAAGGTAAGCCAAATAATCATATCGCTACAACTGCACCGTGTGAAACATGTCACAAATCTACCACTAGTTTCAAAGGTGGAAAAATGAATCACAACGGCATAGTTAGCGGTTGTGCCAGTTGCCATAATGGATCCTCTGCTACCGGCAAATCTATTAACCATATCGTTACTTCGGCAGCTTGTGAGACTTGCCATACTTCTACCACAAGTTTCAAGGGCGCAGCAATGAATCATGCCGGTATTGTGAATGGTTGTGCAAACTGCCATAACGGTACTACAGCTAAAGGTAAACCCAGCAGTCATATTTCAACCACAGCGGCTTGCGAGACTTGCCATAGTTCAACAGCCAGCTTTAAGACTGGGACGATGAATCATACCGGTATCACTTCCGGTTGTGCCAGTTGCCATAACGGCACTAAGGCCGTGGGTAAGTCTGGTGCACATATTCCAACATCAGCAGCATGCGAGACATGCCATAAAAATACCACGACTTTCGCCCCGGCGGTCATGAGCCATAATGGTATCAGCAGCGGTTGTGCGACTTGTCATGGCGGTGGTTTTGCTAACGTTAGATCTAAACCGACTACTCACATTGTTACAAGTGCAGCTTGCGAAACTTGCCACAAATCGACTACGAGCTTTAAAAGTGGTGCAACGATGAACCACTCAGGTATTAGTTCTGGATGCGCTAGCTGCCATAACGGCACAACCGCTATCGGTAAACCAGGTAATCATATTCCAACGTCAGCGGCTTGTGAAACCTGTCATAAGAGCACCTCAAGCTTTGCCAATGGCACTATGAATCACACTGGTATCGTTACGGGTTGTGCTAATTGTCATAATGGCTCTACTGCCAAAGGAAAACCAAGTAATCATATTCAAACGACAGCCTCTTGCGAAGCTTGCCATAGTTCAACCAGCAGCTTTAAAGGTGCAAAAATGAACCATTTAGGCATTAGTTCTGGCTGCGCCAGCTGCCACAACGGCACAACGGCTAAAGGTAAACCAAGTACGCACATCCAGACTACAGCGTCCTGCGAGACCTGCCATAAGAGCACCACAACCTTCAGCACCGGCAGCATGAACCATACCGGGATTGTGTCAGGCTGCGCCAGCTGCCATAACGGCTCGACCGCTAAAGGTAAACCAAGTACGCATATCCAGACCACGGCAGCGTGCGAGACTTGTCATAAGAGCACCACGACCTTTACTGGTGCGAGGATGAATCACACTGGCATCATTAGTGGTTGTGCTAATTGCCATAACGGATCAACCGCTATCGGTAAGCCCAGCACGCACATCCAGACTACAGCGTCCTGCGAGACCTGTCATAAGAGCACCGCGACCTTTACTGGTGCGACGATGAACCACACTGGCATCATTAGTGGTTGTGCTAATTGCCATAACGGCAGTACTGCCATTGGCAAACCAAGCACGCACATCCAGACTACAGCGTCCTGCGAGACCTGCCATAAGAGCACCACAACCTTCAGCACCGGCAGCATGAACCATACCGGGATTGTGTCAGGCTGCGCCAGCTGCCATAACGGCTCGACCGCTA
>Ga0207975_100026_pt1 | contig 176647 bp, 167 predicted proteins | sample LakWasMe91_HOW11_2_FD_183913 | JGI IMG/M metagenome (GOLD analysis project Ga0207975, IMG submission 183913) | Freshwater sediment methanotrophic microbial communities from Lake Washington under simulated oxygen tension - Sediment Metagenome... | ecosystem: Environmental > Aquatic > Freshwater...
TTAAAACTGCCCCACTTGAGTGGGGCTGCAATTTGATTCCATTTTGCTCATTAGAAGATTTTTCATTTTTAATTTGATACGATTAATTTTGATTTATTTTTATTTCTTACTTTTCGCGATTGATTCCTCAGCACTTCATTAAAATAATCAACAAAAATATCAATATGATCCTGCAGGTGATGTTCCTTTTTCGTCGTGTTCCAGGAGCGCCTGAAAAGCCGGTTGATATTTGCTCTGAACATGGCAAGAATTTGGTTAATCCCAAATAGCGGGTCATATCTTTTTGATTTCAACTCACCAAAACCCGCGACTGCTGCGCGCACTCCTTTAAATTTCAAATGAGTCGATTTCGGGAAATGCTTGTGAATTAATTCCGGATAACGTTTATGCTCATCTGTCTTAAATTCAGCATTTGGATGAATGATTGGTGTGAGTTTCTCAAGAAGTAGATCCAGATTTTTTGTATGTTTGTTTTGCCGACGGCCGTACTTTCTCCTCGAGAGTGCAGCAATTTTTCCAAACGCTGGAATTTCAGAAACAATCGCGCCTAAAATAAAACGCTCAGTTGGATCTATCACTACGCTGACTGAAACTGGTTTCAATTTTGTGTGCACGCTCGTGATGAGATCATCAAATTGAACTTCGATAGCCTTTTCATTGCGCAATTTTTTATGCAGTTCCTGTTGCGATTGCCTTGCCTTCATTGCCAGGTATTCTATTTTTCGCTGAATAGTTTTTGGATGAAGCCCGATGTTCAAACTCATGCGATTCATGCATTTCCCACCGGCGTAATCTTCTTTTATTCTCTGATTAAACCTTCGTTTTTTCTGTCGATACTCAAGCTTGTGAGTGGAAGCAGAATACTTTTTTCCGCATATCTTACATTTGTATCGTTGAATATAACGTGAATCATCCGCACGAAAATAATGTCCATCTTTCTTTTGAAAAACGTTCTGAAGATGAATTTTGCATTTTTGATTTGGGCAGCCTGTATTCATACGATTAATACTGCAACCGAATAATGGGGAATAAAACATTAAGCAATGGAAATCATTTTAAATGAAGGGGCGCTGTTCAAAAAAAATTGATCTGAGAAAATGAAAAAAAGAGCCCCACTCAAGTGGGGCAGTTTTAAAGAATTAAATAAATTTAGAAGCAGTTATGGTTCCAAATGACTTGTTTTTGAACAGGATTTGGTGCTTGCCCTTGTGGAGCAGTCAAGTCTCGCATAAAGATCAGTTGATAATTCAAAACTTCCTGACCATTGTGCTCATTCGTATTCCATTTTCTGCAAAGAAATTTCCCGAATTGTAATAAGTAAGTTTCATTATGATTTGAATAAAGATTCGTCATAAACTTTCGCCATTGAGTTGACGGGTAAGTCTCAGCGAGATCATCCGGGCGCTCTTCCGAATAGGCTTTGTCATTGAGGATATCCCATTTTCGCCCATCTCTTAGGTTGGCCTCTACAATCCACCAGCCATCATTTCTCATCGGCTTTGGAGCAAACATATTCCACTGCTGGTTCCATTGAAGGAGAAAAACAACCTCATTAAAAGGGCTCTTCAAATCAAATGTTGGAAAAATCGCGGCCCCTTCTAAATTCCATGCAAATGTCAGGATGATAAAGAATACGCCGAAAGCTTTTGTTGTTTTGGCCATCTTCAGCTTGATATCAGATACGCATGTCTTCTCAGCAAGCTTGAGAAGAAATGCTTTCGTTGAAAAATTAGGGGTGAGTTTTGAAACAATCCCCTGCGCTTTATCCCACCATGGTGACGGTATAAGCGCCAGCCAGAGAATAATACAGGCCGGAGGAAAACTTCCCAAAACAATTGTAAGCCAGATGCCGCCGTGAAGGGCAACGAAAAAGAAAATCGCCAATGAAACAAAGAAGTTTCTTCGATAGGGAATAAGCAGAAGAAAACATCCGAGTCCCTCAAGCCACATCGTATAGAACGAACTGAACTTCATCAGAAAAGGATAATTCAAAAGTGCTTTGCCCATTGGTCGCGTGAACATATCAAGAGAAAGGGCATAATAAACAGAATCGTAATCGCGGAACCATGAAGGCTCCCACTTATAATAGAAAGTGAAAAAATACATATAGAAAATCTGGCAGAACCACGCCAGCGTGAACACGCTGAAATATTCCACTTCATGAATTTCTGTTTTTCTTTTTAATTGATCGACAGAAAAGAAAGCGTTCATCGGAAGAAACATCGAAATGAAAAGTAACAGCCTCATCAAATTGTCCCCACCGTGATTTGCTTCCGGAAATCTTGCCTGGAAGGACATAATCACCAGCCATGTCAGGAACACACTCAATCTGGTTCTGAGGCCGACAATCATTGCTAAGGCAGCAATCAAGCCGACAATTGCGACGATTAAAACAAACGAAGGATCGCCAATTAAATCCAGCAGCCCTGTTCTCCAGCTGATCTGAAATTGTTGATGAAGAAGCCAGCGAGGAAGAATACCTTTATCAGAATAGAAATCATTGATCTGGCCGATGCGATTAAAAATATCACAAAACGCGAGAAGGCCCAGAAGCATTCTCGTCAAAGCAAGAGATCGCAAATCTAATTTAAAAAGAGTTTTCAACAGAGGCCTCCGCAAAAGCAGAAAAAAAAGGGAGTCCGAAGACTCCCCTTTCCTTTAGAAATTATTTACACATTACAGAGTCTAGAGAAGTTACGTTTTGTAACTGGTAGTTCGAGATTTTTTCACCCGATACTTCGTACACAACGTTGCTTCCACAGAATCTCATCTGATCAAGAACAGCTTTGAATACGAATTGGTTCGTCCACGCTTGTTCACCGATCTTAGCGTAAGTTTGAGCAAACGCTTTGCTGTCTTTGCCGTAGTTAGCAGCAAGAGTTTCAGACAGATCTTTGATTTTTCCAAGAGCTTTAAGTGATTCAGCTGAGTACTGAGCTTTACAGTCTACATCCTTAGTCACACATAGGTTGTGCTTATCACCGTTTTTGAAGTAGCTCTCGATTGAGTTCACAAGAGATTTTTGCATTCTTGCGAAAATAGCCGCTTTGTTAGCGCCTGCAAGTGCTCTTGTAAAGTTAGTGTCAGCTTCAACTTTAAGATTAACGTTGATGTAACCAAGATCTTGAGAAGCTGGTGCTTTAACCGCCAGGTAATCAAGGCCAGTGTCCTGAATAGCATCTTCAACAGCATTGTTTAGAGATTTAGAATCACCGTGGTCTTTTTCGAAGAACCAAGAGAATTGGACTTTGTTGTCTACAGAAACAAGTTTGTTTGTTTTGTCTGTAACTTTAGTTACACCACCGTAGAAAGACTTAATTCTGTTTTTATGTCTGTTAATCAGACGGCCGATAACTTCTCTGCTGTAGATACCGTATTCGTTGTCTACTGTCAGACCTTCTTTAAGATTCTTCACGTTTGAAACGCTGTAGAAGTTTGACTTAGAAGTTGAAACGTTCATGAACGGAATACCGAATACGAACGCTTTTGTCTTACCAGAAAGAAGGTTTTTGTTTGCTTCAACTGTCTGAACGAATGGGTTAAGAGAGTCAGCTGCCATTTTCTGAAGTGGAACAACGTTACCTTTCAACATATCTTCATAAGCGCGGGCCGCTTCGAAATCAGAAAGATCGATTTCGTAAGAGAAACCTTGACCTACATCTTTAAGAGCTCCCTGACCTACTGAAAGCGCCACTGTACCAGCGAAAGCTGCTGCAGATTTAGTTTCAGCGCGAGTTGCGTTTACGTAAACGCGCTCGTCATCGATTTTCTGAACGTAGAATCTCCATGAACCTTGAGTCGCTACTGTTGTAGAAGCTTTAAGGAATGGGATACCAGCGCCAGCTACGAAAACGACACCACCAGCAGATTCATAGAATACGCTGTCGCCAACAGACCACTCGTAAAGATCTTCCGCTTTCCAAGGAATGTGACGTTTAATGAGGTTAAGTTCTTTTGTATCTTTTGCAAAATAAGTGAAAAGTGCAGTTTTGTTTTTCTCAGGAGCCAGACCAATGCTGAAACCAAGAAGGTTCTGAAGGCCTGAAGCATTTGTGAAGTAAAATTGCATTTGAGCGCCAAGACCGCCAAGGATCGTCCAGAACTTCTGAACTTTGAATCCTTTTTCGAACTTATCAACTTCAAGAGTGTTTACTGCTTTTGCATCTACATCTGGAGTTAAGTTGAAAATTCTTGTGATTGAATCGTAATAGAAAAGACCAAGTGGCTTAACTTTGTATTCAAGTTGAGTAGACGGTTTTTCTGGTTTTGGAGTGTCTCCACCATTGTCGCCATTAGTTCCGTTTTCACCATTTGAACCATTGTCACCATTGGTTCCATTATCACCATTGGTTCCATTATCACCGTTTGTTCCGTTGTCACCGTTTTCACCGTTGGTTCCATTGTTTCCATTGTCACCATTGTTGCCGTTGTCACCGTTGATTCCGTTATCACCGTTGTTTCCGTTATCACCGTTGTTTCCGTTATCGCCGTTGTTTCCGTTAATACCGTTATTTCCGTTATTACCGTTATTACCGTTATCACCGTTGTTTCCGTTGTTCCCGTTTACACCGTTATTACCGTTATTACCGTTATTACCGTTGTTACCGTTATTACCGTTATTGCCGTTGTTACCGTTTACACCGTTATTGCCGTTGTTACCGTTGTTACCGTTTACACCGTTATTGCCGTTGTTCCCGTTATTACCGTTTACACCGTTGTTTCCGTTGTTACCGTTATTACCGTTGTTACCGTTATTACCGTTATTACCGTTGTTTCCGTTATTACCGTTGTTTCCGTTGTTTCCGTTAGTTCCGTTTGAACTATTAGATCCATTTGAACCGCCGCCAGCAGCACAACCAACAGAAGCTGAGTTCCCTTGGTTTCCAGAACAATTGTTTCCTAGGCCGTTACCTTGGTTACCAGTGTTGTTTCCGTTACCAGTTGGATTGTTTTGGTTGTTGTCGTTGTGGTTAGCAGTTTGATCTTGCTGACCATTTCCGTTGTTATTCGTTTGACCAGTTGTCCCTGTTGATCCCGAAGCTCCATTTGAACCAGAGTTTCCGTTAGATCCAGTGCTACCAGTTGAACCAGAATTTCCGTTTGAACCAGTATTCCCAGTTGAACCAGAATTTCCGTTTGAACCAGTGTTCCCGTTAGAACCAGTGTTTCCGTTTGTTCCTGAGTTTCCGTTCGTGCCGTTGTTTCCATTGGCATTGCTGTTACCATTGGTATTGACTGCTTTTACGACTGCTTTGCTCGTAAACGCACTGTTCACGCTGTAAGCGTGAGCAAGGTTTGCGAAAGCAACTTGAATCGTAACAGTAGCAATGACCGCAATTTTAATGCTCTTCATTCGTTTCTCCTGTTATTTCCCTGTGATAAAACTGTTAATAAAAACTCTGACATTGCGTAGGATTTCCGTCTCGTCCCCAGCGAACAGAAACAGTGTCATTAGGATGCGAAGAAATTTTTCCTGCATCGTAAAGATCTCTGAATTCTTTTATCGTCAGTGGGATTTGAGGGTAATCCGCGCAAAGTTTCTTATGTTCAACTGCACTTCCATCTGGAAGGCCGATGAGATAATTCATTCCCGCCGTTTTATCCTTGGCAAAATCAGCAGTTCTTTTCCCTGAGACTACTGCTTTCCAGAATTGAGAAATCACATCAATTTGCGATTTAATTCTCTGATCTTTTACTGGTGTTGAAAGGTTATTGAATTCAGCACGATTCACACAACGTCCGCTGACTGATTGAAGAAAGCGTTGAGCTTCATTGATAGCTTCAATTCTGTCGTCCATGCTTCTGCAAAGGTTGCCAAGTAGACGATCCAGTCTTCCACCGAGCCCCTCTTCTTCTGTGCGAATGCGTTTCGATATTTCGGCCAGAACGTTTTCCGGACCGGTTTTCTTTAAAAGATCGTATTGCTCCAATGAAAATGATGGAAGTTCAGCTTCAGGAACATTGATAAGAAAAGGAGCTTTGAATCTTCTGAATCCAAAAGGCTCGCGTGAAAATGAAAAGAGCGGCAACCCTCTGTGCACTTTCAATTCTCTGACCATATAAGGCAGTGTTGAATAGTAGAGATCGAAAATGCCGGAAGAATAAACTTTCTTAACGATATAGGTGTGACGGATTGTTGTATTACCGAATGGCTGTTCAGTGATGTAAAAATCTCCAGCTTTGATATCTTTTAAAGCGATAGGGTAAGAATCTTCTTCCGCGAGAAATTTCGTATCAGAATATTTTCCAAGGTAAGTAATAAAGGCCTTAACACGAACTGGGCCTTCGGCATATTTATCGAAAAGATTTGTGTTGTTGGAAATCGTTCTTTTCCAGAAGACACCATCTTCCTTTACAGAATTGAATGAACGAAAGTTCAGCTTGTGCTCGTAAGCAAAAATAATTCGGGCCGCGTAAACGACATCCGCGCAGTCTGTTGCAAGGCCAGCATAAGGACTAGCTGGATCAATAAAAAGTCTTCTGTGGAAATTGTCAGAAGAAATCCATTTTACAAATTCAGTTTCATCTTTTGCATCCCACTCTCTATCATGCTCCCAGATATCCGCCCGGGAGGTGGAGATTGAGGACGCAAAAAACCAAACGATCAGCGAAACAATTTTAACAATTCTCATAGCGAAGCCAACCAAACCCAGATGACGCAATTTTTAAGTCTGGCTTCATTATCAAAAACTTATTTATATGGCCAGCATATAAAAATATTAAGTTAATGAAAATATTTGGAAAAATTATGATTTAAGACAGTTTCTATTTTTGTTGAAGATCAACCCCAAGAGATTGCATGGTCTCCTTAAGAGGTAGCTTGACTGAAAATTTGGAGCCTTTATCAACTTGACTCTCCACAATAATTACGCCTTCATGCGCTAAAACTATTTGCTTTGCGATATAAAGACCCAGTCCCATTCCACTTATCTCATTGGCCGAAATTCCTGCGCGCTCAAAACGCTGAAAAATTTTCTCTTTGTTTTCTTCTTTTATTCCAATCCCTCGGTCGATAAAACTGATTACCGCGAAATCATTTTCACGCTCAACAGTTATGGAAACAGGTTTTTTATTTCCGTACTTCAATGCATTCGTCAGCAAATTGGAAAAGGTCTGTTCAAGGCGAAGTCTGTCCCACTGGCCGGTTAAATCTTCTTTTATTGAAAGGTGTAACTCTTCACCTGTGTTTTCCAAAAACAATTCATCGAAACGAAGTTTCAAATCAACCAGAAGTTCATTGAGATTGACTGCTGTTTTTTCAACTGAAAGTTTACCTGTGCGCAGTCTGGAAATTTCCAGCATATCATCGATGAGCCTGCTTAAGCGGGACGTTTGCTTATTGGAATGATCGACAAACTTCTCCACTTTTTCGCGAGTGAGCGCCGCTTTTTCGTCGTTAATAATTTGTTTTTCAACATCTGCCCGTTTAAGATCAACGAGGTCAATGGAGTTTTTAATTCATGAGAAGCAATGGAGAGAAATTCATCTCTGGCGACAACTGCTTCTTTAAGTCGCGTCTCACTTTCCAGGAGTGAATTATGAGTTTGAATCGATTCTGTAACGTCCTGGCAGATAACGACGCCGGCGACAATATGGCCGTTGCGATCGCGCACGGGAGCGGAGCTTAATCTAATGATGGCCCGTTTACCATCGCCGCGAAGAACGTCTGTGTCTTCATTGTCGACAATCTCCCCATACTTAATTGATCTGGCCAGCGGCCAGTCTTCGCCCTGGTAGCGGGTCCCGTCTGGGTGAAAAGCAATCCATTCGGAATATTGTGAAATGTCTTCTGACGGAAGCATTTCATGTCCCCAGACTTCATACATTTTATCATTGGCAAAAATTAACTTCCCTGATGGGGCTTCGCCGATGATGACGGCCGCAGGCATTTGCTTCATGACTGTTTCAAAACGTCTTTTTTGAAATTCAATTTCATTGATAAGATTTTGCTGTTCCGTTATGTCAGTGTTTGTTCCAAACCAACGGATAACGTTGCCGTTATTGTCTTTGATGGGTACGCCACGGGTGAGAAACCAGCGGTAGGTTCCGTCTTTTCCCTTGAGGGGAAAAGTCAGCTCCCAGGGCTCATTTTTTTCCCAGGCTTCGCTGAGAAAGTCCCTAACCATTTCATAATAATCCGGATGATGAAATTTTCTGTTAAGTAAGCCTTTCATATCTTCGGGAGTTGTCCCGGTAAATTCGTACCAGCGGTTATTGAACCAGAAAATATTTCCATCGGAATTGGCCATCCAGGCCATTTGGGTCATGGCATTGGCGAGCATTTGAAATTGCTTCTCATCCTTTTCTTTATCGCGGATCTTTCTTTGATTTTCTTCTTCAACAATCTTAGTGATGTCTTCCAAAAGATAAGAAAAACGCGGCTTGCCCTGATGAGACATTCCGAGAAATGAAACGGTCACCTGATACCAATGCATTTTTCCTGCATTCGGAAACATCTGACGGAATTTTACAGGCTGATTTAATCTTTGAGATTCATGATAGTGGTAAGTCCACTCTGCTATAACTTCCGGAGTAACGCCTAAGGAAGATGCCGATTTTCCCCTAAGGGCGGACTGAGTTGTTCCAAAAAATTTTGCGGATGCGGGATTGTCACTAAGGTGAATAATATCATTGCTCGTGAGTTCAACAATTCCCAGCATAAGAGGAGAATCTTGAAAAAAAGAATCCATGGCCTTTTGTGCATCTGATTGGGAAAAAAAATGCTCTTTATCAAATGATAATATGTCTTCCATTACCCACTAGATCTCCTCTGAAAACGGTATCAGAAGGTTTGTTTTCTGAATAATGGATTGTACAAAAACGACGTCTTTTTTATCGAATTAATAGAAAATTTCAATATTAGGTATGCTTACTTTGACATTAAAATGGTGGACCCGAACGGGATCGAACCGATGACCTCAACACTGCCAGCGTTGCGCTCTCCCAGCTGAGCTACGGGCCCATTTCAATTGGATAATCTGAATTTATTGTAAGAAACAGAGTTGCGCAAGGTTTTAGGTCCAATTTGATGCAAAATTGTTTGGAATATAACGAAAATCTGATGTCCCGTGCTTCTAAAAGCGATTCGTTCTCGATACGATATAATGCTCACTAATTGCGAAAACTTAGAGGAATCCATGGGAATCTTTATCAATAGAACATTAAATATGAAGCGCATCAAGGCCATTGGCTTTGATATGGATTATACAATCGTCCGTTACAACACTGAAGCGTTTGAGAAATTCACTCACGGAGCGGTGTTAAAGAAATTGGTTTCGGAGAAGAAATATCCGGACGAAATTCTCAAGCTTGAATTTGATTTTAAGCGTGTCATCCAGGGGCTGGTGATCGACAAGAAGAAAGGAAATCTTCTGAAGGTGTCCCGCTTCGGAAAAGTAAAATCTTCTTATCACGGACTTCATCCGATAGATTTTAAAGAGCAGCAGAAAATGTATGGAAACGGAGTTATTGATCTCTCCGACCAGCATATTCAATCTCTGGATACAAATTTTTCTGTGTCTAATGGTGTTCTGTACTCACAGCTTGTCGAGCTGAAGAAAAAAGGACTGCCGTTCCCGGATTTTGAAACGCTTGCTGATGACGTCAAAGAAGTTCTGGATATCTGCCACTCTGATGGAACTCTGAAAAATGAAGTTCGCAATAATATTTCGACCTATATTATTCAGGACCCGGAAGTCGTGTCTCTTTTCGAGCGCTACAAACGCTACGGAAAAAAGCTTCTGGTTATTACCAACTCTGATTTCTCTTACACAAAACTCCTTCTCGACTATACGATCAATCCTTTCTTAAAAGAACACAGCGACTGGTCTGAGCTTTTTGAGATCACTGTGACTTTGGCGAGCAAGCCGCGTTTCTTTACAGTGAAAATGCCTTTTCTTTCCATTGATCCGGCGACTGGTCTAATGAAAAACAGTGAAGGAAAAATCACCAAAGGTATCTACCAAGGTGGGTATGCCGGAAGATTACAAAAAGATCTCGGCCTTGAGGGCGATGAAATCCTTTATCTAGGGGATCATATTTACGGCGACGTCGTGAGTATCAAAAAAACGTTTAACTGGAGAACGGCATTAGTTCTCGATCCTCTGGCAGATGAAATCGACGCCATTAAAAAAAGTGCGACTATACAGGCAGAGATTGATAAGCAAATGTCGATAAAGGAATCTCTAGAACACAGATTGAATGAAATTGATATCCGCAAGAATGAGCTTCATGAAGATGTTTCAAAGGAAGAGCTCAATGCACTCTTTACCGAAATCGATAAGGTCAACTCAGTCATTTCTGAATTGCTTGAACAGCATAAAAAATATTTCAATCCATATTGGGGAGAAATGATGAGAGCTGGACTCGAAGAATCGCGCTTTGCTGATCAGGTGGAAAAATATGCTTGTATCTACATGACCAAAGTGGGCGATCTAATTTCCTATTCGCCACGAACGTATTTCCGTCCTTTCAGAAGAACTTTACCGCACGAACTTTAAAAACTGAGTGTAAATTTCCCAGGCCCGATGTCCATAGCCTCCGGCCATGACATAGGCCTGGGGTATATTTCTGCTTTTTAGAAATTCATAAATCAGTTTATCTCTTTCAAGCAACTGCTCCTTAGAAAGCTTCAATTTCTCCGTGCTTTCAAGTTCGTCTGCTTCAAAAGGGTCGGCACCGTCGACAATAATGGCAATGTCTGCTTTCGGGTAATTCGTCTCCAGCTCATTTAAGGCCGCCTGTAATTTATCAAGATAAGTGGCCTCTTCACCTACATCAATTCCAACATCAATATTGCAGGGAATGAACCAGGGATCTCTCACTGAGCCTGAATCAAGTGGCCAGCCCTCTTTCATATGAAGACTCAATGTAATAATACTTCTGTCCGTCTTGGTGATTTCAGATGTTCCGTCGCCTTTATGAGCATCGACATCAATTACCCATGCCGTTTGAATTTTGTTTTCATTCTGAAGTTTTCGAAGTGCAATGACGATATCATTGACGAGACAAAAACCTCTTCCTCCAAAACTCATCGCGTGGTGCATGCCTCCGCCTAAGAAATAACTGAAACCGTTTTTCAAAGCTTCGCTGGCACAGGCATAAGTAAGCCCGACTTGTTTCAACACGACATCAAAAGCGCGGGTGAAATCTTTTTTGGCTTTTTTCGGATTGTAGCGATGATAGTGTCCGTCTTCATCCACCAGTTCATAGCAACTCAACATTTCGCGCTCAAGTTCAGCGTAAGAGCCGTACAACCGATCAACAAAATCCTTGTTATGGGCCAGCAGTAAATCGTCTCTGGTAATCGACGGAATTTTTTCCAATGGAAAATAAGCAAGAGACGGATCATCCTTCTTCAAAGACTCAAAAACTTTCAAGGCGCGATCGTCTACGATCGGAATTTCCACTCCGTATTCAGAAAACTTTAAATCGCACTCAGGATTGTAGAGAATCATTCTGCGGCCAGCCTTTTAGCTTCTTCAAGCAATTCTTTTCCAGGAAGGTTTTCAAGCGCTTTAAAAAGCGAACGAAGCTGATCGCTGTTTCTTGCTCCACAAAGCGCCGATGTTACTTCATCAAAATAAAGATTATGAGCTAGTGCGAGTTCAAGACCTGTGTGACCGTGTTTATCCAATAATGGCCAGATTTTTTTCATGGCATTGAACTTGGATTTGTTGTCTGCGTTTTTCCACCACGGCGCCCACGAACGACAATCAGTGGCGTCGAACTTTCTTTTTTCATCGACTCGCCCGGTGAGAATTCCTTTGTCGAGAGTCCCCCAGCTCATAAAACTGATGTCGTGTTTTTTCAGGTAAGGAAATAAATTTTCCGCTAATGCCGTCTGGAAAAAATTAAACTCCGACTGGACGACTTCCACTTTCTCTACTTCTTTACTTTTTTCAAGATCTTTAATGGTTGTATTGCAAAGACCAATATGTTTAATCTTCCCCTGCTCTTTGGCCTTAGCCAGAATCTCAAGCGGACGGCGGATGTCCACATTCGCATCCGGCCAGTGAATCATATAAAGGTCAATGTAATCAGTATTGAGATCGCGAAGACTTTGTTCCAGCATTTTCTGCGTGACTTCCGGTTTGTTGGTCATATCAACGCGTTTATTTTCGTGCCAGGTTACGCCTGACTTAGAAACAATAAAGACTTTGTCGCGATTCTGATTAAACGCCTTTCCTAGACGTTGCTCAGACAGACCGAAACCATAAATCGGGGCCGTATCAAAAAGGCGTAAACCAAGATCATAAGCTTCTTTAAGCAAATCAATTGCTTCGCCTTCTGAGATATTTCCGAAACCATAACCACCGCCTTCACCACTGATGGAAGCCCCACCGAAGGCCAGAGGAATGGAGGAATTTTTGATGTTCTTAAGTAATTGCGTCATAAGGCTTCTTTCCTTGTGAAGTTTGGGCGTTAGGTGTATTAATATGCCCGATTCTCTTTGATTTCTTTTTATAACTGGAAAGCTGGAAACACAATGGTTCTGCCCCACATTCGCCTTCTAAAAAGATTGCTTTTTATTTATGTGTGTCTGATTGGTAATAGCTTTGCTTTTACGCCTGAAGAAACTGCACTCTATCCGATTACTTCTCGAATTGATTCTCTCCTGGAGAGATCGAAAACAGTTTCACCTGATCTTAAAATCGTTCGCCACTTTTATTCACAAAAGAAAGCTGAATCGGCCAATCGCGCCGGCGATTTTTTTCCACAGGCCTATTTAAATTTTAAAAAGAGTAAAGATTTTTACGAAGAACGAAATGCTCCGCTTCGCGCTTTAGGGATTTATACTTATGATTCATCGTGGGGCATTGATTACAATTGGACCATATTCAATTACGGACTGATTCAGAACGCCCGTAAAACTTTCAGCGAAACAGATAAAGCCGAAATAGAAGTTCACAGCAAAGAAAAAGCTTACCCTATTTCTTTCAATACAAATCTGCTGAATTATCTTCTCGCCAAATATAAAAAAGCGGCCGTTCTCAATTCGTTGAAGAAAGCAGAAGCTGGAAAAAAAGAAGCTCAGCTGGGATTTGAACTTGGACAGAAAACGAAGATTGACGTTCTCCGTTCTGAAGCCAATCTCGTATCGCTGGATTCGAAAAAAACCAGCTTCAGCGATGAAGAACAAAATACAAGAAGCAAATTCCTTGAATTTTCGGGTCTCGACAGCACTGATCTGAGTTTCCTGGAGAACCTGAATGAAGAACAAATTCTCTCTCTCATCAATGCTCTAAGCAAATCTTACGAGATCAAAGGCGGACCGCAATTCAGTAAAAGTCCTGTGCTGACAAGTTTGAGTTACGAACAGAGAATTAACGATATTTCTCTGCACTCACTGACAGCGACAGAATGGCCGGAGTTGAAAATTCAAGGTTCTTACACAAACTCCGCAATCTCGTGGGATAAATCTTTTCACGAACCTTACCGCACACATTCCATCGCGATTGTTTTGACCATTCCTATTTTTAATGGCGGTAGTCTTATTTCTTCAAACTTCGAGCAGTATCACGCGCTCAAAACCAACGATTACACTTTTGCTCAAAAGAAACTTGAAACTGAAAATCAGCTGAACAATACACTGATCAAAATCAATGCTCTTGAAACGCTCGTCAACTCCCTGACTCTCAATGTGTCACAGTACGAAGAACTTTACAGGCTGACTTCAAAGTCTTACCAACTCGGTAAAAGTACTCTGCTTGAACTGCTGGAAGTTCAGGACAATCTTCTCGATTCTAAAATTTCGCTAGCTCAAAATAAAATTCAATACTACACGCTCTCACAAAACTATTTGTGGCAGGCAGGACTTCAATGATGTTTAAATTTTTTCTTATGGCCACTCTTCTTTTTGTTTTGGTTTCCTGCGGAGACAAAACTAAAGTAGAGGGAATAAAACTCGGCACTGGTTCAGTTGAAAGTACTGTTACCACGATTAACTCTGGAACGGTCGAGGCCCAATCCCAGGCAGAACTCGCTTTTGGAACTGTCGGTAGAATTGCCCGCATTTATGTAAGCCTCGGTTCTATTGTCAAAAATGGAACAATCATTGCTGAACTGGAAAACGCTGACCTGAAGGCCGTCTACAATGAAGCTGAAAAAGAAATGGGGCGCGCCGAAGAGCTTTACAAGAATGGACTAGTCTCCATTGCCAATCTCGACAGCTCAAAACGGGCCAGAGAAGTCGCAAGATTAAATTATGAAAAAACGGTGATGAAAGCTCCGTTTGACGGAATGATCACAGCGATGGATCTCAAGGTTGGTGAATTCTACCAAAGTGCAACCAGCCTTGATAAAAAACCGGCCGTTCAGATCATTGATTTAAAGAAAAGAATTATCAAAGGTGAAATTGATGAAGTGGATTTGCAGAAAGTGGCCATAGGCTATCTTGCAAGAGTGAAAATCCCGGCCATGAAAAATCAGGTTTTTCAGGCGAAGGTGACCAAAGTTGTGCCGTTTGTTTCGACAGCTAAAGATCAGGATCGCACAAGTCAGATCGAACTGGAAATTACAGAAGCTAAAAATGAAGCTGGAAAAGATGTTCTCATTCCAGTAGGGGCTTCGGCCGATGTGGAAATTGTCAGCGAGACAAAGGACAACGTAAAAATTCTACCAACCAATGTTCTCATCGGGACTGGTAAGATCAGAAATCTTTACAAAATCATTGATGGGAAATTAAAAAAATCTGAGGTCAAATTAGGTCTCGGAAACTATGAGCGTGCTGAAATTATTGAGGGAGTAAATCCTTCTGACCTGATCGCTCGCCCTCTCTCTGGTACAGAAATTTCAGATGGAATGAAAGTTGAGGTCACTGAAAAACCATGGCCTTAATTGAACTGAGAAACATTCACAAAAATTTTATCATGGGTGATGAGAACATTCATGCCCTAGATGATGTCAGTTTGAAAATCAATGAAGGCGAATTCACTTCTATTGTTGGAACATCCGGTTCCGGAAAATCTACGTTGATGAATATTATCGGATTACTGGATTTGCCTGGTTCAGGAGATTACATTCTCGATGGAAATAATGTGATTCAAATGAGCGATGATGAATTATCCAAATATAGAAATCAAAAAATTGGCTTCGTCTTTCAAAGCTTCAACCTTCTTCCAAAAGCTACGGCCTTAAAGAATGTCGAAATGCCTATGCAGTATGCATCGGCTTACAATAAATCTCTCACAGATGCGACCATCAGAAAAATGGCCCTGGAAACGCTGGACAAGGTCGGGCTTGGGGCCCGTGTAAATCACTTACCCAATGAACTTTCAGGCGGACAACGTCAAAGAGTTGCCATTGCCCGCGCTCTTGTCAATAATCCGAAACTACTGCTCGCTGATGAGCCCACAGGTGCACTTGATTCACGAACAACCGAAGAGATTCTGCAATTGTTCGAAGAGCTCAACAGACAAGGCGTAACAGTGGTTCTCGTCACTCACGAAAATCATGTGGCCCAAAGATGCAGACGCATTCTTCGCATGTCCGATGGAAAAATAATTGAAGAAACAATGCGGCCGGAGAAGACGGTATGATCTTCAGAAAAATCCTGCTCAATTCGGGCGAAGCCATTGTTGAAAACAAATTGCGATCAGCTCTTACAATGCTGGGGATGATCATCGGAGTTATGGCCGTCATTCTTCTCGTTTCTGTCGGTACCGGCGCCAAAAGATATATTACGTCGGAATTTGAAAGTCTCGGAACGAATGTCATTATCGTTCAACCGGGCAAAACCGATAAAAAAAATTCAATGGGACCTCCGGTTACTTCTAGTAAAGGGAAGCTGACAATGTCGGATGTCGAGGCCCTGCAAAAAAATTCGCAATCAATGTCTGCTGTTTCCGGTGTGATGTTCGGGGCCGGCGTTGTCAAGAATGACCAGGCCACAAACAACATCAATATCCTTGGCGCCAACGATCAGTTTAACCGCATCTTCAACATGACAATCAGTGAAGGTAATTACTTCAGCAAAGAAGATGAAGAGGCCGGACGTCGTGTAGTTGTCCTGGGCCACACAGTGAAAGAAAATTTGTTCGGCTCCAACAATGCTCTTGGACAGCTGGTGAAAGTCAATGAAAGTGAACATCGGGTTATCGGCATCATCAAACCGACAGGCGACAAACTTGGTTTCAATGTCGACGATATGGTTTTTATTCCGACGAGATCCGCTTTACGTTTATTCAATACTGATCGTTTGTTTGGAATCAGAGCTGCTGCAAAGTCGCGCAATGGTCTCGATGATGCTGTTGCTGAGTTGACAGAAATTCTCAAAGAACGTCACAACAATGAAGAAGATTTCACCATCGTTACTCAAGTCACGATGATGGAAAGTATGAATACTATTCTCAATATGCTCACCTACGCTCTCGGCGCCATTGCTTTTATTTCAATGCTCGTCGGTGGGATCGGCATTATGAACATTATGCTCGTCTCAGTGACGGAGAGAACGCGTGAAATCGGAATCCGCAGAGCTGTCGGAGCCCGCAGAAGTGATATTCTCAAGCAGTTCATGGTTGAAGCTGTCGTTATTTCTGTTTCTGGAGGTTTGCTTGGTATTCTTATTTCTGAATTGATCACTCATACATTGCATTTTTTTCTTCCTAATTTTGATATGCGTCCGCCTTTTTGGATTATTCCACCGGCCTTTCTGCTGTCATTTTTAACGGGAGTTATTTTCGGTGTCTGGCCGGCCCGCAAGGCCGCACACATTCAGACTATCGACGCTTTAAGGTACGAATAATGAAATTGCTTACGTTTGCTCATAGAGGAGAAGCTCAGGCTTTCCTCGCTTCTGAAATTTTTAAACCCGTAGAATTTTATTTCGATGGATTATTGAAATCTGACTCAGCCTACCTGCTCATTACAGGAGAAGGTGTTCAGACGACATCCGAAAAGACGATTGCTGTTCTGACCCGCTTTGGTGATGAAATCGAAGAAGTGTTTAATCTAGGCGTTGCTGGAAGTTTAACTGACAAGCTGAAAAAATACGACCTGATCTGGATACGCACGTCATTCGCTCATCACGCAGAAAGACTGGAGTTTAAATCATTCACATCAGACACGGATAAAGCATCACGCGATTGCATGACGGCCTTTACCCGGGTTCTTCATCTTGAGGAGAGAAAAAAACTCAGCTTGTTTGCCGATTTGGTCGATCGCGAATTGTGGGCCGTCGGTTCTGCTGCCCATCTGTTCAAGAAACCATTTCAATCTTTAAAAATTGTTTCCGATGAAATGCTTCCGGAAAATGAAGATATCTGCAAATTTGTCAAAACTGAAGCCCCGCTTTTTTCGGAAAAACTACTGAATGAATTTAAAAAGAAAGAAGGAAAAACTGTTGCTGTTACTGTGGCGGCAGCACCGCACTTTATTTCTGACAAAGATTTTTACTTCACGGTATCGCAAGAGAGAAAATTATTTTCGACTCTGGAAGGCTTGAGACTTCGTGGAATGAATGAAGATCTACTTTTAGCTGATCCGTTTGTTCGTTCATTAAAAGAAACCGAATATCTTCCTAAAGAACGCACACGTTTATTGCTTCTCTTTTTAACTGAAAAACTTAATCCTATTTCTAAAATCATTCGTGAAAATATTGAAGAGAGCCTGCTCCCTTTAAAAGAGGCCCGCATTCAGGCCACGTACGACAATGATTTTGAAGAAGACTGGCTGAATCTTTCATTTCGGATTCAATCATCGAGAGATCTCGAACGCGTAAAAAATGCACTGAAGATTTTTTCGTATGAAGATTTCAAAAATATTCTCAATGGCCAGATCGATGTTTGAAGTCATCTATGTTGAAGAACATTTATTTCAACATCCAAAAGTGAAAGAAATTCTCGCTAAATATCCTTCGTCGGAAGTTAAGTCCATTCACAAAATCGAAGATGTTTTTGGCAGAGTCAAAAAACCTTACTTACAGAAAAGAACTAATCTCAATCTCTTTCTTGGAGAGAAAAAAGGGCAATTGGTTAAACCGGCGCCTCCGGCCTATGGTTTATCCGGTGAACCTCATTTTTATTTTGTTCATGCCTATAATTGCATTTACGAATGCAACTATTGTTATCTGCAAGGCTATTTTCACTCTCCTGATATTGTTCTTTATCTCAACCATGAAGAGATTGGCGAAGAAATCAAGACCATCGCGCTCAAAGGCCACGCAGAGAGTCCGGATAATCGAATCTGGTTTCATGCCGGCGAGTACAGCGACTCGCTCGCTTTAACGAGTCTGTCCGGTGAATTACATCACTATTTTAAACTGTTTAAAGATCTTCCTTTTGCACGGCTTGAACTGCGAACAAAGTCCGTGAACATTAAGGAACTACTGAAAGAAGACCCTCTTCCCAATGTCATCACCAGCTTCTCGCTCTCTCCTGCCCACAGAGTGAAACTGAATGATTTAAAAACACCCCCGCTTAAGGCCCGTCTTCAGGCGATCAGCGATCTTCACAAAAAAGGATTTCCCATCGGAATTCATTTTGATCCAATTATCTATGATGATCAGTTTGTTGAAACTTATGAAGAATTAGTGGATCAGCTCGTTGAAGTGCTGCCGGCCGAATTCATCGAATATATTTCTCTTGGAGTGGTCCGTTTCACCAAAGAAGTTTTTCAAAAAGTGCAGAAAAATTATCCGGACTCAGATTTACTTGCGCAGGAGTTTGTCCGTAGCTTTGATAACAAAATCCGATACAGCAAGCCTATGAGGTTGTGGATGATGGGAAAAATCAAAGAGCAACTTATGGCGAAAGGTGTTTCAGAAGAAAGAATTTATCTGTGCATGGAAGAAACAGATCTCGACCCGATGGTGAAAGAACGTGATAAAGAATAAAGTCCTTTTTGAACAAGGTTATACTTCAGTTCAATTTCCACTGGAAGATTGTGTAAAGACAATGCTTCTGGAAAAAAAATGGCAAGAGCTTGATCAATACTTTCTGCAGATTTCAAAACCTGGCGGCCAGCTTCGAAATTTTTTTAATGATTATCTTGATTATGAAAAACTGGAGCATATTATCGCCATTCGAACGGCTCCGGATGATGAAGACGGCATCTGGCATGATGATGGATCACGCTATTTAGGTTTTTCTCTTTCGCTTAATCTTCACCCTGAAACAATTAAAGGCGGGAACCTTTCTTTCAAAAAGAAAGAGGAAAGAGACAGCGTCGTCTTTCCTCCCCAGCCTTATGGCACAATCATTATTTTTCTTTCTGGTCTTTCCGGCTACGAGCACATGGTGAGTGCTGTAACGAAAGGTGAACGCATCGTTATCGCCGGCTGGTGCAGCTAGGTCTGACCCTATTTAAGTATTTCCCCAAGCACTCTTCCTTTATTGTGAACAGGCAGCTGCGTTTGCAGTAAGTGTAAAATCGTCGAATATTGATCTACGTGATTAATAGGTTTCTCAAGAGCAAAATTCTTTTTTACCCCCGGACCTTTAATCATAAAAGGAGTCCACATTCCTTCCTCACTTGAAGGAATAACTCCCTGCTTGTAACCACCCTTTAACGAGTCCTTGAAAATAAGCTGATCGTTAGTAATATCCTCAACCCAATTGTAGTGAGCAGAGTTGGCAATAATCAGATCTCCCGTGCGGTCGGGCGGAAGGAAAAGAACGCTCGCTTGTTCCCTCTTCAGAACCTGAGCGAGAGGTTTAATTCCATTGTCGTCTTTTAGTTTTTCAAGCTCATCAATAACTTGTTGTCTCAGCGCTTCGTATTCCGGTCCACTTGCATGGTGATAAACTTTTTCAAGTCCATCCGGATGAATATAGATATTGTCCATCTGGAGAAAAACGACCTTAGTTCTGGCCCAGTCGATTTCATACTCTCCGGTTCGCTTGTTGAGCTTGTAATTAAGCCAGCCTTTTTTGGCAAAAAGATTATTTAATCGCACTTCTTTATACAGTGGAATCGCTCCGTGATCCGAACTGAGCACGACGTAGGTATTTTCATCGCAATTATCCAGGACTGTTCCCAGAATATGGTCGATGCCTTGATACATTTTCAAAACATCATTCCACAAAACATTTCGTTCTTCTTCGCTGATCTGTTTGTACTTCGGACTCTTCGGATCGAGATAAGGCATCCACCAGCGGCTGGTCAGCATCTGATTGGGCGTATAGATACTTTGGATAATGACATCGCTGGAGAAATTTTTAATCATGTAGGCGGCCATTTTATTGTGCCAGTCGAGAGAGAAATTAGCCTCTTCAATGAACGTCTTTTTATCTTCGTTCAGATAAATCAATTGCGGAGGATAATTATCGACAAAGTCTACTGACGGTCCGTTCGCTTCGCGAATTCCCTGGTAAAGATAGTTGGGTTTAACTAAAAATTCATTCAGTTGATTGTAGAGAAATCTCACCCGGAAATAATCTTTTTTTCCGAGTTTGATAACTTTAATTTTCATTTCAGTATCGACGTTTACTGAAGAAGCGTCTCTTTCCCATTCCATTTTTTTGGGCGTGTAAATGTTGTAGTCGTTTTTTAGCTCCCAGTTAAGAGAGACGGGCATCCACTCCCCCCAATCGCCTTCGGCAAGATCAGAAAGTTTATTCTGTTTATCTTTTGAAAAAACAATGCGGTCGTAATTTTCTATGCCGTCATCTTTTGAATCGTAAATTAATCCATAAACAGGTTCCTTCCAGTTTGTGAGATTGATTTCTCTTTCAGGAGAATAACTTTTGACTTTCAAAGACCATCCATTTGGATTTTCAGTTTTTAAAAATTTGGTGAGTTCGCTGCCAAAGTTAAAAACGCGTCTATTAAGTCCCGTTTCAACCTGAAGTTTTGCATCTCCTTCCGAGTGAAAATTGATGGCAGGAAATTCGATTCCCCATCCTCCCCAGCGCCCTTTAATCGTTATGCCTTCGTTCAATTCAGGCGGAGTTGATCCAGGGATAGAAAGAAGCGAAACTAAGAATTTTTTTTCTTCCAAAGTATACCAGATAGGCGGAACTTTCTTAGCCTGGGAGGTGAAGCCTCCTTTAGAAACCATTTGAAGAGGATATCCTTCAATTCTCATCGGGCCGTCGGCAATTCCGTGAACATCAGGAGTCGTTCCGGTCATGAGTGTCGCAAAGTTCGTCGGAGTATGCCCGGGAAAGACAGGAATCGAATAACCGTAAGAGCCTTCATCCATCATGCGCTTGATGTTTGGCAATTTTCCTTCCTGCGCCCATTGATAAATTTTAAAAGTTACAGGTTCTGCACGGAAGCCGTCAGGAACAAACCAATAAAGCCGCACAGGTTTAACTTGCGTATTCAATCTGGTCTTTGAATTCAAAACCACAAAACCTGCAACCATGGCAAGAAAGGTTAATGTAATAAAAACAATGGTGGACTTAGACGGTGCTTTCTTCATATAATCAAGTCTAAACAACTAGCTCACTCAATGACAATGCCTAAACGATGATTAAATTTTTTGGTTTGCCCATACTCATTGCCTTTGTTCTCGGATATATGATTCCCTATACGGCACTCGCGCTGTCGCCTTACGCTTTTATCGTTTTATTTTTAATGATGACTTCTTCAACGATTGATATCGAATGGAGTAAGCTTAAACGACTGGTCGATTACCGCAATGAACTTTTAGTTGGTCTTTTCTTTTTATTTATTTTCTTTCCTCTCATGCAATGGTTTCCGGCAAAAATTCTCATCAAAGAGGAATCGCTTTTCTACGGAACGATCCTTGCGTCTATCTGTCCTGTGGCGATCGTCGCTCCCAACTTTACCCGCATCCAAAAAGGCGATGAAATTCTTTCATTTCTTTTTATGATTCTGTCCATGATTGTGTTTCCCTTTATGGTATGGCTGGCGCTGAATCTCACTCATCAGACTTTGCACTTGCGTCCTATTATTATCGATATGTCCTTGTTGATTCTATTCCCTTTACTTGCGGGTTTTCTATTGCAACTGATCGATAAAAAATTTGGCTTTTTGCATTTGTGGAAAAAAATTGCGGCAGAATTCAACATGCTCGCGATTGCGGTTCTCGCTTTTATTTATCTCGGGGCTTCTGTCTCAAAACTTAATTTGAATTATACTTCCGGAAAAGAACTTGCCGGAGTGATGGCCATTCTTTTCTTTCAGGATTTTGGTGTCTATTTTCTTTCAAAAATAATTCTGAACCGGTTGTTTGAAAGTGAAAAAGCGGAATCACTCGCTATTTCGCTCTCAATGAAAAACCTGGCCGTCTCCGGTGCTATTCTTTTGTTTTACGATCCAAAAGCATCCCTTGCTTCGGCACTTGGATTTTTTGTCCATGCGCTTTTCTTTAATTTTCTCGCAGTAAAAAAATCTAAAATTTGATGACCTGATCGATATAATTTTTTACATCATCCAGGTGGTGAGTAATAAAAATAACCGTTGTTCCGGAAGCGCGAAAACGCGGAATCATTTCCTGAAGAATCTCTTCGCGGAGAGATTGATTGAGTGAACTCAGTGTTTCATCGAGAATAAGAACTTTTGCTCCGACCAAAAGCGCTCTGATCAACGCCAGACGTTTTTTCATGCCCCCCGAAAGTTCATGGGGGTATAAATTCATGGAATCTTCGAGATGAAATGTTTTCAGATGAGAAAGAATATTTTCATCCGTAGCGCCGATAAATCTCAGCTGTTCAATAACTGTAAGCCAGGGAAACAGATCATCTTCCTGGTGAACAATGAAAATATCTTTAGTGGGCTTTTTAATTTCTTTTTCACCAAGAGTAATACGGCCGTGGTCCGCCTCAAGATGACCCGCAATCAAATGAGCAAATGTAGACTTGCCAATGCCCGAAGGTCCGACAAGCGCATAAATTTTTCCAAGCTCAAGCTCAAGCGAAAAATCGTTGAAGATAATTTTCTGCTCAAAATGAAATGTCAGTGATTCAACTTTTAAGGCATCCATTTGACCACCTTTTTCTGAAGCTTGCTCATTCCCCAACTCAAAAAATAACCTATGAGCGAAATGAGAATCATGTCTACGACCATACGTTCAAATTCGAGGTTAAGTCGATTGAGCTGAATTGAGTATCCGAGCCCAGAGCTTCCTGAAAGCATCTCGGCCGCAATAATCGACATCCACCCCATAATTAACCCTACTCTCATTCCCGTGAAGACTTGTGGAAGAATCGCCGGAAGATAGATTTTAAAAAGCATCTGGAAATAAGTCAGTTCAAGAGAACGGGCAACGCGCAGAATTTCTACTTTTATTCCCGAAAGAGCTTCATAAGTACTGGTGAAGACCGGAGGAAAGACACCGATAAAAACGATGGCCCAGGCTGCTTTATCGCCTACTCCCAGCCAAAGAATAACAAAAGGAATCCAGGCAATGGGCGGAGGAAATTTGGGAGCGTCCAGCAATAGATTAAAAAGAAAATTGCGTTTTAAAAAAGATGGAAGACTGAATCGCAGAAGTCCTGCCACGACTCCCAAAAAAAAGGCCAGGCTTCCGCCGCAAAGAACGCGCAGAAGACTGGCCAGGCAATTATTTAATACTTCTTGTGTTAACACCCAAATATTATTTCACGTAATCGTTAGAAACAAAATCCTTCATGTTAATTTTCTTTCCACCAGTCATTCCTGAAACAAAATCGGCCGCCCCTTGAAGAATAGCGAAGTCGTCTTTGTTAAAAGTAACTCTAATTTCTTTATCGCTTTTCGCTTTGAGGTTTGGTTCATAGACAATAGTTTTGGCAAGAACTGCTGAATCCACTCCTGTGAGTTTAGCTTCTTCAATAAACCATTTATCTGCTTCTTCAGTGTGCGATTTATAGTAGGAATAAGCTTCTTTTAAAGCAGTGGCCATTTTCTTGGCGACACCTTTATTGGCAGAAAGAAATTCTTTATTCATTAAAACAAGCGCACAGACTTTTCCGCTGTCAATAATGCGAGCAAGCTCGGCCACTTCAAAAGTCGCCGGTGCAGGATCAAATCCGGCAAGAGCATCAAACTGATCCCAAGTAACTGCTTCTTTTCCGGCCTTCTTCAAAAGCGGTCCCTGTTCAGGCATTCCCAGATTGATTAGCTTAACATCAGTTGCCTTCAATCCTTTGGCCTGCAGGTTATCCAGTAGAACTCTTTGAGCGGCGGCCCCCATTGGAACACCAATCGTTTTGCCTTTCAGGTCGGTTAGTGTCTTAATTGGTGATTTTGGTGGAACGTAAGTCGCAGTGCGGTTGTACATAAGTCTTGAAATGCCTACCCATCCTTTTTCCTTGGAAAAAAGGGCAGCGGCGGGCTGATCAGCGGTCAAAACGACGTCAATTTGTCCTGCCAGAGCAATTTCATTGAGCTCGGGACCAAAGGTTTTCCCGACAAATTCGGCTTCCAGGTCGTGTTTTTTCAAAATGTCAGTGTGTTTCCAGATCTGAACGATTTGTCCTTGGATCGCCCAGGGAACCTGCCAGCCAATACGAATTTTTGTTGCGGCATGCCCATTAAAGGACAAACTGATGAGCATAAGGCCCAATAAAACCTTCATTGTGAACTCCTTTTCAAGATTGATTTTAAAATGATTTACGATTTTCCTCGGACCCGCAATGAAATTTTTTGATTTATAAATGCCCCTTGTCTTATGCATTTAACTCTGTTACATTAACCACTCTTTTAGATTAAAATTTTTGGATTATAAGGATTTATTATGGCACGCACATGTGATTTAACAGGTAAGAAGAGACTGGTAGCCAACAAAGTTTCTCACGCGAACAATAAGACAAAAACTAAGAAGCAAGTAAACCTTCACACTAAAAAAGTGTTTGATCCAGAAACAAACTCTGTGATCAAATTGAAGCTTTCTGCTGCTGCGATCAGAACTCTTGATAAAGTTGGTTCGATCTCAAAATACGTAAGAAAAAACAAACACCTTTTCATGTAATTTGAAATAAAAAAGGCTCCCTTTCGGGAGCCTTTTTTTTTGCCTTTTTTACTGAACTTCTACTGATTCGATTTTAAAGCCCCACTTATTGATTGATCTATCCGAAATAAAATTCAATTGAACTGTATTTCCTTCGATGTAATCCGTCGTGTAGTTCTCACCAGTTCCAGAAACTTTCTCAATAGTGTTTCCAGCAGCATCGGCCATTCGAACATAATCGTATCCCGATTCAAGATCGTACTTCGCTACTTTCACTCGTACATATTTCGCACCTGGGAAAGTAAATGTTTTAGAAACGTTTGAGTTTTCTTTGTATGGGTGTTCTGATTCAAAAGTCTGGTCAAGCTTCACAAGAGTCCAGCCATCATTTCTTGGGCCCGATCTTTCAGGACGTGTGTCTGTTAAAAGATTGTAAGCATCGATGCGAGAAGCAGTTTGCGTTTTCCCGCGAAGAGCTGCAACCGGAACACCTGTCATTGTTAGTCTCTCTCTCATTTGAGCAAATGGCAGTCTGCCTTCTTTAGAAAGAAGGAGTCCAAGAACTCCTGAAACGTGTGGAGTCGCCATTGATGTTCCTGACATAACTTCATAGCCTCCGCCTTTTACAGTCGAAAGAATGTTATGTCCCGGAGCTGCAATGTGAACTGAGTTGCGCCCGTAAGAAGAAAAGTAAGCAAGATCATTTTGTGCTGTAAGGGCCGCAACTGAAACAACGTTAGCAACATCATAGCTTGCAGGATACGATGGCGTTGCGTCGTTATTTGAAGATGAGTTACCAGCTGCTGCTGTGAAAATAATTCCTTTGTCAGCTGCTCTTTGAATGGCCTCGAACAATGCTTGTGAACGACCGCCGCCGCCCCAAGAGTTGCTCATCAGATCAACATTTAATCCAGTGGCATAGTCGATTGACTTCACAGCGGCCTCAAGAGTCCCTGAACCACCGGCATCAAGAAACTTAACCGGGATCATTGTCACTTCTGACATTACACCTGCAACACCAACTTTATTGTCATGAAGAGCACCGATTGTTCCGGCACAGTGAGTTCCGTGACCGTTGTCGTCCATTGCATCTTTTGTATCGTTGGCAAAATTGTATCCATGTTCTTTATCAACATTGGCCTTTAAGTCCGGGTGATTGTAATCAATCCCTGTATCAATAATCGCAATGCGAATATTGCGCGTGCCTTTTGTGATATCCCAGGCTTTCATTGCATTAACGTCAGCTCCTTCAACACCCGCTTTTCCTTGAGGCTCATTTGCCCCAGTATTGCGTAGACCCCACAGCTGACCAAATGAAGGATCATCTGGAGTTGCTGAAAGTGTTTCTGCAAAAGGAGAATTCTCTAGTTTCTTATGAAAAACAGATTTTTCTTTAGGCATCACTGAAGCAGAATAAATATAGTTTGGTTCAGCGTATTCGACTTCTGGATTATTTTTTAAAGCAGCGATTGCTCCTGAAAGAGATTTCTCTCCTTGCGTGCCTGCTACTTTAAATACGTTTAATTTCTGATAAGAAAGTTTAATTTCTCTCGAAGCAGTCAACCCAAAAGTTGAGAAACCTTTTTTGCTCAAAAAGTTCTGAGCACTCACTCCTGGCTTTAATTTAACAATGATTTCCCCTGGTACGTGTTTAGCAAAATCTGCAGCGTGCGCCCCAGTCATTGCCAGAACAGATAAGATGGCCGGCCCTAATAGCTTCTTACTCATTTCTTCCCTCCTTGGAATACAAGAGTTTTTCTATCACCTATATGTTGTGTGTACTTTTTAAGCTTAAACGACCAAAGACTTTTGCCCAGTTTTTTACGCGGAGGGTATTTTTTTCCGAAATGGTCCGATACTTTATTTTTTTACCAGAATTGAGAGAATAACTCTCATGATACACAACAGTTCATCTGATCCCGTACTCATTAAAAAAATTTCTCTAAAAATCTGGTCTCTCAGAGATGAGATTGAAGCGCGCATTCAAGAGAAAGTGGAAGCAGGCCAGTCTGTTGATGAAAATGAAATCATGCAGATCAGATCTCAATACACTCCTAAAGGGGCGAGCGCGACTGTGCTTCCTCTTAAATCAAACGCCGAGTTAGATAACGGCGAAGATGACATGGCCCGAGCGATGGCGGAAGCCATGAACAGTGGCGACGAAAATGCGGAAGCTCAGCCGGAAGAAAACACAGAAACCGTAGCTGCCGCAGAAGACAATGTTGTTTCTTTGAACGCAGGATCCCCTGCTCAAGATGACAATATAATTACCATCAGTCTCGATGCACCTAACATCGCTGAAGACAAGATTGCTAAAGGAAAGACTGTTCTTTCAGAAATCAGCATGGAGAAAATGTTTTTTTTCTGCAATAAACCTTTCACTGAAGGCCAGAGCATTGTGATTCAGTTTTGTATTCCAAAATCTTTTATTGTGAATGCAGATATCCTCTACTGTCGCCCTTTCAATTTAAAAAGCCGAATTATTTCTCAAAACAATTACACTCACCGGGCCTTGATCCGGTTTAAATTCCTGAAGGAAGGCGAACGCGCTCTTCTCAGACAATTCCTGCAGTCTATTGAACCTGACTTAACTAAGGTTGTGAAAAAAGCTGCTGCGAAAACAGAAGAAGAAGGCGGATCTGATTTCGGCGAACTGGATGATTTAGGTTTATAAAATCCCATTCTTTGATTATGATTGAGGGATGAATAAGCGTAAACTCATCTCCAATCTGATTCTCCTTTGCTTTTTTCTTCTAGTCGGAGTTGCAGCACTCCTCACCGACATTTTCCAAAATCCTCTGAAAAATAACAGCAAAGTCATTGAACAGGTCCGCTTATTTACCAACAACGATCTTTCCACTGTTAATAAAATAGTTTTGAAAAATAAATCCGGTGAATATGCTTTTGAACGAGACCCGAACAACCAGATTTCACCATGGCACATGACCGCGCCAAGAGATATTTCCGCCAATTCTGTTTTTATCGATAAACTTTTTACCTCACTTTCATTTTCTAAGGTAAAGAAAATTTTCCCAGAAGAAAAAATCAATTATTCGAATTTTTCGCTGGATAAACCTACTTCTACTTTGACCTTGATTGATCAGACAGGAAAAACAACAACGATCCTTGTTGGTCTGATGAACACAATTGATAACTCGACATATTTAAAAATCAGCGGAAAAAGCGGCATTTTTCATGTGGATGCTCCAAGTGTTTCTCTCGAAAATGCTACGATCGTCGACCTGGTTGAATCGCAAATTATTTCCATTGACCTCGAAACGATTCTCTCTTTCCGGATTACTCACGGATCTAAAAAAAGCACGCCCTCGCTTGAAATAAAAAAGAAAAATGAAAACTGGTATGATCGCGAAAACAATCTTCTTTCAACCGATAAGATTGACGATTATTTAAATGAACTCTCCGCTCTCAAAAGCACATTTATCGTGGATAAGCCTACAGACGCACAGAAACGCCAGATTTCTTCTCTGTCGCGCAATCCAGCGATTGTTATTTCAGTTGAAGACAATAAAGGTCACGTCATTGATTACAATATAAGCTCAGTGATCAAAGATTTTTCAGATATTGATCTTAAAAATGAAGAGTATTTTATCGTCACTATCAGCAACAACAATACTGCTTACATAGTGAAGAAAAGTTTTCTGGAATTATTCTCGCGAAAAGCTGAAAGTCTTAAACCAGTGCCCCAAGCACCGGTCGCACAGTAAGATCAACCGGTTTTTTTCTGAACCAGTCTAGAATTGGAAGGAAGAGCATTTTCTTTTTGAAGTTTTTCAGGGTCAACGAAGACATTGATAAATTTTTCGATCAAGATCGTGTTGTAACGTTTAACACCGGTTTTATCCATGAGAATCTTTCTTAAAGCTTCCGTTGGTTGAATTTTATTATCTACCATCACATGGACAAAATCATCTGCAAGACAAACGATATTGGCCAGCGTGAGAATTTTGTTTCCTTTTTTCTGAAAAGGAAATCCTGTTCCATCGTAAGCTTCATGATGCTGTAGAACGATTTGTTTAATTGAATTATTAATCGCACGGTTCGGTTCAATCAGCTGCACGCCAAGCTCAGGATGCTTTTTATATTCTTCCAGTTCTTCAGGTGTCATTTCATGAGGACGCTTAGTGAGAAGCTCTTTAGGGAGAAGCATTTTTCCGATATCGTGAAACATACAGGCCATGGCCGTTGTTTCAATGGTCGTTTTTGATTGCCATTCAAATTGCTTAATAATCGCAGTTGAATAAAGAGTAACCAGAAACGCGTGAGAATAAGCTGTGGGATCAAAATTCTGAAATGAACGAAGCGCCTGATAAAGATTGTCTTCGCCTTCGATCAGTTTAAAAACAGTCTCGCAAACCTCTTTCCCCTGCTCTACAACCTGTGGCTTAAGGCCGATAGTGAATGCTTCTTCAAGGAATTTTTCTGAAACGTTTTTGAGCTGATTAACTTTGTTGTAAACAGGAACGGCTGAGTTATCAATAAGCTTCTTTGCCAGAAAATTATTGTATTGAACAAACTTTCTTCTATCGCTGTTATGGAAAAAAAGAAATTCGACTTTCTTTTCGTTCTTATATTTATCAATTCGTTCTTTAGAGAAAGCATCCCCGGAATGAAGAATTTTTAGATATTTGTTTGTGCCCAGTTTGATATAAATATCAAAGAGAACCGCTTGCGAAGAATAAAATTCATCAATTTTGATTTTGGTGAACTGATCATCACTTTGAGCAACTTCCAGCTCTTCACTCGCTCCTTCTTTCTTAGGAACATTGGCCATGAGATCGCCAAGCGATTGGTGTCCCTCGAGCAGTTCTTTCAGAAGACTAAGTTCAAAAGGAAGAATGGCAAGTTCCGCCACGCCCATCTTTTGCATTTTCTCTTCAGAAACTTCGCCTTCATCAACGAGCTCTTTTCTCGCGATAATGATCACGCGTTGACTTGGATAATTTGTTTTGATGAATTTGAGAACTTGAGCTGCAGAGTGATTGCTTGTATCGAAGTTCATGATGACCGCAAAATACTTGTCATTGTACAAAGCAAGTTGCGCTTCACGACCATTCGTGACTGCGTTCACTTCATACATTTGCTCCACGAGATACTTCTTGGCGTTACCAAGCCAAGTTTCATCTGGATCAACTAAAAGTACTTTTAAGGCCAAAATAATTTCCCTGATAAAAAGGTTTTTCCGGTTAAAACCCTACGAGAAATTATCGGTAAAATGAGCTGAATTCTAAAATAAAAAAGTGGCTGAAACTCGCATGAATTTCAGCCACTTATCTAATTTGTATTCTAAATAAAAAGACTACTTAATTTCTTTGTGTACAGTATGACGCTTTAAAAACGGATTATACTTTTTAAGTTCAAGACGATCAGGTGTCGTTTTCTTGTTCTTAGTAGTCGTATATCTAGAAGGAGATTTTCCTTCTTTTCTTGCTTCTGTACATTCTAGGGTTACAATAACTCTAGCACCTTTCTTTGCCACAACATGCCTCCACGTCGAAATTTTAAACGTTGGTTAAGTTACACTGAAAAGCGTTGGCATGACAACCAAAAATTGCTAAACCACACTAAAAACTGCAAAGAAATCGCTTAAATTATGAAAATCAACACTGAAAACTGGACATACACTCATTATTTCTCTGATCCGCTTCGCGCTTTCGTCTCAATTGGGGCGTCACCGGCCGAAGAATCCGCCGAAGAATCCGCCGAAGAATCCAAAGAAGTGATCATGCAATACCTGGTCACTCTGACGGACAAGGATTATCAAGAACTCTATCAAAGCGTACATACGACGATTGAAGAGGCCCTTGGTGCCCTAAACGAAAAATACGGACACTGGGACTTCAAGGACGCCGGCGCAAGAACAGACAGCAACGGTTGCGACAGCTGCGCTGCTCACTAATTTAACCGTTAACAGTTAACCGATAACCGCTAACCGCTAACCGCTAACGGTTAACCGAAACAGTTAACAGTTACAGTTAACGGTTAACTGCAACTGCTAACTACCAACATCCAACCGTTGACTGTTGCTGCCTAACTTGTTATAAACGATGATCTATTTAATCAACCTGTCCCTGTATACAAAGCAGTGATAACGTAACTTACGAGGTCCCTATGAAAGAAGGAATTCACCCAAAATACGAAGCTGTAAATGTAACATGCGTTTGCGGAGCTGAGTACCAAACTGGTTCAACAATCAAGTTAGAAAAGATCGATATCTGTGCTGCTTGTCACCCGTTCTATACTGGTAAGACAAAAGTTCTAGATACTGAAGGCCGTATCGAAAAATTCAAAAAGAAATTCGGTACAGACTACGCTAACAAAGCAAAAAAATAGAATGAACAGGGCCCTCACCAGGGCCCTTTTTTTTGTCTAAATTTTCAACACTCTCGCTTGCCCCTTGAGCTTTTTACACACTCGCCCCTTCCGCCTTCACCTCCTGCTAAAATCCCTGAAAACACCTCTCTTTTGGAGTTGATGATGAAATCTCTGATTTTAGGTTTATTTGTTTTGTTTTCTTCCACCGCCGTCTTCGCTAACGATCCGGCAGAGGTGAATTGTGCAAAACAGGCAAAGGCCATCACTCTCCAGGATATTTTCCAGAATGCCCGGGAGTTCAGCATTTTTAAAAAAGGTGAACTTCGTATCGAGTATCTCAGTTACGAAGACGTTAAAAACATTATTTACCTAACAGAGCTTGATCTCGATAACGAAACGGTTACCTACAAAACATCTCTTATCGGGAAAGTTTACAGCACCGACAATGCTTACACTCAGGTTCGTCTTTCAGAATGTGAAATCAAGTTCGAAATCGAAGGCTGCGAAATGAAGCAATCATCTTGCAGCTCTACCTATGAATAATTGACGAATAATTGACGAATAACTTTAGCGGGAAATGTATGAATAAAATTTCGATTACTTTATTACTGATTCTTTCCACCAGCGCTCAAGCGTACGACTACGGTTCTATCAAGGGCTCATTAGAAAAGAAAATAGAAGAAGCAAAAGAAGCGGCCAAAAGAGATGCGGGAAGACTTCCCTCTGTGCCGTCCCTTCCCAAATTGCCAAAGCTTCCCGAGCCGCGCGTTCCCGATCAGGAAACTTCATCTTCAAAAATTTTAAAAACGTCTGAAAGCAAACTGACCATTGTTGAAAAAGTCCCTGCCGATGATAAATTTATCATGTTCAGAATTGCCAGAACTGATCAACCTGAAAAAGAAGAAGTTTTACTTTACCCGGCAACGAATGGTGAAGTTCGTGCTCAGCTTTATTTTCGCAAAGGCGCCGGCCGCTACACCGTGAAAATGTTTGAGAATAAAACTGCAGAAAAGTATACAAGCTATTCATGGCTCAAAATGTACGAAGCAGAAAATTTTGATACGCGCGATATGGATTTCCTCCTTCCTTCACAGGCGGTTCAATCGGATAATGCAACTTTAGTCGCCCTCGCTAAGGAAGTGACCAAAGATGCAGTGGATGAAGCTGATGCGGCCAAAAAGCTTCACGATTTCATTGTTAAAGATATTGATTACGATACCTCTGCTTATAAAGACAAAAGCTACTTAACGAAGCCCTACGATGCTCTTACCGTGTCTTCTACCAAGAGTGCCATTTGCATGGGCTACGCCAATTACCTGGCGGCCTTAGGTCGCGCCATTGGTCTTCGCACTCGCGTGGTTTATGGAAAAGCAAAAGTCGCAGAAGGATGGCTGGATCACGCATGGAATGAAGTACTGGTAAATGACGAATGGAAAATTATCGATTCAACGTGGGATGATCCTATTCGTTACACTTATTTCTTTCCGACAGCGCAACAGTTCTCTGTTGATCATACGAAAGAGACGAACAATCCTGAAATTTAATTTTTTAAGCGAACGCGAAGCTTATTTTGAACAAGCTTGTCGATTTCGAAAGAAATTTTTTCTCCGACGTCGGCATTCTTAAAAGCTTTTTCCTGAGCTTTGCTGAGCTGTTTTTTTTGAATTTCAATGACAGCATTGGTGTTCACTCCGTTATCCAGGTAACAGACTTCATACTCAAAACTGAATTTGGTTTCGTTGATATAGCGAATGGTCGTCGCCTCATTGATTAAAGCTTGCGGTCTTTTTCTTCTGTAAACGTGAGCGGTCATCGGAAGGATTTTGCGGTCGAGACTAACGAGTTGAGATAAACGCTCAATGCTTGGATCATGAGACGTTCTCAGAACTTGATGGCACCATTCGCCCGGACAGGCCGTCGCATTTGGACAAGGATACAAAACATCGTAGTGATCCAGTACATTCTCGCGCAGCTTTTTAAGCTCTTTAAAGAGCTCGCTTGTTCCGGGCTCAATCCAGATCACGTATTCAGGATCGATGCTCATAATGAGATCCTGGGCCTTATACGTGCCCATTTCATTGATGGAGTGTCCGAAAAATAAAACAGCGTCGGAATTTTTTTGATGATACTTGGATTCTGTTCTGAGGTTGACCTCTGGAAAAAAGCCTTTCAGGATCTTGCTCGTTTGTTCCAGCATCTTTCTGGAAGTATCGACTGCGATAATTTCCGGTGGCGTTTGTTCAAACAGTAAACTCCACCCTAAAGAAAATGTCCCGGGTCCACACCCTACGTCGATTAAAGATCTGACACTCAGGTCGTTCAGCACTTCTGCTGGAAGTTTATTCAAAAGAAAATGCAGCTTCGGAATATTAGTCGGCAAATACAGTGAAGCGTAGGCGGAAACGTGATTATCATCCTGCACATAATCTTCAATCTGGTGACGTTTCACTGTGAACTTTGTGCTCATGTCGTTAATGAGACGGACGATCTCTGTTTCTTTCAGATTGGGATTTAAAAGATACGGACGTAGTTCTTCAGCAGAAAGAACAAAGGGCCCGAAGGCCCTTTGTGATGGATTATCTTTTTGCAATGTCTGTGTACTCGCGGTTAGTTGAACCAGTATACATCTGACGTGGACGAGCGATCTTCGTTTCTTTTGTTTCACGAAGCTCTTTCCACTGAGCTAGCCACCCTGGCATTCTTCCCAGAGCAAACATAACTGTGAACATATTTGTCGGGATTCCAAGAGCGCGGTAAATGATTCCAGAGTAGAAGTCTACGTTTGGATAAAGGTTTCTTGACTTGAAGTAGTCATCAGCAAGAGCTTCTTGCTCAAGACCTTTTGCAATGTCGAGAAGAGGATCTTTAATTCCAAGTTGAGCAAGAACTGAATCACATGCTTTTTTAATAATTTTAGCGCGTGGATCGAAGTTTTTATAAACTCTGTGTCCGAAGCCCATAAGTTTGAATGTATCGTTTTTATCTTTTGCGCGAGCAAGAGCTTTGTGAGCGTCGCCGCCAGACTTTTGGATATCTTCAAGCATTTCCAGAACCTCTTGGTTCGCTCCACCGTGTAGAGGTCCCCAAAGAGCATCGATCCCAGCTGAAATTGAAGCAAAGATTGAAGCGTTAGAAGAACCAACAACTCTTACTGTTGACGTTGAACAGTTTTGTTCGTGGTCAGCGTGAAGGATCAATAGAACGTCTAGAGCTTTTGCGACATCTTTGTTTGCTTTCATGCCCATCATGTTGATGAAGTCTTCGCAGTATGAAAGAGCTGGATTAGAAGCAACCATCGCCTGCCCCTGACCGTTTCTGTGAATAGCAGCTGTAATGATTTTGAACTGACCAAGCATTAGAGCGAAGATTTCATCTTTTTGCTCCATTGTTGGATTCGGGTTGTTCAGTTCTGGATAGTGTCCAGAAAGAGCAACTGTCACTGCTGAAGCAATCGCCATCGGGTGAGTTGTCTTCGGCATAATTTCGATCATCTTAGTGATGTACTCTGGAAGTTTAGAGTAAGAAGCGACTTTCTTTTCGAACGCTGAAAGTTCAGCGGCGGTTGGAAGTTTTCCCCAGTTCAATAAATAAGCGACTTCAATAAATGAAGATTTTTCTGCAAGTTGTTCAATTGGATATCCACGGTAACGAAGAATCCCAAGCTCACCATCCAGAAATGTAACAGCTGAAGCACATGAACCAGTATTTAAAAATCCGTGATCGATTGTAATGCATCCTGTGTCTGCGCGAAGTTTTGAAATGTCGATCGCTTTTTCGTTTTCAGTTCCTACGTAAACAGGATACTCAAACGTTTTGCCATCAACTTCGATTTTTGCCTTAAGAGACATATGGTTCCTCCAATGAAATGGTCATAAAAAATGGATAAAAAAGTTCCTAAAAAATACGCCTGTCTAAAAAACCTGTCCATGACAAAGATTATGAAATCCTGTCATCTGTCATATTAAAGTCGTCCGGACCAACCTTTCGGATCAGCGTGCCAATCCCTGAGCAGTTTTTTACCTTCCCCGCTGATAAATTGTAACTCGAGGGCCGCTTCGACGATATGTTCAAAATCTGTCAGAGAAAAAAGATTTAGAGACAACTCTTTTAGTCTCTTACTCGCTTCCTGCATCTGGTAATCCACAATGCATAAACAAGATGAAGAAATGAGCCCCGCCTCTTTCACTCCCATCATAGCATCAGCAAGGGAAGATCCCTGATTGACCAAATCTTCGACAAGAATGACAGACTGATTGGCCTTATAATCACCCTCCACCTGATTTTTCTTTCCATGCTCTTTAGCCTTGGGGCGGACATAAACCATCGGGGCCTTGATTCGATCAGCAATCATTGCTGCGTGAGGAATCCCTGCAGTTGCAATTCCACCGATTAAATCAAAATCCAATTTGTGCTGTCGGATCGTCGTTATGAAGGACTTAATAATCTGATCGCGAAAATCGACATGAGTAAGGATCAGGCGATTATCACAGTAAATCGGTCCCTTTAAGCCCGAAGCGTAAGTAAATGGATTTTGTGGTTGTAGTTTTACGCACCCCTTGTTGATAAGGGCCTTGGCGATGTCCAATTTCATGGCGGTAATCCTTGGGTGAATGACTCTTCTATTGTGCTTAAGCAGACTTGTTTTTTCCAGAAAAAAACTTGCAAAAAAACTCCCAAAAATTCTTTTTAAGGTAAAATTCTATCAAGCGTTTTTCATTATATGCGAAGGATTATTTGAAAGTTTTATTTATAGGACATGACGACGAACTCAACGGGCCGCTAAAGAAGCTCACGATGGCGAATTTTCCCAAAATCAAACTCGTCGAAGTTACTGATACCGACAAACTCATGGATATGATGACCAATGATGGGCCCTTTTCTTTTGTACTGATGGTCATCGACAATAAGCTGCTCAATGTTTCTGAGCTTTACACAACCATTACAGATACGCTGGGACAACGTCCCTTTGTCTTCGTAGGGTCTCCGGCCTCTATGAAATCCTATATCACACCAGAGATCTTAAAAGCGACGGAGACGAGCTTTATGGTGGAAACACCACTCGCACCGGATGAATTCAAGAAGGCCATGCAATCTTCACTCGACTGGGTCAAAAAAGAAGAGTTTGAAGAATCCATTCTGGAATTCACCAAGGATGATCTTCATAAAATGCGCTTGCGCAATTTCTATCTATTTGAGCAGCTACCCTACGACGTGTATCTTGAATTGACTCCGACAAAATACGGTAAGGTCATTTCCAAGAATAAAACTTACTCTCATCAGTTGATGCAGAATTATTCGCGAAAAAATATTAAATATCTCTATTTGCGAAAAGATGAGCATTTGAAATTTCTGGATACCTCGATAAAAAATCTGCTCAAAATATATGAAGCTCGCTTAACTGAAAGAAAAAAATATCTGCTTCTCCACTTAAAAACAGTTTTTTTCATTCATCAGTTTATCAAAACATTAAGTGTTTCAGATGAAGTGGTGAAGCTCACGAATCATTTTATCGACAGCGTAAGAGAAATTGTGAAAACGACTGATGGTCTCGTTGATCTGATCAACTCTGTTATGGAAAGCAACAACATGACGTTTGCTGAACATAGTCTTATCACAGCTTATCTCTGCGAAAGCACTCTCTACAATATGGGATGGAATGCAGATATGTCTCGGGATAAACTCATTCTCGCGGCGATTCTTCAGGATATCGGACTTTCAAATGATGATATGTTAAAAATCCGCTCTTTGAATGATCCCAATTTCAAAATGCTTTCTGAAGATGAACAAAATGAATTTAAAAATCATCCTAACAAAGCGGCGCAAATTTCAATGTTCTTCAGCGGCTTTTCGGATGTAGATTTTATTCTCAATGAACAGCATGAGCATCCTACCGGAGATGGTTTTCCGAAAGGACTGAATTCATCCGGCCTCACGACGATCTCATGTATTTTTATTCTTTCGAGCAACTTTGCTGCAAGGCTGGCGCAAACTGGAAATTCACCAACGGCCTATAAAGAGATTCTGGGAAGCATGAAGCGTATCTACAACACTGGAAATTTCAAAGATCCCCTACGCGCTTTGGAAAAAGCTTTAAAAAAATAAATTACAACTTGATTGTTTCGAGAGTATCGACAATTTTTCGGTAGGTACTTTTGCTGAATTTTTCTTTGAGCTGAGCAATGATTTGCTTGGTATTGATCTGATAATTTGAATCAGCATCTTTGCCCTTCATGTATTCTTCAACGAAAGATTCTGCAATCAGAACAATTTTAGATAATGGTGAAACGTCGTCCTTGAAATCAATCGCAAAGCCGATTCCGTTGGTCATACCGTGGTGCTGTTTAATTAAAAGATCTGCGCCCATAGGTGAACGTTTATAACCGATCACCACTTCCGCCGCTAATCGCGCGTGATTGAGGATAACTTCTTTTTCTTTCTCACTGAGTTCTTCACTGAAAAGCAAATCTTCTTCATATTTCAGATTTGGGTGCTTGGCATAGATAGGCGTGAGCATAATATCGTGGAAGAAAAGAACAAAATTAATTTTCTCCATCTGCGCTTCTCCACCCCACGAAACATTTTTTACAATGTGTGAGGCTACGTAAGAAGCAAGAATGGAATGGGTGTAAATATAACCGCCTTTATTCGACAAGAGCAGTTGAAGAAGGGCCTTAAGTCCAGGCGTATCTTTTGCCATATCCTCCATGGCCTTGGTGCAGACTTCGGCCACGGCCATCACATCCTGAGCGACTTCCGGTGTAAGGCAAAATTCTGAAGCTGCAAAATCAAAACCGGCCTGCAGTGCTTTAGACTTCTCCACAATACCCGCCTGGGCCGTGCTTTTAATGAAATCGCAAATAATGGTCGAAACCTGATTGATGACAAGTAAGCGATCTAGTCTGTTGACGTACAGATGCGAGATTCCTTCATCAAGAAATTTTCTCAACACGCCTTTTAAATCACTGCCTTTTTTGGCAATCATCGTGAAGTTGATTTCTTCACCACTTTTTTTCAACTGAATGTAAACCGGACACGGTGCTTCTCTTAACTTCATGAGAAATTCCGTTTCAACCGCGTAGTATTCAGGAACTTCCAGATTGGCCATCGCTTTCGCTGTCACTTTTAATAGTGGAGCTGCTGAACGAAGCAAACTTTGTAAATTGTATGAGGTGGGAACGACAATGATGCCGGGAATTTCTTTTTCAGGATTTCCGACAATGATCATGGGAATGGAAAGATTATTATCCTCGAGAAATTCATGTAAAGTCGCAGCAGCATCCTGGCCATTGATCATCGTCGTGGCCACAATCAGATCAAACGAATTGCCACTTTGTTTCATCTCGTGCTGGATCTTGTGCATGGCCTTGACGGGTGTATCCGCGACGGAAACTTTAGTTCCAAGATAAACTTCCAGATTTATTGTATAAAGCTGATTTAATATTTCATTATCTGAAACAACTAATGTTTTCGTTATTGCCGTCATTACGTCCTCTACAAAGCACTATGAAAATGTTAGCATACATTTCAATTAAGAGAACAAACTTTAATTCACAACCAATTTAATCGAATTATGAAATTTAAAAATCCACTCATTAAAGGGCTCTTCCAAAAAAGGTATAAACGTTTTTTTGCGGACGTGAACGTCAATGGAGAAATCGTCGTCGCTCACACTGCTAATACCGGAAGTATGAAAACTTGCCTTGGAGAGAACTGGCCCGCCCTTCTTTCTTTTCATGACTCTCCGACTAGAAAACTAAAGTACAGCTTCGAGATGATTTCGAACGGAAAAACCTGGATTGGCATTAACACTTCAATGACAAATGCGCTGGCAATCGAGGCGATTCAAAACGGAACGATTCCTGAATTGCTCGGATACCGCGACCTAAAACCTGAAGCAAAGATCGGCCAGAGCAGAATAGATATTCTTTTATCCAATGGCGAACAGGAACAATGTTATGTCGAAGTTAAGAATGTCACACTCTCAGATGAGCAAGGCCATTGTCTTTTTCCTGATGCGGTCACGGAAAGAGGTCAAAAACATTTAAGAGAACTTCAGGATTTAAAACAAAAAGGAATACGCACAGTCATGCTTTTCATTGTTCAAAGAGAAGATGTGCATACATTCAAAATAGATCAGACAATAGATCCGGAATATTCGCGTCTGTTAAAAGAAGTGATGAGCAGCGGTGTTGAAGTTTTAGTTTATCAGTGCAGGCTATCGCCGGAAGAAATCGTCGTACATAAAAAATTGAAAATCATTTAATAAAAGACCGGTCTCCACAAACCGGTCTTTTATTAAAATAAAGATTAAGCGGCCTTTTTGTCTTTGTAGGCATTAATGTCTACGACATTACTCGTATTATTTGCCTGGGCCTGCTTACCTTGCATCAGCTTAAGATGGTTTTGCGCCTTAAGCTCTTTTTTCGTCGGTTTCTTACCGTGCTTACTCTTGTTCTGGTGTTTATCACCCATGAGACTACCTCCCTCAAGGAACAGAATGAACTTTCTTTATGTAAGTACTGTATCGGCTCTTCATGATTATACTTTAGTTTTTTTGTCGGATATTTTCTTGACCACATTCGCCTTGTCGAGAGGTTAACCCTCTGAAAAAATTCAATCTTATGGAAAATGTTAATGCGGCCCTTTTGACCAATATTTATGGCGTTGGCCTGCGGAATGTCCACTTTAGCTACCTGGAGCAATCGCCCGAGCTTTTTACAGGCTGGTTTGAAATTATCAGCGAAAACTTTTTCAGGACTAAGGGAAGACCTCGCGCAGTCCTGGATAAACTGAGAAAAGACTATCAGATTTCCTGTCATGGAGTTTCACTTTCAATTGCTTCCTACGAAGATTTTGACTGGGCCTATTTAAATGATCTGAAAAACTTCTTTCATGAGATTGAACCTTTCCTCATTTCAGATCATCTTTGTTTCACAGGTCTTCGTGAGAATAATCTTCATAATCTTCTCCCGTTTGCCTATAACGAAGAAAATCTCACCCACATCAGCGGACGCATTCATCAGGTTCAGGATTTTTTTGGAAGAAAGATGGGATTTGAAAATCTCTCGGCTTATTTCGATTACAAAAATTCAACGATGACAGAATGGGAATTCATCAGGGAACTTCTTAAGAGAACTGATTGCCATTTACTGCTCGATCTGAACAATGTTTTTGTTAATTCTTACAATCATGGTTTTTCAACTGACGAATTTTTAAAGACTATCCCTTTTGATAAAGTTCAGCAGCTGCACATGGCAGGCTTCAGTGAAAGAGAAAATTTTTATTTTGATACGCACTCAAAACCTCTTTATCCGGAATTAATTGATCTCTATAAAAAAGTGCTTCAAATGAATCGCGACATTCCCGTTCTTTATGAATGGGATGAAGATATTCCAGATTTTCCTGTTCTCGAACAACAAATTATCCGGTTAGCTGAAGTGCGGGAGGAATTTTGCAAATGAAGCAACAGGATTTTAATAAAAAATTTATTGAATGTATCCGCAATGGTCAAAACACTGAAGAGCTTCTCTCTTTGATGAAAAGTTTTTCACGACTTCCTTCCTCCCGCGCCCTGGAAGTTTATCGCGAAGATTATCAGGCTCGCTTAGCTGATGCTTTAAAAAATACCTTTCGCTCTGTTCACGCGGTTCTTGGCGATGAAAACTTTTTTCTTCTTGCCCGTGATTATCTCGAAAAATTTCCGTCCTCCTTTTCTGATCTCGATGATTATGGCGATCAGATGGAGGCTTTTCTGGCGACACATGCTTTCGCTGAAGATTTTCCTTTTCTTTCAGAGCTCGCGCATTTTGAACTACGATTCAGACAGATTTTTCATAGTGAAGAAAAAATAGGATTGGATGCGGCCGGCCTGCAAATGGTCTTTGCAGACGAGCAGCTCCGTCTTCAACTTGTGCCTTCTGCAATTGTTCTTTCTTATCATTTCTCCATAGAAAAAATTTTTTCGTCTTGTCTGTCTGAAGCGTCAGAAGACGATTCTCCTTTTGATTTTCATTCTCCTCAAAATATCCTCATGTTCAAAAAAGAGGGCCTTGTAAAAATGCATCTGCTGTCAATGAATCAGGCAGAGATATTGAAAAAATTTCATACTCCTCTTTCACTCTCAGAATGTATCAAAATTGCACCGGCCACAATGGCTCCGGCCGAAATGCAAACCTTGTTTCAGATTATAGGTCTGGAACAAATACTTTTGAAATCCTGATGATTCTTTTCCAGGAACGGTGCAAATTGGCCCTGAGAATTCAGGCATAGTTCCTGCACAAGTCGAAATCACAAATTTTAAATATGTTTTTCACGACGGGGAGGATGACATGAAAAAATTTATTCTAGCAATTATTGGCCTGACAATCGTTACCACAAATGTATTTGCAAAAGAAGAAGTTCTGGCAACGATTACTAACGATGAAAACAAAGAGATCTTTAAAATCGTGGCCAACACAGATGATTCGACCCAGACATTAAGAACTTTTTTTAAAGATGACTACCTGAACGGCAAAAAAACGGAACGAGAAGTTTTACCGACAAAAGAATTGATGAGACAAGGTCTAGTTCTCGAAAAGCGCGGCGAGCATACAGTCATCACTTTAAAAAGCCACAACTTTGATTTTGCCCGCGGCGGAACTGTTGTGATTGATACCCTCTTTAATGGGGTGACCGGCGAAAGAAGAGAATATGAATTAGAACTGGCAAAAGATAAAAATGGATGGAAACTTTACAACGGTCGAATTGCCGTTTCCAAACTTCATATTGAAATTAATAAGAAAGCTTTAATTGGTTCAATTGGTGTTAAAAATATCCGCATGGAGTAGCGTACAGCTTCCATGAAGGAAAAACAGAGCGCCTGAACTCTCTCTCAGGCGCTCTTTTAGAATGAGATTTTAAGCTGCTTTCTTCCAGGTCTTATTATTTTCCAGATCATCAAGACTGCGGATAAAATGGTTTTTCGTTTTCGTCACTAGTGGTGCAAAAACAGGTTTCAACTCCATTTCATGACCGTGCGGAATCAAATCTTCATAGCGTGCGAACAGACAAAATTCTTCATCAGCGCTTCTCTTAGCATTGTTCATGTTTCCATAAAAATTCAGAATGCGCGACTCGAGTTTGAACAATGTATAGTCCTGCTCAAGCATGGGCTGATCTTCATCAAGACGTTTGAAGGCTTCTTCAATACTGAGCTTTGTAATTTTAGAATAATGTTTCACCGGAATTTTCAATTCAAGAATGGTTGAGTTCTTAATTTTGTTCAGAAAATTCTTATCTTTAATTTTAAAAATAAATCCCACTTCAGAAAGCTGGTGAATCTGCACTTTATCACCATACTCTTTGACATCGTTGTCGAATTTCAAAACGATCGGAATATTCGCGTTTAAGCGAAACGATCTTAGCGTGTAATGCTCAAGAAGAATTTTTCTCATGACAAATTTCGAATAAATCTCATTGTCGAGCCACTTCATCGAAGTCAGCGTATAATACGGACCTTGTTCCCCATCGAATGAAAAAAGAATTTCATCTTTTCTATCGAACCAGGTAAGTCTCAATCTGGAATCCAGATAAGATTCATAGAGTGAATACAAATCGCTTTTCATAACTTTAATCTTATTACAAAGCCAGACTGGCTTTGCTTTAAGTTCCTGCAGAGTCTGGTTAAGTCTCATCAGGTGAAAATTATTATTGAAATTTTTGTAGTGCTTTCTTTGTGCGAGACAGGTCTGATCCCAGTTCGCCCAATGGAAGGTCAATTGCTTCGTCAGCATTAAATGTTCAGAGAGGTCCCGTGAACCGAGATAATCTTTTAAAGAAATGTGTTTAAGAGCAGCCGACATGAAATCCTCCAGAAACTAATCAGACATAAGTAATCAGTCATTACAATTAAGTTCATTAAAGCCTGGCCTGATTTCGATTTGGAGATTTTTTGCTTTTTTTTTGATCTGGCTGAAATCATTCTCTTTTTTGGTCAAGAAAACTTAAAGCTCATTCCGTAAATTTGTGTCTTTTTTGTGGCAGATTCCCTCTTCACATTTCTAAACTCTGATATACTCATAACTATGAAGAATCCCTTTGATATTCTTGAACAAAATTCATTGAACTTTAAGCTCACGCCTATTTCATTCCGTGAGATCTTCTTTATTGCTGAATCCCCATGCGATATTTATGCCCAGGTTGATGGTCTTTTCAAAGTGGTCCTTTATAAGAAAGCGGAAATTTCCAATACGGTTCTTCGCGATTTATTGCAAAAGAAACTGGCCAACCTTTTCGTCATGGAAGATGACCGCGCTTCTTTGAGATTTGCCCAGCAGGAGAATTTAAGAAACGTAATCCGTTCTCTTTCTATCGGTGATCCTCTTGAGAAAGCGAAGTACGCCACGAATCTTTTAACGATCAATCTCGGCTATCTTTATGAGGATCCAACCGATGACAATTTACTGAACCTTCAGGTCCAGAGCGCCAAGAACCTTGCGACTTTTCTTTTTAACAAACCTCAAATTCATGAAGCGCTTTATAAAGAATTTATCAAGCAAGGACATCATTACATTTTTGCCCAGCCTTTTCTTTCTACCTTGTTTCTTCTCGGGGTCATGAAAAATACCCGGATGTATATCGACAAAGACATCGAATTATTTTTTCTAACGAGCTATTTTAAAGACATCGGAATGTCGGCCATTCCGGTGGAAAAATACAATGATGAAAATTTAAGTGATGAAGACAGAAAGCTTCTGGCGAGCCATCCTCAGCTTTCCGTCAATATTTTGCGCGGCCGCGTGCCCCTACCGCCAAACCATTTAAAAATTATTGAGAACCACCATATCTACTCGACTCTCACTAATCAGCTGAACCTTGCTGATAAAGATGATCCCAATGTCGTTTTTGGTTTTGAAACAATGATGATTTCGGTGATGGATACAGTAGCAGCGATGATTACTGAGCGACCTTTCAGGAAAGCCGAGAGTTTGTATAAAAGTTTAGATCTCATTCGCTTATTGATTGGCGAACAATATCCACAAGAGTTCAAGCTCATCGTTTTTTATTTCAAAAATTTCTTTAAAGGCATGTGAAAATCTCTCGTGTATTTTCCGACCAATTTCCTTGCACATAAAATTCTTTTCAAACTGTTTTCAGTCATGAAACACTCTGTAATGAGTTCTTAATGCCAATTAATTCTAGGGAGGGAAATAATGGCGACACCAGAAATTAGTCCGCTTACGGGTATCATTGCTGAAGATCTAGTCTACGTCGACTTTGGAGAACATGAAGGAAAATCTGTTCTTGAAGTGGCCGACACACTACCAGAATTTTATGATTTTTTACTTGAAAGCAAAGAAGGTGGCAGATGCACCATCCGCCGCTCTAAAGATAAATCGTTTCGCCTTTACGTCACTCAAACTGCTCATTAATTTATAAAATTTCAATACATTAGGGGGAAAAGGTTCGCTTTTTCCCTCTATTCTTAACCAAATCCTGACATAACCTCCTTTAATTTTTGATTAAAATTGTCGATTATGTGTTCCATGAAGTTAAAATCCAAAACTCAGGACGCCGTCCTTTTCTACACTCTGCGAGTGATTTCACTTTTAGTTATCGGGCTTCTTCTTTTCATTATGTTCGTTTTAACTAAATCGGCCTGGCCTGCGATTTCCAAGATGGGATTTAGTTTTATCATCGGCCGTGACTGGAACCCTGTTGAAGATCAATTCGGAGCACTTCCTTTTATCTTCGGAACTTTAATCACCTCTTTTATTGCACTCATTATTGCAACTCCAGTAAGTATTCTTGTGGCCCTTTTTATTTCAGAATATCTTCCCAAAAGTGTTTCGCGCTTCGTGGCCCTTCTTGTTGAAATGGTCGCCGCGATTCCTTCCATTGTTTTTGGTCTCTGGGGAATCTTTTTTCTTTCTCCCTTAATGAAGGAGTCGATTGCTCCCTTCCTGAAAAAGTATTTTTCGTTTATCGGCATCTTTGAAGGACCTAGCTTCGGTATTGGTATTCTCACGGCTTCCATGGTTCTCGCCGTCATGATTGTTCCGACCATTTCATCTATTTGCCGTTCTATCTTTGAATTGATTCCAAAACATCAAAAAGAAGCTTCCTATGCATTGGGCTCGACAAAATTCGAAATGATTAAAATGGCCGTGATTGTTCCCTCACTTTCGGGAATCAGTTCGGCAGTTGTTTTGGGCCTCGGGCGTGCTCTGGGCGAAACAATGGCCGTTACGATGTTGATCGGAAACTCTCCAGTCATTGCCAAATCTCTTTTCTCTCCGGCCGCAACCATGGCCTCAGTCATGGCCAATGAATATACAGATGCAAACACGCCCCTGCATGTTTCATCTCTGTGCTATCTTGCGCTTCTACTTTTCTTTATCACTTTCCTCTCCAATTTATTTGCAAAGAGTATTGTGAAAAATTTTTCGAAGCTGAGATAAGGGAATAAAGTGAACAATAGACTTTTCAGAAAAATAAAAAACCATCTTTTCTTCGGACTGATCCTGATCAGTGCTGCACTTGTTTTAATACCGCTCTTTCTTGTTTTGAAATTTGTATTCGTGCAAGGATGGAGTTCACTCAACCTGAGTTTCTTCACAGAAATTCCCAAACCGGTTGGTGAAACGGGTGGCGGTATGAAACACGCCATTCTCGGAACAATATATATCGTTTTGCTTGGAGCTTTAATCGCAGTCCCATTAGGGGTAACATGCGGTATTTATCTTTCAGAATTCGGTAAAAGCAAACTATCAAAAACACTTAAACTCACTGTCGATCTCATGAGCGGTATTCCCTCGATCGTTATCGGTATCTTCGCCTATCTGATGGTCGTTGTGCCCTTAAAGAGTTTTTCGGCCCTTGCCGGGGGTGTGGCGCTTTCTATCATCATGCTGCCGATTATTATCAAAACCTCAGAAGAAATTTTAAAGCTGGTCCCGACACACATCCGTGAAGCTGGTCTAGCTCTTGGACTTCCGAGATGGAAAGTTATCCTGTTTATCATTCTCAAAGGCTCTGTTTCAAACTTGCTGACGGGGATTATTCTCGCTATCTCGAGAGCTGCCGGTGAAACCGCTCCTCTCCTCTTCACCGCTTTCGGAAACATGTACGTCAGCTACGAAATCAATAAACCAATGGCAACGTTGCCGGTGCAGATTTACACTTATGCTATTTCGCCGTTTAAAGACTGGCAAAGACAAGCATGGGCCGGAGCCTTTGTGCTCATGGTTCTCATTTTGACCTTAAATCTCTTTGCTCGTTACGTGCTTACTAAAATTAAAGATAAAAGAGGAATCTAACTATATGTCTGAACTAAAAGAAAAAATTATTCTTGAAGCAAAAAACGTCGAGGCGTGGTTTGGTGATTTCCAGGCCGTCAAAGGCATCAGCGTAGCTTATGGTGAAAAAACGATCAATGCCATCATCGGTCCTTCTGGTTGTGGTAAATCAACTTACTTAAGAACTTTAAACCGCATTCATGAAGAAACAGAAGGCGCCTATGTAAAAGGCGAAGTTCTTCTGGAAGGCAAAAATATTTACGATAAAAGAATTGATGTCGTCGACGTCAGAAAAAGAATCGGTATGGTTTTTCAAAAACCAAATCCATTTCCTTCATTATCTATTCTGGATAACGTTGTCGTAGGGCTTCGCCTCCAGGGAATTACCAAGCGCTCTACTTTGATGGAAGTTGCCGAGTCTTGTTTGAAAAAAGCGGCGCTGTGGGAAGAAGTTAAAGACAAGTTGAATTCATTGGGGACTTCCCTTTCAGGGGGACAGCAACAAAGACTTTGTATTGCACGCGCGCTGGCGATAAACCCGCCTGTGCTATTGATGGATGAACCGACTTCGGCACTAGACCCGATCGCAACAGCGAAAATTGAAGAGCTGATGAACGAAATCAAGCGCGACTATACTGTCATTATCGTTACTCACAACATGCAACAGGCTGCCCGTATTTCAGATTATACTTCGTTTTTTGTTTACGGTAAGATGATTGAACACGGTCTTTCTTCGGACATCTTTACGAACCCGAAAGAAAAGCAAACTGAAGACTATATTTCAGGAAGATTCGGCTAAAAATTATTTAAGACCAGAGGATAAAAATGGATATTTCAACAAAAGATCTGCGCGATCATATTTTAAAAATGGCAAGTCTTGTGGAAGCTTCGCTTTCGGCTTCTCTCAATCTTGATAAGAATCTCGAAGATGTGCTTGAACTTGAGCGCAAGGTTAACGAATTTCACATGATGATAGACGATGCCTGCTTTAAATACATCGCTCTGAAAAGCCCGGCTGCCAAAGATTTGAGAACTGTTCTTGCCGTTATGAAAATCAACGCTGAGCTTGAACGCATTGGCGATCAGTCTTTGAAAATCAAAAGACAACACTTATCACTCGGCAGAGAAATTCTGCAATTGAAGAACATGGCCCTAGAAGTAAACATTATGGTGAAAAATGCCCTGGACTCATTCGTTCGCAGCAATATCAAACTCGCCACTGATGTTATTGAATACGACCAGGAAATCAATGCTCTCAACAGAGAAATTGTGAAAAACCACGTAGGTCAGATTAAAAATAATGAAATTGGTTTTGATGAAGGCTACACCATCATCAAAATATCAAAGAACCTTGAGCGCATCGGAGACCACGCGAAGAATATTGCCGAAGATGTGATCTTTCTTGAATCCGGTTCTGACATTCGTCACAACCCCGAATTCAAAACAGGCAAAAAAGATTAGGATAAAGTTATGGATAGCGGAACAATTGTCATCATTGAAGATGAAAAAGAAATCAGTGATCTGATCCAGAGTCAAATTTCAAACTTTGGTCTTACTCAAGTTGCCATTTACGACGGCAAAAAAGCTCTAGACTATATTCAAAGTGCTGAAGCAAAAAAAATACAACTTTTCATTCTCGATAGAATGCTGCCTTCGCTTAACGGTCTGGAGATCTGCAAATTTATCAGGCACTACAATCAGACCAGAACAATTCCTATTCTCATGCTGACTGCTTTAAGTACACCTGAACAGATTGTTGAAGGTCTTGATGCTGGCGCTGACGATTATATGACGAAACCATTCGATCACAATATTCTTCAGGCGAGAGTGCGTTCATTGCTTAGACGCAGGCAAATTACACAGGCGCCGCAAGAAGATAAAAAACTTCTCCGTCATAAAGATCTGAAAATTGACACGGATCAATGTAAAACATGGATCGGAGAAGAACTGCTGGAGTTGACTCTTTCTGAATATAAAATTCTCTGTTGCTTTCTCCTTTCCCCCGGGAAGGTTCTTACCCGAAATCAGCTGGTCGAATTTATTCAGGATGGTCCGGTTCATGTAACTGACAGAACAATTGATACTCATATTTTTGGCCTCCGAAAAAAGCTGGGAGACTACGCTTCAATGATAGAAACGATCCGCGGAGTCGGTTACAGAGTTATCGGCCATGATTGAGATTCGATACAAAAGAATTCTTTTTTTGCAAACGATCTTCTTGCTCGTGCTTGCGACCATTTCGTATCTTGCATTCAAAAACAATTACGGCCCTTTTAAGACCATCCTCATCTGGTCAGGCGCAATTGTATTGAATCTTCTTTTCATCAGACATTTCGCACTCCCCTCTGCAAGTTTACTGAAAAAAATCAGCGAAGCTGATCTCAAAGAAGATTTGTCCTGGGAAGAAATCGAAGAAACTATTGCCAAAAAAGATTCTGCGCTGGCAAAACAAAGAGAAGAATTCGAACTAGAGAATATGAAGTACAAACTACTTCTGGACTCGCTGGAAGATCCGGTCTGTATTCTCAACAAGCACCTGATGATTATTTATGCCAATCAGTCTTTTACGGCACTTTTTGGTCTTTACGATAAAACGCTCCCGCTTCCTCTTCTGGAAATTACCCGCAACCTGGAATTCCAGCAATTCATTCTCGAGGCGATGAAATCCAGCGCGACTTCACGCAAATCGTATTTTTCATTCAATCAGTTGCAGGATGCGCACAAAATCTTTTTCGATCTTAAGGCCTTCCCTGTCGACAACAGCAGCAATTATCTTTGTCTTCTTCACGACGTGACTGAAAGAAAAATGGCCGATCAGATTCGGGAAGATTTTGTAGCGAATTTTTCTCACGAAGTCCGGACTCCCCTGACCATTCTCAATGGTCAGATGCAGAACTTAAAAATGGAACTTGAAAAAGATAAGCTTCTTGAAAAATATTCCTCGCCCATTTTAAAAATTGAAAACAATTCAAGAAGGCTTATTAATCTATTCAATGATCTTTTGAGACTTTCCTCGGTTGAGACGAAAAAAGAAATAAATAAAGAAATGATTAATGTCGAGCAAATGCTGGAATTCCTGACTCAGGATTTATTGATCAACTACCCGGAAAAGAAAATAAACTTTGAATTTGATCTAAACCAGAAAGAAGTGTTTGCAGACTATCAGCTTTTTGAACAAGTCATGATTAACTTGATTGAAAATGCGATTAAATATTCGTCCGATCCAGGTCAGATTAAAATCACTACTGTGAGAGATCAATCTGGCGATCATCTTTCAATCAGCAATAGCGGTCCATCCATTCCTGAAGAACAGCTCCATCGCATCTTTGAACGCTTTTATCGAGGTGATTCATCCCGTTCAAAAGAAATTGAAGGGACTGGTCTTGGATTATCTATCGTGAAGCATATCATGCAAAAGCACGACGGAAAAATCCGTGTCCATAGCAGAAATGACAGTGGAACAACGTTCACTCTGACTTTTCCTTTTAATTAATGCCTTTGAGAGATGGAAATCCAAGAGACTTGATAAATCCCAATGAAATCTGGGAAAACTCTTTAAAGATGGATGATCCTTCCTGCAATCCTTGAAAAAAATATTTTGGAGAAATTTCGGCGCCCTTTGAGGAATGAATATAGTTGAATGTTTTAGCTGACTCCGATTCCTCGATAACCTGTACAGTCAGGTACGATTGCGGATTCGGCATTCCCTTATAAAAATAAATATAACTTCTGGTTGCTTCAAGTTCTCTGTAAATGGTTTGAATGGAAATCGTAATGCCGAGAAATCCAAAAGAGAGATAATCTTTAATCCCGGTTTTTTCAAATTTTGTCATCAGAGGAATAATGGCCACTTCGTAATTACTCTGAACGTTTTTGAAATTCATGATCAACAAATCTTCATCAGAGGACGGTGCTTGATCGAGGCCGGTTTTCTTCAGGTAATAGTCAAACGTTGAGGCATTAGGCAAAATGTACTGAACGTATTCCTGCAAATCGCCATTGATAACCTTTCTCGTGATACGCGCATTCAATGTCAGAACTGTCTCTCCGGAATCGTTCTGGAATTGAATTTGATAATTTCCGTTTCCGGTATTAAAGACGACTGACTTTGAAAGGAGGGTAAAGAAATAGAGATTCAATCCCTGCAGCGAAGTATTTTGATAATCTCTCATTCCCGGGTATTTTTCTGCAAAGACACTGTCATCAACTGCAAAACTATTCACTGAAATGATCACTGAGAATAACAAAATCAGCGCTTTCATCTTATTTCTTCTTCGGACGGTTGTCGATAATTTGTCCAATTTCCGCTGCGTTGATGAGTTCCTGAATCAGGATTTTAACTAGTGAAATATCTGTATTTGCAAGCAATCTATTTTGTGCCAGACGGAGATCGTCTATAAATTGCTGTGCCTGATTCCCCGATTTGGTTGCATCTGTTTTGGGAAAATAATAGGTATGGTATTCAATAATATCACTCACGGTTGAGATCGTAGAGTCCATAACTGTCTTGTTAAAAGTACTGACAAAACTAGAAAGAGAAATCAAATTGCCGTTGTTGTTAAAATAATTTACATCGCCCTCTTTCTTGGCAAAAACGGATAAATTGAAAGGGTCCATTTTATTTCTCATCCCCCAGCGTCCATATTTTCTGACGTACGAGGCTTCATATCCATAAAAAGTCAAAACAGCTCTTGTCGCTTCTGGCGTATATCGGTAATTAACCGCGAGAAATTTTTGTTCAACAAATTTAAAATTGACGGATTGAGTACCGGTGTTTTTTTCAGCAATGACGCTGAATATCTCATCACCTTCGCCATTGGACATTTTGTAGATTCGTCTTGTCTCATTTTGAGCGAGTTCAATCGTTCGTTTTCCTTTAATAATATCTTTAAAACTCATTGGAGAAAGATCTTCACCGTCTGTAATGATATCTTCGACCAGAGAGATTTGAGAATTGCATCCAGTATAAGTCACCTGCTCCAGAAGCTGTTTGCCTTTTTGCGAATAGGTATATTGAATTGTAGCAAGACGTTCCCCGGCTTCATGGGTGACTTCGTTACATTTCATAGAATCACTGTTGGTGAACGCGAGTGTATTACCTCTGATCGTTGAGATATAATTTTTCCCGAGATCGACAATCTTATTTACGATTTGAGTTCTGAATTCAGAAACGATATCGTCCGCACCTGGGACAGAAGCTGGCAATGGAACATTTTCAGCTCCTGCATTTGAGACCAGCAAAAATAAGATCGAGGCGGTAAGAATTTTCATTATTCAATAAACTTGTTAGTCTCTGGGTTGTAATAAAGAATCTTGCTCACTGAAATATCTGAATTAAAAACTTTTAAACTTAGTTTTATTTTCACTTTCGGTTCACTTAATTCCTTTGGCGAGAGTTTTTCGAATTTGAGTCCTGAAAGCATCAAGTTCTCAACCGAAAGAATCGTTTTTTGATCAATTGTTCCTTTGTTGAACATTCCCGTACTCGACTTTACGCTGATCTCGATGTTCTTATTGATATTGGACAAACGGGCATCTTCTCTATCGAGATAGAAACCTAAAATGCGGTCACCGGATACAGTAAAGAAAGAATAAGGCTTCACATGATTCAGAACATCCTGGAGAGCAACTTCGTTCTTTGGAAGTTGATTTTTTTCTTCAGTAGAAAAAGATCGGTGTAATTCAAGAGCTCTTACTTTTTTCAAGTCAGAAACCAAAGTTTTAAAACTGATCGCTTCAGCTCTGGTCACAATAAGAATCTGGTTTTGAAGTTTACTTTTATCTTTTCCAAAAGAAACCGGACTCCATGTTCTTCTGTTTGTTTCTTCAGTTGTCACAGTGCTGATGAGCACATTTGAAGTCCCTTTAACCAGGTAAAGCTGTGGATTAGAAAGATTTAATAAATTCACTCTTTCATTTCCTTCTTTTGAAGAAGGATCAATGACACCATATCTTAAAGAGTAATCTTTAATGAGAACAAGATCAGGATCTGTTGCTGAAATTGAAACTGATCCGTTGATATTGAGACCTGCTTCCTGTTCCTTGACTACGCCTGATCCAGCTGGAGAAATATAAAGAGTCGTGCTTTGAGAATAATTAATGCCTGCGAGATTGGGAATGAGTTGAGTAACAGTTGAAATCTTGGAGCTCTCTTCTTTGATTTTAGTTGAGCCCAGGATTGAACTCAAAAGGTTAGTACCTATCTTGATTCCGATAGCAGAAGCTCCACCGGCAAGAGTTGTCACGATATCAGTAGCAAGATCTGTCACTGGACCGCTTTCAGAGGAAGTTAATTTTGCCTGGATTTCCGTTGAGGCCATTTCCGAGAGTGAGTAAATTTCTGTTGTCAGTTGAACAAGACTTGCAGGAACAAAATCTTCATAGACATCCAGCAAAGGAATGAGAGAAATGAATTTTTGTCTCAAGGCTTCGTCGTTGATGTAGAAGTTGATTTTTTTCAAATGCTCTACAACAATAAATCCTTCTGAAGGAGATAAAATGCTGCCTGGAAAAAGGTTGGCATTTAATTTTGCAACCAGATCTTTTGCCGTCAGATTCTGAACAATGTACGTACATCTTTTAATTTCATCGTTACATTCCACTTTGCCCGGTTCACGTTGAAAGATCTGCTCACTGTCATCAGCAAATGCATGAGAAGTAACAAGAAGAATTAGTGCCAATATTCTGAACAAACGCATAATCTACCACCCCAAAATGTAAGTGGCCGGATCATATAGGAGAAATAAGTCTTTGAATGAAGATTTGTAAAAATTTCATAACGCCTGAAATGCGTTTAGCCCCCCACGAGCTTTAAAATCATTCCAGGCTGATCGTTAGAGATCTTAAGCATTGATAAACTTGCAGATTGAGCAATTTTTGTTTTCGCCTGGTTGGCAGCTTCTGCGGCAATATCGGCGTCTTTGATCTTGGAATTGCTGGCAGAAAGGTTTTCGCGGGAAACCTGTAGGTTCGCCATGACGTTACTCATACGGTTGCTCATCCCTCCGAGCATCGCGCGGCTTGATGAAATTTGAGTAAGCATTTTATCCAGGGCGACCAGAGACTGTTGAGACGATTCTTTGCTTCTCAAATTAATTGAATTAATTCCGAAGTTGTTGGTCGAATCCATGACCTTGCCCATATCATAACGGATGCGATCATTGCTGTCGCCATGAACGCCGATTTGCAAATCGTAAACGCTTTCGCTTCCTTTGATAACATTATTTCCGTTGAAGCTTGTTGAAACTGTCAGGCGTTCGACTTCTCTCTTCAGTTGCTGAAATTCTTTATCAATAATAGCTCTGTCCATATCAGAGACTGTATCACTTGCCGATTGCATTGAAAGTTCGCGAAGTCTCGAAGAGATCTCGGTCATTGTGGCAAGAGAGCCTTCTGCGACTTGAAGTAGAGAGATTGAATCGTTGGTATTTCTTTCGGCCTGGTAATTACTTCTTAAATGCGCTCTCATTTTATCTGAGATTGCGAGTCCTGCAGGATCATCAGCAGCGCGGACAATTCTCTCCCCCGAAGATAGTTCACTATCTTTGTGGGCAGCTTCTTCGGTATGATGCTGAACATACCTCTGTGCGACCATTGACGTAATGTTGGTCGAAACGCGCATACTCTTCCTTGAACGAAAACAAAACTTCCACCATGAAGTTTGTTAACTCATCGGAAAAATTTTCCAAGGGATTAATTTGCCGTTATTGTCTGATTACTTGAGAATATAGATCCATTAATCTCAGGGTCGACTCTCGACGGTGAAAACGCTGAACATACTCTAACCCGCCGGAAATCATTTTCTCTCTTAAAACAGCATTGCTCAATACCTGAACAAGGGCGTCGGCAATACTTTGAGCAGACATTGGATCAATGAATACAGCATCGGGCCCCGCGCTTTCCGGAAAAACTGAACCATGAGAGGTAATGACCGGTGTCTTTGAAAACAGCGCCTCAACAATAGGAATGCCGAATCCCTCAAACAAAGAGGGAAAGCAGAAGACTTCAGCTGCCTGATAAAGGGCCGGCAATTCTTCATGATGAACCGAATTGAGAACTTTCACACGGTCATTCAATTTCAGCTCTGCCACACGTTGTACAACTTTCTCTTTGTAAGCTTTGCCCTGGCCAACTAAAACGAGGTCCGCTTCAATCTTATGGGCCGCCAGAGCATAAGCTTCCAGCAACGTAAGCTGATTCTTTCTTTCTTCAAAGGCGCCGACATTTAAAATGAATGGCTTCTGCAGAAGATATTTAGATTTCACTTCAGCTATTTTTTCCTCTGGAAGTTCATTGTAAAAAAGCGGTGAACAACTTTGATAATGGACATGAATTTTCTTTTCATCCACTTTGAGAAAACGAATGAGATCCTCTTTCGTCTGTTCGCAAATGGCGATCACCATATCAGAGTGCTTGCAGGCATAAGTGAATTTTTGGGAATAAACGACACGGTCAATCCATGGAAAGAATTCCGGATAACGAAGATAAATAAGGTCGTGCATCGTCACGGCTTTTTTTACAGGAAGAGAATCGAGCCTCATGGGAATTTCATGAGAAAGACCGTGGAAGATATCCAGTTTTTCTTTCTTGATATCATCGGCCATGAGAAAACTTCTCCAGAAAGGAGAAAAAGTTTTACCTAAAAAAGAATCCGGTAAACGAACATGTACTTTCCCCTGAAGTGAATCTATCCACTCTTTACCTTTATTGTTTTTGATCGGCGGAACATATAGAAAAAGTTCCTGCTTAGGACCGTATTCAATCAATCCTTCAACAATACCGCGTGAGTAATTGCCGAGTCCGCGAAAATTATGTGTCGCTCTTTTAGCTTCAAATCCGATGCGCATGAAAGTCCTGTGTTTTAAAAACCCAGTTCGAATTTTACACTGAAGTCGATGGATCCTGCTAGCTTCATTGTGCTAAGAGGAACGGAATTAATGGTGAGTTTTGGCTGCAGATGAATTAATTTATTTGTTCTCAGCAGTTCTTTCCAGTCGATAGGTGCAATATTCAGCTTCACACAGCGTCCATCACAACCGAATTGATCTTTGGCGCGATTGAAATAAACCAGACGTGTATAGCCATTAGCATCGACCGGAATCCCGGGTACCGGATAATCCAGTCGTCCGTAGATTTCAAGTTTATCAATAAACTGGAGATTATCTCTGCTTTTGGCGTTTCTGATAGTGACCATCAGATTGTCGAGATTGATATATTTAATCATATCAAAATCAAGAGCAGAGAGTGAATTAAGATCAACATCAACTGAAGAGAGTTCAAGCTCATGTCCACCTTGATTATTAATAGTCGTGTTGGCGAGAACAACTGCAATGGCCTGAAAAAGTTTTCCAAAGATTGGAAATTTTCCGGTGTTCTTTGCATATTCATCTATTTGTGTGTCGTCTATCTGGTAGGAGAAAAAAATGGGCTTGTCGTTTTTCAGCTCATTCACTGTCATCGGTTGATAAGCAGGCTTAAGCGTTTCCTTCCCACAGGAAGAAAGAACCGTCACTACCACCAATAAAGCTGTTAAGAGTCTCACATTTTTCATGAAAAGGTTTATATCATAAAAAAGTGGTGTCATTTCGGGGACTGTAGATTTTTCAATGACAGAAAGTTATTCAACACTTTTTTTCAGGCCCGCTTATCATCAGGACCATGAAAAAACCTCTTGCCCTCATATTCACTCTTGGAGCGACGTCCGCCTTCGGCGCGAGCTACCAGACCCTTCCTAAGGGCGTGGATATGTTTGTTCTCAAGCAGGTTATGACTTCTAAAGTAGAGTCCAAATACGACGGCAACCGCGCCGACAATGCTCTCGCTCTTTCCGAAAACTTCACCTCGAGCAAACTTGAATCGATTTCAAGTGCCATGAAAACATATTTCAATGAATTAAAGGCCATTTCTCCAGATGCTTACAACCAGTTTTCACTGGGAGAATTTAAGGCCGAAGCCTATGCTCAGGCCACTGCTCAAGGGATCGGTCTGGCCCATGGGATAACTGATCGCTTGACCGTTTACGGCTCTCTTCCGGTCTACCATATCAAATCCAATGTCACTTTCAGACAAAGTCAAAAAAGCAATATTGCTGCTGTTCAGGCCGCTGTCGCCAACTCCCCTACGAATTCTGCACTTTCTACTTTTGTTCGGCAGTTGACTCTTCAGTTGCCCGATACAAATGAGCAATTGCTACAATCGATGATCGTTAATTATTATCACTACAAAGCATTAGGCAGTTGGGAAAAAGATGCTTTGGGTGATGCTGAAGTTGGTGCGATTTATCGCTTAACAGATGCACAAGATATGGGATTCGCCATGGCCCTTGGTGCCGTTCTTCCTACTGGTGATGCTGATGATCCTGATTCACTCCAGGACGTATCAACAGGTGACGGGCAGTACGACGGTTTTGTTGAATCAATGGCCGGCATTTCATTTTTCGATAGTGTTCTTCAGTTCGATTTAAAAACAAGATTCACTTATCAATTCGCTTCAAAAAAAATTATGCGCAAGCTTGATGATCCGGATGTTCCGCTTTCTGCTGAAAAGGAAACAATGTCGGAAAAACTGGGCAATAAATTTGACTCGACCGCGACCATTACTTTGAATCCAACTTCCTGGCTGAACTTCAACTCTGCTTTAATTTATTCTGAAACTGGCGCAACATCTTACGGCGCTGCAGATCCGAGAGTAAAGGCCGTTCTTGAGCAGAACACCAGCTCGAACAATTATTGGGGAAAAGTTGGCGTAGGTTTTTCAAGTGTTGATTTATATAAAGCAAAGAAAATGGATATTCCATTTGAAGTAAATTTATCCGCACAACGTTTATTGAACGCGAAGAACTCTTACAACTACGATCGGTTCGATCTGGATTTCAGACTTTACTTTTAAAGAATATGGGAGAAAAAGATTTTTCCGTTTTCTTCAATGACAAGATTGAACGGATCTTCTTTTATCAAAAGGCATCCATCCAGATCGAAGAAATCTACTCCTCCGGAAATATTAAGGGCACTTGAAATTCCGAGAGAAGTTTCAACCATGCACCCGAGCATTGTTTTCAATCCAAGAAGTTTGGCCTGGCGAAGCTGCTTCACGGCCCGCATGTACCCTCCGGCCTTCATGAGCTTGATATTCACACCGTGAAAACGTTCCGGATAGTATCCATTGATTTCTTCTTTTGTGACGGATTCATCTGCCATGAGAAAAACCGGGCTGTGTTTTTTCAATTCCAGGGCCTCTTCGTGCAGATTGGCCTTCAGAGGTTGTTCTAGAAATTCGAGTCTTTTGATTTCAGGAAAAGATTCAAGAAATTTCATCGTTTCCGCTGCCGTTTCAAAAGATTCATTTGCGTCTACTCTCAACGGAACATTGGTCAACCTGAGAATTTCTTTGCAAAAGTCATGGGCATTGTCGCGATTAACTTTTACTTTGATAACAGAGAATCTATGGAGATTATTTTCTTTGATAAAACTTTCTACTTTTCCGATTTCCATAATTGGAATTGAGAAAGAAGTTTTAACAGCACTCACTGTATTTGTTCCCATTAACTGAGCTACCGTTTTACCTGACAAAAGTGCTATGTAATGCACGAAAGCTGATTCAAGCCCAAACTTCAATGATTGAGGAAGATCCATTGAATCCATAAAGGCTACAAGGCTTTCTACGCCTGTGAAATCTGCAGGTGCCTGAGCTTTAAACTCTTCAAATTTTTCCAGAATAAGTTCGCGGGATTCACCGTAGCGCACGTTAAAAGCAATTTCCCCTTTTGCGGAAATCGAACCGTTTTTTAATTCGATAATAAAATTGCGTTTAATATCTGAGCTATTTCGTGAAATATTCCAGGTAAATTTTAAAGGTAGTTCGATTTCTTTTATTGTCCAGTTAAACATGTGTCTCGCCGATTTGGTGTTTTTTCCTTCGTCTAATGATACTATAGTTTATGACTTTTAATAAAGATATAATCTTAAGACTGCTTTTTGCATTCGTCTTTATCGCTGTATGCTTTCGCATACTGGGTCCTGTCTTTATGGGATTCATCAGAAAAAAACTTCCTGGATACGTTCCTGAAAATGACATCGATCAAATGATCCGCAGACAAAAAGAACGATTGCGTGCCCAATATGGTCTGGCCGGCGAAGTCCAGACAAATCAATGGGGTCAGCGAACAGGGCGCGAGTATGATCAAACAGTCGTCCCTACTGCGGAAATTAAAAAAATATATGAAGAAACAAAATGGGGCGGCGGAGCTTTTTTAAAAGATATCCAGCAGGATATTACAAAAAATTACGGCTACACCATGGCCGATACCAAAGTGAATGCATTCATACTTCTTTGTGAAAAAAGAAACTATGTCCGCTATCTATCAGATGAACATCGCGCTTCAAATATCGCCTTAAAAAACTTTCTCGTTACTCTCCTTTTATTTTTTTTACTAGTCGAAGAAATCAGAGAAAAAAAATTCTTCATCCTGGATAAAGTGGCCGCGAAGTTATCCATCCCATCCATGGAACTGGCCCTGGCCCTGCAAATAAAAATTCTGATGACTATTTCTCAAAAGAAAGAATTAAAAGAAGAAAGAGTTTTTGCTGATACGCTTGTCATCAGTCAGTACTCCGAAGAAACGGTGAAGGAAGCAACCGAAACCATCGCACGAAAAGAAGCAAATCTTTGGGCGAAAAGCAGTTCGCAATTACTTGAAGAACTCACTCTCGCTTTAAATTATGCAAACATGCTTTCACCACTGCCAAAATTGAAGAACAGAAAAGATATTGAAACAGCTTTTCAGGTTTTAGGGATTGGTGCCGGATCTTCAGTGGAAGAAATCAAGAAACATTATAAAAAACTCGCTCTTCAAAAACATCCGGACAAGATAGTCTCTCAAAAACTTCCAAAGATGCTCGAGCGCAAAGCTTTCGATCGTTTCAACCGCATTCAGGAAGCCTATGAAGTCATTCTGGAAAATCGCAAATAAGGAAATACTATGTTTAAAAAAGACAAGGCCATAAAAGATATTAAACTCGCTTTAATCGATATTATCAGCGAGACAAATGGAATTACCATCAATGATACGCTGGAGCTTTTAAGCTTTTATCCCACTCTGAAAAAAAATCAAACCGTAGAGAAATCTCTGGCCGAGTTCAGGAAGTTGCTCAATGGATTTCAAAGTAACGAAGTGGATATTTCTACGCTGCTTGGCCATCCGTTTTCCGAAGCATTTTTTGAATTCTTTAAAGAGTTTCCCCTGCCATACCATGAAGAACACATTCACCTTACCGGTTCTTTGAGTGCAGAGTTCATTTACCCTCGCCTAAAAAAATTACTGGAGGGTGCTGACAAGAAAATTTATGAAGAGAAAATTACCCAGGTCTATGGCCAGGATTCTCTGCCGATCAATTCAGTAGAAGATGTCGATAAATTGATTCGTTTAAAAGACGGTGAACTTTTCAAAACGTATTTGAAAATTCTTTATCTGCCGAAACTGATTCTCACTGACAAACAAACGCATGTGGACGCAGCTTACCACATGGCCTCAGAGCTTTATAACAAATACAACGTTGGTAAAATCAGATTGAAGTTTACTCTCTCCCGTTCGACAGGACTGGCCGATGAGCAAATTCCGGGACTCGATAAATTGACTGAAGACGACGTTGTGCTTGGTCTCTACGAAGGCTTCATGAAATTTAAATCTGAGAAACCGTTTTTTAATTTCATTCTCTCCCCTTCATTCAGAAAAGAGCCGACATTCTTTGATCAGAATAATTATGAATCGAAGCAGGAACATTTTGAAGATCAGGTTATTTCCATTCTCGATGTCATTAAAAAATATCCATTTTTAAGCGACGTTTTAAGCGAAGTAGATACAGTCGGTGACGAAAGAGAGCTTTACCGCAAAAAACATTTTATGGAAATGAAACCCGGTCTGCGACGACTCCAGTTCCAGGGTTTCAGAATACGTTCTCACCACGGCGAAACCTGGAAAATTCTAAGACTTGGTGTTCAGGCCGTCGATAATGCTCTCAACATCTGGCACATCGATACGCTCGAACACGGCCTGAGTCTGGGAATCAATCCTAATTATTATTTTCACCGACTCTATCAACGTATCATGGATATGAACAAGGCGGGCATTTCTCTAAAACCTGAAAGCTCTGAATACGCGGAAATCATGGACATGGAATGGAGAGATGAAGAAATCAGGGACAAGATTGTTCAAGGTCTACCTTTGTCTGAAGCAGAAAACGTCAAATTCCTGAAAACAAAATTTCATACTGCGAGAGAAATTGAACATTATCAGCACGATGTTTTAAATCGTATGATCAATAAAAAGGTTTCACTCGTTGCTCTTCCTTCTTCAAACTTGAAACTTACAAATTGTTTTCCGGACTATAAAGACCACCCGTTTTCATGGTGGGAGAAAAAAGGTGTCCAGCTGGGAATCGGCACGGACAACTACATCACGTTATCGACAAATTATATTCAGGAACTTTTAATCCTTCTCTACTCTAATCCGACAACTTTAAAAATCATGAAACTTCTGATGGTGGCAACGAGAGAAACTCGTCGTCCTTATATGAGTCACCTTCTCTGGGAAATGAGAAAAACTATTCGCGAATAATTTCGACTGCAGCCTCGGCCACACTGGCCGGGGTTATATCTACCATACAGAGCTGATAAACACTTTGAGAACATTTGCCTCGTCCATCTTTCGTGCATGGCCGGCAAGGCAGATCAACTTCCATTGTTTTAATCAAAGAGCTGATCGTAAAACCAAAGGCCGTAGGTCCCATTAAAGAGAGAGCTTTAACTCCCAGAACATCGGCCACATGAAGCAGTCCTGTATCGGCCGAAATAACGAGTGCTGATTTCTGAACAAGATGACAGCTTTCGATCAAGGATAGTTTTCCTGCGAGATTAAACACGCGAGAAGGATCGATATCGGCCAGCTCCTGGCAAAAGAGATCTTCTTTACCGCCAAGAACCACAAATTTATTTTCCGGAAGAATCTTTATTAATTTTTTCCAGTGATCCAGCGGCCAGCGCTTCATTTCCCATGCAGCAGATGGAACAAGTGCTATCACTTTAGAAGTGCCCGCAGTCTCTTTGAGAAGATTATTAATTTTTGCTTCAGTATCTTCTGAAAACTTCCAGCTGACCAATTGTGGTGAATCTCTCTTGATCATCCCCCACTTTTTCAGTGGTTCCAGATACGAGGCTATTCCAATAAAAGGCTTTGGAAATCTGTTAATGCGGAATTTGAACAATAAAATTCTTTTCCATCTGTCTTTCGATCGGGTCACCAGGCGTGGAAGGAAAAAATTAGACAGTAAAAATATTTTTAAAATACGCGAGCGAAGATTGTTGTGGGCATCGTAGACGTGGGTGAAATTCTGTCTTCTCAATTCTAACGCAAGCTGGATGAGACCGGAAAATCCACTTTTTTTATCGAGGGCCCAGACCTTATTGACTCCGGTATTTAATTTCACCAGATTCTCGAAATCTTTTCTCGTTACCCAATGCAATTCCGACGTTGAAAATCTCTGACGGATTAATTCAACAACAGAAGAACACTGAACGATGTCACCAAAGCTCGAGAAGCGAATAATTAGAACTTTATTTTTTTCCATTATCAATTAATAATAAACTAGGATCGATCGTCTTGGAAACTACGGAATTTCATAATGGGTTTTAGTTTAAAAAATTTATCATCACTTGTTAATGTCGCCATTCAACACAAAGCAAGCGATATCCACATCAGAACCAATGAAATGCCGTGCTTGCGTATTCGCGGTGATCTTGTTCCTGTTCAGACCAAAACCTTCACCCTGGACGATATTAACGACATCATCAAAATCATTGTGACAGATAAAGATCAACTGGCCTCGTTAAATTCCAAAGCGGAATTAGACGGAGCTTTCAGCATTGAAGGTCTTTGCCGTGTCAGATTTAACATATTTCGTTATTTCAATCAATATGGTCTGGTTCTTAGAATAATCAACACCGAAATTCCCAGTCTCGCTAATCTCGACATGTCTAAAGCCGTGGCGAAAATTGCGCTTCAAAAGCGCGGAATGATCCTTATTACGGGTGCAACTGGTTCTGGTAAGAGCACGACTCTCGCTGCCATGATTAACCATATAAATGAAAATCGCAGCTCTCACATCATCACGATCGAAGATCCGATTGAGTACTTGCATCCCCAAAAAATGTCCCGCATTTCTCAACGCGAAGTTGGAAGAGATACAGAAGATTTTACAAGTGGACTTCGTTCAGCATTAAGACAAGATCCGGATGTCATTTCCATTGGAGAAATGCGCGATCCAGTTGCCGCCAATATCGCTTTAAAAGCGGCAGAGACAGGCCACGTTGTCTTTTCTACTCTCCACACGACAAATACTGTAACGACTATCGGCCGAATTATTTCGATGTTTCCGGCGCATGAACAACCTGAAGTTCGCAAACGTCTGGCCGAAAACTTATATGCTATTATTGGCCAGAGAATGCTTCCCGGTAAAAATGGCAAAACAGTCATTGCTCAGGAAATTATGGTGACTTCACCCGGGATACGAGACTGTATCTCAGGTAAAGATGATCTCAATCGCATACCGCACGTCATTGTCCAGGGAACTGGTAAATCGACAAATGGTGGTCAGACTTTCGACCAGCACATCATGTACCTTTACCAAAAAGGCTTTATTGAAAAAGAAATTGCCCTGGATGCAGTTTCATCACAGGCCGACTTTATTCAAAAACTAATTGTAGAATAAAAGATTTATTCTTTTTCAATGACAAGCGTTTCAGCAAGAAAATCCTGAAGTGCTTGATGTTTTTTATTGAAAAAAGGAATAAAGATACCAACGACTATCAAAATACCCAATGGTTTGTAGACAATTTCACGCTGAATGGCCTGAACCAGACTGATTGTGTACTTTTGTGTACCCCGAATTTTCAGACCGACTATCTTTTTGCCGTAGCTATGATTGTAAAAGGCCACCGGTAAACAAATAAAAAGAAAGATCATAACTATCGCATCTGCCGTAAAGATCAATTGCATGACAATCGGTTCAGGCAACCAGAATTGCAGTTTATACTTGTCGAGAAACAATTGAACTAAACTTCTTAAGATGGGTGTAGTGAAATAAACCACAATTCCTAATACTGCCGCAACGGCCATATCGATAACAAAAGCGATGAATCTTTTGGGGAATGAAGCAAGTTTAAAAGACAAAACTTCTTCTTCCTCAAAGGCCATGTTGGTGAGCGCGGCCGCCATTTCTGAACGAGTCCTCATTTTGGGAACTGTTCCTTCATCGAGTGAGAGGCCGGGCTCTTTTCTGGTTACAAACTTATCATTTCTTGATGGATTCGAAGATTTTTTTCCACCGCCTGACTTGTCGACCATAAGAACTCCGGATTAAATTGCATCGATTCTTTTGACTATGGCTTCTAGTCTGTCGCGGGCATCATCACATAGATCTTTCCATTCACCATGATTTAAAGAAGGATCGCGATTTAAGAGAAGCTTGCCTAGTTCAGAAGATGTTCGGTTAAACTCGCTTAAGAGTTTAACCGCCAGCTCTTCGTCTTCCAGATTTTCAAGCTTCGTAAGAATTCTTTCCAGTTCGGAGTTATCAATCATAAGCTATAGATCACTATTACTTAGCAGATGCAGTTTTCTTAGGTTTTAATGTCTTTACGATATCGTTGGCCACCATAACCGACTCTTCAAGTACGACATCTTGTCTGAGCGACTTAACCCATTCTTCTTTTCTTTGTTCAAAATCTTTCTGCCATTTTTTCATATCTCCAGCGCGGATGTTTTCATGCGCTTTCAGAGAGTCTTCAAAGCTCGTAACCAGAAGATTTTTATTTTCTTCATCCATTTTCAATTCTTCGGCCATCTTCTTGTTCTGAACATCTTCGGCCTGAACTTGTTTCAAATTCAAAGAAACGAGTGTGTCTTTCTTTTTCTTGTTCAGATAGTCCAGATTTCTGATGATCTTATTGAAACGTGGATTAGTTTTTACACGGGCAGAACTCTTCTCTTTTAGCTGAGGAATATTGTATGAAAATTTATTCCATTTACTAAAAGGCTGTGCTTTGATCTGATCCCATGGAAGTGAGTATTCAAGATCTTTTTCTCTGCTTTCCACGTAGCTGAACAGGTCAGGAAGGATCACATCACTCGTCACGCCTTTATATTGAGTAGAAGCACCTGTGACGCGATAAAATTTCTGAATTGTTACTTTCAAAGCACCCATTGTCGGGCCAAACATTGAAAGAAGCGGACCTTGATTTAAATTAAGGACGGCCTGGACTGTCCCCTTACCGTGAGAGAAATCACCACCGATGATGACAGCTCTGCCGTAGTCCTGCATTGCTCCTGCCAGAATTTCTGAAGCTGAAGCTGAGAATCTGTTGATAAGAACGATCAACGGTCCGTCATAGAAAACATTTGGATCATCGTTTTCAAGAACTTCGATTTTTCCTGTGTGATCTTTAACTTGAACTACCGGGCCTTTTCCAAGGAAAAGACCTGACATCAAACGCGCGTCTTCCAGAGCTCCGCCACCATTGTTTCTCAAATCGAGAATAACGGCATCAACGTTTGCTTTTTTCAATCTCTCTAATTCTTTTTTAACATCGTCAGTACAGTTGATTTGAGAAGATTCAAAGTCGCGGTAAAATTTCGGCAACTGGATATAACCAACTTTTGCATCGGTATCTTTGTATTGAAGAACAGAAGATTTAGCGAATGAAGCTGCTACTTCAATTTCGTCGCGAACGATTGAAATGATTTTTCTAGTTCCGTCTACTTTCTTAACAGTTAAACGAACTTCAGTTCCTTTTTTTCCGCGAATGTATCTGACAGCGTCGTCTACTTTCATATCAGTCAAGTCAACTGATTCCCCTGCCCCTTGAGCTACCCCAAGAATGACATCGTCCGCTTCAAGTTCTTTTTGTCTCCACGCCGGTCCGCCCGGAACGATTTGAACAACTTTTATGTATGAGCCATCTTCCTGAAGAACAGCACCAATACCTTCCAGTTTACCTGTGATATCGATGTCAAAATCTTCTTTCTTTTTTGCCGGTAGATAAGTTGTGTGTGGGTCAAACACTGCTGTCACAGCGTTGTAGAAATTGTCCAGTTGATCATCGCGATCTTCCTTTGCAAGACGATCAAAAATTTTCTGGAATCTCTTTGAAACTGAATCATGAGCTTTCGCTCTCATTTCCGCATCTGTTAGTTTCTTAACAGGAGGAAGTTTCTTTTGCGTCTTTATCGGCTTCTTTGCGTTTTTAGGTTTATCTGACTGTTCATCAATCAGTGAAAGGTACTTGTTCAATGTCGCTTGTTTGAAAACCAGTTTCCAGTTTTCTTTCAGCGTGTTTTCGTCTTTAGCCCAGTCTCTTTTTTCAGGATCTACTTCTACCTGCTCGTTTCCGTTGAAATCAAATTGCTTTTTGAAAGTTTCTTTTCTCAAAGATTCTGCGAGTGCGGTTCTCTTTTTCAACATATCGAGAGCTTTTTCAATCAGGACGTAATCCCCAGTGACCATTTCATCGTCCATCTGGAATTGGAAAGCTTCAAGATCTTTAATATCTTGCTTCGTCAGAAATTGCTTTGATCCATCAATCTTTTTTAAGTATTGGAGAAAAGCTTTCTGAGAAACTTCATCATTAATTTTTAAAGCGCGGTAATGATAAGTTTCCAGTGCATTTTTTAAAATATTGCCAATCAGTTTTTCGCGACGTGGATCACGCGTGTTTTTCGCACTGGCCTCTTTAGCCTCAACAGCATTAATACTTAAAACAGACGGAACAATGGTCGATTGAAACAGACCGAGCAATAAAAAAGGCAAAAGAAGACGTTTCATTTTTTCTCCAAAAATTACGCACAAATGGCAATTATCCTATGATACCTCAGGATGAGGCTTATGAGTCAAAAGAAAAAATTTCTTGTTTGGAGTCTCGGAAATAAGATTGTCCGATCTTTTTTGTGCATTAATTAAAAAGGCCACCCAAAAGGGCGGCCTTGTAAATGAAAAGTGAATTTGATTTTTTCTATTTCATTGCTTCAAGAACTGATGCTGCTTTTTGTAACCAACCTACGTTATTGCGGGCCAGGTCAATCATTGAAGGTGCGTATGGAATATCTGCCTTAGTCGGCATATTTTCAGTACACATACTTTCTACACTGTCATCTTCGAACACAACTTGATCAATGCTCGCCCCTGGTAAACCGAACAAGTAGTTTGGAACTTGAGTTTCAAACACTCTCAAACGGTCTTCCCATTTCGTATTCATCTCGCCAGTAGAAAGGTACCCTGCTCCCGTTCCGTTTGAATGCGTTCCGATAATCACCGCGCGCTTAGAAGCTTTGAGCAGGAAGGACATCTTGTCACAAGCACTGATACAGTCCGCTGTAACCAAGGCCACAATCTTATTGTTAAATCCTTTTACCTTCGCCATATCGTAAGGAATCACTTCCGCTGCAAACATTGGTGTATAAGTGCGGCGTTCATCAATTGATCTTTGGAAAAAATCTTTCATTTGATCAATAGTTAATCCGAATGATTGATCTTCGCCTACAACCTCCTGGAAGAGACTTGGCTCTTGAATCTGACGCATATACGAGGTCATTCTAAAACCTGATGTCGCTCCCGGGTAAACCATTCCTTCCGGTGCAAGGACGCTCAGAACTTGCGCAGGAAGATTTCCATTTCCGCCGCCATTAACTCTCAGGTCAAGAATAAGAGGAATTTGATTTTCTTTAAGTTCAAGAACAAAGTTTCTGATCCCATCAATGAAACTCATTTGAGCATCGGCCGTCTTCACGTTTCTCGTCATGAACGTTAAAATCTGAAGAACGCCGTATGTTTTTCCTTTGTTGATATAGTATCCTGTGCGAAGTGCTGGTTGACCATCGTCGCCGATCATTTCATTCAACCCTTTCAAATTCAGGTGAAGTTTTCTCGTGCTATAGCCTTCAAAAGTCATCGCTCCGTCATTCCATGTCTTCGACGCTTTATCAAAACTCATTCCGATTGTTGATGAATCAGTCGGCACTCCGATTTTCTTGAAAAATGTCAAAGCATCAAGTCTTGGCGTTGAATCTTTAGGAATATTGGCAAAAAGGGGTAGTTTGAAAATTCCTGCATTCTTAAATTCTATTGTCACAGAATTGCTGTTGTCGTAAGCAAAATTTCTAATTGTCAGAGATCTGATGGCCTGCGAATCTGCAAATTCATCAGAACTTGCACCGATATATTTCTTCAGTTCGTTGATTCTTTCTTCTACTGGTTGTCCGTTAATCGAAAGAACTTCATCTCCCATCTGAATACGTGAAAGATCTGCTCCTGAAAGTTTTGAAACCATACTCAGAAATTTTTTCTCAAGTGAACCTACAAGAATTTTTCCATCAATTCTGAAAAGACGAACACCTGTATAAACGAATGGTCTCGAAATTTTTTCCTGAATACCAAAGTGCGTGTCCTGAAATTGAGCAACAAGTTTTTGCATGCGATCCATGAACTGCATGTTTGCTTTAGCCTGAAGAAAACTTAGACGATCGCGTGCATCTTCATTCGATCTGTCTGCCGCAGTTGCTGTGATGTCTGTTGCATTCTCTTCAGCAGCGATGGCCTCTGATTTTAATTTATTAAAATCGAGCCCTATTCTTTTTGCTTTCAATGGAAGAAGAGCATATTCAAGCTCAACTGTTTTTAAGAAATCATTCACGATCATCAAGCGGTCTTCTTTATCGAAATAATGAAATCGAAGACCAGAATAAACATCCTTAACTGCTTGAGAATGAATTTTTTTAGAGATTCCCAAAGGCCCCATTAAACCGGCATGAGCACTGGCTCCCAGTAACGTAGAAAGGGCAAGAGTTAGTAAAACCGATTTGGACATCTTCATGGATTCTCCTTTTCTTTATGAATGGAGACATTCTATAGATTTCAGCGGGCATAGGAGAAAAAGAGGAATTTTTACAGGTATAAACAAAAAATGGCCGTCTAAAGATTAGACGGCCCTTCTGAAAATATAAGCTAACTACTTACTATTTTAAGTTTCTAAGAACGTACTGAAGAATACCGCCATTTTTCATATAGTGTAATTCATCCAGTGTATCCACTCTTGAAGTCAGAGTAGTTCTCGCTTCCTTACCAGAAGCATAATGAATCACAAGCTCGTACTTAAGACCTGGTTTGAACTCTCCTTGCGGGATAAGATCAAGAGTTTCAGTTCCATCAAGAGCAAGTGTTTTTCTGTCAACACCCGGTTCGAAAACAAGTGGCAGAACGCCCATACCGATCAGGTTCGATCTGTGAATACGCTCGAAAGATTCGGCCACAACGGCCTTCACACCTTGCAGGTATGTTCCTTTCGCTGCCCAGTCACGAGAAGAGCCTGTACCGTATTCTTTACCAGCAATAACGACTAGTGGAGTTTTGTCTGCAATGTATTTCATCGCTGCATCGTAGATCGACATCACTTCGCCAGATGGAATGTATTTTGTCACTCCCCCTTCAGTTCCAGGTGCCACTTCGTTTTTAATACGAATGTTGGCGAATGTTCCTCTCATCATGACTTCGTGGTTACCACGACGTGATCCGTATGAGTTGAAGTCTTCCGGCTTCACACCTTTTTCCATCAGGTATGTTCCTGCTGGTGAAGTTTTCTTAATCGAGCCTGCTGGTGAAATGTGGTCAGTTGTGATTGAGTCACCGAAAAGAGCGAGGATTCTTGCTTTCTTCAGAGAGACACCTTGTTCATACGATTTTTGATCGTTGATGTTTTCGAAGAAAGTTGGATTTCTGATGTAAGTTGAATCTGGTTCCCAAGAGAAGAATTCACCTTCAGTCACTTTGATTGCCTGCCAGTGTTTGTCGCCTTCGAAAACGTTTGAGTAACGCTTCTTGAACATTTCACTTGTGAGCTTGCTCATAAGAACATTGTTGATTTCTTCATGAGTAGGCCAGATGTCTTTCAGGTAAACATCCTTTCCGTTAGTCCCTTTTCCAATCGGATCTTTTGAAATATTGACGTTGATGTTCCCGGCAAGAGCATAAGCAATAACTAGCGGAGGTGAAGCCAGGTAGTTTGCTTTAACATCTGGATTGATCCGACCTTCAAAGTTTCTGTTACCAGAAAGAACTGAAGTCACAACCAGGTTGTTTGCGTTAACTGATTTAGAAATGTTTTCTGGAAGCGGGCCTGAGTTACCGATACAAGACATACATCCGTATCCAGTCAGTGTGAATCCTAGTTCATCCAGAGATTGTTGAAGACCTGATTCAACAAGGTAATCCGTGACAACTTTAGATCCAGGAGAAAGCGCAGTTTTAACCCATGGCTGAGATTTCAATCCAAGAGCTCTCGCTTTCTTCGCTACCAGACCAGCAGCGATCATAACAGATGGGTTTGAAGTGTTGGTACATGAAGTGATAGTCGCGATCGCTACAGCGCCATGCTTAAGTTTGAAATCAACACCATCAACAGAGTATTCATTGTTAACTGCATCTGGAGAAACTTTGAAAGCTCCAACAAGCTCTTTTCCGAAAGCATCAGCTGCAGCTGTTAGTTCAATTCTGTCCTGAGGACGTTTTGGTCCTGAAAGACATGGAACAACTGATCCAAGATCAAGTTCAAGAGTTGAAGTGAAAACAGGATCCGCGTCACCAGCAGCAAGCCACAGGCCTTGCTCTTTTGCGTAAGCTTCAACAAGAGCTACTTGCTCTGGAGTTCTTCCAGAGAATTTTAAATAATCGATTGTCTTTTCATCAACAGGGAAGAAACCACAAGTCGCTCCGTATTCCGGTGCCATATTCGCAATTGTTGCTCTGTCAGCAAGTGAAAGAGCTTTTACACCTGGTCCGTAGAACTCAACGAACTTCTCTACTACTCCGTGCTTTCTCAGCATTTGAGTTACAGTAAGAACGATATCTGTTGCAGTGATGCCTTCTTTAATTGTTCCATTTAATTTGAAACCGACAACTTCTGGAACAGTCATTGTGACTGACTGACCAAGCATTGCTGCTTCAGCTTCGATACCACCAACACCCCAGCCAAGAACTGAAAGACCGTTGATCATAGTTGTGTGTGAATCTGTTCCTACACATGTATCAGGGTAAGCCACAGTTTCACCGTTTTCAGTTTTTGTCCAAACACCTTGAGCAAGATATTCCAGGTTAACCTGGTGACAGATCCCTGTTCCAGGAGGAACAACGCGGAAATTTTTAAACGCTTTTTGTCCCCATTTAAGAAATGTATAACGTTCCTTATTTCTTTCGTATTCTACAGCAACGTTTTTTTCAAATGAGTCTTGTTGTCCGAAGTAATCAACTGCAACTGAGTGATCGATAACAAGATCAACAGGAATTAGCGGGTTAATCTTTTTAGGATCGCCGCCGATTGCTTTCATTGCTTCTCTCATCGCAGCTAAATCAACAACAGCTGGTACACCAGTGAAGTCCTGCATAAGAACGCGGGCTGGATAGTAAGCAATTTCTCTGTCTGATTTTTGAGTCTTAACCCATTCGTTGATCGCTTTAGCATCGTCGAACGTAACGTCTCTTCCGTTTTCGTGACGAAGAAGGTTTTCAAGTAAAACCTTGAGAGACTTTGGAAGGCGATCGATATCTGCAAGTCCAAGATTCTTCGCTTCCTTCAAGCTGTAGTAAGTGTAGTCTTTTGAACCAACTTTTAGTGTCTTTTTTGTTTTGCTCACGGGTGAGACTCCTTTATTAGATTAATGGGAAAAGTGTACTGATTATAAACTGTTTTAACCTCTTTTATTATCGCTTTTTTTTCTTATTAATAAATTGAATAAATCGAATAAAATATAGTAGTATCAGGAATATGTTAGAAGGAATTGAGGCACTAATTGCCTTAGAAAAATACGGCACCGTCAGTGAAGCGGCCATACGCATGCGTTTAACTCAATCAGCAGTAAGCAAGCGGATTCAAGCTTTACAAGATGAACTCAAGGTAAAATTAGTTGAGCCAGATGGACGACGCGTGCGTCTTACCGCGGACGGGTACCAATTTCTCAATAAAGCTCGACCACTCATCATTGAAATCAAGAACCTGACTCAAAATCTGGACAGGACCAATCTTTCTCATTTTGCTCTCGGGTTATCCGATTCTATTGCGGGTTCATTCGGGCCGCATGTCGTCAGCGAGACATTGAAGACTCTCAAAAATCTCGATCTCGATTTTCACGTACACCGCAGTCTTATGCTTCTGGAAAATATTTCGCTGGGCAAATATCAGTTAGGAATATGTACTTTCGATGAAAACCGTAAGGATCTCTACTCTGCGCATTTAATTGATGAGCCATTAGTTCTTCTGCATTCCGAATTTCGCAATAGGCCCAACCGCGCGCTCCCATTGATAACGATAGAAGAAAATTCGGCCACCTGGAAGAATGCAGGAAGTGATTTGCGAAGGGAATATCCTCTGTTGTTTCAGAACAATGTCATGTATGTTGAGTCGTTCCTCGCTGTTTATCAAATGACTAAGGTTGGCCTTGGCAATGGAGTCATTCCCCTCGGAATGGCGCGAGAATTTAATTTGAAAAAGGAAAGTTTTAAGAAATTGAAAGTCACTCGAACAATTTCCCTTGTGACAAGAAAAACGATTGCTCAGATGGATTTTTTTGATCCTTTTTATAAAGAACTTAAGAATAATATTGAACACTATTTTGAAAGATAATGAAAAAACTAGCTCTTAATTACGCCGGACATTTTTTTCTCGTTCTGGGAATTATCGGAGCTTTTCTTCCGGTGCTGCCGACAACTCCTTTTCTTCTCTTGTCTGCGTATTTCTATTCACGCACAAATCACGAACTTCATCAGTGGCTTTACAATCATAAAATTTTTGGACCTTCTCTTCGAGACTGGGATGAAAATAAAGTTATTGGATTGAAAGCAAAAATTATTGCAACCACTGCCATTGCACTTGTTTTATTCTGGAGAATTCCTCGTCTAGAAATTCATACGATTGTGAAAAGCCTGATCGTCATCGTTCTCACGGGCGTGCTGGTTTTTATCTGGTCGCGGCCTTCTCGCAGGATTTGAGTTTAAGTCCCATTGGATTAAAATCAATTTTAACTGCCTTTTGTTCGGCAAGAGATTCGCGAAGACATGGCAGAAGCTTCCCTTCTGCTTTATAGATTCCCGCCTGATTTTTAAAATCAATCATATAGATTTTTTTGGCATCGTCATAATTTACTTTAGTCACTATCCATTCTTTCGTCATTGCATGAAGAAGGGTTGAACTAAATAACATCAGGACGAACATGCTGATTTTCATTTTCATACTCATTTTCATTTTGATTTTTCTCATTCAAAGCTTCTGTGTATTCTTTCATTGTCTGTATGGCCAGTGCCATATTTTCTGCTTCAGATCTCTTTTCATCATTGTCCGGAACATAGACATCCGAAGAAGAAAACGCCACTGCAGTTCTTTGGAAATTCGCCACATTCACTGGAAATGGATAAGGTGTCTCGACAACTCCGCCTTTAACTTTTTTCCCCATGCTTTCAACCCAACCATCAACAGTCACTGCTTTTGCCGTGAGTGAAGGATCGATGACATATTTTTTTATATCGCCATTTTTTGTTTTTACATTGATCACAGGTGCAACGTGATAGTTCCACTGCACATCTGTGCCAGGAACAAAAAGAGAGCCCTTGATCCACACCTTCTCCACCGGTATTCCCATGGCCTCAAATCGTCTCGCCATGACGTGAGCGCGTGCGTAGCATCCGTCGTACTTATACCCGAAGGGAATGTCGGCCATATTTTTTGCCTGTTGAAAAAGATCCTGCACTTCTTCTTCAGTTAAATATTTAGCGATAGGTTTTGGTTTTGCTTTTTGGAGAAACTCAATATGCTTTTCCGCATCTTTGGAAAGAATCATCCCATCATAGCGACAACCAAGTCCCTGGGCCTTTTTGGCATCGACAAAGACAGAAATAACCTGCCCGTTAACCAGTGTCAGGTAATGACTAAGCTCTGCATTCACCAACCCTTGTTGAAACGTCTCTGCTATCTTTTTCTCTTCCGCAATGAGCTTTGTAACATCGTTGTTCCCGGCACAGCGACTAAGAGCTCCTTCGCGCATCGATTCCGTCATTGGATTGGTGAAGAAACTGAATGCCGATTTATTGTTTTCAAATTGTGAGGGCACAAAAAGATTTTCATCCAACGGAGAAGCTGTATAACCAGCTCCATTCCAGGCAGGAATATCGTAAATCGGAGCCTCTTTTTGATTATCCGGCTCAACAACTTTTAATCCATTGAAACGCAATTCTGTCTGAGTGCCTTTAAGATTAAGAAAATAAGGACTCGCAAAATCACTTGAAACGGGAACGAAGCTCAGGATTTTTTCGCCATTGCTCCCTTTACAAGCATAAAAATTGCATTGAAGCTTAGTGTTGTATTCCGCTTCGTATTTTTTTTCTTCTTCCGTGAGTTTACGATCCTCACCTCGAACGCAGTCAAATTTTTTGTCGTCTGCCAGAATGCGTATTTTTGGTTTCGGTGCAGCTTCTCTGTCGATAAAACTTTTTGATTCCGCAATAAATTGTCTGGCGAGATCATCATCAATATCTTTTAAATTGCTGACAATTGAATTGGCCGAAATCAGTTTGCCGGCCTTTGACTCCGGTGTTTTGTAAATTCCTTCCATTCCCGCAAAATTCATTTTGGGAATTTCAAAAAGGACTTTGCCATTATCTACGACTTTGGAAATCCATTTCATTTCGGGAAATCCATCGGAATTTTTCTGGAAGGCTGCATATCCCATAGCGATTTTAGTGACGAGAATGCTATTTGCACCACTCTGGCAGTGAAAAAGAGAATCAGTCTTTTTCTCGCAAAGATAAGATTTATTTTGAATATCTACGGCGAGCTCAGCAAAAGAAGTAGAAGCACCCAGGAGCATTGATAAAGCTAAAAATATTTTCATACAAACTATCCCAGGTAATTAGAGATGGTTAATTTTTTTCCCTGATAGAACTGATGGCTTTTGCCGCAAAAAGAAATCTGATCATTTTCAACAATAACTCCGCCGCCATCAGCGCAGGCGTAAAGAGGAATGTTGGTTTTCCTTGAATGGTGAATAAGCTCAGCATCGTAGCGTTTGGAATTTTTATAGTGGGGAAAAAACTCAAAATTGACAACTCTCATTGCTGAAAGATTTTTCATATCCCAGGGATTTTCATCGCGGTCAAAATGCGGAAAGCTCGCCGTGTGGACATGTGGAGTAAGAACAATTGCGCCTGCAGAAAGTCCACACAACACTCCCCCGCGTTTTAAAAATTTGGAAAAATGAGAAAACATTCCGGCCTTTTTTAAATGCTTCAGAAAATAAAATGTATTTCCGCCGCCGAGAAAAATCAGGTCGCTTTTCATCGCCTCTTTAAGAACCGTTTTCGTATAGGGAATATCAACACAAAAATGCATGAACTTCTGAACTCCCAGCTTCGAGAATTCCTGAACAAAAAAACGGAAGTCATCTTCCGCATCGTATGAGCTGGAGGGAATGAGAGTTAATTTAGGAGATTTGACTCCTGTGAGCTCGAGGGCCCGTTGGTTGAGAAAACGATTGTCGTCTTCGCTCCCACCGGAATAGAGAACAATTTTCATATGCCGTCTCTATACTCTCTTACGATCTGGAGCATGCCTTTTACTAAGCGCGACTGCTCTTTTTCAGTTTCAAAATTCGAGGCTCTTCTCTCTTTATCCGGATTGAGATTCTGGTACTCAACGAATTCTTTTAAGATGACAGAGATCTCTTCAGCGGAAAGCTTAGGTTTTCTGTTCATGACTTTATTAACAATAGTTGTGATTGAATCCCCGGTCACACGGTCATATTTGTTGATGACCGATGAGCGCATTGAAACATCCAGTAAAACTTTTTCAGGAGCTTCTTTGAATTTTTTTGAAACCAGGTTGATCAGCTTCACGTAATTTTTTTGAAAACTTCTGATCTTAAGATCGCGTCTGAGCGTTCTCTTTAAATCTGTTTTGGTCGCATAGCTTGATTTGATGATATCAAGAAATTCGTTTTCAGAAATGCGTTCGTTTAATCCCCTGCTCAAGTAGAGTTGAGGCAATTCTCTTAAAATATCACGCATGCAGAAAATCGCGTTCCAATTAATCCCATCCGGTACTTTCTGAGGTCCTTTCACTGATTTTGCCATTTCAAAATAAGTGAAGTCATTGCGGAATTCTTCAATATCCTTGCGATGATTTTCCAGAAGGTAAGCTGTTACTTTTTGATTAAAACCGATTTTCATTAAAATGTTCCGGTTTTTAAAATCAAAAAATCTCTTTTCAAAACTTTGAATCGCATGATGATTTTTGAAATCTTCAATGGATTTTTTCTTTTCGTTTTTAATATAATCTACAATTTGAGCGAAAGTCTGAACGATGTAACGGGCCTTCTGTTTTTGCTCTTTAATTGAGGTCGACCAGCGCTGGACATCGTCGTAGCGGTATTCATGGTGATAAAGTCCAAATTGTCGGACGGAGCCGTAATCAATAATTCCGCCATCCATTAAAATATTATCGCCGTCCCAGTCAAGCCAGCAGAAAATATATTGGTCTTCAAAATCAGCGGACATTTGTGCAAAAGTCTCCACCACTCTATTCAGAAAATAATCGTAGATGGACTTTGGATCGGCAGGTACATTTTTATAAACTTTGTTTTTGATCTGACGATCAATATAGTAATCCACCATTCTTTTCAGAGTAGGAAGATTATTTTGCTTAAGGTGATTGAACATGTGCGAAGGTCTGAGCAGGTTCTCATGAACGCGCACGTTGATCGCTATTCCTTTAGCAAATTCAATAATGGCGAGAACTCTTTCAGTTTCGAGTCCATTTTTTGCCAGAACTTCACTGAAGAACAGTGAACTTAATCCTTCATCTTTTTCAGAATAACCACAACCGTAAGAAACTGTGGGATCCCCTGTTTGATAAAACTTTTTGTTGATGTTGCAGGCAGGACTTAATTTTGTCGCTCCTGTACCGCAGCTGGAAATGTCGTAAGACTTTCCTTTGTGAGCAAGTTGCCCGTTCCAGATACTTCGTCCATCACCTGAAGTCGTCCCCTTCTTGCATGGATGCTGAAGCTGAAGATATCGGGTGGCCATATATGTATTTGGACGAATGTCTTCTTTAGGAAAGTTAAAATTATTCATCAGATCGTATTCGTTAATGATGACGATGCTGAATGTTTTTAATATTTCTTCTTTTAGTTCTTTGGTGAGTTCATCAGGATGATTTTCGGGAATGAGTCCTATTTCGCGGGCGAGATCAAAGTTGAAGAAAGCAACATTGCCACCGTGCCGTGTCCGGACCTGATATTCAACAACGGCCTCGGGCACCAGTTTTTTGAGCGGATGATTTCCATCGATTTCCTGGAACTTCGGAAATCCCGAATTCGCTTTGCTTGTTTCTTTTGATGGCCTTGACTCTTTTAATTTTGTATTTCCCATAGATCTATTTTCAGATATTCAAACAAAATTAAAATAGGCAAAACTTTCATAGCAGTTTTTGCCGATGAATTTTTCCCTAAGATCACATTTCGAGGTAAAATAGGAACTCATCTTTTTCATTTTCAGGATCATCAATGAAGCTTTGTGTGCCCTTTTCTCTTCTCCTGCTCTCTTTTGCATTCACTTCCTGCTCAAGCATTTCGAGAGAAGATTGTTCGAAAGATATGCGCGACTTTGGCTACGAACATGGCCGCAAAGGCATGAGTAATCTGCTCGAAGATGTGAGAAAGACGTGCCAAAAGCATGAACCGGCCGTTGATCTGGCCAGATATCAAACGGGCTTTGAAGCGGGCTGGACGGAGTATTGCACCCCTTTCAATGGCTATCGAATGGGTGTTAAAGGCGATCTTTATAAAAGTTTTTGTCCTCCTGAGCGAGAGGATCTTTTTCACGACCGCTTTCTGATCGGAAAAAAAGTATATGACAAAAAAGATCAGGCAAAAGAGCTGGAAGAAAAGATTCTGGACCTGTCTGAGGATGGTAAAGACCTCACCTCACCTTCCACACACGATGAACTCAATCGCTACCGAATCGAGCTGCGGGACCTGAATAAAGAAATTCAGGGCCTCGAGCAACAGGGAATGAGCAACGTTCACATTAACTAATCAATCCGGAATAAAGCGAATTTCAAGTAGCGAAGTTCTTCCATCGCAATCGGATAAGGGTGATCGAACGGCTGGCCACCGTAATAAACAAGTGTCCCGCGTTTTCTGGTTTTTGAAAAAGCTTCACGGCAGATTTCCAGAAATTTATCTGTGCCGATGTGGCTTGAACAGGAACTGGCAGCAAACAACCCATTGTTATTGACCAGTCTCAAAGATTCAGAAAAAACTTTGGTATAAGCAACCACAGCACTCTCAACTGCTTTCTGGTTAGGAGCAAAGCTTGGCGGATCAGTGATAACGAGATCCCATTTCGCTTTTTCTTTTATTCTTTCATCGATGAAAGCAAAAGCATCCTGAGCAATAGCTTCATGCTTTACTTTCAAATCATTCACTTCAAAATTGCGGACAGCTGCAGCCGTTGCGGCCTTCGCAATATCGACACTCGTCACTTCTCTTGCTCCGCCCTTCGCGGCAAACACCGAGAATCCTCCGGTGTAACTAAACAGGTTCAGAACGGATTTATCTTTACCGAACTGGCCGATGAGTTTGCGATTGTCTCTTTGGTCCAGAAAAAATCCCGTTTTGGCGGCGTCGCGGATGTTGCTGGCAAACACGCTTCCATTTTCAAGAAAAAGAACTTCTTCTTTAAGCTTGCCGTAGATTTCTACGCCTTTAATCTCTTCATCATTGCGGCGTTTATGGTACACAGTTTTTAAAAAAGGAAAATCTTGTAAAAGTTTTTCTGCAATTCCCTGATGATTCCAGAAATTTTCAACTACCGGATGGTCATGTTTAATGACTGCCGTTTCATCATAGATATCAATGGTCAAACCCGGCATCCCATCGCCTTCTCCGTTGATGAGACGAAAACTATTAGTCAGCGAATTGCGGAAATTTATTCTGAGAGCAATTGCTTTCTTCCATTGCATTTCACTCCATTGGATGAGCGTGTGCTGAACGTTGCCGGCGCGAAAAAAATGTTCATCAGATAACGACAGCATTCTGAAACGCAGCTGAGTGTCTGCCTGTACCAGGCCAATTCCCATCACTTCGTTTTTAATCTTTAAAAGGGCAAGACCGCCTTTAGTTTTGTCATTCTTGTCAAAACAATCAGCAAAAATCCATCTGTGTCCGCGCTTTAAGTGCTTGGTGACATCGCGAATAAGAGAAATTTCAGGAATTTTTCCTTCGGGAATATTGATCAGTAAATTTGAGTTTGTCATAAAAGGTCCGGTAAACGGTGAGGTTTTCACCATGATACTACACTTTAATGATGTTGGCGACGGCGGAAGCAATAACTAAAGCTGCCCCGGCAAGCTGCAAGCTTGAGAGCTTGTCACCCAAAAAAAGAGCAGAAAACAAAATAGTGATAGGCGCTATCGTGTAATAGGCCAGACCGGTGATATTGGGTGAAAGAGTTGAAGATATTTTGGCCCATAAACTATGAGCGACTAGAGTCCCGAAGACGGCCATAAAGATCATCGCAGACCAATCAACCGGCCGCAATGACCAATGGGTTTCCCCAATAAAAAAAAGAAAGAAAACCAGCGCTCCGGCAAATTGAGAAAAGATTCTCGTTTGCTGGTTAAACTCACTTGTTTTTTTGTGCATGACCGGAATCAGGGCAAAGGAAGTTGCGCTTAAGAGAGCAAGCACGATCCCGACAGTCATCTCATTATGAAAATTCCAGGACGGAATAATCATGACTATTCCGACAAAAGACAAAAAAAGACAAACGACGTCTTTTTTTGTGATGTGGTGACCAAGAAACAACGTTCCGGCAATAATCAACTGTATACCGTAAGTAGACAAACCAAGAACACCGATGGAAGGACCGCCAATCTTTACCCCATAGGCATAAGTTAACCAGTGAATAAAAAAAATGAATCCAATCAGCCAGAGCTTTGCCCCTTCTCTGGTGAAAAATTTGTGAAAGGTTATTTTCTTTCGCCAAATGAGAGAGAGTGCCCCCACCGTAACAAGAAGCCTGAAGAGACAAATAGTCAAAGGAGTCGCAGTCGTATACTTGATCGCAAGTGGAACAAATGCGAAGATTAAAATGGAAAAAAGTCCTTGAAGAAACATCCTTTCATTAGAAAGCATTTTAGACCGGAGATCAACATGCAAGATACAACCACAATCCCTCATAGAGTAAAAAGATTGCATGAATGTGTCGTTTGCAAAAATAAATTCCAGACGAGAGAAGTGGAACCTATTGATACGATCAGTGAATCTCTTTTTAAAACGATCAAGACTGTGGTTCCTGATCTGGATGAACACGGCTATATCTGCCTCAACGATTTAAACAAGATCCGACGCGATTATTTCAAACAACTCATCAAAGAAGAAAAAGGTGATCTGACTGAAGTTGAAAATGCTGTCTTCGAAGCCTTGAGAGAGCATGAAATACTATCGAGCAGTGAACTCAGAAAAGCGCAGAAGAGAAAAACATTTGGAGAAAAGCTCTCCGATAAAATTGCAGAGTTCGGTGGTTCGTGGACTTTTATCATTCTTTGTCTTTTCTCACTGGCCATTTGGGTCACCTGGAACAGCCGTTCAAATTTCCGTTTCGATCCCTACCCTTTCATTCTTCTCAATCTCTTTCTTTCATGCGTCGCTGCTCTTCAGGCCCCAATCATTATGATGAGCCAGAACCGCCAGCAAGAAAGGGATCGCCTGCACCAGGAGCAGGATTATAAAGTGAATCTGAAATCTGAAGTTGAAATCCGTATCCTGAATGAAAAAATCGATAAATTGATTTCCCATCAATGGCAGCGCCTACTTGAAATTCAGGAAATGCAGATGGATTTCATGGAAGAGCTCAATAACAAGCGACCAAAGTAGCCTGTGCAAAGTTTTTCTTAACCGCCCTGACAATTAATTGTGTAAGGCAATCCAACGAGAGAGCTCCATTGCTGCTCTAAAATCATTTCCTTGATTTCTCTCTTTTAACCTTTCAATTATCTCCCTTCGCTTTTCAACGGGGCGATTTTGTCCAAGTTTCCATTTGGTCACCGTCTTAAACGGACGAAGCTCAGCTATGCCCAACATCTCATAAGCACGACGGTAAAAATCGAGATCCATCGAGAGAGGAGCATAGCCGCCCTCTGGCTGATACCTCTCAAGAAACCTTTTCACCTTGGCATTGATTTGACTCGGATCGGAAAATGTTTTTACTTCGCAATGAAATTCAGCATAACGATAATAAGAAGTGGCAACACCACCGTCTTTTTCACTGACCCAGTAAGAAGGTATATTGCAAAGAAAATCAAAGAAAATCAGTTTCGCTTTTCCGTTTTCTTCCAGGGCCTTAAATTGTTCATCTGTTCTGTTGAAGTGAAAAGTAAATAAGCCGTCTTGATAAACGGGATTAAAAACGCCGAAACCTGATTCTCCGGTATGGTCTGTACTGAGAAGGCACATCGGTAGACTCTGGATTAAGGAATGAATTTCCTCTTCACTTTGTTGAACGTAAATAGATTGATGTTTCATCTTTACCTCTCTTTTATGAAAAGGTAATTTAAATCTGGTTGCAATAAAACAACCAGAATCATTTTTTTAGATAGACCAGATGAAAACGTTAAATCTTTCTCTTTCTGAAACGACTCACAAACATCAATCGCTTTCAGATGCCTTTCGAGCCGCCATCAAAAACGGAAAACTTCTCCCAGGCGAAAAACTTCCTTCCACGCGCACGATGGCGGAAACCTATGGAATGAACAGGCACACTGTCATGAATGCGCTTTCGACCTTACTGGCCGAAGGATGGATTGAATCACAACAAAAAAAATACTACACCGTTGCTTCAACACTTCCAGATACATTTCTTCTTCCTGAAAAAATGGTCGATGAACAATACGGTCAGAAGGAATTTCAATATAACTTCACCCGCCCCATTGATATCGCCCCCTATTCAACTGATCGTGGGTATAAACATTCATTTCTCAGCGGCTTTCCCGATTTGCGTTTGTTTCCAATGCAGTCATTCAAATCGGCCTTATATGATTCACTCAAATCAACATTGCTTTTAGATTACGGTGATCCGAAAGGATTACCTGAACTTCGCCATGAAGTTTCCACTTACCTCCGTCGCATGCGAGGCCTGGATCAAAGAGAAATTGTTATCACCAACGGATCTCAGGAAGCGATTTTCCTTCTTGCCCAGTTATTATTAAAACCAGGCGATGTCGTCGCCGTCGAATCTCTCGGCTATCCTCCCGCCATTGAAGCCTTGAAATACGCCGGTGCAAAAATTCTTCCCCTCAAAATCGACCGGGATGGTCTCGATGTTGAAGACCTCAGAAAAAAAACAGAAAAATATAAAATCAAGATGCTTTATACGACTCCTCTTCATCAGTATCCTACGACAGTGACAATGACGGCTTCGCGAAGACTCGCTCTCTATGAACTCGCTTTAAAACAGTCTTTTACGATATTGGAGGATGATTACGATCACGAGTTTCATTACGATACAGCTCCGATGGCACCGCTGGCGAGTTTTGATCCGGCAGGAATTGTTCTCTACGTTTCAACTTTTTCAAAAGTTCTATTCCCATCTGCCCGCGTAGGTTTTATGGCCGTTCCTCCAGTTCTTGCTGAGGAGCTGGCCAAACTCAAACACATTTCTTCACGACAAAACGAGCATCTTTTGCAATCAGCGATTGCCAGATGGATGCGTGAGGGAGAATTTGAAAAACATTTAAGAAAAATGCGACGGGTTTATTTCGAGAGAAGAAATGCTTTTCAGGAGGATTTACTTTCATTGAAAAAAAGAAAACCCGAACTCGACTGGATACAACCGGACGGAGGCATGGCCTTTTGGATTGATGTAAAAACTAATTCCACCTTAGTCGCTGCCAAGGCCTTGAAAAACTCAATTTATGTGAACCCGGAAAAAAAATTTCGAAGAGATGGAAAAGATGGAACAAAATTGCGCCTGGGATTTACTGGACAAACCATTGAAGAAAATCGAGAGGGCCTGTTTAAACTTTTTGAACTATAAAAAAGCCCCACAATGTGGGGCTTTTCTTTATCAACATCCAGTTACTTTTTTATGAATATTGGAAATATTGAAGGCGCCTTTATGCCAGTCCATGTTGTACCACTTGAGCGACTTCTGAAGCTCAGTCATAAAAGGAATTTTTCCTTCGTTCAGGACCGTCGGCTGAAGGCCTTTTGAAGCGAAAGCGAACGTCCAGAAAACTCCAGGGTAAATCAGCATCGGACCAGTGAAAGACTTCACTACCGGATAAACATTGCGAAGATTGTCGTAGAAAGATTTAATTCCGTACTCATCATAGAAAGGATTTTCAGTCTGGGCCATCATGATGCCGTTGTCAGTGAGGGCATCAGAAACATGCTTGTAAAATTCTTGAGTAAAAAGGCCTGCAGCAAAGTCTTCGGGATCTGTTGAATCGATAATGATGACATCAAAAAAGTTTTTATAAGATTTGATGTACTCAACGCCATCTTGTGGACGGACGTTGACTCTCTTATCGGCCAGACCAGACGTACAGTCCGGGAAATATTGCTTTGAAACTTCGATAACGCGTTCATCGATTTCCACCAGATCAATGCGTTCGATTTCCGGATGCTTGACGAATTCGCGCACAATTCCGCCATCGCCGCCCCCGATGATCAAGACGTTTTTAATTTTTGGGTGAACCATTGAAGGAATATGACCCATAACTTCGTGGTATACGAATTCATCGCGGTCAGAAACCATGGTTTTTCCGTCGAGAAGAAGAAGTCTTCCGACTCCGTGAGTGTCTAAAACTTCAATCTTTTGATATTCCGACTTTTCTGAGTGCAAAACTGATTTTATTTTAAAACCTGTTGCCACAGTCTTATGAAAATAGCGTTCAGCGTACCATTCGTTCCCAAGAAATTGATCAGTCATAACTCTCCAAAATTTACAGTTGAACCCAAGAATAATTTGTCACATTATTAGTTTTGTGACACATAGATAGTTCGTGATTTCTAAGAAGACAATCTTTAATTAAAGGAAATGAAAGGCATGTTTCAGTCAAATTTAAAAGGTGATGAGAAAATTAAAATTTCAGGATTTAACAACCTCACAAAGATCCTGAGTTTTAACTTGTATGATTTCTGCATTGCTTTAAATGACGAACAAAAGGCCCAATACGTGAATTATATTCACGACAAGTATAACGCGAATAGAATCGCTGAAATTTCAAAGAAAATCGTTGAAATTATCGAAGCCAACATCCTCGCTGTATCCGTTCAAGATTATGATCCGGTTGGAGCATCAACGATGGTCCTTATGTCTGACTTAAAAGGCGGCGGGGAACCAATCCCTTCTGTACAGGTCAGCGCTCACCTGGATAAATCGCACATCACTTCACACACTTATCCGGACGCTTCAGATCCTGAAGGGATTTGTTCGTTCCGCGTAGATATCGACGTGGCGACCTGTGGAGAAATTATTCCTCTGAACGCTATCAACTATCTTTTTGAATCATTTGAATGCGACGTTGTTTATGTCGACTACGTTGTGCGCGGCTACGCGAGACTTGAAAACGGCAAGAAAATTTACAATGACCAAATCTTCAACTCGATTCAGGATTTCATCAAGCCTGAAATCAAATCTGACTTCACATACATTTCAGACATCAACATGCCTCAGAACAATATCTGGCAGTCGAAATTTCTTGTAAGAGAAAAAGGTCCTGAGAATTATTTATTGAATCCTGAAGATGTAAACAATCCAGCTGTTCCTGAAAAAATGGAACTTCTGAAAAAAGAAATGCTCGAAGTTTACCACATGATCCACTAGGATCATTTCCCCGGAGTTCATGATGACATCAAATCTTTGGGGTAATAATCAGACGCAATTTTTCTTTGAACTCAATCCAGATCTAGTTCTCGATACCGTCGAGTCGCTGGGCTACAAGACCACTGGTCGCGTGCTCACAATGAACTCGATGGAAAATCGTGTTTACGAAGTTGAAATTGAATCGGATTCAGACAATCCCAGCGACCATTTCAAGATCATTAAATTCTACCGCCCGGGAAGATGGACCAAAAAGCAGATTCAAGAGGAACACGATTTTCTCGCTGACCTGACTGAGTTTGAAGTGCCGGTGATTGCACCGATTCAATTTGATGGTCAGTCACTCTTTACCATGAAAGAGCTCGAACTCTACTTCACTGTTTTCAACAAGCAAGGCGGCCGCGCTCCTGACGAATTTACCAACGATGAAATTGAACAGGTCGGCAGACTTTTGGCCCGCCTTCACAATGTGGGCGCGATGAAAGACGCTCCTCACCGTTTAAAACTCACACCGGACGTTTACTTAAAATCCAACCTGGACTTTCTCTTAGATCAAAAGATCATGCCTTCGCATCTTGAGAGCTCGTACAAGAGCGTTTTAGAGCAAATCTATACATTGACTAAGGATCGTTTCAAAAATATCTCTTATCAGCGCATTCACGGCGATTGTCACCTCGGCAATATCATCAAGCGCGGCGATGTTTTTTATCTGATCGACTTTGATGACATGGTCATGGGTCCCTGTGTGCAGGATATGTGGCTGCTGCTTCCGGGAAGAGATGAGTACGCTGAAAATCTTCGTTCAAAATTGATTGAGTCTTATATGACAATGAGAGATTTTAATTTCGAAGAATTGAGACTCACGGAAACACTCCGCACTCTACGCATGATCAATTACTCTGCCTGGATTGCCAAACGATACGAAGACCCTGCCTTTAAAAATGCTTTTCCTTTCTTTGAGCAGCCATCTTATTGGGAAGGTCAGATCAATGATCTTCGCGAACAGATTTATTACTTGTCCGATTCTGAGTATTAAAAATTTCTTACGTAATCATCAATCGCAAAATGAAACCGGGCGCGGTCTAAAACTTCCTGAGTGGAAATTTTCTTGTCATGAGCACGCAATCTGATTTTTCTGAAATCTTTTACCACTGGATTGCTGCTTTGTTTTTTCTCAAGTTCTTCCAGTGTTTTGCGATTTTTTTCATACAGGGTTTCCGCCAGGGCCAACCAGTTCCCACCTCTTATCAGTGGTGAATAAAAATAATAATCCACGTCTTTAACAATAATTGAAAGAAAACGATTTTCCAGCGTGTACCCCGATGAATTCAACGGTTTTTGAAAATTAAAAATTAAAGGATGGTAAGGCTGCGCCACCGGATAAACTTTTTTCGTGTCCTTCAAAAGAATATCTTGTTTGTCGGCCATTTCATTGATCTTCAGACAAGCCTCATCATGATCTTTTGTCAGCTGAATCGGCCATTTATAAAATTTGCATTTCTCATCAGTGCATTTCGGATAATACGGATGACAGTTGTAATGCAAGCTCTCAAGATAGGTCTTAATCCAATCCGCAGAAAACGCGGAGAGAAGATACATAAAAGAATCGTCTTTCACTTTTCCGGCTATTTTTTTACCAGCTTCGCTGACACTGCTTCTTAAGTCGCCATACTTCATTAGAGAGGCATCACATAAAAGGTTGTTGTTGATACAAAGCATTTTAAGATCGATATCTGGATACTTTGCTTTTTCACTATCATCAAACTCACAGGTCTTTCCCGGATCTCCTTTAAACTTCTCTAACGGACGCAATTGCATATAGCGATCGTTCACTTTATTGCAACGATCGACTTGTTGATAAAATTCCTGGGCGAGAGAAAAACTTGTCATAGAGGCAGTGTAAAATAATATCGCCGTCTGAAGCTCATTAATGGCCGAAGATTCCGGGTCAGCGCTTGTGCCACTCTGCCACTGTGTGACAGCTTTAGCCGCGTCCTTATAATCCTGAGGGATATTTTCTGAGAAAGAGAAAATCTTATCCTGATTTTGAATATAAATTTTCAAAAATGTTATACGTCGTTCAATTCTTTTCTCCGGCGTTTCCTGCGCCATTGAGTGGGTTATGAACGGCAATATGGTGAGAGTGATTAATAATTTTAACATCCAGCTATTTTAGCCGCGAATTCCCCCTCCCCCTAGAAAAAAAGCATTTTCAGCAGCTTGAAAAACCTATAAAAACTTCCGGCCGGCAACTTTCCCTGCCGTCTTTGAGCTATGGTGAAAGCATTAAATAATGAGGAGTTTTTATGAAATTTATCCTGACAGCGGCCCTGCTTCTTGCGATGACATCAGCCTACTCCCACGAAGTAAATATCAAAGGTCTTAAGGCGAAAGCGTTGATGGACACGCTTCTCTCCAATGAAAAACTACAAATTTTTCAGGACGGTGGAATGGGAAAAATTTATTTAACGATGACGAATGTGAGCTGTTTGAAAAACACCTTTCCAGGCAAAGAAATGATCGCCTGTACTTTTCACGGTGAAGATCCTGCTACGGAAGTAAAACTTTATTCAACCGAAGACAGAGGCATGGAAGAAATCCGCTATGTTTTAGTTGAAGCTGCAAAGAATGAAACGCAAACAACAGATACATTGAAAGAACTTGCGATTAAAAAACTGGAATGCAAAGTTGCAGGTCTAGGTCATGTTCTTGACGATAATTCCGTCGAATTGAGATACACCTGCACTCTTACTCTCTAAACTAATAAACGACTTCATGCCCGCGCGGAATAGAATTCATAAATTCCACTCTGTGCGAGGTATCTTCTTTAAAGACCCCTGAAAGCTTCGACGTTCTGGTCATCGACGTGACGTCTTTAATCCCTCTGGTCTTCACACACGAGTGCATCGCATCTGTGACAACAGCAACGTCTTGTGTTTCTAAAATTTCACAAAGGGCCTGGTGAATTTGAAGAGTCAAACGCTCCTGAATCTGGGGACGCTTTGCAAAGTAATCGACAATGCGGTTTAGCTTTGAAAGCCCAATTACTTTTCTATTTGGAATGTAAGCAATATGCGTTTTACCGATGATTGGAACGAAGTGGTGCTCACAATGAGAATTCGTCACGATATTGATTTCAACAACGGCGTGATCGTAATCAAATTTATTTTCTACAATAGTTATCTTTGGAAAATTCTCTTCCTGTAATCCCCAGAAGACTTCATCGACAAACATTTTGGAAACGCGATGTGGAGTTTCGCGAAGAGAATCATCAGTTAAATCCAGTCCCAGCGTCTGCATTATTTCAGTAAAGAGACTTTCAATCTTTTTCTTTTTTTCATCGTTCGAAAGCTTATTCTCAACAACCGGAGTTGGAGTCACTTTTTTTAAAACAGCTTTTGGATCAATCATTGTCATTTTATTTTCCTAATCTTGTTCAAAAATACCGGAGTTTTTTTCGTTCTCTCTGGTTTCCACTCTGAAGCACCAGACGCGCCCCTGAGTTTTTTCTTTTAAATATTCGTTCATCTTCTTGTGAAGAAACTCTGATGTCCCTTCCATTCCGACATTGTCGAGCACTCTCAGTTTTAGAATTCCTTTTTTATCCATCTCACGAAACAGTGGCAATTCAGGGTCATCACTATTGATTAGACAAGAGTGATCAAAAAAATCGTCGAGAAAAACTTTGAATTCTTTGAACCCACCGAAATCCATGACCCATTTCTTATCATCCAGATGGTGGGCCTTAAACCAGAACATGAACTCGCGCGAATAACCGTGAATGAATTTACAGTGGCCCGTATCTCTCCATTGCCGATGAGCACAGGGATACCCTATGAATTTTTTGGTTGAGATATACATAACGTAAGCCTCGAAAATTAAAAATAAAGCGAGGTCAAACTATCATCGAATTCAACTACATACAAGAGACCGTGAATTTTCGACTCATTTTCATAGACGGGATCAAGCCCAGAAGCCTTCATAAGAACGTCCAATAAAAGACGTTGATCGTGGTACTCCTTCATCCCTAGGAGCGAAGCTTCATTAGTCGCCAGACACCCGGACGTAGGAACAAAAGGATAGTAAGGGGTAAAGAAATTGCGGTTAGTTCTTCCGGTTCCGTGAATACGCAGAAGACTTCTTCCCAGTTCACGGCCAAGAATGGATTGTTTCCACCAGAACAGATGATGATGAGAGGCAGGCAGATAATGGCCGAGGTTAGATTCAAGGCCTGGGATAAAATTCACAATCAGCCTGCGGTATTTGCCGAATTCATAGGCTTTGTTGGGCTCAGGCATCACTGAGTCGAGTGAATAGACTCCCATGGGTGTACAGCCGTTGGAATGATTAAATGGCAATCCCCTGCTGGACAATCCCAAAATGGGAATTGACCAGACACTTCCATCGGACTTTGACATGAAAATTCCATTTGGTTTTCTCACGGTCAAAATTCCCGGCAGAGTTCTGTCTTTGTGTAGAAAAGCAAAAACCGCCATCTTCTCCGTTTTAAAATTGAGCAATTCCTGCACCATTTTTCGATTAAGCACCTGAGCTTTTAAAGCTTCCTGGTAAAAAAGAAGATCGTCCGCAAAAGCTGCTTCGATGCTTTGTTTCAGACCTTGATTTAAAAAAGGGAGAAAATTGAAAAGATGAAAGATCTCTTTTTTTGAAAGCGTTTTAATGTCGAGGGAGGAAACAAAAGAATCGAGATCGTGAGCGAGTGTGTGAAATGTGAGCTGTTCTTCCAGCGAGAGAGTGCTCCAAAGAGCGCGATCAGGGAGAGAAAACTCTAAAGACTTTCCCTTCTTATTTCCGAAAACATAAGGAAGGAAAGTCTTTAGATAATTCATTTTAAATAGAACTGCTTAATGGTGGTGACCGTGTTCGCCGTGTACGTGTCCGTGTGCAAGTTCTTCAGCAGTAGCTTCACGAACTTCTTTTACAGTTACGTCAAAGTGTAGATCCATACCTGCAAGTGGGTGGTTTCCGTCAACAGTAACATTTTCACCGTCAACTTTTGTGACCATAACCACAAGCTCGCCTTGTTCAGTTTCAACTTCAAATTGCATCCCAACTTCAAGAGCTTCAGATGATTCGAATTGTGAACGAGGAACTTGTTGGCAAAGAGAATCGTTGCGTTCGCCGTATCCGTCTTTTGCATCGATTTTAACTTTAATGTTCTCACCAGCGCCTTTACCTTCAAGAGCAGCTTCAAGACCTGGAATCAATGACCCTGTTCCTTGAATATAGTAAAGTGGACCGTGGTTAGCAGAAGAATCAATCATTTTTCCTGATCCGTCTGTCAGTTTATAGTCGATACCTACGACTTTGTTCTTAGCTACTTGCATTTTCTTTTCTCCGTAACAGTTTCAGGCAAAGTATCACTTCTTTTTGATGATGTCTAAAATAACTACTGGTTCTAAAGGAACATCTTCAAGAGGTCCGCGTGTTCCGGTCTTAACCGCCTTAATTTTGTTAACGACAGGCATTCCCGAAGTCACTTTACCGAAAACGGCATAGCCAAAACCCTGATCGCTGGTATCGCGATGATCCAGAAAGCTGTTATCAGCAACGTTGATGAAAAATTGCGCTGTAGCACTATCAACAACCATCGTTCTTGCCATAGCAAGAGTGCCCGTTTCATTCTTCAGACCATTGCCTGCTTCGTTTTTAATCGGCGCTCCTGTTGATTTTTCTTTGAGGTCCTTATCAAAACCGCCACCTTGAATCATAAAATTATTAATAACTCTGTGAAAAATAGTCCCTTTGTAATGACCCTTTTTCACGTACTCAAGAAAGTTTTTTACTGAGACAGGTGCTTTGTCTTCGAAAAGCTCCGCTTCGATGTCACCCATAGAAGTTTTGATAGTAATTTTTGGATTGGCCGCAAAAACATTAAGTGACAACAACATTGCTACAAGTGCAATAGACATTTTCATCTAGTTCTCTCCTTGAATTCTAAAATTAAAAACGATGCTTGGTTAAAAATTCATTATATTTGCTGTGATTGAGAGGATCAGTTCCTTCCAGATACATTTGCAAATACTTTATAGAATCATTTCCCCAAAAAAGTTCTTCGTCTACTAAAAAACTAGGAACTCCGAAAAGATCTTTCGCCAGGGCCGTTTCGATATTTTTTTTCAATTCAATTCTCGAAGATTTTTCTTCCATTCGGGAAAAGAGTTCATCGACGGGTAGATTTTTCTGGGAAAGAACAGACTTCAGGACCTCATCACTTCCGATATCCAGGCCGTGCTCCCAGCCGGCGCGATAAATAGCATCGATTACCTCGACCTGTTTTTCACCGGAAACCGTTTTCAGCGCGAGTCTCAAAGCGTAAAGCGCATTAAAGGGAAGGCTTGCAGGTGTTGTAAAAGGAATATTGTTCAGATGGGTGTATCGGAGAAGATCTTTAAAAAGATAATTTCTTTTCGGACCGATTTGCGCCGGACCCTTTGTTTCATAGTGAGCAACAATGCTTGGAATACTGACAGGAATCAATTCAAAATCGTGTTGATTCAGTTGTCCCCTTACCCAGGTCCATGCGACATACGAGTAAGGAGAAAGGAAATCAAAATAGAATTGAATTTTCTTTTTCATGACCGGCACAACCTATCCATTCATTTCAGATTTTTTCTTTTCCATGTAATAGTTGAAACCTGATTCAAAAATTCTGATCCCACCTTTATCGACTTCAAAAACGCGGTTTGAAAGACCGTGCAAAAAGTGTCTGTCGTGGGAAACATACATCACGGTTCCATCAAAATCTTTAAGGGCCTTAAGAAGGACATCTCTCGATTTTAAGTCAAGGTGGTTGGTAGGCTCATCCAGAATGAGGAGATTGTTATTGTTTGACATAAGAGTTGCCAGAACAACGCGGGATTTCTCTCCGCCTGATAAAACTTTAATTTTCTTTTCAACATCATCACCGCGGAACAAGAACGCCGCAAGAAGATTGCGGATGTAGCCGTTGGACGCATGCGGAAGTCTTGAAGAAATTTCTTCCAGAACAGTATTTTCAGGATTCAACAGGTCGAGCGAGAACTGTGAAAAGTAACCGGCCTTGATACTTGGCCCCAATGCTGATTCACCTTCTGAAGCTTCAGTTAAACCACATAGCACTTTTAAAAGCGTCGACTTCCCTGCACCGTTGACACCGACGACAGCAATCTTATCGAGACGATTAACTGTTGCTGTAAGGCCGGAAAAAACTTTGTGAGGTGTACCGTCATCTCTGGTCCAGGTTTTTGCCAGGTTTTTCATTGTGACGACATCATTGCTCCCGCGAGGAGGAACCGGGAAACTGAAATCCATAACAACATCTTCAGGTGGCAATTCTACTCTTTCGATTTTGTCGATTTTCTTTACGCGTGATTGAACCTGAGCAGCGTGAGAAGCACGGGCCGCAAATTTGGCGATGAATTCTTCTTCTTTTTGAAGCATGGCCTGTTGAGATTCATATTGAGCAATCTGCTGAACTTTTCTGATTTCTTTTTCTTTTTCGTAATAATCGTAGTCGCCTGTATAAGTCGTGATGGTTTTGTTGGCGACTTCAATAATTCTGTTCACGATACCATTCATAAAATCGCGGTCGTGAGAAGTCATAAGGACAGCGCCCTTGTAAGACTTCAACCATTCTTCAAGCCAGACGATACTCTCAAGATCGAGATAGTTGGTAGGCTCATCCAGAAGAATGACATCTGGATTCTGAATAAGAACTTTTGCAAGAGCAATTCTCATTCTCCATCCACCGGAAAAAAGACCGACATCGCGGTCGTGGTCATAAGGCATAACGCCCAGACCAGTAATAATTTCTTTGGCGCGGACGTCGAGATCGTAACCACCAAGCTTCTCAAACTCAGTCTGATAATCACCAAGTTGGATAAGAACTTTTTCCATTTCATCAGGATCGAGATCAGTTTCCAGCATTTTTTCAATCTTGCGCATTTGCATTGAAAGCTCACTGGCCTTTGCCGATCCGCTCATGACTTCTTCAATAACTGTTCGTCCTTTCATTTCCCCGATATTTTGAGAAAAATAGGCCACGCGAACTTTTTCGGGAACAGTAATTGAACCGCCGTCAAAGCCTTCTTCCTTCATCAAAACTCTGAAGACCGTTGTTTTTCCAGCGCCGTTTGGCCCGACCAGTCCAACTTTATCTCCAGGTCTGAGAATAAACGAGGCATTCTCATATAAAATTTGCCCGCCGTAGTTTTTTGAAACGTTATTAAAACTGATCATGAGTGCATTTCCTAATAGATTTATTAAATCAAAATCCGCTAGAATTTCTCTATGGATTTTATTCGCGTTTTTCTTATTTTTTTGAGTCTCTACTTTACAGTAGGCAGACAGGCTTTGGCATCAACAATCGTTGATCCGGCAGAGAGAGAACAGGATATAAGCCGGGAATTTCGCAAAGAAGCGACGGGTCTACACCCAAAAAAGGAGCAAAAGACTCTCCGTTTCGGTTATTTTAGCGGAGAAAAACAGGCAGAAATCACACTTGCCAATACTACTGATCGGCCATTATCCAAGCTGCTCTACATGGATCCTCTCACCGGCAGACTCACTCTCTTTGAAAAATTAAATGACAAAGAGACTGAATTGAAAACCGCCGGAAGCTCCATTCCGTTTAATCACCGCGAAGTAAAAAGTATTTTCACCGCATTCAAAATAAATCTCGAGCCTCATTCGGAAAAAAACTTCATTTTAAAAATCCGCTCTCGACACAATTTTAATACCAAGGTTTTTCTTGGTAACGAACAGACTTTGCAGGCGCGCGAAGATTACAAACTGAGTTTTTTGGATTTTTATCTCGGTGGTATTCTTTGTCTTATTGCTTACAATTTTTTCATCTATGTTTTCCTGAAAGATAAAAACTATCTCTACTACTGTTTTTTTTCGGGCTCATTTGTTTTGCCGATTCTTTCCATTCACGGTGTTCTCGATAAGATCCTGCGTCCTGAAAGTTTCAGCTTTTCACACTATCTGATTTGCTTTTCAGCTCTGGCACTTTTTTGCGCCACCATTTTTACCTTTCATTTTCTCGAAATAAAAAAACATCTTCCGCGCTTCGTGCTTTTTTATAAGATCTGCGGGAGCATTGCCGCGTTTTTAATTCTTACAGGTCTTACTCCGCTCGAAGATCAGGCTCCACAGATTTTTGGTCAGATGATTGATCTCTCTCTCGTTATTGCCAATCTTATGTTTATCGTCAGCGCTGTTAAACTCAGAAAAGTCACTAATGTCGCCCGCTTTTATTTGTTTTCATGGCTGGTTGTTTTTGTTTCACTGCTCTCGTGGTTCGGAATGACGTTTGGCTTTTTACCTAGCAATTTTTTCACTCAGCATTCTCTGCTTTACGCCAATCTCGGACAGATGCTGACGCTTTCTCTCGCGCTTGCCTTCAGAATCAATGAACTGACAAAAGAGAAATTTGCGGCCGAAGAAAAGGCCATGCAAAAAGAAAAATATCATCGTCTTGTGCGCGTTCTCTCTCACGACATTGCCAATTCTCTGACGATCATTCATGCCTATTCTAAAAAAATCATCAAACCACAGAATCTTGAACCACAAACTCAGCGAATAATGGAAAAAGTTTATTTTGCTTCCGAGAACATCAAAAATATTCTCAACAATGTTAGAGAAGAAGAACTTCTCTCTATCAGAAAAAAAGAATTGGGAAAAGAACTGGTCTGTGTTCAAGAATCCATAAAAAATGCCTCTGTTGTTTTTGAAGATCATTTGAGAATAAAGAAAATCGCGCTAGATATTGACGTTGATCCGTCACATACCATCTGGGCGAATAAAACTTGTTTCTTAAACAATATAGTCAACAATATCCTTTCTAACTCAATTAAATTTTCGTTTCAAAATTCCAGAATCAAAGTTCAATCAGTCCAAGATTCTGATCAAATTTGTCTGACTTTTATAGACTACGGCCGCGGTGTAAAGCAGGAACTTATCAACGACATCTTTTTCAGCAACAGATTCATAAGTTCTAAGGGAACTAATGCCGAAGCGGGGCATGGGTTTGGGACAACGCTGATGCGCGAGTACGTTGAACTTTTCAACGGAGCGATTGAAGTCACTTCAAATGAGAATGATTCTTATTCCGGGAAAGAAGGGACAAAAATCATTCTGAAGTTTCCTCTTCCCTCTGAAGGGAATGAAACTAAGTCACTCTAGTAATGTCAAAAATTCCAAATTGATAAAATTATTAATTGTAATAAGATTTAACCATTCTCATTGTCTAAGGTTTAAATAAAATGGATTTCACTCCTCTAAGAATTACGACAGTAAAGCCACAACGTAGCTTAACGTTCGATCTGTATATTTTTTTCAAAGAGCAGTACCTCTGCTACGCTAAAAGAGGAACAACGCTCACTGAAGACAAATACCAGAAACTTAAAATACAAAAAATTGCCAAGTTTTTTATCACTGAATCGGATGAAGGAAATTATCAAAAGTTTCTGGATGATCTTTTATCAGAAACGCTCTCCAACCCTAATGTGAACGTCGAAGAAAAAGTCGTCATGGTAGAGGGAGCTGCTTCAAGCGCAGTCGAAAGAATGCAAAAGAACCCAGGTTCTGAATCCGCATACCGGGCCACTGAAAATGCGGCCAAAAGCTTGCGCGACGTCATTAAGAATAACCCCGACGCTCTCAAGAAAATTTTCGGTAAAAAAGTTGAAAAGAACGAAGACATCATCAAGCATTCATTAAACGTTTGTGCTCTTTCCGTGAAAATTGCCGAGAATTGCCGTTGCTCTGAAGAAGACATGGATGATTTAGGAACGGCTGCCCTTATTCACGACATCGCTATTCCGCAGTTGAGCAAGAACGATCTGCCGCTTTTCTATAAACCTAAAAAATTACTTACTAACGATGATAAACGCGTTTATTTTCTTCATTGCAAAGATGCTCTGGCCCTGTTGCAGGAAAAGCCTTATGTGAATAAAAATATTCTTGAACTCGTCGCCAATCATGAAGAAACATTGAGCGGAAGCGGGCCGAATAAAAAGAAGAAATTAACGAAACTGGAAGAAATTCTCTCGATGGTGAATAACTACGACAAACGACTCATCACAAACAAAACTACTCCGATGCAGACATTGAAAGATATGATGATTGATGAAATCGGAAATTACAGTCTCGAAATGCTTAATGAATTGAAGAAAGTCCTCCAAACAGAAGGACTTCTTCAGTAATAAATCAGAAAATTATCTTTACCATATCAAGAGTGACATCAGCATTGCTGTAAGCTTTTCCAAGCATCAGCATCTGAATCGTCAGCGCATCGATTTCTTCTGTGCGGACGACAGGATTCACTTCTTTCAATTGAATCAAACGTTCCTTTTCCGCAGTCAGTTTTTCCATCATTGCCGCTTTATATTCTTTTTTTAAGCTCTCCGCTTTTTTCAAGGCGTGATCGTGCGCTTGTTTTAAAACTTTCTGAACAGCGGCCTTCGGCAGAGCTCTCGCCTTTTTCACTGTTTCTATATCGGCCATCGCCGATCTCTCGTCGATATCCTCTTTCGTCCATTTATCTGAAAAATCTTCTCCGGTTGAATCGACCAGAACTCTGATAGGCGTCGGTGGAAAATATCTTTCAGGTGAAAGATTTTTAGGTGCGACGGCGTACAGTTTGAAATAAGCTTCAATAAATGTTTTCGCTGCACCGGTTTTCTTTCTCATCATCACTGTTGCATTACCAAAAGTGTTGGAAAGAATCAGGTCCATCACTCCGACAACCATTGGATGGTCCCAGGTGAGAAATTCAAGATCTTCTCTTTTCATGGCCGTATTGCGGTCGTAGGTAATGCGGACGCCTTCCATCGTTAAACCGGGAAAGTGAGGCACATACATGTTGTCGCTTGGACGAATATAAAAAATATTGTCTTCCAGATCTTCAACGTCAACACCGAGTTCCTGAAAAACTTCGCTCATGTAACCGATTAGATCTGCGCTTTCATCAAATTTTTTAATTTCAGAAATCAATTCACCCGCTTTGTGTTCATTAAACGAATTGAGCTCTACAAGAATATCCCGGCCTTCATCCAGCTTGTGCACAACAGCTGCATATTCTTTACTCGTCGTCGCTAAAAATTCCTGAATGACGTTGGACGATGCCAGGCATTTTTCCGGTTCTTTCAAATAATTTTCCAACAGTGATTGAAGCTGTTGATGAACCAGACTCGCTCCTTTGGCAGAACTTTCAAAAGCATTCAAGCCTTCGTGATACCAGCGGAAAAGAACTTCTTCATAGCTGGAAATAACGTAAGGAACGTGAATATTAATGTCGGCAATCTGGCCGATGCGGTCCAGGCGGCCAATTCTTTGTTCGAGGAGATCAGGATAAAGAGGAAAATCAAAAAGCACCAGATGATGAGCGAATTCAAAGTTGCGTCCTTCACTTCCGATTTCCGTACAGAGAAGAACGCGCGCGCCTTCCGGATCGGCAAAATAAGCGGCTTGACGATCCCTCGCCACAAAAGATAATCCAGAATGGAAAACGCCGACGTTGAGTCCGGCGAGTCTCTCTTTCAATACTTTTTCAAGCGCGAGAACTTTTGTTTTTGATTTCGTAATCAATAAGACTTTTTCATGTTTATTTTTTTCTAGATACTCAAGAAGCCAGTTGAGTTTCAATTCAAATGAAGGACCAATGGCCTCTTCATCTTCGAATCCCAGGTCTTTTGTTTTTTTACTCTCCAACGGATAAGCATGCAGAACACGTTTCGGGAAAAAATTAAATGTCGCTCCCATTCTGGCGCGGGTATTTCTGAAGAAAATTCTCCCTGTCCCGTGAAGATCAGAAAGCCTAGCGATCTCTGATTCAGCTTCTGGAGTCCCTTTGCTCAACAGTTCACGCGCCTGTTTGGCAATTGAATCATAATGCGCACTCTCTTCTAAAAACTGGTGATAGTCATAAAATCTGTTTGGATCAAGAAGCTTTAAACGGGCAAAATGGCCTTCGAGCCCAAGCTGTTCAGGCGTCGCCGTGAGGAGCAAAAGCCCCTTACTCTTCTTCGCGATCCTTTCGACAATTTTGTATTCAATAGAAGGCTGCTCATTTGTCCATTTCAACTGATGAGCTTCATCGACAATCATAATATCCCAGTTCGCCTGATCCATCATTGCCCGTGCCATCTCCGCGCCTTTCAGAAGTCCAATATTCACAATGACAAAGTCATTGTCAGTGAAAGGATTAGTTCCCGGCTCAAGATGTGTTTCCTGATTCAACGTTGTGAAAGTGAGATTGAATTTGCGAAGCATTTCCACAAACCACTGATACACAAGAGAATCCGGCACAACGATCAAAGCGCGTTTGACTCTCTCGGATAAAATTAAATGGTGAAGCGCCAGCCCAGCTTCAATTGTTTTTCCAAGGCCTACTTCATCAGCGAGAAGGACGCGTGGAATCGGTCTGTCTGCAATGGATTTTGCCACGTAAAACTGGTGTGGAAGAAGTGCCATGCGACCGCCGACAAAACCCCGCACTGAACTTTGAGTGATTTTATTTTTGTAGTAATGAGTTTTATAACGAAGATTAAAAAGTGTACTTAGATCAACGTTGCCGTTGAAAATGCGCTCTTCAGGCTTGTTAAAAGAAATGGAATCAGATAACTCGCGTTCATCAATTCTGTCGTCACCTTTAACAACATAAGCAATGAGACCGTCGACTTCTTCAATTCCTTCGACTGTGAATTTTTCTCCGCCACGAACAGTGATTTCATCGCCGATACCAAAGACAACACGCTTGATAGGTGCACCTTTCGTTCCGTATGTTCTTTCTGTTTTACTTGCAGGGAATGATATTTTGACAACTTTAGATTCGACCATCGCAACGAGGCCCAATCCCAATTCAGGCTCAGTCTCGCTCATAAAGCGCTGGCCGACTGTAAGAATACTCATGAATGTCCTTTAAAATTTATTGCATGTAATAGAGACCGATCACAGCACCTACCACGATCATGCCGATCAAGATATAGATTTGCTGTTTTCCAAAGGCCTTCTCTTGCGAGGACAAATGACTCTTCACACCGTTATGCTTTTTGTTTTTTAGTTTAGACACGCCTACTCCGTTAGAACCTACCAAAAACGTCTTTAATAAAATCGGAAATCCCGTTAGTAGATTTTATTTTATAAAGATCAAAAGCATAAGAGTCTTCATGAGAAAAATTTGCGGCCTCCGCAAAAGTGTCCTCCTCAATCTGTTCAATATTGGATTCTTCCTTGAGCTTGGCGATCATTTCGTGGTTTTCTTTCACAATCCGGCGGGCCCGCTCGACGGCGATGCGCCCGGATTCAACCTTGGGTACAAAGTCAGTTTCTTTATTCAGGCTTAACCCCCTGAGTCTAATTAACAATTTATCCTATTAACTGTTTAACTAAACCCGATTGCACAAGTCCACTTTTAATTTTTTCAGGACGCACCAAGCTTTTGAAAATGCACAATAAAAAGCCCTGACATTTTCTCTCATTCGGTCTAAAAAGGAGTCATTACAGAATATAGGAACGTTAAGGACTCATTATGATTATTTGCCAAAATGTCGGCCTGCGCTTTGGTGGCCGTAAATTATTTGAAGATGTGGATATCAAGTTCACACCCGGGAACTGTTATGGCCTAATCGGTGCCAACGGCGCCGGAAAATCAACCTTTTTAAAAATTCTCGCGGGAGAAATTCCTACGTCGACTGGAAATGTTTTTATTACTCCAGGACAACGTCTTTCTGTTTTAAAGCAGGACCACTTTCTCTATGAGGATGTGGAAGTTTTGAAAGTCGTTATCTCTGGTAACAAAAAACTTGTTGAAGTCATGGAAGAGAAAGATGCTCTCTATGCCAAAGAAGATTTTAGCGATGAAGACGGACTCCGCGCAGCTGAACTTGAAGGGGCCTTTGCTGAAATGAATGGCTGGGAAGCCGAGTCTGAAGCGGCCACAATGCTTTCTGGTCTGGGCATTAAAGAAGAACTTCTTTCAAAACAAATGAAAGAATTGAACGGTGGAGAAAAAGTTAAGGTTCTTCTCGCTCAAGCGCTCTTTGGGAAGCCAGACATTCTTTTACTAGATGAGCCTACCAACCACTTGGACATGAAAGCGATTCACTGGCTGGAAAACTTTCTTGCTGATTTCCAGAATACAGTTATCGTTGTTTCCCACGACCGTCACTTTTTGAATAAAGTCTGTACTCATATGGCCGACATTGATTTCGGAAAAATTCAGATTTACACCGGGAACTACGATTTCTGGTACCAGTCTTCTCAACTCGCTTTGACGTTGAAATCAAATCAGAACAAAAAGACTGAAGAAAAAATGAAAGAACTGCGCGACTTCATCGCACGCTTTTCTGCCAACGCTTCCAAATCAAAACAAGCGACATCGAGGCAGAAAATGCTCGATAAAATTACGCTTGAAGATATCCAGCCATCGAATAGAAAGTATCCATTCGTTTCATTCAAACCGAAAAAAGAAATCGGCAAAGATGTACTCAATGTCGAAAAGTTGTCTCTTACCATTGACGGCAAAGTCATGTTTAAAAACATTTCTTTTCAGGCGCGAAAGACAGATAAAATCGTTCTTTTAGGAACTGACCAGCAATGCTCTGCCTTGATGGATGTTCTTGCAGGAGAAAGAAAACCTGACTCTGGAAATATTAACTGGGGAGTAACTGTTCAGCGGTCTTACTTTCCTGCTGATAACTCCAGATATTTTGAAGACGGCCGATATAATCTTGTCGACTGGCTTCGCGATTTTTCTGAAGACAAAGATGAATCTTTCGTCAGAGGATTTTTAGGAAGAATGCTTTTCTCAGGCGAAGAAGCTTTGAAGAAAACAAACGTTCTTTCCGGTGGTGAAAAAGTCCGTATGATGCTTTCAAAGATGATGCTTGAAGGACCAAACGTTTTAATTATGGATGGTCCGACCAACCACCTCGACCTTGAAAGCATTACTTCGGTGAACGAAGGATTGAAGAAATGGGATTCGACGCTGCTCTTTGCGTGTCACGATCATGAATTCGTGCAGACTGTGGCAAACAGAATTATTGATATTCAACCTGATGGAACAATCATAGACGTTGAAAAATCGTTTGATGAATACCTGGGGTTAAACTAGACTTTCTTAATGAACAACAAGAATTGGTATAAAATTGTCGCCACAAATTCTCCTGATCAGGGGTACAGCCATGGCTTCAAAGATCTCTACCATTACCTGATGCGCACGACGTGGCCAAAAGTGTTTCTTTTCTACGTCATTACTTTTTTAACGAACAATACGCTTTTTGCACTTATTTATTTCGCGGTCCCTGGAAGTATTTCAGGGCCGCACACTTTTCGAAATGCCTTCTTCTTTTCAGTACAGACTTTTTCAACCGTAGGATATGGAACGGTTTCACCACAAAGCCTATTTGGAAATATCGTTGTCGTTTTAGAAATTATGACTGGTGTGCTAACAGTTGCACTAACTGCGGGACTTGCGTTTGCCAAGTTTTCCAAGCCAAGTGCCAAACTGATCTATTCAAAAAACATTCTTCTTACTACTTTTGACAATGAACCTGTGCTGATGTTCCGTATGGCCAATTCGAGAGGAAATCAGATCACTTCAGCAAACGTTGAACTTCACCGTGTTTATCCCTTCACCACAAAAGAAGGAAATCAAATCGTGCGGTTCAAGACGCTTAAGCTCATCCGCAACTACTCACCTGTTTTTGCTCTTTCCTGGAGTGTTTATCATCCGATTGATAAAGACAGTCCGTTTTATGGAATGACTCATGAAGAGTTGAAAAAATCAAAAGATGAGTTTTATGTTATATTCAATGGAATCGACAGTGCTTTTTCACAGACGATTCATGATGTTCATTACTACAAAATGGATCATCTTTTGCTCAATCATCAATTCGTGGATATTCTTCACAGAGGGGAAGATGGAACACGATATATTGATTACGAAAAATTTGATCAAACAATTTCTGATGGAAGGTAAATGCTAAAAGAGAATTTTGAAATCCGTCCGATTCAACCAGACGATAAAGACGGATTAAAACGCGGTCTTGCCATGCTTTCCAGCGAAAGCAAGCGACAGCGATTCTTTTCTTCTCGCAAAGACTTTTCAGAAAAAGAACTGGCCTTCTTTACTGAAGTTGATCAGCACAATCATATTGCTTTTGTCGCGCTCTCAAAAAAAGAAGAGGGTCCCCAACCGGCAGGTTCAGTCCGCTGCATACGCGATTTGCTTCATGGCCGCCCCGATTTTGCCGAGCTGGCCATTACAATTGTGGATTGTTTTCAAGGGATGGGATTAGGCAAAGCACTTCTCGACGCCCTGGCCGAAAAAGCCGTCAAAGAGGGCATTCATTATCTCTATGGCGATTTTCATACTTCAAACATAAAGGTACAAAAGCTGCTTGAAGGCTACTGCGTCAGACACCATCTCCCTGCAGGTTCTTTTCATTTACAGCGCCAGGCTGACGGCTTTCTGTATTTTGAAATGGCCCTTGCCTAGTCAAATGCCTTATTTCCTGCTAACATGACCTTCGCTTTAAACATTTAAACACTTTTTAAAAAGGACGATGAAATGGGCCGTAAGTGGAACAATATTAAAGAAAAAAAAGGCGATCAGGACAAACAACGTTCGCTTATTTATACAAAGACTCTTCGCGAAGTCACAAAGGCCGTTAAAAACGGTGGTGAAGAAGTTGATTCAAACTTCCTTCTGCGCATTGCTCTTGAAAAATGCCGTAAATACAACGTTCCAAAAGACAACGTAGACCGCGCTATCAAAAAAGGTCTCGGCAATGAAGATGAAGGCTATGAAGATATCGCTTACGAAGGTTATGGACCAAATGGTGTGGCGATTTTCGTTGAAGCGTCTACAAACAACGTTACAAGAACTGTCGCGAACGTAAGAAACGCTTTCAATAAATGCGGCGGCTCTCTTGGAACAACTGGATGTCTACAGTTTGTTTTCGAAAGAAAAGCTGTTTTTGAAATTCCCCAGGGAAAAATTGTTGAAGACGATTTCACACTCGATATGATTGATGCCGGCGCTGAAGATGTTGTTCTTGAAGATGGTTACTTCACAGTGACAGGTCCTATGGAATCTTTTGGCGCGATTCAAAGCAAGCTTGATGAATTAAAAATTACTGCGGAAGAAGCAGGCCTTGAAAGAGTGCCTCTGACTTATAAAGAAATCGATAAAGAAACATGGAAGATCATTTCTAAACTGGTCGACATGCTTGAAAACGATGACGATGTAAACAAAGTTTACCACAACGTTCAATACGACGAATCTTTTGCTGAATAAAGAACTTCAAAGGCCCCTCTTCTGGGGCCTTTTTTTTTGCTGTCTAAAGTTTAGACACCACCGCGTATATAATTCAAACCTCCTCTGCTCCTCAGCTTTTTGCGTTTAGAATGACTTAAATCACTGTTTAAGGAGATCTTATGAAATCTTTTGTTCTTTCTCTTTTAATGATCTGTCTTTCATCAACCAGCTTTGCTGCTTCCAGAGTGGACTCTGTTCTCTCAAACGATGCCGACACTGAATTGCAGAAAATTGAACAGACGTTAAATAGAATTTCAGACAACGACGCTGCTTTACTTCGATTTCAAAAAGAGCTTCTTCTTGAAGGAAAAAAAGAAAATAAAAGAACAGCTGGAAAAGTTCTTATTGGTGTAGGAGCTGCAGGACTTATTGTTGGAAGTGTGATGTTGAAACGCGATCCGAATTTCAATCAGGTTTTTCAGGCTTTCGCTCTCATTGGTGGAGGAGCGGTTGCCGGAGCTTCTGGTGGAGTAATGATTTATTTGAATAAAAGTGAGCTGGAAGAAATCAGTACTAAGATAGATGCCACTTTAAAAGACAGTGCTGAAGCAAAAAAATCTCTCATTAAACAAATTGCAAGATATTGCAGTATTCAGCCTCAACACAAACTTTGCTATTAAACAAAAGGCTCCGTAAGGAGCCTTTTTTATTTCTGGATCAAGTTCAGTAAATTCACCATTTCAATAACAGCAACAGCAGATTCATAACCTTTATTTCCGGCCTTGCTTCCTGCTCTTTCAAAGGCCTGTTCAAGATTTTCCGTCGTGATGACTCCGAAAGCACACGGTACTCCTGTTGTGAGTGAAACATGGGCAATACCATTGGTTGCCGCTGAACAAACATAGTCATAATGAGTGGTGGCTCCCCTGATGACTGCGCCGACACAGACGATGCCGTCATATTTTCCGCTTTTAGCGAGCGCCATGGCCGCTGCCGGGATTTCAAAAGCACCAGGAACATGAACCGTATCAACGTCCTCTGCGCTTGCCCCGTGACGGATTAAAGCATCGTGCGCCCCTGTTGAAAGCTTTTCAACGATAAGTTCATTGAAACGGCTTTGAACGATAGCGAATTTTTTTCCTGAAGCGTTTAAATTTCCTTCGATTTTCATATCAACCTCTAATGAAGTAAGTGTCCTAATTTTTCAACTTTGGTTTTTTGGTAAAGATAATTATGTTTGTTTGAATCAATGACGAGTGGTTTTCTGGTCACTGCAAAATCCATCGCTTTCATGGCCGCGATTTTTTCAGGATTGTTGGTCATGAGCTCGACTTGTTGAATTCCAAACGAGCGCAGAATCATTCCTGCAAAATCATAGGAGCGAAGATCAACTGCATGACCGAGCTCAAGATTGGCCTCGACTGTATCAAGTCCTTTTTCCTGAAGCGCGTACGCTTTTAGTTTTTCAGAAAGACCGATGCCCCTGCCCTCCTGTTTTAAATAAACCACAATACCGCTTCCCTTTTCCGCAATGGATTTCATAGCGAGATCCAGCTGATCGCCGCAATCACAGCGTAAAGAACCGAAGACATCTCCCGTAAAACATTCAGAATGAATGCGCACAAGAGTGTACTCATTGTCAGTGAAATCTCCCAAATGTATCGCCATGTGCTCTTCACCGGGAAAGGCCGGAGAAGTAAAAAGCGACAATTTAAAATCGCCATACTTATTGGGAAATTGAACAGTCGAAACACATTCAACTTTATCTTTGTTGTTTAAATAATGAACGAGATCTTCAATCGTTCCGATTTTCAGATCGTGTTCACGCGCTAGCTTGAAAAGTTCTTCTCCACGGGCCATCTCGCCGTCAGGGCGAAGAATTTCGCAAATCACTCCTGCGCCTTTAAATCCCGCAAGCTTTGCTAAATCAACCGCGGCTTCCGTGTGACCTCTGCGCGTGAGCACTCCCCCTTCTTTGGCAATTAAAGGAAAGATGTGCCCGGGGCGTGCAAACAAATCAGCCTTCGCGTTTTCGTCAGTCATTAACTTTAAAGTATGCGCTCTATCACTTGCAGAAATTCCGGTTGTAATGCCTTCTTTAGCATCGATCGAAATGGTGAATGCAGTTTCATGAGTGGCCGTGTTTTTATCGACCATAAAATCAAGTGAGAGTTTTTCTGCGAGAGATTTTTCGACTGGAGCACAAATCAACCCACGTCCCGCCAGGGCCATGAAGTTTATCGCTTCCTTAGTGACGGCTTCAGCGGCCATCACAAAGTCTCCTTCATTTTCACGATCGTGGTCGTCGAGAATGATGACCATTTTTCCTTTTTTAAGATCGCTCAGGATTTCCGGAATTGTATTGAATTTAAAACTCATAACTGTCTCTGCTTGATATAATTTTCAAAAAGTGCGTCGAGGTACTTCGCCATATGCACGGCCTGCGAGTCAACTTCGACATTGACTTTGGCGCCAGGTTTTAAAAAATGAATTTGAGTTTCATTCCATGTGTGAGGAATGATTGTCACCATCACGTCGTTGTCTTTTAAATCGGCCACTGTCAGGCTGATTCCGTCGAGAGCAATGGATCCTTCTTTAATGACAAACTTTTTTAATTCGTGAGGAAGGCGGTACCAGATATTATAATTTTCTCCTATGTTTTCAAGAGAGAGAACTTCTGCTGTGGCATTGACGTGGCCTAAAACCAGATGCCCGCCAAGGCGATCGGAATATTTCAACGCCAATTCGAGATTGACGATAGAATCCGTTCCGAGAAAGCCGAGATTGGTCTTCTCGAGGGTTACATGTACGGCCTGCATGGTGAAACTTTTTTCCGAGACCGCCGTCGCTGTTAAGCAAACTCCGTTCACTGCCACTGAATCATCTACGCCTATGTCGTGTGCGAGTTTCGTTTCTATTTCAAAAATTTTTCCCTCAAGGTTTTCTTCCACGCGAAGAATGCGTCCCTGATCTTTAATTAATCCTGTGAACATAAGTAACCTACAATGAGAATATCTTTACCCAGCACTTTTGTAGTCGTGCGGGAGAGATTTAGTTTTTGCGAGAGAGATTCAATGCCCAGATCAAGAATAGCATTCTTTCCTTCACCTAAAATGGAAGGAGCAATGACAATGCTGACTTTGTCTACGAGCCCTTGTTTTAAAAACTCTGTGGCCATTGTCGGACCTCCTTCTAAAAGAATAGACGTCATTTTTAAAGAGCCGAGACTTTTAAGCATTGATTGCAGATTGATTTTTCCCTTTTCGTCTTTGCCCGTTGATAAAAGGGCGATGCCATTTTTTTCCAGAAAAAATGCGACGTCCTGGTTTTGATGAATGTCTTCATCCGTCGCTACAAACATGGTGTTTCGCTTGAATTCATCCGTGACAATTTTCCAGTCCTTGTTGAGACCACTCAAAGACCCGAGAACGAGTCTTAGTGGATGAGAAATTTTTTCGAACTCTTCAGATCTTGTCGTCAGATCGGGATTGTCTGCTGCAATTGTTTTTCTACCGACCATCAGACAATCGTATTGCTGTCGCAAACGATGAACGTAGGCCCGCGCTTCCGGTCCGGTAATGTATTTGGACTCGCCGGTTTTAGTTGCGATTCTTCCGTCGATTGTTTGGGCAAGTTTTAAGTGAACAAAGGGCGTTTTGGTTTTAATAAATTTAAAGAACGCTTCATTAAGAATTCGTCCCTGCTCTTCAAGAATGCCAGTGATCACATCAATATTGTGACTGCGAAGAAGCTCAATGCCTCCCCCATTCACGTGCGGATTCGGATCAATATTGGCAATCACCACCCGCGCGATTTTTTCAGAGGCGACCAGCGGAGCGCATGGAGGAGTTTGTTTATTGGTATGTGAACATGGTTCGAGATTGCAATAGAGAGTGCTGCCTTCAATATTTTCTCCACGCGCTTTTGCATCCAGGATCGCATTGACTTCAGCGTGAGCACTTCCGTATTTCTGATGAAAGCCTGTTCCGATGACACGGTCTTCTTTGACGAGAACCGCACCGACCAGTGGATTAGGACTCGTATGTCCCATTCCTTTGCGGGCCAGATCCAGGGCCATTTGCATGTAGGTCTCATGTTTCATGGCCACGAATCTAGCACTAATGCATGCGCTTTAAAATGCTTTTTCATTCATTAAACAACGAAGACTTAAGTTACCTTTTTGAAACCGCATCATAGGCGATTTTCTTACAGGAATTCTGACTTTGCCGGTGTCGAAAAGTCCCTGCTAACCCCTCGTAAAGTGTTCGCAAGGCCGTCCAAACTTTGATCAGAGGCAGTAGATAATTCAATGCCTCCCAGTCTCACGAAAATTTCTCAAGGACCCCGGTTAAACTGAACCAATGAAAGGATCAAAACTTTTCCGTATCATCAAAGCAGACCGTAATTATCTTTTAAAGTCGTATTTAAAAGATATGGCCCTGATGACGTTGCTGATCTTTTTTTTCATCACAACCAATACAGGTCTTCATCTTGAACTGAGTATTCCCTTTGCCTTTCTGATCATTCCCTTTGCTGTCATAAATGGATTGATCATTGCTTCTCTTTTGCACAACACTTCTCACAACAACATTCGCAATACTTTTTTAAATCGCGTGATTGGCGAATATTGCGGCTATTGGGTTTTGTACGGCTACACGAATTTTGTTCTCATTCATTTTCTTCATCACCAATACTCAGATGAAGAGCTTGATCCGGTGAATCCTCAAGGAATGAGCTTTATTGTTTTTTTGACTGCACCGATGCGATATATGATTAAGGTCGCTAAAAAATATCTCTTCATGATTCACGGAACTGGAAACGATTATCAGCAAATCATGAATGCCCAGACAATTGTGTTTCATCTCAATCTTCTTCTAAGACTCACGATCTGGTATCTGGTGCTGGGAAAAAGTCTGTTTCTTTTATTTTTTGTTCCGGGCTTTTTAAGTATCATCGCCATTTTTGCCCACATCAATTTTGTCTGTCACAAAGAAACTGAGACTGGTGTTGAAATTCAAAATTTAAATCACAATCTCTATTATCGAATCGCTAATTTTTTTACAATGGGCGGTTACTATCACAAAAATCATCATCTCAATATGCGATTATTTGATCCGCGCGAGCTGGAAAAATCACGCGCGTTTTCGAAGCTTCACATTCATGCCGTTAACAGGCTTTAAGCTGACAAAGGCTTCGGCTTCCGGAAGATCTTCCCCCACCAGAGAAACCTGAAATTCTCTGATGAAATGGCTGACAATGATCGACATTTCCACCATCGCAAAAAGTTCGGCAATACATCGCCTTGGTCCGCGAGAAAACGGAAGAAAGGCATAAGATTTTTCGGCGCCCTCTTCTTTAAAACGCTCAGGCTGAAAACTCAGTGAGTGTTTCCAGTTTTCTTCATTTCTTTGCATGACAAAAATGGGAATGACCACATTGGTATTTTTGGGAAGCTTGTGGTTGCCAAGGATAGTTTCCTCGCCTGTTTTTCGCGACAGCACCGGAAAGGCCGGATACAAGCGCATCGATTCAAGCATGACATTTTTTAAGAGTGGACACTTTTCCAGCAACTCCTGAGGAGGAGCGTCTATCGATTTTATCTCTTCAAAAAGTTTTTGCTGAATGTCCTGATGCTTGGCCAGCAAACCGATTATCCAGGTCAGAGTATGCGCTGAGGTTTCGTGACCGGCAAGCAGAAGGGTCAAAACTTCATCACGCAATTCAGTATCCGAAAAAGAAAAATTGGTTTCTTCATCTTTTGCGTACACCAACTTGTGCAGAAGATTGGTCGCTTCGCTGGTTGGATTTTTTTTCGCTTCAGTAATCAAGCGCAGAACAATTTCATTAAGGTTATTAAAATGCCGGTTAAATTTTATATTGGTGAAAGTTGGGAGCCAGTATGGCAGAGGAAAAAACTGAAAAATTCTTTCGTAGGTAACGATTGAAGTAAAGTGAACAGCTTCATTCACTTTTTGCGCTTCATCAGGAGGAAGTTTTTTTCCCAAAATTGTCTGGCAGGCAATTTCAAACGTCAGCAGCTTCATGACTTCACAGATATCAATACTGGTTTCGTCACGAAGTTGGGATACTTTTTGTTTCGCCAGTTCATCGAAAACCGCCGTCATCTTCATCACTGATTTATTGTTAAATTCCTTAGCGAGGAGAGCACGGCTTTTTAGCCAGGATTCATAATTGTTATTCGTGGCCAGACCATTTCCGACAACCGCACGCAATTCTTCAATCTGTTCGCCTTTAATATAGCTGCGGTTGTTTTCAACCAGAACGCTTTTAATGAGCTCAGGCGAATATATAATCACTGAATTCATCGGCCAGGGAAAACTGGCAATCGCTCCGTATTCACGGTTCACTTTGGTAAAGGCGCCGAGAATATCACGCTGAAAAAAGCGGACGTAATCAAAATATTTTTTTCCTCTGGGTCCAGGAATGTGATTGAGATTAATAAAGCTAAGTGCTTTGGTAAAAGCGGATCTTTTATTTTGATTGGCCATTCTTCTATTGTAGTCTAAAATAAATTTATGAATACGATTGTTCGTCAAAAAATTTCAGTCAATGGAGTCGGCCTGAGTTATCTCGAGGCGGGGGCTGAGAATGAAAGAATGATTCTCTTTCTTCATGGTTTTCCCGAATCCAGTGCAAGCTGGACAAGTTATCTCGAGTATTTTTCAAAGGCAGACTACCATGTTCTTGCTCCCGACCAGCGGGGCTATAATGATAGTGAAAGTCCCTCGCGCATTTCGGATTATAAGCTGGACTCTCTCACTGCTGACATGGTCGCCTTCATCAATCATTTTCCCAAAAAAGAAGTTTATGTCGTCGCTCACGATTGGGGTGGAATTGTGGCCTGGGCTCTCGCCGCTTTTCATCCGCAACTTTTCTCTAAAATGATTATTCTGAATGCGCCTCATTGGCTTTGCTTCAAAAAGTCTTTGTTCTCGTCTGCTCAGTTTTTTAAGAGCTGGTATATTCTTATCTTCAGAATAAAACCTCTCGCGGAAAAACTACTGGCCTTGAGCGATTATGCTTTCTTTATTGATAGTTTAAAAAAGTCTTCGCGCTACAAACTTTCCGATGAGCTGCTAGCTTCTTATAAAAGATTCTGGCCCTCTAAAATGACATCCATGCTGAACTGGTATAGGGCGCTCGATCCTTTTGACAATTCCGGTTCCACTATCAAAATTAAAACGCCAATTCTTTTTTTACTGGGTGAAAAAGACCCTTTCATTGATTTAGCGACAGCAAAGAAAAGCGCTGAGTATTGTGAAAATTGTGATGTGGAGGTTATTCCAGGCGTGGCCCATTTCATTCAGCACGAAGCAAGGCCCAAACTTATCAGTTTGATTGAGGATCAATTTCAGACAGACAAAAAATCTCAGCTTCGCTGAACCAGATTTCTCCCAATTCATCGATCACTAAAATCATTCCCGTTTTCAAGGCTTGGGAAAATTCGTCATCATAACCAATCCCCTTTTCTCCTTCGAGAAACTGGCGGTACTCTTTAAAAATAATTTTGGCCTGAAGTGTGTGAGCATGTCTCTTCATCGCTTCTTTTAAAAAAGGACTTCGTTCCTCAGAAGATTGCTGCTTAAGAGAAAAATCAATCAGCGTTTTATAACGAACATTTTTTTTTGTCTTTAAATCGTGAAGGATAGATCCTGACAAATCCCAATCAAATTGAATTTTTTCTTTCTGAAAATAATGACCGCGCATTTTTTTATATAGATCATCGTTGAATTCATCGGGAGAAAAATGAAACAAAAGCGCTTTGCTTACTTGTTCAATAGTCAGATGAAAGGCGGGATTGTAAGCGCGAGGTTTAAGAGAATGACCAAAGAAAAAAAAGTCATAGATAGATTCGAGAGACAAATGTTCTGCGGTTTTTTTCAGACTGTTGGTCAGTCTCAAATCAAGCGCCTCATCACCTGTCCCCCAATCTTCATTTTTTGGAAAAAGAGAAAGATTCATCGCAATTTATTTTACGACTTTTAATTCAATGTTCAGATTTTTATTTCCCAATTCAGTTGAAGGAAATTTCGGATCCATTCCTTCAATCACACCTGGTCTCGACATCGCATCTCCAGTTGGTGCGTAACGAGCGATCACGTGAACCGGACCTTTAAATTCAGTTCCCGCCATCATCACATTTTTTGGAGTGATCACAAACGCCTGCGGAAATTTAGGATTCTCGATTTTCACAACTGCCAGAGGTGGTGTTCTGTCGTTTGGACCTGAATCTGGTCCAGCTTTTTTTGCAAAGACATAAAGCACTCCGCCTGGAACTATATTTTTTTCCAAACCTTTTGCCAAAGTGACAAGTCCACCGACTTTCGGATCATTGAAAGCAAATGCGGAAACAGAAAACAATAAAACAAAAATTGAGATAAAATTTTTCATGCGAACTCCTCTTTTTAGACTTTTCAATGATACACTGAACGGATGAAGAAAGAAAAGATTGGACTCATTGGAGTCGGTTTTCTGGGAAAACCACTCGCAGCAAAATTGACCAGCGAAGGTTACGACGTCGTCGGAACGACTTCCAGAGAATACGACCTGACAAAAGATGATGTGCCGGAAAACCTTAAACTTTGCGATATAGTCATTTACGACGTGCCGCCATTAGCAGATATAAATGCGGTTGACCGCTGTTTTAGTCAATTTTCTAAGGACCAGAGATTTATTTATATAAGTTCAACTAGCATCTTTGGCCCTAATGCTGGACCAATCGACGAAACCTTTCTTCCATCGGAAAATTCCCCCTATGCTCCGGTGGTTTTAAACCTGGAAAAGATTGCACGTTCCCATTTCAATAACCTCTGCTTGCTTCGCTTTGGCGGGCTTTATGGAAATACTGAAACCTCGCGAAGACATCCAGTTACTTTTCTTGCAGGCAAAAAAAATCTCAAAACGGGAAATGAATATTTGCATCTTGTTCATGTGGACGATTGCATCGAAGCCATTATGGCAGTCATCGAAGAAAATTTTTTCCCGGGAGAATTCAATCTCGTCAGTGATTTGAGAATAACCAAAAAAGAATACTATACGTTTATGGCGAAAAAGTTGAATCTCGAATTGCCTGAATACGATGACGTCGCCATCAATAATGCAACAAAGATTTCGAATGAAAAATCTAAAGAAGTTCTAGGTATAAATTACAAAAATCCTCTGGATTATATTTAATATTGTGAAAGCGAAACAAAAGCGAATTTCATTTTTTATTTGTCTTTATATAGCAGCTTTTGTTCTGGCCATTATCTTCAAATTTGAACACTATCCTTTTACCTGGGCGCACATGTTTTCACGGGCCTCGACCGAGAAAAATTCTTACTCTATTGCTCTACTCGATCTCGCGGAACTGGATAGAGGAATTGATGTTCATCACAAAGACGGAACCTCAAGTCGTCTGAATTATCGGGATTTAAATATTCCTCTAAGACTCGAATCTGTCGTCGACGGTTATTCCGGAATGTACCGTTTATTGATCGATCTGTGCGATGAAAGCGATCAAAACTTCAGTCTTTTCCCGACGACCTATCAACTCCATCGTAAATTCCGTCCGAGAAAGGTCGTCAAAACCATTCTTTACGGTTTAAACAAGACTATGGGTTATCATTCGGAAGATCCCAAGTTTATCGTAGGTCTCGGGGTACGCAGAGGCATGCTGAAATTTTATGACTTAGACAAAAAAATGCACTTTGAACAAACGGAAAAAACAGTTCCGCTTTCTTGTACGCATTTGTTCAAGAGACAACACAGGTATGAGCACTTTGAAAAACAATTTGATTAATTGGTTCTGGTCCAACCCCTGGAACGAAAATAATGAAAGCACAGAGCAGCTCATGCAACGTCTTGGGCTCTATCGCATTTTCGCATGTCTCACAGCTATCTGGGTCGCTTACATTCAGGACAAGCACGTTCTCACTCTCGATATTCATGGTAAATCTTTTTATTTTTACGACAGAGTCATGTGGTATTTTGATTTGCTCAACATCACTCACTCTTATCCTTTGTTTGATGTTATCAATCTTTACATCGCGATCTTCGCTTTTTTACTTGCGGCCGTTGGCTATCGGTTTCGCCTGAGTCTGGCGATTGGAATTCTTTCACTTTATTATATTCACGGTTCACGATCGGCCCTCATTGGCAACAATCACCACGTTCTGATCAGCTGGGGACACGTCTTACCTATTCTGTTCTTTTCACGAGCTGGGGAAGTCTTTTCTTTAAGCAAATACAAAAATAAAGAACCGATCGAGAAATGGGAAGCTATCTGGCCCATAAGAACTATTCAAATTGCACTGGTCATTTTTTATACTGCTGCAGGAATTGCCAAGTTCAGGGCCGCCGGTATGGGGTGGTTGGTAGATGGAAGCGCTATACAGAGAATTGTACTTTCGCGATGGCAAGCGGTAACACCAATGCACAATTTTGGAGTCTGGCTGGTTGGACAACCAACTCTCTGCTGGATGCTTTCAGCTGGAATCGTCGTTCTCGAAATGATTACGCCTTTAATGCTTTTTGTTCGCTGGAAATATTTTAATTATTTTATGGTGATCAGCTATACGCTGTTTCATCTCTTCACAAGATTGGTGGTCGGATTACCATTTCAATTCAATGCCGTTTTACTGCTGGTCTTTATAGATCACGCGCCTTTCATCTTTTCAGTTGTTGAAAAAATAAAAGGCGCACAATTGAAAGTTAAGCTTTACCTAAAACCTTAAGCCCACCTAGATAAGGCTGAAGTTTTGCGGGTACGCGGATAGTTCCATCTTTTTGCTGATGATTTTCCAGAAACGGAACAAGAATTCTCGGAGTCGCAATCGCTGTGTTGTTAAGCGTGTGAACGAATTGAACCTTGTTGTCGTTGTCTCTGTATCTGACACCTGTACGTCTTGCTTGCCAGTCGCCCAGCGATGAACAAGAGTGAGTTTCGCGGTATTTCTGCTCAGAAGGTACCCACGCTTCAACATCGTACATGCGCACTTTACCTGCGCCCATATCTCCAGTACAACACTCAACGATTCTGTAAGGAAGCTCGAGGTCCTGAACAATTTCTTCCGATGTTTCAAGAAGCATCTTGTGCCATTTTTCTGATTCGGCAGGATCGTTTTTACAGATGATGTATTGTTCAACTTTCATGAACTGGTGAACGCGAATTAAACCGCGAACGTCTCGGCCATATGAACCCGCTTCTGAACGGAAACATGGCGAATAACCAGCGTAAAGAATCGGAAGTTCCGCTTCTTTTAAAATATCGCCAGCGTGAAGTGAGTTGATTTGAACTTCTGCTGTTCCTGCGAGATAAACATTTTGTTCAGGGATGAAGTACGCCTGATCTCTTCCGTTAGGAAAGTGACCCGTTCCATAAAGTGCTTCTTCTCTTGCGAAGGCCGGAACTGAAACAAGTGTAAACCCTTTGGCCATCAGTTTATCCATCGCCATTCTGTGCATAGCGAGTTCAACTAAAACCATTTCGTTGCGAAGTGAATAGGAACGAGATCCTGAAACTTTCGCGATCTTTTCAAAATCGGCCCAGCTGTTTTTTTCCAGAATCTGAACGTGATCAAGTGGAGTGAAATCAAACTTTGGAAGCTCGCCGAATTTTTTAATTTCAACGTTGTCATTGTCATCTTTTCCGATCGGCGCTTTTGGTGAAGGAATTTGAGGAACGAGATACATCATGTCTCGGAGTTTCAATTCCAGTTCATCCGTTTTTGGCTTAATGGCCTTGGCCTTTTCATCCAGGGATTTTGACTCGGCAATCAAAGTCGGTCTTTCTTCAGCAGAAGCCTTGGGAATCTTCGCTGTTATTGCATTCTTTTGTGTCAAAAGATTTTGTTCTTCAGTTTTAAGCCCTACCATTTCTTTATCAATAGAAAGTAGCGCATCAATATCCAGATTAATGTTCTTAAGCTGGCAGGCCTTTTTTACGATGTCAGAATTTTCTCTGATGAATTTAATATCAAGCATGGCATTCCCTTGTTAAGATAGACCCTTCCTATTTTGCCTCAAACGGCAGTATTTTGACAGAAGAAATTAATAGTGGAAAAGGATCAGCATGGCACGTTGTAAGTTTTGTAATAAAGAAATTACCTGGATGAAAGAAGGCGGAAGAAACCGTCCGATTGATGCTGACGGTGGAATTCATTCTTGTGACGAAATGAAAAACTCCATGAAGACAATTAAATCGATCCCTGCTGCAGATATCGATCCTGAACTTCTCAAGCAGTACGAAACTGCTATCAATAATAAAGCTCAGAAAAAATAAATTTTCTATAGTGTCATCGGTGCAGTTATTTCTTCGAATGAAGGAACATTGCGGGAAATAAATTCGGCCTGTCTGATAGGACATCCCGAAATTTCGCAAGATTCACAGAAGGCCCGTCGGCATGGATCATGGTGAATGTGAAGTTCACCGTCTACCGGATAATCCTGGATAACTGCTTTTTCAAAACGCTCGCTGAAGTCATGTGCTTCGAGAACTGTCCAGAACTCAGGAATAACCATATGGCAATCGATATGGTGATAAGAACCGCTGCGGATAACTCGCGTAAAGTGGATTTGAATGACGCCAGGACGGTAATGTTTTTCAAAAAGTTTCGCCAGCATTTCCAGCGTGTCGACATCGTGAGCATCGACCAGAATATAACCGGAACGAATGAGAATTTTTCCGCCAGCATAAACGAGCATACAACCAAAAATCGCAGCGACTAAAGGGTCAATCCAGCTTAATCCAGTGTATTTCACAAGTAAAAGTCCCGCGAGAACTCCCACGCTGGTCAGCGTATCAGTCATGAGATGGATACCACTTGATTTCAAGGCTTCAGAATAAAGTCGCTTCCCTCTTGCGTGAAGAAAGAATCCCAGTACGCCGTTTACAATACCGGCCCCAACAACAACAGCAAGACCAACATCGACTTCCTCAACTTTCGCTCCATGAGCGAAAACCTGCACCGACTGAATAACGATAAGAATGCCCGCAAGAAGAATCGCACCGCCTTCAAATGTCGAGGCCATGCTTTCGATTTTGCCGTGACCGTAAGGATGATCTTCATCGGCCGGTTTGTTGGCCACAATAATAACGATCACTGTAATAATCGCTGCGACTACGTTGACAATACTTTCCAGAGCGTCCGAAAAAATCGATTGAGAATTCGTCACGTGATAAGCGTAAAACTTAAACGCGAGAAGAATAATCCCGAATGTTAAGGAAAGTATTGAAGCGAGTTTGCGATCGCGGTTCGCTTTGTCTAAAGTCTGCTGATATTGTGCATGATCAATGGCCATAAAAAATTATAACGTTCTTCGCAGACGAAGTGAACTTAAAACAACCGAGACACTCGACAATCCCATCGCAAGACTCGCCCACATCGGAGTCAAAGAAATATTGAGCCACGGCTGCAGTGCTCCCGCCGCAAGTGGAATACATAGCAAATTGTAAAAGAAGGAAAGAAACAAATTCTGCTTGATAATGCTCATGGTGCGTTTGGAAAGAACGAAAAAATCGGCCACACAATCAATTTTACCTTCTAAAATGCTGACATCGGCTGCCTCAATGGCCACATCTGAACCACTGGCCATCGCCATGGAAAGATCTGCACTCGTTAAAGCGGGCGCATCGTTGATTCCATCCCCGATCATCGCTACTTTTTTGCCTTTCTCTTTTAAAGAAACAATAAAATCTGCTTTATCTACCGGCACAACGTTGGCCTTCACATTTTTTATGCCGATCTCTGCGGCTATTTTTCCGGCGACACCGGCGTTGTCCCCTGTAAGCATCCAGACTTCAATTCCGCGATCCTGCAAGGCCTTCACTGTCGCTTTCGCTTCCGGCTTCACCGGATCTTCAATGACGAAAACACCGGAATAAGTCTGATCAATTCCTATAAAGACGAGAGAGCCCATCAAATTGTTATCGACCACAATGCCATTTGATTCGAGCAATTCTTTCTTCCCTACCAGGATGCGTTTGCCTTCAAAAGAACTTTCCATTCCCAAGCCTGGAAGATTTTTAAATGTATCAGGATCAAAAATCTTCACACCTTTTTCTTCAATGTATTTTGAAATCGCTTTTGACAGCGGGTGATTTGAATACTGAACAATACTTCCGGCCACACGGAAAAATTCTTTCTCGTCCATTGTCGTTTTAAAATGCGTAACAACGGGTGAACCCATTGTCAGCGTACCGGTTTTATCAAAAACAACTGCATCGATGTTGCTTCCTTTTTCAATCACATCTCCGCCCCCGATCAGCAAACCTTCTTTTGAAGCTTGAGTTGTCGAAAGCATCACGGCCATAGGCACGGCAAGCCCCAGGGCGCATGGACACGCGATGAGCAGAACTGCAATCATGTGCGAAAAAGCTTCAAAACTTTTATTCTGCTGATTGAAAAACCACCAGAGAGCAAACGTCGCAATGGCCGTTACAATAATGGCGGGAACGAAATAACGAATAACTTGGTCTGCGTATTTCTCAATCGGAGCTTTTTTCAATTGAGCTTTTTCCACAAAGCTGACGATGTTGGCAATGTAGGTCTGATGAATCTCTTCTTTCACAATGACTTGCAAAGAACCTTCAAGGTTTAAGCTTCCGGCAAAAACTTTATCGCCTGGATTTTTGACAACAGGAACTGACTCTCCGGTAATCATCGATTCATCAGCGTGTGATGTTCCTTGTATGACTTCTGCATCGAGAGGAATTTTATCTCCCGGCTTCAATCGAAGGACGTCTCCGGTTTTCAAATCAATCACTGGTGTATTGACTTCTTTGCCATCGACAATTTTGAGGGCAAATTTAATCTGCATTTTGTAGAGAGAACTTAAGCTCGCCCGCGCTTTCGTTTTGGCCTTCTCATCAAGATAATGACCGAATAAAGTAAACCCTATGATGAAAGGAATTGTTTCGAAATACACATGAGTGTGAAGAGAAATAACCATCAAGGTGACACTGTAGAGATAGGCTGCTCCAACTCCCAGACCAATCAACGTGTTCATGTTCGAGTGACCTTTTCTCAGAAACATCCAGACAGCTTTAAAGTATGAACGGCCAAAAACAAACAGAACAATAGTTGAAATCACAAATTGAACAATGTTATTCATCTCGTGGCTTAAGATTGTGCTGGCAGGTCCCATCGCAAGCGCCATTGAAACAGCACCGGCCGCCACTGCAATCATTGCCTGAATCAGCATTTTCTCGTGCGCTGGATTCTTTTCGCCCGGGACTGCTGACTGGGTAGTGGGATCGACGGCGCGATAACCGAGAGTCGTCAGCATTTCTTTGAATGACGGTTCATCAAACTTATCGTTCGTCACTAGTTCCGCTTTTTCAGTCGCAAAATTCACCTGAACTTTTTCGACACCGTTTAAACGCGAAACATTTTCTTCAATGACCTGTGAACAGCTCGCACAGGTCATTCCTTCTATTTTAAAAATTTTATTCAAGATTTACACTCTCAACCTGAAAACCGACAGCAGCGATTTTTGATTTTAAATCAGCAACAGTTGCTTTTGTTCCATCGAATTGAATTTTTACTGAACCAGTCGCGACGTCCACCTCAGTCTGTTGCTCGACACCCAGTTCTTCAATGCTCTTTTTAATTTTATTCGCGCAACCTCCACAGTGCATTCCATTGACCTGCATTGTGACTTTTTTATTCATGCTCATAATATCTCCTTAAATATGTCGACCGATCATTTCAATCAGTTCGTGAATTTTTGTATTCGCTTCGTCTTTGTTTTGCGTTTCGAGCACGTTGTGAACGCAATGCCCGAGATGAGTTTTTAAAATGGAATGCTCTACCGACTGCAGGGCCGACTTCGCTGCTCTGATCTGGATGAGAATGTCCGGGCAATAACGATTTTCCTCAATCATTCCCATGATGCCTTCGATTTGTCCTTTAGCACGCTTTAGCTTGATCAACTCTTTGGAATGATCAGGATGGGCATGATGTGATTCATGCTTTTTTTCTATTTTTGAATTAGCTTTTAACCGGGCTTTGCTCATGCGCCCTCCCTTGTCTGAGAATACCTATAGGGGGTATCATAAACCATACCCCCTGGGGGTGTCAACCCAACCCTGGAGATTAGTGTGAAAACAACCCTTGTCCTATTTTTTTTATTGAGCGTTCTCGGCTGCTCTCAACAAAAAGACCTCCGCAATCCACCGAGTGGAGACATTGCTTACGGAAGCGATCCTTATACCTACCGGGCAACTTATAACGGTAAAGAAGAATTGAGAGTCGGAGATAAAGTGCGCATTATGGAATACGATTTTGATAAAAGTCAGAAAGAAAAACAAAGCCGTAACTTCCCTCTTTCAACCAGCAAAAAACAAATCGGTGAAGCTGTCGTTTCAAACAGGCTGAGTTCTCATTACTATGAATTGAGAATTGATGAACCGCGCGCAATTCCAGGAAATGCTTTCATTGAAAAATTGTAAAACTAGTTCAGGAATCGTTCGTCTTTAGGAAGCCAGAGGCAAGTAAAACTCTTTCTTCTCTTTGCCACTTCGTCGTAAACGAAATCGCGAATAAAGGCCGGAATGATTTTGAGTAAAAAAAGTGCGCGATAAAATCCGCCAAGCAGAGAGCCGAGCTCGATAAAAGCGCGGCTCTTTTCAAAAGTTCTTCCTTTTGAATAAACTCGCACAGTATCCATATTCGCTGGTTCTTTAAAAAGAGATTTATAAGCTTCCCCGTTAAGCGGGGCAAAGAGCAACTTATGCTTTTTATCGGCCTGGTAAAGAAAGGCAATCGAACGCTGGCAAAGCCCGCAATCTCCATCATAAAAAACAACTGTCTTCTCAGTTAGCCCCTTTTCCATGGGCCCGATATTGGCCTTGAAAATGCAAAATGACCAGTGAAACCTATAAAGAATACAAGATGCCAGACACTTGCGCTGTCCAAAGTTTCATCAGCTGCCAAGTCTGTAAACGTTTAGGAGCTTTCATGAGATCACTATTGAATTTAACCGCTGCTCTTTTTATGAGTTTTGTCCTGTTTTCGACTCCGGGCTTTACAGCTATGCACCCCAAAGATCTTGCGAAAAGTGTCGACGAGAAACAGGATACGGCAGTTCGCCTGATCCATTCCGTCAGCTCCTTTGCCAATGACCGTTTCTCCAACGAGCAGGACAAGGAAAACGCTCAGTTTGCCTACAGTGGCTTTATGGCGCGCTTTGAATCTCTCCGCGAAGACCGGGAGGCCCTGGAACGAAAAGAAATTATGCCTGACAACGAGACTCTGGAAAAATACTCGAAGCAATACGACCGTCTCATCTCTGATCTCAACGCCTTTTTAAATCACAGCGACAACTATTAAGCTCGTCCTTCTTTTCAAAAAGGTGTCCTTCGTTCATAATCGAGGGTATTCGAAAACCCTGACTCTGAAGGACACCAAATGAATTTTTACCAGGAACTTGTAGCGCGTGGCTTGATTGAAGCAACATCAAGCGAAGAAATTGCAGACATTCTTAACAACAAGAAAATTTCTTTCTATATCGGCTACGATCCTACGGCAAAATCTCTTCAGATCGGAAACCTTTTTGCGATCATTACGATGAAACGTTTTCAGCAAGCGGGCCATAAGCCTTATGTCCTGATCGGCGGCGCGACTGGAATGATCGGCGATCCTTCCGGAAAAAGCGCGGAACGAGTTCTTCTTACTGAAGAAGTCATTCAGGCGAATATCGAAGCGCAGAAAAAACAATTTAAAATCTTTTTAGATTTCAATGAAAATTCAAACGGCGCTGTCATGGTCAACAACTATGACTGGATGGGGAAATTTTCTTTCCTTGAATTTCTTCGCGACGTCGGCAAACGTTTCAGAGTCACTGAAATGCTTGCCAAAGAATCAGTAAAAAACAGAATTAACTCTGAAGCCGGCATCAGTTTTACCGAATTCAGCTATCAGATGTTACAAGCTTACGACTTCCGTTATCTGGCAAAAGAACACAATGTTGTTCTTCAAATGGGTGGCGGCGATCAATGGGGCAATATCACTGCGGGAATTGATCTCGCCAGAAAAATGGATGGCAATCACGTTCACGGAATAGTTATTCCACTCGTTACAGATGCTCACGGAAACAAATTCGGAAAATCTGAAGGCGGAACGGCAATCTATCTCGATCCTGAAATGACATCGCCTTACCAGATGTACCAATATTTACTTAATTCAGATGATGCTTCAGTTGTTCGTTACCTGAAATACTTTACCTTTCTTTCACTGGAAGAAATTGCTGTCCTGGAAGAGAAAGTAAAATCTGAACCGCATTTGAGAGAAGCTCAAAAAGTTCTGGCATCAGAAGTCGTGAAAGCTGTTCACGGGGAAGCTGGACTTGAAGCGGCCATGAAAGCGACTAAAATTTTCTTCGGTGAAAAAATCGAAAATCTGAAAGACAAAGACCTTACGGCGATTTTCAAAGATGTCCCTTCAGTTGAATTGAAGCGCGAGCAGCTTGCTCAGGGAATTGCCCTCCTGGATCTTCTTGCTCAAACACCATTGTTTGGAAGTAAAGGTGAAGCAAAAAGATCAGTTGAACAAAAAGGTGTTTACCTGAACAACGACGGTGTGACTGATTTCAATTTAATGTTGAATATGGAACATCTTGCCAGTGAAACCTGCATGGTTATCAGAAAAGGTAAAAAGAATTACTGTGTGGTAAGATTTTCATAAGGAAAACAATTTTTGTTAGAAATGTCTCAAGGAAGAGAAGACCATGAAATTCGGATTGCCATTAATCGTCTCTTTATTTTTTTTAATCAATACTGCGAATGCCGCTTTTATGTTCGATACAATGAGCGGCTTTACGACTACCACTGATTCAAAAACGACCACTGATACTTCTGATGTCACCAACCATCTTTTTATCGGCGCAAGTCTCGGGGCGAGACAGCGCACATTCATCGGTCAGAACATCACTTTCTTCACTCACCAGGTAAAAAAAGCGACGACAGATAAAGTTTCTACTCTGGAATTAGGACCGCGTGTGACATGGTTTTTTACCGATGAAAACGTCTTCTATGTTTCTTTAGGCTGGAACCCCTACGCAAAAGGCACAAGAACTTTGGCCGGTGTTTCTGAAGATATATCGGGATTCAGCTTACTAGGCAGTCTCGGAGCTGAAGTCAAAATAAACAAAAACTTTCACATTGGTGGAAGCTTGAACTATCACTCTCTCAAAATCTCAAAGGCCATCAGTTCAGCTAATGTGGCCACAACGGTAAGCGACACATACAACTCAATGATGCCGATGCTGAATCTTTCATTCCGCTTCCGTTAATTATTTTTTTGGAATTTTAATCAAGACCTTATCTTTTAAGGTCTGTACATCAGCTTTATTCCCGTCCAGATCAGGATCAATGCTGAATTGTCTTTCAGCTTCTGAGTTGGGTGTATTTTCTTTTATACTGATCATGCCGTCTTTAACGCTGACTTTAAGTTCGTGATTCATCTCATTGGCATTTAATGGAATTTCATAATACACAAACTTATCATCTTCTTTTCGCTCAACCCCGGTGACCTGCATTTCTTTTTGAAACTCTTTTTCAAAAGATTGCATGCTCTTGTCAAAATTCTGAAAAGCGTCCATTAATTTTTCGTGATCAAAATCTTCAGGCTTCACCGGAAAACGCTCATCTCTTTCTGATTCACCAAGAACCTGGGAATGAAATTCAACTTTGGTGTAAAGATGATTGGCAAGGGCGCCAAGAATAAAACAAAGTATCCCCACAAAAACTTTCGAAGAAAAAAACTTTTTCACTGTATTCTCCTGCTTCAGATCTTATGATTTTTTTACTTTAAAATAAAACGAAGTTCCTTTTTCTTTATTATTTTCCGCCCACAACTGGGCCCCGATTGAATCGGCAACGACTTTACAAATGGCAAGACCAAGTCCGCTTCCCATTGCACGCTTGAAGCTTCCTTCAATGCGGAAAAAACGGTCAAAGATTTTACTCAGCTGATCCTCTCTGATTCCCTCACCTTCATCCGCAACGACCACGACAAGCGATTCTTCTTCATTTTTGCCGGAAACAGTAATGGCGGAGCCTTCAGGCGAATACTTAATTGCATTTTCAATCAAGTTATAAAAAAGGACACCAAGAAGATCCGGATCGCATTTGATAGACAGGGCCTCATCCGGAGCATTTTCAAAGGATTCAAAATCCAGTTGCAGTGAAATTTTTTTCTGATAGGCCAGCTTCGTCAATCGAGACACCTGAGTCAGAACAATTTCATCTAATCTGCTTCTGGAAATGGTCAGGGAGTTTGCTCCACTGTCTACACGGGCGAGAATAAGAAGATCGTTGGTCAATTTAACCAGAAAATTTATTTCCTGAGACATACTTTCAAAAAACTGCGCGGTCTCTTTTTCGTTGCGTGGTTCAGAGCGGAAGAGTTCAAGTTCGCCCTTAATAATAGCAAGCGGTGTTTTCAGCTGGTGAGACGCATCCTGAATGAAACGCTCCTGTGATTCGAATGATTCCTGAAGTCGGGATAAAAGCAGGTTGATCGTATCCGCTAAAAGCCAGATTTCATCTTTGGCTTCCGGCACAGGTACGCGCTCTTCCAGTTTATTGATTTCAATTTTCTTGGTCTTATTGATGATTTCCAGCATGGGCTGCAGCGCCCGCCCCACAAAGAAGTAACCAATCAACGCCGAAATAAGCATCATGATCGGAACGCTGGTCAGAAAGAAGCGCAACAAATTTTTATTCATGCTCACGATATTGGTCATCGGAACAGAAATTTGCAGTATCAACGGTGAATCGATTTTTAAAACCGGCAGCAGATAATCAATGACTCTGTGAGGAGTCCCTTTGAAATTGAGGACGTCATAGCTCGCTCCTTTCTTCAGAACGCGAGTCAGTTTAGCTTCTGTAAGGGCGACAATATGCTCATCTGTAGAGTTACTCGAGCGCGCGATGACTTTGCCATTGATATCGAGAACCGAAATATAACTTGTCCCAAGAGCAAAAGGTAAAATCTTTTCGTTCAGTTTGATGATGTCCGGATCAAATTCAACTTCACCATAGGAGTCGATATCGAGCGATTCAGCAACGTCGATTGCATAATTGTAGAGAGTCGTATCAAATTCTTCAGATTGAAGATTAGAAAATTCGCGGTAAAGAATATAACTGAATCCCGAAAGCATTCCGGTAAAAATTAATCCGAAAAGCAGTGTCAGTTTTAATTTCAATGAAATTTTTTGCCACAGTTTCATTGATCAGCTTTCACGCAGAATATAGCCGTAACCGACCATGGTATGGATAAGCTTTTTTTGAAAAGGAGTGTCGATTTTTTTTCTCAACATATTGATATAAACGTCGATGACATTGGTATTTGTATCAAAGTTTACATCCCAGACGTGTTCGCTGATTTCCACTCTGGTCAACGGACGATTCGGATTGCGCATGAAATATTCAAGCAAAGAGAACTCTCTTGACGTGAGATTAATTTCAACGGTAGCACGGGTCACTTTGCGATGAACCAGATCCACTTCGATATCAGCAAAGCGAAGCTTGGATGTCCCTGAACCGCTATTGCGTCTGAGCAGAGCGCGAATGCGCGCAAGCAATTCTTCAAAATCGAAAGGCTTAGTGAGATAGTCGTCAGCACCGGCATCTAGTCCGTGAATTTTATCTTTGGTTGAACTGAGAGCTGTGAGCATCAAAATCGGGCCTTTAAAGCCATCGTTTCTGATGTGCCTTGCTGTATCCATTCCATTTTGATCCGGAAGATTGACGTCGAGAACGATGAGGTCGTAGGCTGTTTCGGCCATCATGCTTTCAGCGCCCATACCCGTTTCAGAGACATCCACGAGATACCCCTGAGCATTGAGGCCTTTTTTGATGAAACTTGCCATTTTCGGCTGATCTTCTACGACGAGAATTCTCATGTTTGAATTATAGCGAAGACAGTTGTGTTTTGAAAGGGCACTGCAAATGAAAAAGGGGCCCCGAAGGACCCCTCTTTTATAACATTACTGTAAGGTAATAATTATTTTTTAGCTTCAGTAGTTGCTGGAGCAGCAGCTTCAGTTTTAGCTTCTGCAGCTGGAGCAGCAGTTTTTTCTTTTACACATGCCTTAAGTTCTTTACCTTTTTTGCCTTCTGCTTTACAAGCAGCTTTAGCTTCTTTCATAGCTTCTTTAGAAACTTTTGTACCTGCGAATGAAGCAACTGATACTAGAGCAAGAGCGATTACGATTGCGTTTTTCATGTGAAATCTCCGTTGTGTTAATTAAAGCAAGTTATTTTGCTTTGGTTAAATTGATTATTTATTCTTAGAAACGATACATTTTGTTAATTCTTTGCCTTTAAGGTCTTTGTTTTCTTGAAGACATTCATCTTTGGCTTTTTTATAAGCTGCTTTTTTATCTTCTTTTTTCTCTTCTACTTTTTCTGTTTTAACTTCTGTTTTTGCTTCTTCTTTTTTAGCTTCGTTTGCAAAAACTGTTGCTGATGTTAAAAGGGCAAGGGCCAATAATAATTTCATAAATCTCTCCGTGTACATTACGTGTGTGTTTAAAGATCTTTTTCTGGTCAACAGTATCGAACGCCGACATTAAAACGACATTTAACCCAGATTAAAACTTTTTAATGTTCACTTGTTTAGGGCGAGGCACCTAAAATGGGCAGGAATGGAGAAAAGGGAAAAAATAGCAAGTCGCTGTTTTTAAAGCAAAATCAACTAAAACACTTAGGTTTTTTGGTTCAAAAACCGAACAAGCTTAAGATTAAACAACCCCCTTCTTCCAGGAAAAGTTTTATGAGTAAGCCCGTTAGTTTTAAAGGCAGCATCCTTTTTGTCCTTGGATCCGGTCACCGCAAAACTATCGCGCTCAAATATGCTGAACCTGTTTTTCAGGAAGGCTTCGAAAACAACTTCTCAGAAACGATGATGACAAGTTTTGACTGTTTAAATCTCACTCAGGAAGAAAAGAAAAATCTTTCGCGCACTCATCGCAAAGTTCTGAACTATTACCGCAATCTGAGCCCATTCTGCATCAATGGCGATGCTAAAAAACTAATCGCTCAGATCAATGATTCAGCAGAGACAAAAATTATCATTGAAGCTGCTCACTACGGTGCGTACGTTTGTCTCGCAGCTCTTTATTCAGGAAAGCTTGATTCGTCCAAAAAAATAGAATTTATTCTGGAAAAAGCACCTCTTGCTCTTTTTCCAAAAACATTCATGAAGTCCAAGAATGTTCAAAATCATCACAAGGTGACATTTCGTCTAACCGATGACTGCTGGCTAAGTCCATTCAGTTCGCTATACAATAATGACAATATTAAATTCTCATTAAAGAAAGCAGCTTGAAAATTGTCATCAATACACGTGTAGAAAAAAACTTCCAGTTAGTCTTTAACAAGTTCAACCTCGATTTATTTAAAGCGCTAAAACCGCCTGTTGTTAAACTTGATGTCGAGCGATTCGACGGCTGCAAAAAAGGCGACCGCGTTCACTTAAAATTAACTACATTCGGAAAAGTTCAGCATTGGGAAAGTCTCATTACTTCTGATTCACGGGGCGATTACGAAATCAATTTTGTCGATGAAGGAGTTCTCATTCCCCCTCCACTTAAAAAGTGGACGCATACTCATCGGGTAATGAAAATCAATGAAACAGCTGCTCTCATCGTTGATGAGATTGAATATCACTGTGCAAACAAAGTCATTGAAGTGATGATTTATCCCGCGCTCTACTCAATGTTCCTCTTCAGAGTTCCTGTTTATAAGAGAGTCTTTGCGTGACAAAAAAACATGTCTACCAATCAAAACCACTCGACCAGAACGGTCACGCTCATTACAGTGAAATTGAAAATGCCACCTGGGCCTTTCTGCTTCACAGACAAAAAGAAATTATTAAAAATCGTGCGTCCAAAGAATTCATCAAAGGTCTGGACCTGCTGGAATTTGGAAATAAAATTCCCCAACATATGGATGTGACTTCTATTCTGAACGCGCACACAGGCTGGGGAGTCGAACCTGTTCCGGCACTTATTCAGCCTGAAACTTTTTTCTCATTGCTCGCTAAAAAGCGATTTCCTGCGGCCAATTTTATCCGCATTCCGGAAGAGCTGGACTATATTATGGAGCCGGACGTCTTTCATGAATTTTTCGGCCATTGTCCATTGCTCACGAATGAACCTTATGCTGAATTTATGAATGAATACGGTAAACTCGCGCTAAGGGCCGATCAGAAATTACAGCGCCGTTTGTTCCGCTTATTCTGGTTTACGATTGAGTTTGGTTTAATCAAAGAAGACAACCAATTTAAAGCATACGGTGGGGGTATTCTCTCTTCAAAATCTGAAGTGATTTATTCTGTTGAAAGTGAAGTTCCCGATCGTATTCCACTCGAAGCGCTCGATGCTTTTAGAACTCCATTCAGGATTGATATTCTTCAACCCGTTTATTTTTACATCGAAAAATACGAAGATCTTTTTAATCTCATTGATAAAAAACCGTTTGAGCTGGCCCAGCTCTCATTGACGATGGAAGACTTTCCTGCGAAGTTTGAGAAGAAGAAAAAATCAGTTAAGAATCACGAATAAATTAATGTGCGTCCGTGACGGCAGACAATTTGCCTTTTAACTTCACCATGTAAAGAGGAATGAGCGCCAGGCCAAAAGTAATCATTATGACCCAACAGAGTTGAGAGAAACTCAGAATAAAAACTTGTCTCATTGTCCGCGAATATAATGAAGCCATAGAAAACTGTTGCCCGGCCGCGATTCCTGTTTCCCCCATTAAGACTTTTGCTCCCATCATTTTTCCCTGTTCATAGGCACGGTAAACAGTAGGATTCAACAACGTTACATTGGGCATGAGATCAGCATAGTTTTGATAACTGAATCTGGTCAGCAAGGTGCTGAGTGAAGCGATCCCCACACTGCCGCCGATTTGCCGGAAGAAGTTCATCATCCCTGAAACCTGCCCGAGCGACTCTCCGGTGTACTGACCGAGAATCATTCCGTTAATCGGTGCAAATAAAAAGGCCGTGGCGATACCGCGATAGATAAGCGGAGTATAGACATTGATCTCACCCGTCTGAGTAGTGAAGTGACTCATTGAAAGCAAGGCTGCTTCTCCGAGAACCATTCCGATGAGAACATAAATTTTAGGGTTCACGTATTTGATTGTGTTGCCGACAAACATCATCGCAAAAAAAGTAAGCAGTGATCCAGGAATAAACAACTCTCCCGTTTGAGTTGCGGTCAAATGAACAACATGATCAACAAAAATAGGAATAACAAAAGTCAGAGAGTAAACCATGACTCCAAGACATAACATCAAAAGCGTTCCCGAACGAACAGCATTGTCTTTGAAAAGTTTTAAATTCATGATCGGATTGGGAACTTTTAACTCCCACCAGATGAAAGTTGAAATGCCTGCGGCCGCAAAAACGCTAAGAGCACGAATGAGATTTGAATCCCACCAGCCTTCGACTTCTCCCCTTTCCATAATAAATTGAAAACATCCGACTCCGATACAAAGGAGAAAGAGACCGGTCCAGTCAATTCCATGCTGATCTTTAGTTTCTTTTTTAGGACCATTGTCGATATTCATATAAGACATGGCCGCAGCTGCGAGTCCCAATGGGACGTTGATGTTGAAAATCATTCTCCAGCCGAAATGATCAGTGAGATAGCCTCCAAGAGTTGGGCCGAGCGCGGGACCGATCATGACGGTCATCCCGAATACAGCTGAGGCAAGACCTGCTTTCTCTCGTGGAAATTGCTCTTGAATAAGAGTTTGAGAGGTCGGCAAAAGCGCTCCGCCTGCAAGCCCTTGAAGAATTCTGAAAATGACAAGCATTGGTAGATTAGGAGCTACTCCACAAGCAAAAGAAGTCAGCGTAAAGGCCATGATAGCGGTGGTGAAATACGTCTGTCTTCCGAGTCTCGAACCGAGCCATGCGGCAATTGGAAGAACGATGGAATTGGCAATCATATAGCCGGTCGAAACCCAGCTGATTTCATCTAAAGTCACGCCAAGGTTACCCATCATCGATGGAACCGCCACGTTGACAATGGAAGCGTCGATAATTTCGAGCAGCGCCGCCATTGCGGCAGTGATAATGATGATGACTTTTTTTGAATCCATGAAATAATTAGTAAGCCTGAGCAGACCAAAAAGCAAACTGTTCTTTTGTTTAAAAATGTGTTTAAAAAAGTGTTTAAAAATATGTGCAGAAAACTATTGAGGAAATCCTATGAATGAAATTCAACGTGAAACAGAATTAAAAAAACTTTCCGGCTGGATTTTTAATCCCGAGAAGAACTGTCTCTCCAAGGAATTTTCATTTAAATCATATCTGAAAACCATTTCTTTTGTGAACGCAGTGGCTTGGCTTGCAAACAGAGAAAATCATCATCCTGATCTGGTTGTGTCCTTTGGAAAATGCGTTGTTGAACTCACCACACATGATGAAGGCGGTGTGAGCGAAAAAGATTTTAAACTCGCGGTATTGATCGACGGACTTTAAGAACTACGGCGTGAATCTTGTGAGAAGCTAAGATTCCCGCGCTGCCAATTAATCCTCCTACGCCAATGTCAGTCAGTCTCAAGATGGCCACATTCCCCAGATCCAGCTCTTTTGGCAGAGTGATTTTGATAAGACAAAATACAAAGCCTGAAATAAAAGTATTAGCTATAAAAAAGTTCACATTCATTCCAACCGGAATAAAAGCAGCAGAAAAAAAGATGATTGCCATGACCACAGCGTAGCTCTGGCCAAACATTTTCATCACGATAAAAACCAGGAGAATTCCTGCAAGAGTTCCAAGAAATCTTTGGATAGATCTCACCCATGTTTGAGATAATTCCGGAATCATCACAATGAGCACTGTTCCTGCAATCCAATACTCTCTTTGCATTTTTAGTTGATAGGCAAAAAGATAACTGGCCGTAGTTAGAACAGAAAGAGTCAGTGCGAACTGAAAAGATTTCCTCTCTTTGAATGAATCTTTCAGGATGTGACGCTTCTTATTTATTTTTTTAGAAAGATCAGATCTTTTATCGAGGAGCACTACAAGGAGCAGGTAAAAAAAGAAATTGGCGGCAGCATAAGCGGAGCCTTTCACAACATCTTCCATCGGAAGTTTCAGTCCCGCGACTGTCACAATATTGAGAAGAGTAAAAAGCAGCAGCCGCTCGAGTTCAATTCCTTTGCCTTTGACTTTACCGAGCAAAAACGAAAATAAAAAAAGAAATACGAAAAAAAATAAAACATTATGATTTAGTAACGAGCCAATGCCATAAGCAGCAATGAGAAAACACGCCGTGGCCATTAGGTGACGAAAACGTTCTTTAAGAGCGCCCCCGTGATCATTCATCGACAAGGCCACACCCAAGAGTGAACCCAGAACAGCTTGCTCCGTATGTCCGAATTGAAACCCCACAACCAATGGAAAAGTCGCTGTTCCTGCGCAAATAAACATTCTTTGCCAAGGCAAAGGTTTGGTCCAGTCACATTTAAAAACAGAATTAATCAGCTGCATGTTCGAGCTCAACTATAATTTTATCGGCGCGATTAAAATATGACCGTCATCATATTTCTCTTCTTTTTAAAAGTTTAAGATGACCAAAAATCATCTGTGAGAAAATTATGAACTTTGAAGAACTCGTCGAAAAACTCCCCTTATGGCATCCTGTAAAAACATATTTTACTGAAAATACAAAATTGAACTCTCTTCTTCATCAGCTGTCAGAATCTGATATCGAAAAAGATTTCCCTTATTTTTTCAATGTGTTTAATCAGGTCGCTGAAATTGATAAACGCTACACCAGAAAGGAAAATCAGCTTTTCCCTTATCTTGAAAAATATGGATGGAATGGTCCAAGCCAGGGCATGTGGGCCTTCCACGATGCCAATCGCGATATCGTCCGCGCCATTAGAAAAAACATTGAAGAAAAAAAACCTGAAGAAGTAAAAAATCTTCTCCCCATACTGGTTGGAGAACTTCAGCGAATGATGCTGGTCGAAGAGAAAAGACTTCTTCCTTACGCTTTCGAATTGCTGAAAGAAGAAGACTGGAAAGAAATGCGCATTGGCGAAGAGGAGATTGGCTGGGCCTTTGGAGTGAAGCCACTTTCCATTGATGAAGCTTCTGTTTCTCCCGCTCCTTCAGCGACTCCTGCGGTTGCGGCCCTCAGCAAGACCATTCAGTTGAGCGAAGGTTTCATGTCGCCGGAGCAGATCAATCTCATGCTTCAGTTTTTACCTGTTGATTTAACTTATGTTGATGAACATGACCGCGTGATTTTCTACAACCGCGGAGAGGAAAGAGTTTTTCCGAGAAGTGCTGCTGTTATCGGCCGTGAAGTGCGCTTCTGCCATCCACCCAAAAGTGTCGGCACTGTTTTAAAAATTCTGGAAGAGTTTAAAAAAGGAACAAAAGACGACGCTGAATTCTGGATTGATTACCGTGGGAAAAAAATCCATATCCGCTATTTTGCGATAAGAGACGCTGAGAAGAACTATAAAGGAGTCATTGAGGTTTCTCAAGATGTCACCCACATTCAAAAACTTGAAGGCGAACAACGTCTTCTCAGCTGGTCTTAATCTGATTCTTATTTACTGATTGTTTCAACCGGTGCGAGTTTAGTGCAAACTCCGCCGGCCACTGATTGTGCTTCAACCAAAGTTCTGGTCAATTCATCACTCGTTGTAAAGGCCTGGAAGACAAGTTTCTTACCTGGTTGTTTCGTCACTCTGACTTCAACACTTTTCAATCGACTCTCTTTCCAGCAAGATTGATCGCAGACTTCTTCTTCATCCCAAGTCTTGATCACATGAGTTTCACAAGTCACTTCGCAAGTCAGAATATTGCCAGTCAGGTGAGGAAGCGAGTTTTCACATTGAATGCGTGCTGCCTGTCCCAGTGTCATTTCAAGTACGTTCATTTCCGATTGTGCCTTTAAACTAATTCCCATCATCATTGCTAAAAAAACGAATCTCATTTGCGCTCCCCTTGTGGTTATCCAGCGATAGTCTCTCACGGAGCGCACTATCCAATTTTTACAATAATATGTAAAATATATCGAATTTATTAAAATGATTGATATGATGTATACATGAAAAACAGAAATCCGGATCTGAACTACCTGAAATACTTCTATTATGTTGCTAAACTGGGCGGTTTTACTAAAGCCGCGGCCCAGTTGAAAGTACAGCAACCTGTCGTCAGCCGTGCTGTTAAACTCCTGGAACAAGATCTCAACTGCAAACTTTTAGAAAGACAAAAAAAGAACGTTATCCTTACTGTTGAAGGACGCAAAGTTTTCGAACAATGCGAAGGCATTTTTAATTCTGTAGATAAAATACCCGATCTGGTTCAGGCCTTTGACGAAGGAGAAAGTTTTTTATTCTCCTTTGTTTCTTCAGATTCACTCTCTTTCGGTATTCTCGAAAAAGTTCTTCGCGAATTAAGAAAAGATTTTCCCAATGTCATCTTTCAGCATCAGTCCGGTTCCATCACATCTTTTATCGATGACATCACCAATGGCAATATTGAAATGGGCTTTTTCTTCAACATTCCGAAACTTCCCAATGGGCTGGTGAAAACAAAACTGGCTTCAGTGGATTTTCATTTCGTGGCGAAGAAATCAAAGCATCATCAGATGGAGGCGGAAAACTTATTTATCGCGACGATTGCATCGACTCAACGTCCGGAAGATGTTCCCCTTCTTAAAAAATACAAGAGCATCAGAAAGAACGCGCACGTCAGTATTATCTCCAACAGCTCCATTACCCGAAAGTCGATGGTTCTTGCAGGACTGGGCGTAAGTCTTCTCCCGGAATTTATGGTGGCGGATGAATTAAAGCATGGCCATCTTGACCGCATCGGTTTACCCGAAAAGTTCACTCTTTTTGTCGTTGAAAGACAGGCCTCTTACAGGACAAAGCTGAAATCTCAACTGATAGAGCTCGTCAAACAGATTGTCTAAAATTCTATACAACTGATAGAGACAATGTATTTCTCAATGAAGCGCAATTCATGCACATTCGTTTTAAGGAGGACTCATGGTAAAAAAAGACAAGAATGAGAAAAAAGCTAAGGCGACTCATGAAGAAAATGAGCACAACTCCATTTATAACGAGATGAACTCACTTGATTTCAAAAAATGTTTCAAAAATCTGATGAATAATTACAAGACAAAGAAAGGTCTTAAAAACGATAAGTAACCTCGTGTGATTTTCCATCGTCCAAAAGTCTCAAGCTCTCTTCCTGGGCTGCTTTTTCTTTTTCATTAAACGTAACCCGAATTGTATAGGTGCTCGATTTCCATTTCAATCGAACCGAGTACTCTTTCCAGTCAAAAGGAACACAAGGCTTCACAAAAAGTTTGCCCTCTATAATTTTTATTCCGAGAATATATTCCAGCGCCGCCTGGTAATACAGACTCGCTGATCCGGTATACCAGCTCCATCCTCCGCGGCCGGTGTGAACCGTTCCCCCATAAATATCGGCAGCTATCACATAAGGCTCAAGTTTATAAAGCTGTAATCCGCTGTATGATTTTGTCCGGGTGATAGGATTGAGAAAAGAAAGGACTTCGGATGCTTTTTCTTTTTCATTCATGAGCGCGAAGGCCATCGCCGTCCAGGCAGCAGCGTGGCTGTATTGTCCTCCGTTTTCACGGATGCCCGGCGGATAGCCTTTAATGTATCCCGGCTTCAATGAGCCTTTATCAAACGGCGGTGTAAAAAGAAGACACAAACGATCCTTTCGTTTTACCAGATTCTGATAAACAGAATCCATCGCCTGCACCGATCGCTCCTTACTCCCCAATCCTGTCAAAACAGACCACGATTGTGTCAGCGAATCGATCTGGCATTCATCGTTTTGTTTTGACCCCATAGGGGTCCCGTCATCAAAAAACGCTCTGAGATACCATTCTCCATCCCATGCGTTTTTTTCAAGCGACTCTTTGAGGAACTGTGAATGCCCACTATATTTCTGTGCATTTTCATTATCGCCGCGTTTTATACAGATTTCTGAAAAGTCCTGAAGAATTTTTGCCAGGAACCAGGCCACCCAGACGCTCTCTCCTTTTCCTTCAAGACCTACGTTGTTCATTCCATCATTCCAGTCGCCAGCTCCCATTAAAGGAAGGCCATGAGAACCAACTTTCATAGAGCGGTTCATTGCGCGGAGACAGTGCTCATAAATATTCGCTGAATCGGATGAAATTGCAGGTGAAATATAGAGATCTTCCTGTCCTTCTTTTAAGAGCGGTGCTTCGATAAATGTTGTGTTCTCATCCAGCAAACTCCAGTCCTGAGTCCGCTCAATATATTTAATCACAACATAGGGAAGCCATAAAAGATCATCAGAGAATCTTGTGCGCACACCTTTATTTAAAGGCGGGTGCCACCAGTGCTGAACATCACCCTCTACAAATTGTTGAGAAGCACTTCTGATAATCTGAGAGCGTGCAATTTCCGGCAGTGAGTAAAGAAGAGCAAGAGAATCCTGCAGTTGATCGCGAAAACCGTAAGCTCCGCCTGATTGATAAAGCGCTGTTCTCGCCCATATTCTGCAGGAAAGCGTCTGATAAAGAACCCATTTATTCATAAGTAAATCAAGTTCCGCGAAAGGAGTTGTCATCTGAACCGACTCGTTGAGAGAATTCCAGAATGCTTTCGTCTTTCGATAAATTTCCTCTGCCGTTTGATGATTCAAATGTTTTGCAACAATTGCTTTCGCTTCCTCTTTTGTTTTTGACTGTCCCATCAGGATAAGAATTTCTTTTTCTTCATCGGGCTCAAGATTAAAAAAAGTTCTGAGGGCCGCGCACGGATCCTTTCCTGCGCCGCTCTTTCTGCTCAGGTGTTTGTTATACATTCCTGAGGGGTTGGCATAACTGCCATTTCTACCTAAAAATTCCGTGCGATCACATGAAAATGAGAGTTCAGTCCCGCTAATTGCACAGAAAGCGAGGTCTTCAGGAAATGTATTGTTGAATGGATTGCGGCCGGTAAGGATATTTTCTTCGTAATCAGTAATGATATATTGCGAGGTCTGCTTTCGATTAAAGCCAAGCACCCATTCCGCAAAAAATGTGCAGCTCAATTTACGTTGGTAAGGACATACATTTTTTATTCTGACTCTAAGTATTTTTATGTTTTCATCCATTGAAACAAACATATCTGTTTCATGAGTAAATCCATGAGCATTGTGTTCAAACCGGCTGTAACCCTGGCCATGTGAAACCAGATAAGGTGAATTGTAATTGCAAGGCCAAGGCGTCGGAGACCAAATCGTGAAGGTTTCTTCATCGCGTAGATAAATGGCTTCCCCGGCAGTATCAGTGACCGGATCATTGCTCCATGGAGTCAGTCTGTTTTCACGGCTGTTGCTTGCCCACGTGTAACCGCTCCCTGTTTCCGAAACTATAAATCCAAAATTTCTGGAGTTAGCGACTACATTAATCCAGGGCGCAGGTGTGCTTATTCCTTTTTTCAGGAAAATCTGATACTCACTTCCGTCTTCTGTAAATCCTCCGAGTCCATTAAAGAAACGCAGTCTAGTGAATTCAAGGGCAGGCTGATCATAGATTTTATGCGGCTTTATTTTGAGTAAGTTTCGCTCGTGCAATCCTGGACGTTGATTTCTTAGCTTTAGTCTCTCCAACTGCTCTTTCAGACTTCCTTTGTTGTTGTCGATATAAATTTTAGAATATGAAAGAATTAGGGTTACGTCTTCTGTGAGCAGCACTGAAGTGTTCAAAACAAAAATACCGCCAGGCTTATTGATCTTGTCAGCGGCACCTATTGAATGAATCAACCGGATCAATTCATCGTGAATAGTCATTCTGTAAGTTGTCTTCTCTTCATTGAGCAGAACGAGATCGAAAAAAATATTTTTTGTCCGAAAATATTCATGGCCTTTGAGCATCAACCTGACGAGCAGAAGATCGCGCTCTGTATGAACACGAACAGTAACAACAGGAAGATCACCGCTTATACCAAACGCCCATAACCCCTCCTGTGTTTTTTTATAACCTATCATCTTGTCCGAATGCGGACGCATCAAAGGATTTGAAAAAATCAATCCGCTTGAGAGTTCCTGAAAAAGGACAGACTCTTCGCTGTCCACGTTAATATGACGAAGTTTTACCTGATTTTGTGTCCAGGACAATTCATGCTCGCGCTCATAAGCAAAGATATCTTGATACTGATCGATGAGCCGCAACGATTCATCTCTCGTAGCCGCATAGCCGGTTGTATAGCTTACAAGAATCGTCGCCCTCGGTTCTATTAAAAGATATTTGCGAATTGAAAGTATCGGATCTAGTACTGTTCCCGTAGTATTGGAAAGAGAGAGATTTTCAGTGATCACCATCGGATCCTGAAGAGTCCTGTTTCTTCCCAGAAATCTCAAACGATCCGTCTCATATTCTGTCTCTGCATATTCCACAGCATCGACAGAAACGCAGTGAATACCCCATTTCTCTTTATCTTCATGGAAACGTTTGCGCCTTTTAATAATAAGCGCATTCCTGCTGCGGATGAATTCAGTTTCAAGAAAGAGTTTACTAAAACTCAAGTGAGCAGCATCATCTTGTTCTCGCGCAAGCACCGGTTCAAGGTAACTGGTCAGATCCAGTTTTCGCGAAGTGTTGCTGAGGTTAGAAATTTTTAATTTTCTGATTTCGACATTATCTTCAGCTGAAACAATGATCTCCATTTGCACATTGAGTGTCGGGGACTTTCGGATGAACTCTGATTTGAATTCGGTAAATTGACAGTGGTATTCTGAGCTTTTATCTTTCATCGGCTGAAATGTTACTGAACTTATTTTATCTTCAGCATGATCGCGGAGATAAATAAAACTTCCTTTGGAGTCGAGTGCTGAATCTTCACTCCAACGGGTCACTGCCAGATCTTTATAGCGGGAAAACCCCGCCCCTGTTGTGGATGTCATGACAGTATAGCAGCCGTTACTCAAAATATTGCATTGAGGAAAATTCGTCTCTACGTTGGTAAAGGTGCGCTGATCATGTTTTTCTTCAATACGAGTGTTGCTTTTTACAGGAGTGTCGCGCTCAAATTGCGGTATCACTGTCATGTAGGCCGGAATTTTCTCCTGCAGGAGAAGCTCTGCCGCTTTTATCATCGGATCAGAGTGAAAACGGTTTTGCATAACATTTTCATTGAGCACGTTGTTGAGTGAGACAAGGATCATCCCCTGATGGTGAACCATGAAGCTTTTAATGACATGATTCCGCATTCCTCTGGGCAATCGTGAAGGGGTGAAATCAATAGATTCGTAAAAACCAAAATTGCCGTAGGCATTTTCTCTGATCAGGCTTTTAAAATTATCGAGCGCCCCCTGAGGATCAATCATAGCGGCAAGGCCTGTCGAATAAGGAGAAATCACCGTATCGGCTCCCAGACCAAATTTTAACCCTAGTCCCGGAATACCAAAAGGTCCGTACTGATAATTCTGATGAATGTCGCGGGCATTATAGGCCGATTCTGAAACTCCCCACGGAATCCCACTGTAACGGGTATACTCCTGCTGGGTTTTCACAATTGATTGATAAGTCTGATGAAGAAGAGTGTCTCGGAAATTTTTCATCACAAGTAATGGCATCAGATATTCAAACATCGAAGCAGTCCACGAAACGAGTGCTCTTCGTCCATGAATGGAACTCATTTGTCTTCCCAGATGAAACCAGTGCTCTAAAGGAATCTCTCCTTTTGCGATGGCAAAAAAACTTGCCAGACGAGCTTCTGAAGCAAGCAGATCGTAAAAGGCATTATCCATTCTACCTTCAGAAAGATTGTAGCCGATGGAAAAAATTTTTCTTTCCCCGTTGTACATGAACTTAAAATCCATCTCCATGGCCATTTGGTGAAAAGCCTTTTCCAGAGAATCAAGCCTGGTGAAAAACCCCGAAAGAATCATTTCAGCTTTCTCAATTTGGTTTGTGAGAATGTTTAAAAGAGGAGTATGTGCCGGATTAATTGATCTGAACTCGTCTATAATTCTTTTGCAACGCTGATAGAGCGCCGGTGCTTCAGAGAAAAGTATAAGCTTGTTAAATTCCAGATTTAACTGTTTTACGAGATCGCTTTCTATTTCTACCGTTCTCGTTCCGGATGTTTCCATCCATGAAAGCGGAATTGGATGAATTTTTTCCATCATCAACTGAAGCTCGTCGACGTTTTTCCGGGCCACATTAATCCAGTGCGATAATTGATGATAGTGTTTATCACCATGCTCCTGAATGAGAGACAGAAGAATATCATCGAGCTGATGAACGCGTTCCTGCAGACGCTTCAGAAAGAAATCCCATTCTCCTACCATGCGAGGATTTTCACTTTCTAAAATATGAAATACCTGATCCAGGATGATGCCGAACTCATTTGTCCTGTCCTTTCCGGCAGAGTGAAAAGTGGATTTAAAATATCGTTTATCAATGGGAGCATACACTTCTCTGACAACATTGAACGTATCTATAATTCCAGAAACGAGCTGAGTATGGAAAAGCGGTTTTGACTTTAAATCGTTGCAGAAGATTTTCATCGTATATAAACAGGCTGCGAAATTTCCGCTATCTACAGTGGAAAGATAAATCGGATAAAGAGGCTGCAAGGTGACAGTGTTATACCAGTTGTAAAAATGTCCTCTGTAGCGGTCAAGCTTTTCAAGAGTTGCGCGCGTACTCTCCATACGCTCGGCCAGTTCCAGTGCTCCGAGATAGCCCATATCGTACGCACTCGCAGTCGAAAGCATCATTGCTCCGATGTTGGTCGGCGATGTCCGATGGGCAACAACTGGTTTAGGCTTCTCCTGAAAATTGTCGGGCGCAAGCCAGTTATTTTCATCATTCACAAACGTTTCAAAATAATTCCATGTTCTTCTTGAAATAAGGCGGAACAAAAAACGATCATCGTCATTCAGCTGGTGTGGATAATCGAGTTGACGACTGATTCGCTGAACGATCAGAGGAAAAAATAACCAGGCCATGACAAAAGGAAAAGCGACAATAAAGTTCATCCAGTTGCCAGTAAGGAAGACTGCTCCTGATGTCAGCGCAACGACAATATAAGCCGTCATTTTTTCTTCCAGCGCAGGTCCTGTTCTTGTCAATGCCAGGGCTTCCGTAACTTCAGCGGTCGTCCATTCCAGAAGATGTTTGCGTGAAACATTCATACGGTAGAGAGTGCGAAAGATAGCATCGTTAGCAAGATAGGCCTGATGAGGAAGAAATAAAAGAAACAGCAATTTTTGGACTATTCCAGACTTGAGCTGAATGAGGGTATTTTTGAAGTTGTGTTTAAGATTCATCTCTTTGGAATTTTTAAAAAATTGTGAAAGAGTTGAAAAAACCATTGGAAGAAATAGAGCGGCCAGAAGAAATAGTAATGATCCCAACGGCGCTTTCGAGAATGCAAACAGGCCTACGAGCCACATGAGAAAGAAAAAAGAAAGAAGGCTTCGGCGCAAGTTGTCTGTAATCTTCCAGCGATCCGACAGAGAAAAATCATTTCCCTTGAAGGAAAAAGCATAGCGGGCAATCTGCCAGTCTCCTCTCATCCAACGATGAAGACGTTTATAAAACGTTTCATATTGAGCAGGATAATCATCCATGAACTCAACATCAGTCACCAAAGCTGCTCTCGCCAGAATCCCTTCAAATAAATCGTGGCTTAAAAGAGTATTCTCTTCCACTTTATTTTCGGTAAGAAGTATAAATTCATCGACTGAATAAAGGCCTTTACCTACAAAAATACCGGCCCCATAAAGATCCTGATAAACATCGGAAACCGCCATTGTATAGGGATCAAGCCCGGTATTGCCTGAATAGATTCTTGAAAACAGCGAGCGCGAAGCGCCGGTGGATTTGATACTTATTCTCGGTTGAAAAATAACATAGCCGCGCTCGAGTTTATGGTCTTTGATCTGCGGTCTATTGAGAGGATGGAGGGCCACTCCCAGCATTTTTTTAGCAGCATCAATCGGCATGATTGTATCAGAATCGAGTGTGATCACATAACGGATGGTTTTTAGAAATTCACGATCGCAATTCTGTGAGCTCTGAAAAAAAGGACGAAAGTCTGGATCTCTCAGGAAGCGGTTAAACTCTGCAATCTTCCCTCTTTTTCTCTCCCAGCCCATCCAACAATCCTGCGACGGATTCCATTTCCGCGGCCTGTGAAAATAAAAAAAGCGTGGAGTCTCAGGCGAATATTTAGCATTAAGTCCTGCAATGAGTTTATCCGCAAGAAGAAGCAGCGATTCGTCTGTTTCTTCTGTTTCAGATTTTGAATCGGCAAAATCGCTAAGCACTGCATAGAAAAAGTTGGGATCGCGGTTGGAATAGTAATGGATTTCAAGTCCTTCAATTCTTTTTTGAACATCTGCAGACGTTTTACAAATTGTCGGCACAACTATAAAGGTGCGGGCTTCATCCGGAACATTTTCTTTGTAATGCATCTTTGGAAGCATTTCAGGCGAAAGAATTTGATTGGTTAAAAAATTCAGCGTGTGCAAAGCTGTATCGCTGATTGGAATAAAGGAAGCCACAATGAAGAATAGCAGAAAACGATTATCCTGTTCCAATTCTAAAAATACGCAGAGAAGAATTATCTGCAGAAAAATCAGAGCAGGGAAATAATAAAAGTCTGGATGCTCTTTGATTTTATTTTTAAGGTATTCTTTCAGTGAACGTTGATAATGAAATTTTTGCTGAATATCGCGTAAGCCTCTATCAATCAGATAATACCCGGCATGTGAACGGAGACTATCAAAAGGCTTCTCTTCAAGCGCGGCTTTTGCCGAGTCGATCACAGCTGCAGCAATGGTGATCTCAGGTATTTTGGTTTTCTTTGAAATTCTCTCCACAACATGGCGATAGCGGTCCCTCGTATCAAAGTTCATATTACTGTATATATTGGCGGGATCTGCTCTCAGTGTTCGTTCAACTAGACTTACCTTTTCAAAAAATTCCTTCCACTCGATGCTGGAAATCAAGCGCATACTGGTAACAATATTTCCTAAAGTCACCTGAGAGAGTGCATCCTGCAAATGCTCATGATTCAAAACTTCATCAATGTTCAGCTGATTCTTTTCTAGATAATTTTGAACAATTGAGTTCAACTCCGCCGATTCTGGAGCTTGATCCCTGAGTTGTTTATAAATCTGACAAATGCAAATACTCGCGCTAAATGGCGAATCCTTCATGATCGCCTGAAGTTTTTCGCTGACAAATTTTTCATCAACTTCACCTTGCAGAATTTCTTCGGTCAGGGCCTTAGACGTTCCCCGTACGCGATGGCGATACACGAGCTGGATGAGAATACGTCTCAGATTTTCAAGAAGCGCAATTCTTAGTGAAATCGGTATCGCCCAGATTTCACCACTCGTCAGCGCAACTCTCTCCTGAAAAGAAGAAATGAAATTTAAAATAGTATTCAAATCAAGATGGCTGTCTAGATGGGCCACCAGTGTGAGTGCCAGCGAATAAACTCGGGGATAGCCACGTAGCTCACCGTTGTCGATTTTGGGCAATTCAAAATAATATCCGGACGGAAGGTCGTGCTTGATTTTAAAAAATTGTTCCTCAATGATATAATGATTGTCGACAATCCACATTCCCGCAGAAGGAATCTGAATATTCTGCTCGAGGTCTACAAGAAAATCTCCATACGTTTCAAGAAAAACTTTATGATTCTCATCCACACGCGGGAGAACCTTATCGCGGAATTTTTTTTTGTTAACATTAATATTCTCAGCGAGAAACTGAGCATATTGATTCAGTCTCTCTGAGCTGAAAATTTCATCTCTTATCGGCAATTCATTAATGTCGTAGCGTTTCCGGAAAATACCAACCACCTTTGTAAAAAGTGAGTGTAACCGAGTAGTTCTACATTTTTTTTATTTATGACGAAAGGTGAAGATTCAGTTGAAAAAACTATGAATCGCATTCTCATGCTTAAGCGAAGTCTAGTGGCACCTAAAAAAAAGGCCCGACATTCGTCAGGCCTTTCAATTTTTTAAATCTTTGAGTGAAAATCAAAAACTAGTACTTTGAAACTCTCGTGAATTTCATTGCAGTTTTCTTTCTTCTTTTTTCTGCTGCTTCGATTTTTTCTTTGTTCTTAACAGAAGGTTTTTTGTACTCTTGACGTTTTCTGTACTCGCGTACAACGCCGAAAGATTCACACATTCTTTTGAATTTCTTCAAAGAACGCTCTACGCCTGATCTTTCATCGATCATAACAGTAATTGCTGAGTGTTGGTCTTGAGCCATTGTAAGTCACCTCCTCTTTCTAGGCATTAAAACTACAAAAAATTTGTAGGAAAAAAAGTTTTCTAAATGTAGGATATGCCGGCTTTGCAGTCAACTGCGAAATTCATAAAATATGGAAAAAACGCAAAAAGGCCTATTCGACACAGCACTCAATACTCTAGACGAAGCCCCAAATGCTTCCAAGGGGAAAATTGTGCCCCCTCTCGCTCACAAGGCCCGCCCGGAAGTTTTCGAGGAATTTATCGGTCATGCCGGTATCTTTAAAAGCTATCCTTATCTAAAAGAGCGCCATTTCCCCAGCATCATTTTGTTTGGCCCTTCTGGTACGGGGAAAACAACTCTCGCCCGTTTGCTCGCCAAACGTTCGGGAAAAGAGTTTTATACCTTTAATGCTGTTCTGGGTGGAGTGGCCGAACTAAAGAAACTTATCGCAGCTGCTGAAGAAATGCGCGACAGACTCGGACAAGAGGCGATTATCTTTATAGATGAAATTCATCGCTTCAATAAGGCCCAGCAAGATGCCCTTCTTCCATATATTGAAGAAGGCGCGTTTACTTTAATTGGGGCCACTACTGAAAATCCGCGGGTCTCAGTTAATAAGGCCCTGCTCTCGCGCATGCATATTGTTCAACTCAAAGAATTAACTCCGGACGATATTTATAAAATTCTTCTTCAGACTAAAGATAAATTTGGCATTGCTTTAGAAGATGATCTCATCCGGGTTGTCGCTGATTTTGCCGGCGGTGATGCGCGAGTAGCGCTGAATTCTCTCGAGGCCGCTGGTGCTCTCCAAAATCCCACCAAAGAAACAATTAAAGAACTCATTATTGAAAATGCACGCGCTTTTGATAAAGGCGGCAATCGTCACTACGATGTGATCTCTGCTTTTATTAAATCGATGAGAGGCTCTGATCCTCAAGCGGCAATCCATTGGCTTGCTGTCATGATCGATGGTGGCGAAGATCCTGTTTTCATCGCCAGAAGACTTGTGATTTTTGCCAGTGAAGATGTCGGCAATGCTGATCCGACTGCACTCACGTTAGCAACTTCTGCTCTCACTGCGATTGCTCAGATAGGAATGCCCGAAGCACGCATCATTCTCGCCCAAGCAACAACCTATCTCGCTTCAACCTATAAATCGAATGCGAGTTATATGGCGATCAATGCAGCTCTTGAATATGTAAAAGCGCAGGCCACGATCGATACTCCTGATCATTTAAAAAATTATCCGCCACCAGGCGCGAAGAAATATCTTTACCCGCATTCTTATGATGGCCACTTCATAAAACAAAATTACACGAAAAATCTCATTCCAAAATTCTACGAACCAACTTCTGAAGGAAAAGAAGACGGTTTAAAGAAACGTTTAGAGAAATTGTGGGGCCATTAAGCTCCTGCAATGAATTCCTAATTTAAAATTAACTGACACCTAATAAAAAACATTAGTCATTCTTATACAAAGTTTTTATCCTTTCTGCGGAACTTCACACAACCGGTCCACAACCCAAGGATGATAATGAAAAAATTGATTTTTGCTTTTGTGCTCGCGCTTCCGCTTCTTACACTTGCGGGCCAGCCTGCTTTCAACCGCTATTACCCGGACGATATGCAGGAATTAATTGCTAAGAGAGAATTAAAAAATGCTGATTTGAAGTTCATGCTTTTTACTCTTCTCGATTCTGCTCATACTCGCATTGAAGGAAAAAATGATGTTCTTGGATGTGAACCGAAAAAAGGAAAATGTATTTCTCACACGGCAGTAGGTTACGGCCAGGCAAGACAGTATCTTTATACAAAGCTTCACGTTCAAACTGATTCACGTGGAAATTTCTTGAAAGAAGTTTATTGCAACAGAGAAGTTCCAACTCCAATTAATCAAAACGAAATCAATTGCGAACACACTTGGCCGCAAAGTAAATTCACTAAAGCATTCAACAACGAACTTCAGAAATCAGATCTTCACCACTTGTTTCCAACTGACTCAAGAGCGAATTCTACACGCGGAAATTTTGATTTTGCAGAAGTTGTCTCTAATGAAAACCTAAAAAACTGTGATGCCAGCAAATCAGGCGCTTCAGTTGTTTCGGGTGGACACACTTTCTTCGAACCGCCTGCAGAGCATAAAGGAAATGTAGCACGCGCTCTTTTCTACTTCTCTGTGCGCTATAAAATGGCCATCACAAACGAACAACAAGCATTCCTGAAAAAATGGAATGAACAAGATCCAGTAGATGACGCAGAAATGACGAGAAATAATGAGATTGAAAAGCTTCAAGGCGACCGCAATCCATTCATCGATTTCCCAGAACTAGCTAACGATATCTCTAAATTTTAAGCACCATAGCAAACATTCTTACAGAAAAAAGTAAGTATTTTATTAGCTTCAACTAATGTTTTCTATTGGCCAAACCTAATCAGTCTTATTATCTTCCCTTTGTCCGAACAACATTCACAAAGGGAAGACTTTTGAAAATCACAATCGCACTTTTCGTTCTGTTAATCTCATCTGCTTTTGCAGGTAATCCACTTGTTCTGAACTACTATCCACAAACGCTAGCGACTCAACTTCAGTCTCACGTTCTTAAAAACGACATGCTGAAAGCTGAACTTAACAAGCTTACGTCAACGAACCAGGTTGTTCTTGGTTACGACGGAGCAAGAAAAATTCTTTTCGGAAAACTTTTCTTAAAGAATGATGGCAACGGCTACTATATCAGCGACGTTTACTGCCAGAAGAAATTTGGCGCATCGGCCGGTGTTGCTCCAGGAAGAATTCCTGAAGGAACAAAAATCAACTGCGAACACACTTGGCCACAGTCAAAATTCACTGGATCATATCCAAACGAAATGCAGAAATCAGATCTGCACCACCTTTTCCCTACTGACTCTCGTGCAAACTCAATCCGCGGCAATGACAACTTCACAGAAGTTTCACACGACACAGGTGATCTGGCACAAACAGACTGTACAATCTCAAAATTCGGTTCTCCAGTAACGGGCGGCAACGACGGTTTCGAACCACCTCTAGCTCAGAAAGGAAACACAGCTCGCGCGATTTTCTACTTCTCAGTTCGTTACAAAATCTCAATTCCAAAAAATGAAGAAGAAGTTCTTCGTCGCTGGAACGATCTTGATCCAGTCGATCAGGAAGAAATCGACAGAAACAACGCGATTCAGGCAGTTCAAGGAAACAGAAATCCTTTCATCGACTACCCGACGCTTGTGAGCGACATCCAAAAATTCTAATGAAAATAGAAGGCCCTCTTTTGAGGGCCTTTTTTTTTGTCCTTTTCAGAGTATCCTAACTGAATGAAAAAAATTCTCATCGACTTCGAAAAAATGAAAGATCCCTTTTCGGGTCTCGGCCAATTCTGTGCTCATCTTAAAGTTCACTTTGATAAATCAGGATTAAATATTCACTACTGGCGACCGGGAAAGTTTAAAAAGCTCGCTAAAAAAATTCCTCTTCTTCTTCCTTCTTGTGATGTCTATCATGCCGTTCATCAGGACTCGCCTTTCATGCCCTGGTCAAAAAAAACACGGGTCATTCTCACTATCCATGATTTAAATGCTCTTTACGAACAGTCTCAGTTCGGCAGCGGGGATTTCTACAAGCGCAACCTTCAAAAGAAAATTGACCGGGCTCAGTTCATCACTTTCATTTCAGAATTTACTAAAAGCGAAGTTGAAAGAAATTTCAATCTTGCTGGAAAAAGGTGTGAAGTCATTTACAACGGCATTTCTCTTGGAGAAAAAGCATCAAAGCCGTCCGTGGTACCAGATGGGAAATTCCTGTTCACTGTAGGCACAGTACTCCCTAAAAAAAATTTTCACGTTCTCATTGAAATGATGAAACTGCTGCCAGATTACAAACTCATTATTGCAGGTACGACTTTTCACGCCTATGCCAAAGACATGCTCTATAAGATTTCTTCTGAACGATTAAACGATCGTATCTTTTTAGTCGGCACAATCAATGAAGAAGAGAAATTGTGGTACTACCGTCACGCCTGTGCCTTTATCTTCCCTTCTTTATTGGAAGGTTTTGGATTACCAGTGGCCGAAGCCATGTCTCTGGGATTGCCTCTTTTTCTTTCCGATAAAACGTCACTGCCGGAAATTGGCGGTGAAGATGCTTATTATTTTAAAAACTTCGACCCTGCACACATGCGTGATGTTTTTCTTGAGGGTATGGCCATTTTCGATAATGAGCGCGCCCACCGCTTAATAGATCGATCAACAAGATTCGACTGGAAAAAGGCCGCGAGTTCTTACCTTAAGCTTTACGGAACCCTTTAAGAGTCTAGTGGCATCTTTTATAATTTTTGAATTCACCGAGGCGATAGCCTGTCATGGCTTCGATAGCATCTGAAAACATGAGTCCAGGAACATTCCAGTCCCAGGTTAAAGGAAGCGCCATGAGATCAACCGGATTCTTATTTTTTTCAATCCAGTTCTTCATTACTTTAGGGTGTGTTTTCTTGAATTTTCTCAGACCCCAGTTACGTTCGTACTGAAAGTCCGGTTTTCCTTCATGACGTTTATTATCGTGACCGTGATAAAAAGTATCAAAGACCTTCACTTTCTTACTCATTACTTGTTGAGCTCTCGCCCAGCCATAATGAAAAATGCGGGCAGAAATCAGCTTCGCTTTGATCTTTGATCCGTCTGTATAGCGGAACCCTTGAGCGTCTCGCCACGATTGAATTCCTTTATGATTGCGGATCAGGCGGACTTCACGTCGATAAAGTGAGCGCGTGTATTTATAGGTGTCCACATTTCCATAAAAATGCATGTAATTGAAAATGAGTCCGTCGATTTCCGGATTTTTCTCCATGTCGCTGACACCATTTAAAATTGCCTGCAAATCATCTTCGTGAATACATTCGTCTCCCTGGATGTATTGGCAATAATCACCTGTGCATTGAGAGAGGGCGATGTTGGTCTGTTGAGAAAGAATAAGACCGTCTTTTGTAATACTTGGATCCCACCAGCTCGTGACAAATTTATACTTATCCCCTTTCAGATTTTCTCTGAGATAAGCATAAGTTCCGTCGTCCTTTTGAAGGGCCGGATCGTCAAAGCCTACATTGATGATGACTTCATCGCAAATGGATTCAATGGAGAGCACACTCTCGAGTATGGGATACCCGAGAGTGAGTCCGTTTTTAATAAATGTGAAACCGGAAATTTTTGGTTTTTTTTCTAACAATGCTTACTCGCAAGAAACTTTCGCATGAACACGAGAGATGTGATCAAATTTGTCATTAGCAAAGCTGACTGCGGCTGCACTTCTACCTGCTAGAATTAATCCACCGAATTGCTTTTTGTAAGTCAGAGTATTGACCAGATATCTCACTGAATATTTGCAATGAACTTCTGCTTCGTCGTTATTGTAAACTTCGAGAGTTACCATCTTTGTCTCTTCATCAACAGAAACGCCGTAGCTAGGCTTTTCTGCCGCCATAACCGCTGTTGAAAAAAGGATAAGAGCTAAAAGCATTTTCATAAAAACTCCTTATTAAAATAGAGCTGCCGGATCCATTGTTTGAAGAGTGTTAATAACGTGGCGAAGGAACTTCGATCCAATTTCTCCGTCGATTACACGGTGATCGTAAGTGTGAGTCGCGTACATCATGTGACGGATAGCGATTGCATCGTCTTTTGTCACGATCGGACGTTTTGCAATTGTTCCTACACAGAAAATCCCCAATTGTGGCTGAAGGATAACCGGAGTAGCGATAAGAACACCGAATGAACCATTGTTTGTGAACGTGTATGTTCCACCAGTCAGGTCATCCATAGTGAGTTTTTTGTTTTTCGCTTTCTTCACAAGAACGTCGAGTTGTCTTGCGATTCCTCTGATGTTCAGGTTGTCTGCGCCTTTGATAACCGGAACAACAAGACCGTTGCCTGGAACTGCTACTGCACAACCAAGGTTGATGTCTTTTTTCATCACGATGTTATCGCCGTCGATAGAAGCGTTAACGATCGGGAACTCTTTAAGAGCTTGTACGATCGCGTACAGGATGAAATGAGTGTAAGTCAAAGAGAAGCCTTCTTCTTTTTCGAATTGCTTCTTGAATGACTCACGGAACTTCACAAGATTTGTCATATCGACTTCATCTATAGAATTCACGTGTGGAGAGGTCAGTTTAGACGCTTGCATGTTGCGAGCGATTGTCTTTCTCATGTTGTCCATAGGAACGATTTCCACTCTGTCTGTCGAAGTGAAAACTGGACCTGTGTAAGCTGGAGCTTGAGGAGCTTTCGCTGCTGCCGGAGCAGAAGCTGCTGCTCTTGGAGCTGAACCGCGGTTTGCCACGTAAGCTTCGAAGTCTGCTTTGTTCACTCTTCCGCCTGCGCCTGTACCTTTAACAGAAGCGAGTTCAGAAAGGGGTACGCCTGCTTCTTGCGCCATAGCTTTAACAAGTGGAGTGTAGAATCTATCATCGTGAGTTTCAGCTGCTGCTGATGCTGCCGCTGGAGCTGCTGCTGCTTTCGGTGTTTCAGCCGCTGGAGCTGCTGCTTTTGGAGCAGAAGCCGCTGCACTTGCGCCGCCTGCGCCTTTGAAAGGCACTGACATATCGTCTTCAACGATCGCGATTAGTTTTTGTACATCTACTGTATCGCCTTCTTTATAAAGAAGTTCTTCAATACGGCCTTCAACTGGTGAAGGAATTTCTGATTCAACTTTGTCAGTCGAGATTTCAAGAAGGATTTCATCCAGCTTAATTGTGTCGCCTGGTTGTTTGTGCCACTTTGTAATTGTTCCTGTCGTGATCGACTCTCCCATTTGTGGCATTACGATTTCATGTCTCATTTTTATGTCTCCTTAAATTACAAATCTAAATTAGAAGTTGAGTGCGCGACCTTTAGACGCCATCACTGCTTCACCAAGCCACTCACCTAATGTCGGGTGCGGGTGAACGGTCGCAAAAATTTCTTCATCGATCCCTTCCATTGTTTTGAAGAGAGCGTATTCGTGAATAAGTTCTGTCGCTTGAGTTCCAACGATGTGAGCGCCCAGCATTTCGCCGTGCTTGCCCATCAATGTTTTTACGAAACCATCTTTCTCGTTCGATGCTACGGCTTTACCGTTAGCTACGAATGGAAGTTTTCCGACTTTGTATTCGATGCCTTTTGCTTTCAGTTCTCTTTCCGTGTAACCAACAGAAGCTACTTGCGGTTGACAGTAAGTACAGCCTGGAATGTTCATCTTGTCGATCGCGTGCGGATGTTTACCTGCCAAGTGTTCAGCTGCGACGACACCTTCGTGAGAAGCTGCGTGTGCCAGAAGAGGAGGTCCAGCAACGTCGCCGATTGCGTAGATGTTCGGAACGTTTGTCTGGTACATGTTATTAACTGCAACGAAGCCGCGTTCAGTTTTAATGCCGACAGCTTCAAGACCGATATTGTCGATGTTTCCTGTCATACCGACAGCGATCAGACCCATTTCAAATTTGTGTTCAGTTTCTTTTCCACCCTCTTTAACGAAGATAGAAACGTCTTTGCCGTTGTTGACTGCGCGAACGCCTTCAATTCCTAGAGACATTTTAATGCCGTATTTTTTGTACGCTTTTTCCACTTCGACTGATGAGTCTTCATCTTCGATTGGAAGAAGGTGTTTTTGCAGTTCGAAAATATGAACGTCTACACCGAACGCATTCCAGAAGTAAGCGAACTCAACACCGATAGCGCCGGCGCCAATGATCCCGATTGATTTTGGAAGTGTTTCCATCTTCACAGCGTCCCATGCACCGATCAGACGTTTTCCGTCATGTTCTAGACCTGGGAAAGTTTTGTAGTGAGCACCTGTTGCAACAATCAGGTTTGTGAATTTTACTGTTTCAACACCAGAAGCAAGTTTTACTTCAAGAGTTGTTTTGTCTTTAATTTTACCGAAGCCAGCGAGAACTTCGATATTGTTTTTCTTCATGAGAAAAGACACGCCTTTTGAAATGCGGTCAGAAATCCCAGACGCGCGCTTAACGGCAACAGCACCGTCAAGGCCTTTAAGTTCTACGTTGATTCCCAGTTCTTTCATCTCTGCGATTTCATGAACTGAGTGAGCTGATTTTAAAACAGCTTTTGTTGGGATACAGCCGCGGTTTAAACAAACTCCGCCCATTTTATCCATTTCTACGATTGCGACTTTTTTTCCAAGTTGGCTTGCTCTGATTGCAGCTACATAACCGCCAGGGCCTGCGCCAAGGACTACGACATCAAAAGTTTTCATTCATTGAATCCTTAAATTTATTAGTATAAAGTACGGCTAAAGTTTTAAAGGTGATGCCCCTTGTTGTCAATGAAAGGACTGTCAAATTCCACGCTAGAATCTTCAAGAATCTCAGGTGATACCCTGGGCTTGAATCTTAGCGACATTGAGCGACAGACGCTGTTTGAATTTTTTCCTCAGGGCCTGATCGCCATCGACCTCGAGACGACAGGTTTGTCCCCTCTTGTTGATAAAATTATTGAAATTGCGGCCTATAAAATCACCCCTGAGGGAACGAGTGTTTTTTCGACGCTCATCAATCCGGAAATTCCCATTCCGGCACACACTACGGCCATTCACAATATTACTGACGACATGGTTGATGGTGCTCCCAAATTGGGACAAGTTCTCGCTGAGCTCAAAGACTTTCTCGGCGAAATTCCTCTGGTCGCTCACAACGCTAAATTTGATTTAGGCTTTATCGTCATGGGACTTCAGCGCGAGAAGATTAAACTCTCTAATGCGCTTGTTTACTGTTCTTGTAAAATGTCGCGTGTCACCCATAAAGAAATGATCAATCACAAGCTCGGGACATTGGTTAAGGAGCTGGGGATTCCGTTAGTGAATCACCACCGCGCTCTTGATGATGCTTTTGCTTCGCTGAAGGTTTTTGTCAAAAGTCTGGAAAGACTTACCAATGAAGATAAGCACAATGATCTCAAATCAAACGGCTTTCTTTTTTCACTGGGAGATTTTGACGAATTAACCAATGAAGAATTGCCGGTGCACTTGGAAGAATTGAACAAACTTGTGCGCGAAGCAGCCGTGATTGAAATAAAATACAGCGGTGGACAAAGAAAAAATGAATACCGCCCGGTGAAACTCAACAGTCTTCTCAACACGCCGGATGGAAATATTCTGTACGCCAGATGTTTGTTGAGTGATATGTACAAATCTTTTAAGCTGAAAAAAATTACGGCGCTCAGACATCCGAGTGCTGAACAAATCCGCGAATGGCTCACTAAATGAAAAATTTCATCAATAAATATAATCTTTGGTATCGTTTTCAACAGCTCATTATTCTCGTGCTGCATTTGATTCTTCTCAAGTGGATGTACTACGTTCTGTCGAACTCAGGTGCGTTTACGATGACTGAAGTGCTTTACCATTTTATCGGTATGTCGATTATGGGCGCTCTTCTTATCCGCGGATGTGCAGCGTGGGCAAAATGGCATCACCAAAAAGAGCTGGCGGCCAGAAAACCGACAGCTGATGAAAATGAAATTCAGGATATCAGAGAATGAGCGATCAGAGCTGGATTGAAGATTTCAGACACGCGATTCGCACGCATGAAGAACTGGAAGCTTTTTTCGAAAAATCTTTTCCAAAAACCAATTATCCGATTTTTATTCCTAAAAATATGGCGGAGAAAATAAAACTGTTCGGTGTGGATTCCGCACTGGGATTACAGTTTCTTCCTCACGAGGGAGAAAATACGGATGCCGGTCGTCTCGATCCGATTGGCGACAAAGTTCATAGTCAGGGTTCGGGCATTATTCATCGCTATCAAAACCGGGTGCTGTTTGCGCCGACGCCGATTTGTCCGATTGCCTGCCGCTACTGTTTCAGAAAAAATGAACTGAGCGAACGCGATGACATGTTCAATCAGAATTTTGAAGCGGCAAAAGTTTATTTGAGAGAGAATCCGGACATCAATGAAGTGATTTTCACAGGTGGCGATCCGTTCATTCTGGCCAATGAAAAACTGGCAGGCTACATCCAGGATTTTTCTGAAATTGAATCAATTAAATACATCCGCTTTCACACGAGAACGCCGGTCATTCTTCCATCGAGAATTGATGAAGGCTTGATCGATATCATGACGAGTGCCAAGCACTTGTTTAAGAGAGCGATGATTATGGTTCACATCAATCATCCGATGGAACTTACGGGTGACGTTGAGGCCGTGCTTTCGATGTTTGTCGAGGCCGGCATAGAAGTGTATTCACAGACAGTGCTTTTAAAAGGTGTGAATGACAACACTGATACGCTGGCTGAATTATTTACGATGCTTTCCGATATCAAAGTGAAGCCGTATTACCTGCACCATCCGGATCAGGCGAAAGGGGCCATGCATTTTTGGATGAGTCTAGAAGAGGGCCGAAGAATCGTTCATCCCCTTCACGACAGGCTGTCGGGCTGGGCCCTTCCGCAATACGTGATCGATGTTCCGGGCGGAGAGGGCAAAATCTCTGCGGTTAATCCGGAAACGTTCGCTTTTTCAGGGACTCTTTTGAACAGAAAAGGGGCACCGGTGCCTGTACAAGTTTCATAGACCGTGAATTTTCCTTTGACTTAATGGTCCTCCCCCATTAATATCGCTGGTACACAAATCGAAATGCGGGATTAGCTCAGTTGGCTAGAGCGTCTGCTTGCCATGCAGAAGGTCGAGAGTTCGAGTCTCTTATCCCGCTCCATTTGATTTTCACAAAATTCGGTAAAATCTCAAAACATTAAAAATCTTAACAACTTAAATTCACGAGGACAGAAGTCTAGTCACAATTGAATATGTCTCAATATTTCGTCATCTTTCAAAGTGTCCTTACCAAATCCTTACCAGAAAGTTTTTGAAGTAGCATTAGCAAGCATACCCTAGCGTTTTGTAGCACCAAAATTTGCAAACTTCTAAAATCCTTTATCTTTTTTAGCAAGCATACGCTTGCATCATCTTAGCTATTAACAATCAATTTTTTTTGCCAAAGCAACAAGCACGTACTTGCCAAAGCCGAGGCATTTCCTCATGGAGATTTTATGGAAACAATTACAGAAAATATAAATCAAGTTTACCTTTCAGATTTTGCAGTTCTCTTAAAGAAAATGAGACTGCTTAGGAAACTAACAAGACAGCAAGCTGGACTCCTTTTTGATTTCTCTTTCAAAAATATTGAACGCCTTGAAAATGGGCGTGGGGCCATCTCTGTTGAAAAATTTAAAGAGTTTCAAGAAAAGTACGGATTCAGCGATTCAGAAGTTGAAGACCTAAGAACTGGAAAAGTTCAGGCATCAACTGATGCACATTCTATCAGGAGAAAAAGTGGCACGAAGAATAGACCAGACAGAAGATTTTGTCACAGACGAGTTACAAGAGAATGCAAAGTTTTAAAAGAAATGAGGCTTCTAAAAAATATTAATCAGTATGAAGCTTCTAAACTTTGTGGACTTGGAATAAATACGATTGGCTTTATCGAAAATGGCCGTGTAGCTCTGACTGATAAAAAGATACTCCACATAGTTCTCACCTATGGTTTTTCTATGGAATATTTTAACCAGCTTTTAAAAGTCTCCCCTCTTCGTCATGAGATGGTCGAGGAATGCCAAAAAATTATCGAGAGAATGGATGAGAATAAATTAAGAATTATTATGCCGATGCTTCAGAGTATGGGAAATTAAACATTCATCTACTAGAGAATCAAAAAGATGATTTGAGAAGTAAGAGGAAAACAAACACCAATATGAACAAAAATAAAGTGATTTTCATTTTTAAAATCACTTTATTTTGGTTTTCTAATTCATTTTCTAATTTCTCTAACTGGGATGAGAACCGACCATCAATCTGAAGAATATTTTCTTTCATTGAATAATTTTGGCGCTCTAAAGTTTGAACAATATCTTTTAAGCAAGTCTCAGTGGCATTTAATTGTTGCACCATTGACGCTATCGATTTGTTTTGATTTTCTATTTCTGATTTCAGAGTAGATTCTAAAATATTAAAACTTTGCTCAATTCTAAGTAGTGAATCCTTTATTTCTTTAACGTATGCAATAACCCAGTCAATATTCTCTTCACTTTGCTCAAGACTACTTTGAATTATTTCGCTTTGTCCCTTTATCGCCTCTTGTTGATTTAAAAGTATAGACTGGATTTTTATGGAGTACTCACTTAAGCATCCGATAGATACAATCATTTCACTATTAAGCTTTGCCAACTCTGCGATCTCGTAAGCTGAACGAGTAAGTAAATCTGTCCTCTCTCCAGTAAAAGCTATTTTAATCTTTCGCAGGAAACTCGAATTTTCTATTTCTTTTAATTCTTTTTGAGTTTGCTCAATATTTTTCAGAGTTCTATTTAATTCTTCTTTTTTGACTTTTACGATTGGAGCATTTGGTACTACTTCAAGAGATGTCATGGCAATTATACTCATATTATGTTTTTTTGCCTTACTCATCTTCGGAGTCCTCTTTTTTATCCTCTAATTTCTTTATTTCGCTACTTTCTAATTTTAACAGCTCCAATTTTTGATTTATTCTTTCGATTGAAGAAATTGATTTAGACTGGACAAACACTATATCTAAATTTATGTCATGGGCTTTCGCATAGTTCAAAAAATTTATTTCAGACATTTCTTCTAATCTCGAGCACATTTCTATTAGCTCTGTATGTTTTTGTAACTCGATAGACATTGCTCTTAATATAATTTGAGAAGAAGGAGTTTCAACTTTACCAATAAAAAGCTCAACTCCTGATGATGCAATGTAAGAACCAATAATAGACCCTAATACTGGTATAGGGATAGCTGTGCCAATTGCTTTACCTGCCATAGAAGCTGCAACTCGAAGTGTGGCCTTTGTTGTCTCTGATGCCGCTTCCTCGGCCGTAATCTCACCTTTTTGCCAACGTAGAATTGCTTTTGCTGATTCAACGGCAACTTGGCTAATCATTGCTGCCTGAGCAGGACTTAACGACTTCATCGATTCACCCAGAACTCCGTTTCGAGCACTAATTATAATTGAACTGGCAACAGAGGATTTTACAAATGTATCCGATCCACGCTGAATTGTTTTATTTTTTATTTCTTCTTTAAAATCATTCAAAAATTTCCCATTGTCATAATCAGGATCTTTCCATAATTTTTTGCATCCTTTTAGAATTGTAGGAGTGCTCGATATAACCATAGAAACTATTGCAGCTTCCCCAGCTGATTGAAGTGCATCTTTGGCTTGAGATTGCCATGTTAAATCTTCATGTCTGCTGATGTGCTCAACATTTCCATTTTTTGCTTTTTCGGCCCATTTCTTAGCATCTTTTTCACTCAACTGAGTTGACTCTGCACCCTCATGACTAATTTTATCTTTTAAAACGTTTCTCGTCTCAGCTGCTCTTTCAGAAACTTCTGGGCGATTTCCCAAATTTCGATTTATCTTTTCTTCTGCAAATTTTGTGGCATCTTCTGTTTGATCAGATGGTATTAAACGTGAATGACCTTTATAGAGAGATTCTCCCTCACCTTCCATTTGGGCATTAAAACTTTTTTCTGCACTTTTATAATATTTTACTTGATAGTCTTCTCCCCAAGAACTTTTTATGTCTGCACTTCCTAACTTCGTGCTGCTGGGAACCCATGTCCTATCGGAAATCCCTTTAGAAGCGGCATCTATATTAAATGTCCCCGAATGAAAAACTTCAGCATAAAATCCCTTAAGCTGATCTGTTGAAATATTTTTTTTTGAATCTACTAATTGATCTATCAGTTGATTTGTTTGTTTCCAACATTCATCTATTTCTTGAATTTTTACATTTTGGTTTTCACTTTTTAGCAAATCGTAGATCATGCCAATTTGATTTGAACTTCTTTCGAAAATGTTGGTTTTTTTAGCTTTTTTCATATCAATGCTTATCGGATTAACTACAAAATAACTTGAGTTAATTGGTACACTTCCACCCTCTTCAACTGTCTGATTTTATGCAATTATTAGTAGCTTAGGCCTTGCTGGTGTATCACAACCGACAATAACTCACATTGAAAAGGGCACGAAAGATCCGAGTGTGACAACACTAAGTAAGATCGCTAAGATTTCTACCTTATTCTCAACAAATGAAATCTTTGCATTTGATCTTAAAAGACTAAGAAGAAATATAATCATCTCAACCACATATTTATATGGGCCTGGGGAAAGTCATTCAGTATTCAAAAGATATTGGGATGATAATATAAACCTATGCAAATAATCCTATTTCATCCACTAGCTCTGGACTATATTTTCCACTTAGAATGAAATGGTTAAAATCTTCCATCGTTAGCAAGGTGATTCCTTCACCTTCGTCTGACTCCGATTTTTCTTCTGCTTCTTGTGTAAAACCATACACTGAAACAAATGCGAGTTTTGTATTATCATCGTCTACTTTACAGATGAAATCTTTTACTTCGTCCCAAGTTGCCTGCTTATCTTGATATCGCTTAACTTGCACTCTCCAGCGTTGTTCTAATTTAGTGCCTCGACAAAACACGGCCTCAAAATCCTGAACTTCTTTTGATCCACCAACTCTTCCAACATGAGCACCAAGCTCACGAAAATAATCAGCTGCAAGAATTTCCCATTTTCTCCAATCTAAAGAAGACGAGCGTTTTTTAATTAAATCCCAAACTTTTTCGAGAGCGGATTGAATTGCTTCATTAGACGCCCCAGAGAAGTTTGGCTTTTTCCCTTGGACTATAAGATCTACTCTCTCAAATGCCATAGACCAAAATGTACCACGAGGGCCGAGTAAACTACCTTTTAATGATCCATCAAATGAAACAGAAGGAGTATCTTTTACAACTTTCACTTCACGATAAAACCAAATATCAGTCTTGTCTTTAAAATCAAAATTCCTTCTTTTTATTTCAGAAGTAACCTGTACGATTTTGACCCGCTTATTAGCGGGATCATAATACAAAATATAATCACCAATAGAGCACTCAGAGCAAAAACGAAATAGACTTCCTGTAGCAACACTCACAGAACGATCTTTATCATAATAACCAGATTCTTTAACGTGCTTCCACAGTTTTTCACGATCTCCACTCTTAACTATCTCTAAATCCAATTTTTCCCAACCAATACCTACGATGCCTTTTGATTCACAAAAAGGAATACAAGTACCACCCGATCCCAATTTAATAGCCCATGCCTTTTTCATCATCATTACATTCCTAATTAAGCTTCTTTCTAAGCTCGTGAAGTCGTTTCTCAATTAATGCCCAATTATTTTCTTTGTCCTTAACATCCGTGATATTCAAAATTGCTCTCGATTTATATTTCTTAGTGAGCGTAGTAACTTCTTTCCCATCTACAACGTAATACTTAGGCAATTCATCAATCTTACCAAGTACCACTAAAACAAAAATTAAGTTTTTAGAATACGAAGAGCCAAGCTTTATAGGCCACCCTACAAATTTCTTTAATGCAATCGCCTTTACTTGTACAGGCAACGTTACTTCATCATCTTCAACAATCAAATCGACTTTCTTAGCGTTTCCAACAGTCATAGCGACATTGAAGCCTCGTTTAGATAATTCTGCGGCTACGAAATATTCTCCAGCTAAATGAGTACATGGTGATCTTTCTCTTAGCGTTTTTAACCCCGATTTAGTCATATAAACCTACTCCACTACTTGCAATTTAAACATTAATTTCTCAGCAGCTTCTTCTGGAAATTTCACACGATTGGCCAATTTCTCTGTTTCAAATGCAGAATCAATTTTAACAGTATCTCCCATAACAACTTTAAACCAACGTTCTCGATCCATCACAACCTTAAACATTTTTTCGTCTTGAGTTGCGGATAGATAAGGAAGATATGAATGAATTGGCTCTCCACAATTTTCAACTTTTGCTCCAATGCGATCTATACGACCAGTTCTTTGTTCGAGCGTGCTTGGATTCCACGCTAAATCATGATGTATGATGTAGCGACAATTTAGGTGTAAATCTACCCCCTCAGCCATTACACTGCTTGCAATCAATATATCTGGAATAAATGGTGTATTAAAAGCTAACATAAGTTGGTTTCGAGCTTCTGGAGTTACACTTCCATTTGCTAGGCGAACCGTTGAATTAGACTCATCTTTAGAATAAGGATTTTTTTCTGCTTCATCTAATTCATCTTCTAACTCATCGGCTTGAAATATTGATCCTGTTTTGATTTTCTCTAGTGCTGTCAGATATTTTTCTATATTTTTATTTTTTCTAGATAAGAAATCAAAAAAATTCAAAATAAGTTGCTCGACACTCATACCTGATGCATCTTTTTGCTTAAAAGACTTTTGCAAGAGTTCAGCACTTGATTCTGCTTTATTAGCATATTCCTCAAGGGGATAAAACCTTGAGAGGAAATTGGGAGTTCTAATCATCCTTTTTATAATTTTCCCGAGCACATTCTTATGTTTTTTAAGTTCCTGATAATGCGGTTGTTTATTAAGTAAGCTCTCTACATACGAATCAATATCTTCTTTTTGCTTATCAATAGCAGAACCAAGGGCAGATATTCTCTCCTTAGCTTCTTGTGGAGTACACCCCAATTTTTTAGCACTTTTTTCAAGAATCATTTGGTTTATTCTGCTAGAAATATTATGTCGAAGTGTTCGCCCAGTTTGATAATAGTGACAAAATATCAAAACTTTTTCACCTTTCTCCCAGAGACTAATTGCCTTATCTACTGTGGCACTAAGTTTAGGGTGTCTAAATTTTACAAACCCCTCAGTTCTCTCGAGAGATTTCTCAATTTGATCTAAGTAAAAATTAATAAGCTGCTTTCCCTCTTTTATCTCATATTGATTTTCTTCTTCATCTTGTGCTTTTAAATTATTTTTTCTGGTATCTAAGAATGCCTCGTAGCTAGACGCTAGTCCCTCAGCAAAAACAGGACGATCTTCAGACGATACAGAAACAGCTCTAGCTGCAAGCAAGAATGGAAAAAGTTCCTCTTTCCCTATTCCAAGTCCTTCATTCGTCGAAATATCATTTTTAATTCCTGCACCTTCAATAATATTTCTTCGTGATATAGTTTTTTCTTTAAATACAACATGACGATCTCTCAAATGACGAATAACCCATTTTTTTAATTCCTCTTGTGCATTCTTCACCGACTCAAGTGTCTTGTGAAAAGCAATTTTACATCTTGAAATACGAGGATTTTCGGTCTCTGTTTCTTTTTGTCCCCACCAATTTTTTGGCAACTCAACTATATCGCTCTCATCTAGTTCTCCCCAGTATCGTTCAAGCTGAACAGCATGCTGTTGAGACTTATCTAGCAAATTATGAAGCTTCGTGATATCTGCTTCAAATTCGGCCCTTTGATATTCTCTCAACGTACCCCAATTTATTGCTTTAAATCTTTCTAAAATACTAATTAATTCATAATGACTGAGCTGAAATGGTGTTGCCGTCAGAAAAAGAATTCGATCGAAAACTTTTGCTAATGCACCTTTATTAATTGCATCTCCATCTTTTTCTGAATCTGGCGTAGCAAATGCCTTCGATAAATTTGTTTGAGCATTTTTAACATGATGAGCTTCATCAAGAATTAATAATGGTGAAGTAATATCGAGATTCAATACAAGTTGCTTCCAAATTTCTTTGAGTTCATCATTAATTGCTCTTTTTGTCTTCTTTATACGCTCCTCAAGATTAGCTCCATCTCTGCGAGGCATATTGTTATTAAGCTCATAGAACAATTGATCAACTTCTGCAGTTGGTATTTTATCAATCGCATTTTCGATAGTTTTGGGAACAGGATCGTCATTCATTCGTTCATCATTCTCTTTATAAAATTCATATCGCTTAATGATTTTTAGCCAATCTGATGAGGGGGAATTTAGAATTTTGCTCCAGAACTCTTCTGAATTCAAACCCAGTCGATTTGTCTTAACTTTCAAATCAATAATTGGTGCCATATAACGAGACAAGCTTGTATAAAGATCACTTATGTTTTTTCGCCCTTTGATTGCTCTTTTAATGAGAGCAACTTTAACCCAAGGATCTGACAGACCTGATGCAGTAGCACCGTACTTTAACAAAACAACTGTCTTTCTTCTTTCAATAGGGTCGTCGAATAACTTTAAAAAGACCTCTGCTGTGTAAGCTTTCGCACATTGAAGTGAGTTGCTGACCTTTTCATCTTTTATACATCTTTTGAAATCTTCAAAGTCACTTTCCCACTTTGGCATTAAGCTCGGTGGAACCATAATAACAATCGGACGACGGTTAGGATCACTTAGATATGAGGATACGGCTACACTTAAAGCAACAAACGTTTTACCCATACCTACTTCGTCGGCGAGAATTAAACCAGGTTGCTTGTTACGAATTCGATTTAATATCTCTTTAGCTGTATCTTCTTGGCGTCTTGCATCTCGTTCTTTAATTTGGTGTTCGGTATAAAGATTTATTTTATCAAAATACTGATACTTACTTTCTTGCATAACTAGCCTCTAAATTCTCAATATAATTCTGAATCAACGCTGATGATTCAGACCTTAAGCTGGCAAGCTCATACCTTAATGCTTCTATAACCTTATTAACTTCAACTGCAATTTCATTTTTTTTGAGAGTCTTTGTTTCTGGAACTTTTAGACGATACAATTCTCCAATTATTTCTGCCAAAAAGAAGGCTCTTTCTTCTTTGTCTGGAAAAAACCTGAAGAGTGCATCCTTGACAGCAAAAATGCCAATCGGCCCTGTCATTCGCCATCTCAGCTGTTCAATTGTATTTGGATTATTCTCAATTTGACGTTTTAATGCACTAATGGCCCAACCAAACTGTCGTGTTCTTTGCAAAATAAACTTCGATGTATCAACTCGATCATGCGGATTAACAACTACATTAATCCTATCCTCCTCTTCTTTTTTCCTTCTCAAAAATCTTTGTAATGCCTTTTGAAGAGGAAGATTGGATGATAATAAGCTAATAAGGTCTTCTAGGCTTAAATTTCTCAAATAATCTGGTGCTGGAATTGAATCCTGAGAATCTATATTTACAGGAAAGAGGGCACTTTTTCCTTCCCATTCAATTTTCAAATCCGAATGTGGAACAATATGCTTAACAATGAAAATCACTTTATTATTTTCTTTTTTTATAATTGCATCTAAAGAACGTCCATCTGGTGAAGATACAAAAAAATCTGGAGCGTTTTCATTGTAGTTGATTAAATAGAAGCATTCGTCTTCTTTAGAACTGAAAGTGATCGACTTTATAAAATCAGGGAAAGGAAGATTTGCAACTTGCTCTTCTTGATCGACAGTTTTTTCAGGAAGCCAGTTAATTTTTTTAACATCAATTTCATAAGATGGAAGAAGTATCTGATTTATGTGTTGCTCAGTGTTTTTATTCGTATCTAAAAAGAATGCTACGTTTGCTTCATAGTTTGATTTTGACTTTGACAATCCCAATCCAAGGGTTGAAAAATTACTCGAACCGACCATGAAAAGGCTTTTTTTGTCTCCTGTAAAAGCCAAAAACTTTGAATGCAACATACGCCCATGAAAATCGCCATGATTACTATTCTTAGCTTCATACACTTTAATCTTTATTTGCTCCTCTTTACCCTTAACAATGATATTTTGAGGAGCAATAACATCGTATGATTTTTGATTTTTATCCTCTCTCCCCATTAAGTTATAAGTGACAATCGCTTCTCTATTTTTTCGCAATAAAGCCCAAATTTGTTCAGCTGCCTCATTTTTTGTAGCAGGCAGATCAAATGATGGTGATTCAATAAAAGCATTGTCAAAAACATGAGATTTTTTTATTTCAGCAATCTGCTCGAACACAGAGATAGATTTTGGAAAAACTGGAATAAAAAAATATTGATACTCTGGCTTTTCTAATTCAAAGGTTCGAAGCAAGGCCTCTGACTTTGCAATTAGATTTGAAACATTCAATTGAGATTTTTCAGACGACCTTGCTTCTTTATTAATTTTCTTAAAAAACTTGAGCACTTCTAAAGCAAAATCCAAATTAGCTGGCCGATTATCAGCAAAATCAAATGAAACAGCTAATTCTGTATTATATCGAAGGCCCGCAAGCGAAAGATTCGCGGAACCAATTATAATACGAACCCATTTGCTCCAAACTAATAACTGTACCTTTGGGTGAAATACAGCCCCAACAACATGAATCGGAGCAATTGTCCATCGAGGTGAACGTTTCCCAGAAGCATTATGGGCATCAACAAATGCCGTGACAGCTCCTAGTTGTTGAAGTCTGGTCTCCAATTCTAAAATCTGAATAGTCTTTTCATCCTTTGCATTGGAGCTTAATTGCAAGAATCGAGATAAGCATTCTTCTTCAAATTCGCCAGAATCAAATGTAAATGAAGTGCTCAGGCAACCTATTGGGTCTCCTGCCTCGTCTGGCTTTTCCCATAAGTCCAAAAACTTAACATTCTTTTTAAGCATTTATTCCTCCCAAATCTGCAAAGAATAAACGCAGAACTCCAAGACGATATAAATTAACAAAAGAATCATCATGTGTAGCTTGATCTCTATGAGCATAGCTCGCACGTACCATCCACCTTCCTTGAACTTCAAAAACCCATGGATTTTTCGCACCTGTAGATTTATTTTGTTGAATTGACAGATGATGAGTAAGAACCGCAGTTATGCAATCGCTGGATGAATACAATTCTTCAAATTTTTTAAAAATTTCAAATCGACTTTGCAGGTTTAAATCAGGATGTTCTTGAATTGCTTTCTGTGCATTTTTGTAGGTTCTATGAATTTGAGTAGAATAACTCTTATTTTTGAATTCTACCAACTTGCTAATCTCATTTGATGATAGACCTAGACTATTAGTTGAAAGCTCAACAAGGGCATCATAAAATATATCGTTGAGAATACGTGCAAATTGTTCATAAGTTAAAATAACATTTAGAGTTTTTTTAAGACTACCTGTAGAAACTTTATCAAGATCTGTTAAGAATTGCCGTTGAGTAGTGTCATCCTTTAGGTATTTGCGCCCATTATTTGAATTTAAAAATTGCAAAACATCTCTTCGAGTAGAATCATTCATCAAGAGATTAGAAATAATTTTTTTCTCTTCTGTGCCTAGTTTCAAAGGATGAAAGTTTTTGAAAATGAAATCCCAAAAACGAAAATTCCACGCACGAGCTACTTGACCCTGCTGAATCGTTTCGCAAACTATTTTGATAATTTCTTTTCTCTCGCTCGAACCATTACCTTCTTTGCCGATAAACCCTAATAGATTTTGGTCTAATGCCCAAGCACGAAGCAGTTGTTCGCCATTTTCTCCTAAAAAATCGTGTTTTTCTAAACCTAGATTTTTTAGAAGAAACTTATATACTCCATGAAAACCAAAAACTGACGGAGTAACTAAATATCGATCAGCATTGAGAGGCTTATTCTGCGCCATCGCTGTTCTAGCCTTATCACTTGATGGGAGATTTTTTATACTTGTGTCCTTGGAGGCTATAAGACCAGTAACAATGACCCACTCATAAGCCTCCCAAAATGTAGTTTCATATTCTTTTCCAGCTAGAAGATTTTCAACATCTGCCTTTATTGAAAGCCCAATAACTGACAAGGTTAGAAAGCGAGGGCGACGGTGACGTTCTAAAAGTCCAGGAAGATAGAGTTGGCCAAGATATTCTCCCAAAGATGAGAGTCCAACTGCATCTAATCCCCCTTCATCTGAATCTTTTGGATCATATTCTGAACGATAGATAATACTCATCTAACCTCTTCCATTAAAACCTCACACATCCAACCATCAGGATTGTGAATCCAAGTAGAGACACTTTTACCTTTAAAATGTCTTTGGACAGCTATGGCATAAGAAGCAAGTTGATACTTATACTTAATTCCAATCTCTAACATTTTGTCATCTGTAGCCTTGAGCGTTTTATGGTCAATGACTGCAATTTCGTTTTCAGTAACTACCAAGCAATCTATTGCTCCACGAACTATTGAACCATCGAGGTTCATTTCCATCGGTACTTCGAAATATGTTTTCCCAAAAGGCCAAAGTTTTTTAATCGTGTTGTGTAAACGGTCAGATGCTTCGATCAATTCAGTTACATCTAAAGTCTCATTGAGATTCCAATTTTTGAGAATTGTTTCAATGCGATCCAATTTTCCATTGTCCGAAGCCAAGAATAAATGAACAGCATTACCTATAACATCAGAACGTGCATCGTCTTTTACTCGTTTTAATATCTTTTGGGTTCCCCACTTAAAACTTCTACCAATAGAAACTTCACCGACACTTAATAAAGAGTCTTTTTCTGAAATATGGCTTGGTTGTAGATATAGTGGTTTTACGTCTCCAACAAGCGGTGTACCCTGAGGTAAAATTATAGACTGCTTTTCTCCCGAAGAATACGTTTCAGTAGATACAGTCGCAGTGGATTTGTAAATACAATCAAACACTTTCTTTTCCACTAGGATTTTTGAATTTGCAACATCGAAAGCTAAGAGAGCTTGTCCATTTTTCTGCAAAACTCCTAGCATTGATTCATCGAGTGTTTTTTTAATCGTATTGAATAGGACTAGCTTCTCTCTTGCTCGGGTCATTCCCACATATAGAAGTCGTCTCGTTTCGGATTCCTCTGCATATCGAAGGGCCGCGATCTCTGGCAATCCGTTTAATAAAGCATCTACTTCATCAACTTTTTTATTATCACCAAAAGGCCAAGGCAAATATGTAACAATACGGTTAGCTAGCGGTTCAGTTGATTTGAACTTAGAACCAGAAATCATTTCCTGTCGAACTTCAAATAAACTTGGCTCTCGAACTTCTTTATCAAGCGAAGCCAAAATAACTACTGGCCACTCTAGCCCCTTAGAGGAGTGATAGGTTAAGATTGATACAGCTTCAGTGTGTGAAGCTGAAGGAATCGGTGGTTTAGTCTTTTCTAGGTATTCTAAAAATCCCATATCAGTGCATGGTAGAAATGCTGCCTGACAAACATCTTCATACTTTTTAACTTCTTGGCGAAGTGCTGATATATGGAAAGCCCTAGCATCGCCATTTTCCATCTTCTCTATAACTGAATCAATCGGAATCACTGAAAGGGCCATATCTAACTTTTCACGAATACTCATCTCAGAGATTAACTCTCTGGCTTGAGATATTCGAGCGAGAGCAGGATTCCAAGTATCAGCCTTGTTCCCAATGACTGCGTTTTGTAGCCACTCATTTTGATCTGTACCAAGTGCCAATGCAATTTCTGCGGCTGCAACAGTGTCTCGTGAGTTTACTAAATATCTAAAGGCAGCGATTGCCAAAGTGATTTCTGGAAGATTAAGTAGATTTCCTCCAACAACTGAACTTGCAATACCTAGAACTTTTAATTCTTCTGAAAGCTGAGTACATTCATCATTAGATCGACAAAGAATTGAAACATCCCCAGCTCGCAAATCTCTCTGTTCTTCATTTTCACGATCCGTAATTTTTATTTTTTCATTCAAAAGAGCTAGTATGCCATTGGCCAACTTCTGAGTCCGCTCCCCCTGATTTTTTCCTGTGCCATCCCAAACTTCAAGCCCATTGGTTTGAACTTTATGTTGCCATTTAGGCTTCTGAGTGACCTGATCCGCAGGGATTCCATCAACCAAAAATGAAGCAGAATATAGCTCATTTACAAAGTTGATTACTTCAGGAACGGATCTCCAATTGGAATCGAGAACTTCAATTTTCCCTTTTCCAAGCTCCTGGAGAACGGCTTTCATCAACTCTGGATCAGCCCCACGGAAACGGTAAATACTTTGCTTTAAGTCTCCAACCCACACAGTCTTTTTGCAAAGGGAACTGAGCTTTAAGAAAATCGCAAGCTGAATGGGATTCGTATCTTGAAACTCATCTACAAATAAAACATCAAGTTCTGATTTTAGATCAGCTTGTACAGATTCTTTATCAAGAAGAGCAAGTGTTTTTTCTTCTAAATCTCCATAATCCAAAACACCTAAATTATTCTTTTTATCTTTAAACTTTTTAGAAGCATCCTTAGCTAACTTAAAAGCAAGATTAATCATCTTCTCCAAGTCAGCACGTAAATCACCATTAGAAACAAAACTTCGTGCAGATTCTCTCACACCATCAAAGAAGGCATCGGATTTTGTGCCCGCCTTAACTTTAGAAAGTTTTACCCATAAATACCAAGACAACTGTGCATTACTATTTTTTACTTCTGCTAAAATATCCTGAACCAACTTATGAGCGGCGGCGGTAGTTTTTGTTGTATCTTGAGGAGCTGGGTAGTTTTGTAAAAATCTTTCCATCTCTGTTACGAGATTAGCTTGATTACTGTTAGCTCTTGGTTTTTGAGTTACAAGTTGAATCTTTGCCAAGCTGAGCTTCAATGATTCATTAAGAGCTATCTCAGATAAATTATTCTGGCGAATAATCAAAGCGAGCTTTCTCACATCAGAAATCAATTCTTGAGTATTAGTACCAAATTTCCAAGCGATCTCAGATAATTCTTTTAAAGCCGTATCAGTCAACGCCTCATTAAGTGCATTTTCAAATAAACGTGCAGACTCATTCTCATCAATCACTTTTTGTCTTGGAGAACTTCCTTTCTCAAATGAGAATCGTTTCAATATCTCTCCGCAAATAGAATGAACTGTTCCAATGCGAGCCGAAGCCATACTACGTGCAGAATCAACCTTTCCTGACTCAACTAATTTTTCACGAATCCTTTGTTTTAATTCCTCGGCAGCCTTCTTTGTGTAGGTGACAGCGAGAAGTCCATTTGCCTTTAATCCATTATCTACTTCTTCATGAACCAGTTCCATCAAGCGATATGTTTTACCGCTGCCAGCACTTGCAGAAATGAGTTTAATTTCAGATGTCATGGCTAAACCTCCAGCTTCCATGCAAGACCACAAATTCCCTTGTATTCACAATAGCCACAAGGAGCCGAGAATCTTTCTTTTTCATTTTCATCAATCAAACCATGAGCCGTAAGCTTGCCTGACCTGAGAATTTTTTCTTTTTCAGCAATTTTATTTTCAGCATCGAGAAGAACTTCGGCAGAGTCAGGCCCATTCACTTGCTGAGCACGACTGAAGGACTTGTTTAGAACGAGAATTTTGTTGTTGGCAATAATGTGATAAGCAAGATCAGGGTGTGACTTTCCTGAAACGAGCTTTGAGTACAATGCTAACTGTAAACTCTTACCTTCAACCAAATCCTTTTCCTTCCACTTGGCCCCACCAAACTTGTGATCTACGATTATCTGTTTTCCGTTGGCATCTGCTAAAATGTGGTCAATCTGTCCATTTACATGGACTGAGCCTAACGTTTTATCACTTTTCTCGATTTTTACTTCGGCTTCAACAATCGAAAGCTTATTATCTTGAATGAAATTCGCATAGAAATCGACGTCTCTAAGAACAACTTGCTTTAAATCAGAAAGCTCTCTTGCTCTCTCTTTCTGAAAAATTTGTGGAGCCTTATCTTTAATGATTCCATCAATTAGTTTATTTGCTTCTACAAGTGCATCTTTAGGTGTGATGCTTGCACCTTTTTTAAATACAAGAGAAATTACTTCATGGGCGATAATCCCCATAATTCGTTCATTATATTCAATAGAAGCACTATCTTCGCCAGAAAGGTGCGCTTTATAGGTCAAGACATAGGCCAGATCACAGCCCAATAGTTTTGAAAGTGAAGATGCTGATTCGACTTCTCTTAAAGTAATTTGATCTTTAGATGAAATCCATTCTGGCCGCGAAACAAAATGATCTTCTGTCTTTTTATTAGCAGTAGCACCAATGGCCTTTAAGAAAGCTTTTGTAGGCTTTGATTGCTTTTCGAGCAAGTTTACATGAACCACAACTTTCCATTGCTGACGAATCTTTTTAGGAATCAGCTCGTCTAACAATGGGTGGAATGAATTTGCATTGCCGTCAGTATCAAGAAGTTGACTCACCAAAATGGCGGCTTTCTTTGTATTCAGTAAAGGCCAAATCCATGACTGAGCTTCCGAAACTGATCTTAACTCAGGATCGAGCCACGCAATTTTGTTACTCAAAAGTTCTGTGACTTCAGATTTTGAAAAAAATGTTTCGTGATGACCATTAACCGTTGATGAAGAAAAATCCCACCAAATTAAATAGTCACAAGAATCAATAACTGAACTGGTATGCCCGACAATGCGAACGCCGCCAGACTGTGCGATTGTACTGTCAGCAATAATTCCATCCCCAACAGAGTCAATAAGAAGGTGAATCATGCGCTCACGAGAAATAGTCGGCTCCCCAAGACCTTTTGCAAGATTGGAAAGCAATTCAGATAAATCGTAAGCTTCTCTGAAAGAAGATTGTTTTTTTAATGCCCATATCTGTCTAAGCCATTTAGAAACTCTCCCACAAACAGCAACAAAGTCATCGAGAGGTATGCCATTTTCAAAGGAATATGATGGAGCTGAAAACCACTCCGTAATTCTCTGCTTACGATTTTCAATTTTTTCTTTCTCTTCATCAGTCTCTGCTTTTTCAATTAACTGTTCCGTTATCTCATCGAGATATTTTGTCCAAGTTGAACCTCCCACTGCAAGAGATTGGTCAAACGAAGCAATCAAATTCCGGCGAAAACCTTTTGGGACAGGTGAACCTTCAGCAGTAAGTAGAGAAAGTGCGACACTTGGATCTTTAGGCTCCCAGGTTAAGGCAAGTGCAAGAATAAGAATTTGAAGAGCCGGTCTTGCATAGGAAACCTCAGCATGATTTCCTCCGTAAGGAATCCCCTGAGAGATCATAGCTGACATTAAAATTCCGCGATGTTTATCGGGTGCGAGAATGACTGTCTTCGCTAATTCTTCTTGTTGAAGAGTTTTTAAAAAGGCGGCCACATAGCGAGCAGACTCCCAAGGATCACGACCCGTTAGAAGAGTAAATGATCCATCGGCTTCAGGCTGAGAATCATTCTTTCTCAATGCTACAAGCTTTCCAAGATCAGTTTTTGAATCAGATTGTGCTATAAAATCCACCTTTGCAAAGGACACTTTCACACCGAGTTTAGGTAACAGTTCTTTTAAAATAATTTTCCAAGAGAATGAAAGAGAATCTTCTGTATTGAATACAGTAACTGAAGAAATTGCATCGAAAGTTTCACACTTCGATAGCGAATCACAAACAAGCATTAAGCGATCTGCTTTCCCTGTCTTATTGAGAAACACTTTTTCTACTTCAACAAGGTCATTGATTTTCGTCAGCTTACCAATCTGATTTTTTTTCCATCCTGATTCGATCAAAGCATCTCGAAGTTCTAGTAAATGCTCTGTCACTGCCATAGGATCAGTTTTGAGTGACTCAGTATAAAATCTTGGCTTCGATGATTGAGCAGAGCGAAGGGCCTGAAGGAAGTCGATCTTCCGCTGATAAGAAATAGACTCTGGCTGCTTTAATCCAAATTGAGTTTCAAGAAGATCAAGAAAGCCCAGCTCGCCAAGAGCGACTTGTCCGACTGAACCCCACTCATTTGATTTAAATCCAGTCCAAACACCCGAATCAAATTCTTTTGAAAATAATATTTCAATCATAATTAATTTTCCAAGGATGCACATCACCGTGCAAAGCAATCCACTATTTGTAATTAAAGTCCTTAAAATTATACTTTAAATAAAATTTAATGCATCTGAAGATAATCTGAAACGTAACAAGAATTTTTTAAAAATTAGAAGCCAAATGTTGGACTTTATAAACATTTATATAAAAATCGAAGTCTATTTTCTGTTGCTAGTAAAGTGCCTGTTAACCCACTAAAATAATCAGAATTATTTCCTCTATCAAAGGTAATTTGAATCCCTAAAACTTTTTGATCTTCTCCTGCTAGTTTAAATTTATTAATTAATTTATTTAAATTCGATAGATCTTCATTAAATTCAGAAACAAAAGTACGAGAGGGGCGACCTGCACTCCTGTGAAATTTAATTTCAATAACTATGGCCTTGCCTTGAAAGCTAAAACCTTTGCTTGGAAGGTTCAATTCTGAATCATAAAGATTTTTTGCTAAACTCAAATTTCTAGGCTCTAAAATAGTTAAATCTGGTTTTATCGAGAGAAGATTTTCTTTTTGATCTGTTCCAAACCAGCTAACTTCAGAGTGAACCATAGTAGCAAGCACGCCTTCATCAGCTGTAGTGGTGGCTTGAGAAAATAAAGCATCAGAACTTATTCTACTGAATAAAAGGCACTGCAGATCAGATTCGGTCAAAAGCAATCCTTTAACTCTATTCCAATCTTGAAATATCTGTTCAACATGAAATTCTATTCTGCTAAGTGCAACTTCTAAATCCATTTTTAAACTTTAAGCAAGAAGCTTTCCTTCACCTTTAGGAATTAACTTATTATCCCTCATCCATTGAATTTCATTCAACAATTGTTTTTTTGAAAATCTTTGCTTAGATGGAGTCCAATTATTTTGAAATTCATTCACGATTAATTCATCACTAACTCTTTTTCCTGCAATCAGCAAATCATTCCAAGCAGCGAATAATGTTGCGATGATCTCCATACGTTCAGTATCAACACCTTTAAATAAGTTATAAAAACTAGAATTTTTCTTCTTTTTACTTGAATCGAAATTTAAAACATTTCCATAAGTATATTTATACATCCCTGAGCTTTTCTTCTCTACTTTTACTTGATTTTTCTCTCGTAGATATTCTTCTATAGTTAAAATATCATTTTTATTATATGGCCCTGCAGATTCTTTTTTCCAATCAATGCCAGTTTGAATGTTTAACATTTTCTCACTTAAATATAAAAGTTTTGCAAACTTAGTTCTTCCAAAATGAGGATCATTTTTAAACTCACTTAAAAGTACATTGGAAATTTCCAAACACTCTTGAATATTCAACTCTTGAAAGAAAGTTGACGTTAAAGATGACTGCTTTTTAATGTCATTTAAAAATGAAAATGAAACAAAAGTCCTATTTTTTACAGACTCAGGATATTTCGATGAAATTGACTGATATGCAGATTTTACAAAGTCTTCAGGAAAACCAAGCAATAAAACTTCAAAAAGCATATTTACAGAATCATCTAAGCTAAATCCTAGATGTTGCAACAACAAAACTTCATTGACAAAAAAATCATCTGTTGATTTCGTTTTGACATTAACCTTACCAACGAGATTCAAAACTGTTGCATTTATATGGTAAGAACCTGCAAGAAAATTTACTATTGAATTGTAAGTCAAACTTCTAATTACTCTTAAATCATTTTCAACTAGCTCTTCATTAAAATTATAATCATGCTCTACAAGACAGTTTTTTGTAATTTCACAAATAATTTTCCTAACACCATTTCTTTTTACATTTGGAGATACTACTTTAGTGTTATAATAATTAGCCTCTTGATTTTTCGGAAGCTTCGACAGTGACACTCCAAACGAAACACTTAGAATTCCCATCAACTCACTTGTGCCAGATGACTTTCGTCCTTCAGATTTTACAATTTTGAATTTGCCACTTGAATTTTTTACCAAATAGTCTTTGATATCACTTGAAATCTCTTTCCCGCCTAAATTAATTGTTCCCTGTCTCCAAGAATTCAATTTTTCTCTTCTCAATAAAAACTTGGAAAGCAAGTCTACTTCCCCTTTATTTTTAAAGAATGGCATTAAAAATCTTAATGAATCTCCATCTCGAACAATAAGATCGTTCTTATCAATTTTGCAGGAAACAAAATCAACAGGAACATCATTCTCAATTACCGGGATCTGAAGATAGATATTTTGTCCCGCCCCCTGATTTCTCTTTCGGCCAAAGATTAACCCAAATCTTGTTCCCTTATCTACTCCATCAAAAATTGAACCACAATCTTGAAATGGCATATATCCATCAAATTCGCTATAGATCTTGTCTCTTAACGGAGTTGTGTCTCCAGCAAAAAAACGGTCTGGCATAACGACGACATATGAACCTTGAGATTTTTCTAATAACTTATGAATGATGAACATAAAGTGCAGAGCTGTATTCTTTTTTCCACTAAAATATTCACTATGTTCGTTTTCAACCTGTCCACACAACTGCTTCAACAAATCAATTCTATTTTTTTCAGTTGTTAAAATCGTTTTATTTTTTTGTGCCCAAACTTGAAAATCTTTTAACATTTGCTTGGATTCATTTGAGTTTGTGCTCTTCTTTGGGAGGGTAGCTCCAGTCACTCTTCTATATACATTTGACTCATTGAACTCAAGTGATTCCCAAGGAGGATTTGCGATTATTGAAAAAATATCTTCACGGGGAATTTCAATAAAATTTTTACGACTAGAGCAAAAAGCTTCTAGTGTATCTTCACATTTAACCAAGCGAGGAAAAGACAGACCACTTTTTTCTTCAGCGGCAAACAAACTCAAACTTAAATTACATATAAAGGCACTATTCGGATCTTTGTCGACACCTACAAATCTACTTACAAAATTTCTTCTTAAAGAATTTTTTCCTAATAAATCGCCTGTCCCCTTAAAAAACAGATATGCACTTGGAATTAGGGCCCTTAACAATTGTCCCGAACCACATGCAATATCAACTATCACCTTGTTTGGATCATCTTCAAACTTTACCTTGCTCGCGTCACTTAATTTTTTCAAATAATCAGAGATCTTTTTTCCTATTACGAATGGTGTATAATAGGCCCCTTCTGAATTTTTATTTACTAAGTCTTGATAAACGGCTCCAAGTTGATCAATCAAAATATCAGAGTAATCAAAATCTAAATTGTCACTGAAGATTTTTTTAGCTTTTTTTATTACCGATTCATCGATCATTAATTTTTTAATATTTTCGATTTGCTCAACTGTGAACAACTTATCTTGTGATTTATTTTGAAACCACTTCCCCTCAATAAAAGCATTAAAAATTTTAAGCAACCTTGTGCAATTGAAATTGTCTGAATTTTTTAATGAGAATTCTGAGTAATTAGAATCTAACAAAGGAAGTATTCCAACATCTTCTAAATATCGAATCGTGACGAGGAAAAAGAAAAAAACAATCTTATCATGTCCTTTATTTCTATTTATTTTTTCCGATTCTGTTAAAAATGAGTTTAACTGTTTTAATAAATTATCCCTTGCCTGAATTTGTCTGATACGCTGAGTTTCATCAAATATTGTTTTTCGAAATTCGTTATCAATCATTAATCGCTTAAAAAGTTTTAGATGATCAAGATCTCCAGAAGATATAATGTCAAATAAATCGAATTCTATGTATTGATCTTGTGACTTTATGTTATATATCCTGAAAATTCTTCCAGTAGTTAATGCTCCAAATTCAATACGATGTTCTTCTAAATATCTAAATAGTTCTTCAACTGCAGTTTCTTTTCTTTTTAACTTTTTGTTTTCGATTGATCCTTCAATCTTATCCAAATCATATTTTAAAAGATCATTCTTAACTTCAATTACAAACTTTTCATAAAAGATATCCCCTTGCGAATTAGCAGGTAAGCGTGATGAAACCCCTCGGAGCAAATATTTTGCTATTTGCTTTCTTAGAAAATCTTCATTTAAATTAGTGCTTGTAATAACCTTTTTATACTCTTGGAAGCTATCGAATTCTTTTTCAAATTCACTATCGCCTGAAGGAACGTTATTAAGGTAATTCGAGATAAGCTTTCTTGAAAACAATCCACCAAAAATTATAAATGGGTTGTGAGTTTTATCATTAATAATTACTTGAGGTTGATCTAACATTGTACCACTCTTTCTTTACTAGTTTTAATGTTTTTGCTTTTCTCAATTGTGACTTCCATTGCTCTCATTTTTCCAAACAACAACTGATCAGATTCATAAAAACTGCAATTCTTTAATTCAAGATTTTCCACATGAAATTTTGATGAATTTTTTTGAATGATGTCATCTTTAGTGAAAAAAAATCTTTTTCCTTTGTCGGAAACAAGTTCACCATAGCCCTTGAAGCTATTAAACCAAATTATTTTTCCCTTCATATGAATACCCTTCTAGTTGTTATAAATTAATTATAACAATAGGCTGAAATAATTCAGGAAATGGTAAAGATTGCCATCTTACGATAAAATTCTTGAGTGTTTTAATTGATCGAAATTCTATTTCCAATCTGAATAGCAATTAATAGTAAAATCTATCATTGGTTAAGATCTCAATAGAATTAAATTGGATTGACACGAAAAACCAGATTAATTAAATCAGTTATCATCCTGAGGCCTAAATGCTCCCCTGCAAGTATAAAGTACCTTGTTTTATAAAAGAAAATTAGCATTAAGCATTTGTTGATGCCTGAGTAAATTTGTTCAGTCCATTTATGTATCTATAAATGAATGACAAAATTTAAATAACTCATTCCCAACCCAAATTAAATCATTAAGAAAAAGGATTTTAAAAATAAATTGTTTTTTTATTTAAAATAGTAGGTGACACCAAGAGTTCCATAAATATTCGAATAGCTCAAAATCGTTTTTTTACTATCCTTCGTTAAGTTTCCACTTTTATCTTTAGCTTTAAGATTTTTCTGCCCCAAATACTCATACCCTAGATAAGCACCCAACGAAAAATGTGAGGTGAAAAGATACTCCCCTCCAATCTCAGCCTGTCCTGCGAAGTCTGTTGCAGAATATTTAAGTAATTCTTCTCCATCTACTTTCATCTTTCCATCTAGCATGCTCAGTCCAATAAAAAGCGAAATACTAGGTTTAAAAGAAGAATATTTTAAAAACATAAACTTCCCACCGATGTAAAGGTTTAAAAGAGTGTCAGTATATTCATAGTCCAAAATTCCATTTCCAGTAGAAGCACCAGATAAAGTAAATGGCACACTATCCGTCTTCGCACCACTCAGTCGCTTAACCTTAAGTGCCCAGAAAGAATCCTCTGAAAATTGATTGCCATAAGTAAAACCAAAAACATTTTTAACTTTATACTTTGAATTATTTGCTTTTTTATCGAATATTACATTCGTACCAGCTCCATCGTCTGTATTGAATAATGTGTAGTCTGGAATAATTTGAGTTTTACTAGAAACACTTGCTGCTCCTCCTTCAATTTCAACAAAATATTTATTACGTTGAAATTCAGTATACTCCCCCATGCGATTGTCAATTCGATCATAATATTTTTGATTAGATTGTCTGGAAACACTCTCTTCTAAGTTATCAAATGAGTCTGCTTGATCACTAGCAAGGCAATTCATTTTTGCGACATAAACCTGGCCATCAATTTTAAAGGCCATTAGTGATGGATTTCTTTTGAGTCTAACTGCTCTTAGAGGTATTCCTAGCGCATACTTACTCGATATTTTTACTAATTTATTTTCTTTCCATGCTTGTATTCCACAATCAGGATCATCTTTGAGATAAAAAACTTCATCCGCAAAAATTAAACTTGAATACAGCAGCAAATAAACCAAAAAAGAGACTGTTTTAATCAAGATTCCCCCCAAAATACTTTCCATTATCAATAAATTTTACCGCCTTATGTGGCGGTGTCAAATAAGGCGGTAACTATTACCCTAAAATAATGAAGAAGAAAGAAAATGAATTAGAAAAATTAGGAAAAAATATTGCAATCTACAGGCATAGAATAGGTATCTCGCAAGATGACTTAGCACTTGAAGCTGAGGTAGGCCGACGTACCATCAATCGAATTGAAGTTGGTGCAACAGATCCCAGATATACAACTCTATCCAAAATCGCAAATACATTAGGCATAGAAGTTAGAGATCTCGTCAACTTTGACATTGAACGAGATACTAACTGACCATTAAAATTTTTTACTCTAAGCATTGGTGCTTAAGCCAATTTGCCCTCTGTTGTGAAATTTTTTATATGCGACTTCCTGTTTTAAATGTAAGACTATTATTTCGTGAGAAACATCTTCTAATTCCAATAAAATTTTTCTCTTAACTGAATTAAAGTCACTAGGAGTTAGGCATTTAATTTTTAATAACTCTTCCTTGTTATTGTCATTAAGTTCTTCAGCAATCATCTTTTGAAAAAAAACATGATAAAATTTCAAGACGCCAATACTATCAAGATAATCAAATTTAATTTTGAATAAGAATCTTCTTAGAGATGCAGAGTCCATTCTTTCAGTAGAATTAGTCGCACTAATGAAAATGCCTCTGAAGTTTTCTAAACATACTAAAAATTCATTTACTTCACTAATTTCCCAACTCCGATGAGCATTATCTCTAGAATGTAAAAAGGCATCAATTTCATCAATAAACAAGATACTATTTGTATTTTGAGCTTCTAAAAAAGCATTCTTTATGTTTTTTTCAGTTCCCCCAACATACATACTTTTTAGATCACTAGCCTGTTTAAAAATAAAACCAATTTTTAATTCTGCTGCAAGATACTTTGCAAATTCTGTTTTACCTGTTCCTGGGGGGCCACTTAAAAGTACATTGATACTGGTGTCACTATCAGATTCAAGCATGGTTTTGTGATATTTGCTTAATTGATTAGAGACCTTTTTTAAATCATGGTCTGTATTTAATCCATCTAAGCTGTATGACTTGTTAATTGGCTTTAACCTCAAACCAGTACCAAGAAATTCTTTACTGTGATTACCCGTCAACCCCCTTATTTCGGACAAAATCCTAGCAAGGGATCAGGCCGAGATCTGGTATTCATAGTTTAATCCTTGCTTAAATAGCTCAATAAACATCTCCGGCGATTTATATTTAAGCGATCCAT